>Ga0154020_10009494_pt1 | contig 11197 bp, 10 predicted proteins | sample Klosneuvirus_201_FD_109709 | JGI IMG/M metagenome (GOLD analysis project Ga0154020, IMG submission 109709) | Active sludge microbial communities from wastewater, Klosterneuburg, Austria - Klosneuvirus_20160825_MG | ecosystem: Engineered > WWTP > Aerobic digester > Activated sludge | place...
CGCGGACATTAGTAACCGTCACAAAAGCATTCCCATAATAATTCCGACCCTCCTTCTGAAAGAGCTCGCCCATTTCTTTTAGGAAGAGGCGGTTGTATTTTTGTTGGCGGGTGGAGTCCATTGAATCGCAAATATAGTTAATTTAAAGAAATATCTTAAATCAGTGAAGAGCGGAAATTAGATATTTAAAAAGGAATTCTAAATATCCACTACCTCATTTTCTTTGTATAAATTAGTAAGATACTGTGATTTAATCCTGAATTGACTTCGCTTTTTAATTTTTGGTTTAGCTGATACATTTTCCATTTTAATTCCAGGATCATAATAAATATTTCCGCAAGCCATTTGCCCTAAAAAAAGTTGAAAATCCGTTCCTTGCCCTAAAATAATTCTATTACCATAACTATATTTTCGTTCAGCAGTTGTTTCTGATTTCGAAGGCACATAACATGCCTTATTATGCTTTCTGTTCCAATGCAATAATAACGAAGCAAAATCCCACGACGCAGTTTCAACACCTTTTCTATCAATCAAAGCAATCCTTCCATTTGCATTTCTGATTTTTCCACTAGCATTATCAAAACCAAAAATTTGCATTTCAAGATTTGTCAAATGATGTCGGACATTCACCTTGTGAACTCCACCAAAATTAATTCTGTCTTCTTTTCCCGTCTTATCTTTATACCCATATTGATTTAAAAAATATTCAGCCCCTTTTGTTTTATAAATTCCATTGGTAGGCTCTGGTGTCATTAATGTAATGATTGCAGATTCTATCTTAGCAAAATTCGCAACTCCGAATTGCTTCACTTCCCATCCTAAATAATCAGGCTCGGAAAATCCGTTTGGTTTAATACCCAATTCTGCTTCCAATGTATACCCTCCACAATTGGGGGCTTCACATGTTACAAAATTTCCAATACTATCCAAGCGTTTTGATTTAATCCAGCCTAAACGATTAATCCGCGATAACTCATTTAAAAGTTTTTCTTTGCTATTAATAGATGTTTCTAATTCTAATAACTTAAAAATACCATGTTCCTCCAGTAATCCAAGTGCTGAAACTTCTTTAGCAATTTCTGAATCAGGAGTATCAACATAACCCAAAACTTGGTTTGAATTAGTTACAGAAAAAAATAATAGTCGCCCTTCCAATCTTTTAGTCATTACATCAGAGGGGGGATTTTCACACTTCAATAAAAATCCGGAAAATCTTACTTCGGGATATTTTGGATAGAGAATAAGTTGCGCATTGGGTGCAGGATAAATTCCTCCCTCACCACTTATCCATGAAAAATCAAGTTTCGCCTTAAACCTTTCCTTTTCCCAGTCACCAGCTTCTTCTGTTTTAATTTCTGAAATCGGCAAGATATTTAGAATCTCAAAATTGCCTCCTAGATAAACTTGATTTTTGGAATTGTCGTTAGGTGCAAGAATTTTTAAATAAACTCTTTTACACCCTTTTTCAATGAGAATTTTTTTAAGATTTTTTAAGTTCATCAAAATTCATTAAAACTTTTACAATGTTCTTACCAACGGCTTCCATTAGTGGAACTACCACGGAATTACCAAACTGTTTATAAGCTTGATTATCTGACACCGGAATTTTGAAGTTATCTGGAAATCCTTGAAGTCTTGCACATTCTGCAGGAGTTAATCTTCTGGGATTATTATCTTTTTGTGGAATTAATATCTCAGCCCCATCTTTATAATATCGTGCACTTAGTGTCCTTGAAACTCCGTTTAAATCCGCCAAACCAAAACCAAAACCATTACCCTTTGCTTTGTGTTTCTTGGCATAATCTTGCAAATAATTCCACAATTTATCTGAAAGTGTATATTTTGGATCAACTTGGTCCGACAAAATATCTTTGATTGCAAATTTAGCTTCATTCATTTCGGGAAACTTAAAGTTTTCCTTTCCTTTAAATATAGTATTCCGAAAGCCAACGAGAATGATTCTCTCTCTATGTTGAGGAACAAAATGCTTTCCATCTAACACTTTAAAATGTATTGAATAACCCAGTTCTTTCAAGGTATTTTTTATGATCTCAAATGTTTTTCCTTTATCATGAGACACAAGATTTTTTACATTTTCAAGTAAAAATGCTTTAGGTTTTTTGTGTTTGATTATTCGCGCAACATCAAAGAATAAAGTGCCTTGAGTTTCATCTAAAAACCCATGTGCTCTTCCCAATGCATTTTTCTTTGATACACCGGCAATTGAAAATGGTTGACAAGGGAATCCACCTAATAAAATATCATGATCTGGAATGTCCTGTTCAGAAATCTTGGTAATGTCTCCAAATGGTACTTCACCAAAATTTGCTTCGTAAGTCTTCTTAGAGTATTTATCCCATTCACTGGTAAAAACACAACTTCCGCCAAGATTCTGAAAAGCTAAACGGATCCCACCAATTCCGGCAAAAAGATCTATAAATTTAAATTTAGGATTCGACTTTGGGGGGAAGGGAACATCCCATTTTATTGGAAAGAAAGACTGAAAAAGAGGGTCGCTAAAACTTTTGGGTTTTTTACCAATACTCTTCAAATAATTTGCTGCGTTTGGTTTATACTTAAGTCCACTTTTATTACTGTGATTTTGCAAAAAATGCGTAAAAAAAGCCAGCCCGTCTTCCGCAAACTTATCCGTTTCAATTTCCAGCTTTGATTTGATCTCCGAATATTTCTTTCCCATAACGGCTGTAATATCGCAAAAAATCGGGGACTTTAGTTTTAATATAAGATGAAAATTGATCAAACATCGGTCAATTTTTCAAACAATCTGTTAAGTGATTTCTCTCTGGTTTTTGGTTTCAGCTTACATTCAAAAACAACCAAGACCCTCCAGCCTTCCTTCTTTAATTTTCTTTGATTTAATTTATCCCTATTTGAATTAGATGTAATCTTGTCAGTCCACCATATTGTTCTTGTTTTCGGAATTGAAAAATATTTGCAGTTTTTATGTCCGTGCCAGAAACAGCCATGAATAAAAACGACAGTTTTCAATTTTGGAAAAACTATGTCAGGCTTTCCTGGAAGATTTTTGTCATGAAGCCTATATCGTAATCCTTGTGAGAAAAGAAATTTTCGAACCAAAAGTTCAGGTAAAGTATCCTTGCTTTTGATTTGACTCATATTATAACTTCGAACTTTCGCACTATGAGTATCGGTCATCTCTTCAATTATTCTCCAGTCATAAAAATTACAATTACTTCAATAAATGCTTATGCAAATGCTTTTTGATATTTTCCGATTGAATATAACTGAATTTTGGAGGAAGTGCATTACCAATCAGTAAAGCAAGAGCAGTGCGGCTAATGTCACGAGGAAATTTGTAGGTAGGGGGAAATGACTGAAGCAATGATGCTTCACGAGCAGTAATCGTTCTGTTTTTAGTTGGATGTAGAAAGCGACCTTTAGAAGGATTTAAGCATCCACCTGTAATAGTAGTCGAACAATCATCCCAACGAAGTCGTCCGTAAATATCATTAAAACCTACATTCTTTCCTTTGTGGCAATCCAAAATATACTTCTTTGGTAAATCTTTCCAGCTCCCTCCGTTTTTAGGAGTACGTTTTATTCTTTCCATTACTTTGTCAGAATGTTTTGGAAATATCTTGTGTAACGGATCTTTGGTTCTTGATGTCGGTTCCATTTCACCAATTATATCTCTAACTGTAACCAACTCATTTGTTGGTTTTGCAATATTGATTTCACCTAGAAGAGATCCAACTAAAACTAATCTTCTTCTACTTTGTGGTACGCCATATTTTTTCACATTTACAACATCAAAGTCAACAAAATATCCTAACTCTTTCAATTCACTTATCATTTCTTTAAATAAATAATATTTCTGTAGTGCTGGAACATTTTCCATCATGATGGTGAATGGTTTTAAGGCTTTCACAATACGCAAGTATTCCAATATTAAATTATTTCTACTGTCTTGAACATTTGATTTATTTAAACGTCTAACAGATGAAAATCCCTGACAAGGAGGGCATCCAGCTAATAGATGGATTCGTTTACCATTAAGATTGCGTTTTATTTCAGCAATCGAAACTTTACGTATATCCTTTGTAATTACTGTGGTATTAGGATGATTTAAACTATATGTCTTTGATGCAATTTCGTTAATTTCAAAGGCTACCATTGTTTTGAATTCCGCTTTATGCATACCTTCTGTCAATCCCCCGCAACCACTAAATATGTCAATTGATATTAGCTCCATATTAAAATAAATCTTTTGTTCTTCTTATATTTTTGTAACCTGCATATTCCATATATTCAACCGCCATTTTTCTTTTATCTTCTGTCTCAGGCCTGCCATATCTGTCTGATTTGAAATTAACATATATATTACCATCCTCACAGAAATACATTTCACCCCCGATATAAGCTTTGGCACAACCTGTAATATTGGTATGACAAACAAATGGTTTATTAATAGAGGAGCGTAGGTAATTTGTTGTTCCCTCCCATATTATTTTAATACTAACATTATCAATAATCCATAAAAAACACTTAGGGCGATAACTGTTACCTTCAAGTATTTTATGTGTTTCAAGTTCTTCCAACGTGATTTCCTTGTATTGGAATGGATCATTATTATCTATTCCATCATGGATTAATGAAAGAAATTCGATATTTTCTTTTTCTCCTTCATGTAAATCTCTCTCGATAGACTTTGTAGGACTACGTTCAAATGGATCAATTAAAGGAGCTAATACTGAAATGTGGCGTTCGTTTAGTTTAGGCATTTTAGTCACGTATTAAATTAAAGCAATACCCTTATCTAGAGTTTCTTCTAATTTAAAAATGGAATAATTTCTTACAACATCAGAATATGAAAGTTTTTTTAAAGAATTAAAATCGTGCAGAATAGCTCCTTCATCGGGGCTTATTAATAAACCTTTTTCTTGGTTAAAGAACACATATCCTCTAGATTCATTAAGTAAATTTTCTATTGTGTAATTATTAATATCAAACTGTATTTTTTTCAGTTCTTCCAGCAAGTACATTTTGCCAACAATTCTCTCCAAATATAAAATGTCCGATGCTTTTTTAAGAAATGCATTTGGTTCAAAAGCAACATCAAAGCCTTGTATTTTTATTTGCACATTATCTGTAATCTTCCCAAGAATATACTGAAGTATAAATTCCTCTGAAGAAAATACAGAATGTGTTGTACTACCTTTTAAAAATAATTGCAACCTTTTTGCAAATGGATTAAAGATTTCTTTATTTAGAAATTGTGGGATTTCATTTCTAACCTTTGAATATACAAATACAAAAGATTGAGTCGAATTAAGAATTTCTAAAAGTAAAGATTGTGATTCTATTGGATTCGACATTCCATATTCCCAATCATAAATTATTACATCTGGTAAAATTCCTTTTTGAATTGTGTCTAAGGCAATTGAAGGGTTTTTATATCCCGTCAAATTTATTAACCCATTTTTACACGGCGTACTTACTACAATATTTTTTATAAGTTCTTGAAGAAAATGTAATGACCCCCAGTTTTCGGAAATTGATAGATGATATAATTCATCGGCTGAAATCGCCCGATTATAGACTTCATTTTCAATAAACTCCGCATTTGGAGGGAATTCATCGTCAATTAAAAAGACATTTATTGTACTATTCATAATTATTGGAAATTACTTTTGAAAAGTCAAGTAAGAATTGTGCTCCGTTTAATCCCTGAATCCGGTCTCTATCCTTTGCTAAATAAATATCTCCTCTCTTTTTCATTATGTTCATATAGTGCTTGCACACATAAAGTCCTAAGCCACTTGGTGGAAATTTCAAACTGTATCCTGGCTGAAACAAGTAGGGCATAATTGAATCATGAATTCCTTCTCCATTGTCAGCAACAATTATTGTTCTGTCTGCTGCATCAATTCTCAATCTAATTTTACGGTCTTGTATTTCCGGTTTGTCCATCCAATAACAAGAGTTGTCAAATAGGTTTGTGAGGATTTGATTCAATGCTCCATACCTTGCTTTGATTTCAAAATCTTGGTCTGTGTTGTAATTAAAATCAATATTTAATGTCTTAAATCTTCTCTTGAAAACGGAGAGAACATAAGTAACTGATTTGGAAACTTTAAATTGAATTGGGTCTTCGTTTCTTAATGCTCTTAGCGGACTTAATCGTAGAATTTCAGATTCTAATGCTTGTGAGGTGTCTTTTAAATCTTCAAGTTTTAATTTTTCAAACTTGCCGCTTTCAAGCACTTCTAAAACTCCGTAATAAAAATTTGAAGTTGTCTTGCTGATTTCATGCAAGGCAACCGCAATGCCCAAACCAAAACCAGCTTGCTCTGTAAGCATATCTTGTACTTCTTGAATTTGTTTTAAGTTGTCTTCAAGATTGTGTAATGACTTTGACAAACCAACCAACTTGCCTTTTCTTTGGTTGATGTCGCCAAGTTCCTTTATGTTATCAAAAAGTTTGTAACGGTCTAAGGTAATATCGTAGTTGGCATTTATATTTGAAATAATCTTTGCCGATTGGTCTGGAAATCCTTTTAGTGCTTTTGGTTCTCTTACGAAATCACCTGACAACTTATTGTATTCATCTCTCTTTCCGATGTAATCTATTTCAAGAAAATAAGTAACTGCTTTTACCAATTCAGTCAGGTCATTGAATGCACGATTTTTAATCATACCTTCTCTGTTAGTTTTATCTATCAGGTCAATGTTTGTGGATTGGTCAATTTCAATATTCCCCATCATGTGGTAATATGACATTCTGTAAGCTTGTTTGATTTGTCTTTGCCGCAAGCCCAACCAATCTGTTTCCGTTCCGTTCTCTGCTGAAAAAACATTTATTCCATCTCTGTATATAGACAGTCCACCGTAATCTTCTAAATAATGTTTGAATTCTTTCTCATCATCTGAATTTCCTAGCCATGGCTTGTCACGATACCAAACATCAATGTGAATGTAGAAAGAACCACAAGCAGGTTTACGCCAAAGTTTTCTTTCGTTTTCTATTTTGAACCAATGATTTTTATCAATGGTTTTTAAATCTAACTTTTGGTCTTTACGATTAAAACTTGTTAATGGAACATTATAAGGCGGTTCAAAAATATATTCGTAATCAAAATTTCCCCACTCGTCAACAATCCCGTAAATACTAAATACCGGGTCGTATTTCTTGTAAGTAATTTCTTCGTCTAACGCTTTTACTTGTTGGCAAAAGAATGATGCTTTGAAGGCCGGAGTTTTAGAATTTGGATTTGGATTTGGCGAATTGAGTTTTAAAATCGTCCTATTGATTTCCTTAATTTCACCTTCTGTCAATTCAAACCCTTCTCTGCCACCAAAAATTATTAGTTGTGTTCCGCTGTTTTTTGTTCCATAATCTCTTGAAATAGGTTGCCGCGATAAGGTAACTTTTACATCTTCTAAATCCTTGTGTGATCCGCCAAGCAAATTGAAATCATCCCAATTTATTTTCAAAACATACTCGTAATTGTTTTCCTCAATTTTTGTTTTAATAATTAGCTTTTTCCCTAGGCGGTGGCTTGCAAATCTTCCTACTCCTTTTTCTCCTAATGGTATTCGTCCTTTATTTTCGGCTTTGATAATTTTTAAATAGTTCTCGAAAATTTCAAGTTTATCTTCTCTTATAGCTTTTTCTCTTTCTCGCTTCAACCTTTCTTTGACATTTGTTTTCAATGTGGAAGCGGGTCTTAGCCAGCCCATTTCAATTTGTTCTTTTGTCATTCCACTTCCATCATCTTCAATGATTATAACTGGTCCGTCATACTCATTAAATTCATAAAGCGTTTCGGGTATTTCTTGAAGATTTGGGACTTTTTCAATTTTTACCTTGCAGTATGTTGCACCAGCATCAATAGAGTTTTTTACCAATTCTAAAATTCCAACTCTCTCTGATGCGATAAGTTGTTCTCCTAAAACCTGAACAAGGTGTGCATCGGCTTTAAAATTTAAGAGTATACCCCCGTCAAGACACAATTCGTCTAAGAATTGCGGCTTTACTTTTCTGACCGCATCGTTGTAATCGTAAAACTCAGTGTTTTGAGTCTTTTCAAGTATTTCACCTTTTTCATCTTTAAACGAAACAGGATTTGAAAATAGTTTAAAGTCAGAAATCTCAACAAAGTAATGGTCAACTGTTTTCTTGTCAATAAATGGTGGTTTGGTTATTTTGCCATAAGCATAAAAAACTCCTTCTCCTTTTTTATCTGGTTCATAGTAAACAACTTCAATAGGCAACTGACTAAATTGATTAAGATAGTTCTTGCTGGAAGTTGCAGGAAAATGATAATACTTACCAAGAAAGTCATTATAGTCGCTATCAGATCGATATTGAGTTAAAATAAGACAATTTCTTTCTTCCATTATTCTTTCTTCTTTATTGCTGATTGCAATTTATAAGTATCCTCTTTAAGTTCTATTGAAATTAAGCTAAACATTCGCCCTCTCATTTTACTATATAAGAACTACTTTAATACTGCTAATTGCTGCTAAGTTTGCTTATTACGCAAATTTAATGATAAACGAGTATGATTTTCAATTATAAACAATTATTATTCCTGTAGATACAAACAATTTCTTGCATTGAATGGACAGATTTCTGTCTCTCAATTACACAATTTAAACTCATTTCTCTAAAACTTGTTTTAGTACGATTTCCATTGAATTGTCTCTACCCAAAACATTCCCAAATTCCGCTATCGAATCCTCATCCGAATAGATTCCATTACGATCATTCCAACATAACCATTCGATTAACTCAGTTCTCGACCAAGTCGACAATTCCTTTTTCAGAGCTTCCGGTTCCAGCTTCATCAGTTTATAAAAAGGATGTCTAAGTTCTCGCCTTTGATTTATTGATATCAAATCCATCTTAAGAAAGTTTGTTCTAAGCCCAACTTTTATTCTTTAGTCTAAAGGTAAAAAATGTATGTCAAACAAGGATCAAAAAATGCAACTCATTAATAAATTTTATTTCGTTGAATGTCATATTGTATTCAAATTATATTTCATGATTGAATAAAGTAAATACGATTGAAAAGCATTGTACATTTTTTCATATCACTTTAGTAAGGTTAAACCTTACTAAAGTGATATGAACATCAAAAACATTACTTTAAAATCCAGAGATCAAAATAATCATTCACAAAAAAAAAGCCCCCCCACTCCCGCAGAAAGGCTTTTTTTCCTAGCATCCGAAATTATTTCGAAGGCTGCGTTGATGAAACGGTTTTTGGACCGGGGTCAGTGCCGACCAGGTCGGAAATTTTGAAGAGCTTTTCTATGGTTGTTCTTAGGTTGTATAACTCAGCCGGAGTTCCGTCCATAAATTCTACGAGTGTTTTTGTTCTTGCAAGGCCAGTGGCGTCATTAGCTGATTGCAATACGCTATAGGTTACTTCTATCAGTGGAAGATCGGGAGTGTAAACATGCTCATCAACGATTCCAAAAAAGTTTGAATTATCCATGAGCGTTTGAAACTCTGTAAATGTATTTTTAGGAATGTCGAATGAACGCTCACCAACGAATGCTACATTTCTTACTCCAATAAATGTGGCAACATTATTTGGATAAACCATGAATACATAATCATTCACAGCAGTGCGCGCAGATTCATGGCGAATGGTGAGAATTGGTGCCATATCTTTCGGTTGAACTGCATCGGTTCTGGCTTCGCGAGATAAATCCGAAGTGTTATTTCCAACGGTTGATCCGATTGGTGCTACGTTTTCCTTTTCACAGGAAGTGGTAGTAAAAATGGCTGCAACAATAAACATAAGTAACAATCCACCTATTGTTCCGATAACTTTTTTTGAGGGTTTCATCGCCGTCTTTTTAATACTGTTTATAAATACATGAACTAATTAACGGGACAAATTTACTGTCAATTTCAAAGGGGTTTTTACTTATTCGATGAGCGCCGCAATTTGAAGGCTGAAATGCCGGAATGGATGGCTGTTTGTTTGGGTACGTTTTTGGTTTTTCTAAGATAAGAGAATTGAATGTAGAAACACTAAACTCCTCTGCGGATTTTCTGCGTATTCTGCGCAATTCTGCGGGTGAAATTTCTGAGTGTTTATTTCCCGCAGAATTGCGCAGAATACGCAGAAAATACGCAGAAATTAATTTGCTTAATAAGCTTTTCAAATAAAATCAATCATCTTCAATAAATTCGATCTGTATTGTTCCCCTATGGGAATAGGCTGATGTTTGATATATACTGTTCCTTCTTCGATGTTATCGATGTGTTGTAATGCTACAATGTGGGAGCGATGGATACGACAGAATTTTTCTGCAGGCAATCTTTTTTCTATACCACTTAAGGTGATATGCGCAATATGTTTTCCATCGACTGTAAATACAGTTACATAATCACCCAATGCCTGTACGTAAAGAATATCCTTTATATTGATCTTGCTGATAACGGATTTGTTCCGGATAAAAATAAACTCTCTTACTGCATGATGTGCCTTTTCATCTTTGATGTCATGCAATTGCTTTGCTTTATGAACTCGTGGTAAGAACTCATCTTTCGTCACAGGTTTTAACAGCAAATTGTGATCACCGACTTCAAATGTGTTCAATGAAAAATTTATTTTCGATGCGACAAATATCATTATTGGATGAGGCTCGTGATCTTTGATCATATCAAAGAACTTTTTTCCGGCAGTATCTGTATCCAGAAAAATCAGATCAACAGGTTCCTGATGGATATAATCTACCGCTGAAAACGGATCATCGAAATCTCCTTTCAGTTTCAGGAAATCGACCTGAGAAACCAACTTCTTAATAGCCTCTCTCGCTACCTTGTCTTCATCAACGATTATACAGTCCATTTATCAAATATTTAACTCCATATAAAATTACTGAAACTGCTGTGGGAAAGGATGATATTTCTCAGGAAAGCAGCAGTTATTTCTAATTTTGATATCCAAATTAATTGTTCGATTTTCCACCATTTTATTGTGTGTTTTTAGAACATTTAGTATCTTTGCTTCAGAAATTGATAAAAAAAGCCTTAATGAAGACTTCGCTTACACAAAAACAAATTGGCGGTAGGATTTTCGACCTCCGGAAAATGAAAGGTCTGTCGCAAGAAGAATTGGCCGATCGAATAAAAATTTCCAGGTCTTCGCTGGTTCAAATTGAATTGGGAAACAGAAGTGTTGATGTTCTTGAA
>Ga0154020_10009495_pt1 | contig 11196 bp, 12 predicted proteins | sample Klosneuvirus_201_FD_109709 | JGI IMG/M metagenome (GOLD analysis project Ga0154020, IMG submission 109709) | Active sludge microbial communities from wastewater, Klosterneuburg, Austria - Klosneuvirus_20160825_MG | ecosystem: Engineered > WWTP > Aerobic digester > Activated sludge | place...
CAATGTCGAAGCGGAGGTCGGGGAACGTCTTGCGAAGGTTCGTCACCTCGACCTTGAAGAGCTCGCGGCCGGAAGGGGTGCCAGGCGAAGGAGTCCCAGTGGCGTTGGTCGACGATCCGGAAGCGAGCAAGTTGTGGTTCCAGAAATCCTCAGCGATGTACTTGTTGAATTGGGAGAAGTCGCCCCCGACGAGAACGCGCTCGATGAACTCCTTGACTGCTTGAGAGTCCTTTTTGACATGACGAGCAGAAGCCATCACGGCAGCGGAAAGGATGAGGGCGAGAAAGATGGCGAGGAAGGTCTTCGCAGACATAATGTCCTTCTTTAAGGTCAATAACAGAATGAGTGAGTGAAGATGCTGCTGTCAGAGCCCATGGGAAGTGAGGGAATATATCGGAATCACATTCTGTGAAACATGGGAAATATGCAGCTTGTCGTCCTCGATTTGAGGAACCGCCACGCCGCTGAAATTATAGTTATTGGGCTCTCCGCTAATCTATGTCCTCTCGGAGGAGGAGGGACGAAAGGAGTCGGAATAGCTTTCCGAATCAAAAAACTGTCGTAATGAACTGTCCACCTTGCAGCATCACTGAAGGAGAGGATTTATTACATCAGCATGGCTGTCTAGTTTTGCAATGTAGAAGTCTAAAGGAGTCCTTCCACATTCGATCTCATTTGTGGCCTTCCCTCCAAGTGAAATTGCCGACGGCGCCGGCGGCGAGGGGCTTGTCCAGCTGCTCTTTCCTGTACCACTCGCGAAGGCGCTTGTCGCGGGCGTCCGAAGCGGCTACCCAGCCATCCTGACGAGAAAAACACAGTAAATATTATGCGTGATATCAAAGCGGGCAGGGCTCGCCATATGGGGGAACATGGATCTCGTCAGCGAAAAAAAGATCCAGAAAGAGCATCGGAGGCCGAAAAAAAGAATGAACCTGATCGACATCAAGAAGGCACAATAATCAACCTGGTCAAGAGGAGGTAATGATGGCAAAGGACTTGCGAAGGTGGCATTCCTCGAGATGAAAGAGACATCAACAGCCAAGGAGCCGAGGTGAGTTTGCAAAAAGAACGAGGCCGAGGCCGAGAAAGGCGGCAAGCAGAGAAGCCTCGCCCGAAGCCAACGGGACACGAGATATATAGACAGATATTATATAAAACAGAAGTGAAAGGAAAAAATGGAATCTCCCAGCACGAAGGAAGAACCGGGAAGAGTAAAGGAGAGAAAGAGGGACAAGGTCGGGGGAGAGATCGAATGGCGGCCTGCCACACGCAGTTCGGGGAGGGCCTCAGGCGCGATTAGATAAACGAACGAGATGCGTACCTGGTTAGTGCGCCTGGGGTGGCCCCTCCATCGCTGGTGGCCCATGACCAGGTCCATGCCGTAGTGGATGCCAGAGGCAGCGCTGAACATCACAATCATGATTCCCGCAGGAATGAAAGCCTCTCCCATGGCTGGCTTACTATTTATATCGCAAGAATGAAAGAGCGGAATGAGGTGATGGAGCTGGTCAGCTGGAGGCTTGCAGCCTGCAAATCGCGACGGCCCAGCGGGGAGCGAAACTGAGCGACGAGCGAAAGCTTTTATCACGGCCTCATCCTCTGAGGGTCTTTCCGCATCATAAGCCAGCCTTCAAACATTGCTTTTCGAAGAAGCACAAGTTCGTTAGAATGTCATTCGGTTTTCCACAGCGGCTCACCGTGTCATCGGCGGTGGCGCAGCACGACGTGGCGGCCGAGCACGAGCTGCGAGTGCAAGTCGCTCCCGATCGCGCCATCCGTGCTAAGGTTCCCCCTCGCTCTGCCTCACCCAGCTCTTAATTTCTTATACCATTATTTCTCATCTATCTTTTTTCCTTTTTTGATCGTTGGATTATCACGGGGGAAGAATTGAGCCCGTTTGTCTCGGTTCGTTCGCCGAGGAAGACGTTTTTGGCTTCTCTTCGCGCCTCGCCCTCCTTGTCGATCGCTGTGGACCCTTTTGTCGGTGCTTATTTGTTAATTTTAGCTTCTAAATGGTTCCGCGGAGATATTTGGCACGGAGATGGCGCCGAATAGGCCGTATTACCTCACCGACTGCTCTGTGTACCGTCTCCTTCCGTCTTCTCCACCTCGTCTGTTTCGTTATCTCCGCGATCTCTTTAACGCTGCGGTGGCATCCACCGTCTCTTTTTCGGATGCAAATTCGATGCAGATTCATTGAAGATTATCAGGGTTTCGCCCATTCGTCGTTTTTTCTTCAAAGACAAGCCCTGCACACCTTGTCTCATATTGCTGTAGGCCGATTTTCTCGTGGCGTGGTTGCTCGGTTCAAATTGAGGGCGAATGCCACGCTTATGTGGCCAATGAGACGCCAATGAATCATTATCTGAATGTCCACTTTGTCCTTCAGGTTCGCATCCCTTTCTTACATGTTGACCTTTTGCATTCTTATGATATTCTGCGGCAGCGTCTAAGAGATGATGCTCGCAAAGCCAACGGGAATGGTCCACGCGTGATGATCGTTGGTGCGGTTTGTTCGAAATTTTGATGGTATTCTTTTATTATTCTTACTCTGTTGATGCTCCAGGCGGCACCGATGCTGGTAAAAGCTCCCTGTGCTCAACGCTCTGCAGCTGGGCCTCTCGCGCCAATGAAGAGGTGCTTGAGTTTTGTCCCCGAAATCCATCCTCAATCTGTCATTTTTTTCTGCTAATTAGGTGACATATGTTGACCTGGACCTGGGCCAGGGTTCCATCACGATCCCTGCGGTCGTTGCTGCCACGCCTATTGACAAGCCAGTGGACATTGAAGATGGTTCTCCTCTTTTCGCGCTCGCTCATCTTGATCGTGTCCTTATCGTTCTTCATGGTGTAGGTTTTGGTGTTTTCTCGACTCCTGTCGTTTACTTTTATGGCGATGTCTCTCCTGGATCAAACCCGAAGCTCTACGTGCAGCAGATGAGGCTCCTGAACGAGTCGGTCAACAAACGCCTCGAGAAAAACCGAAATGGTATGCGCTCTTCTCCTTTCTTTTTTTTGTATCATTGTGAATTTTATGTAAATTTGTTTCTTAGCGGCTGCATCGGGCATGGTCATCAATACGTGTGGCTGGGTTGAGGGCCTCGGCTATCAGCTCATCATGGATTCCGTCAACATCTTCAACCCTGGTATCCCCTTCCTTCGTTTGCTCGTTTTACCTTATTTTCACTTTTTCTTTGGTTGTTTTGACCGCGATTTCAATTCTCTTAATGTTGTTGTAGATATTGTGATCGTTCTTGGCCATGAAAGGCTGTACAGCGACCTTGAGAACGACTTCACCAGAACCGGCCTCATCCAGCGGGTCGTTCTCTCCAAGTTGCCCAAGTCTGGTGGTGTACCAACATCCAGGTTTCGACCCACTTTGCGATTGCATCGCTCTTAAAGCATCCGAATTAGGTGGTGCAACGTGAAACTGGTCAGAGGCGCTCTGCTCGCTTCAAACGCATCAAAGAATATTTTTATGGCAAAGCGGGCAACCTGTCGCCCCATTCGACGGTTATTCCTTTCAACAAACTTCAAGTGCGATCTCGATCTGTTGGTTTCAGTGGATATGTTTTGCCTTACCAATTTCTTCGTGATTTAGATCTTTAAATCGATGGCTCAAAATCAGGTCCCTAATTACGCTCTCCCCATCGGCGCCACGTCGGTTTTCGGTGCGAATCTTTGCCTTTCGATGAATTGACTTCGATTTTGATGCTAGTTCTTCGCATGTAGATCCGTTGAAGCCTCGTGAGGTCACGCCGACGAATGATTTGTTCCACTCCATCCTCGCTGTCTCCTACGCCACCGACTCGAACCACGTGCTCGATTCCAATATTGCCGGCTACCTCTACGTGTAACGCCTCCACTTGTTTTCCATATTTTTTGATCAGGATCCTTTCTCATTTCCTTGTAGGACGGATGTGAGCATTGAGAAGCAGACGGTCACCGTGCTCCAGCCATGCCCTGGACCACTCCCTGGTCGATTCCTCGTCGCGGGCTCCCTCAAGTATCTCGAATAATAAATGCATCTTCGATCAAGTTGAAATAAAGACCTTCACTGTGGTTACGTGATGCATTTCATGTTATGGCACTTTTATGGCGGGGCCGGGGTAGTACTACCTAGCGGCTAGAACCTGCTACCATGACAGTTATATAGGAGAGACTATTGAGCGCCAAACACCCCAACGAACGTGAGTGCCATTTGGGGGACTTCACAGACAGCTAGCGGACTGGGCGTAGTTCACTTCTTTCTTTTCAATTGCGGTCTCGAATCGTCAAGGGCTTGCTCACGAAGCGCCAGAAGCTGCTCGTGGAACCAATTTGCAGAACATCCTAGGATATCATCGGCAAAGATTTCCCACTTGCACCCGAGATCGATCAGCGCCTTCGCATAGGCAATGATTTTCTTAGCATTCCAGAGGAAGTCCACGGTACGACCGCGCCCGAAACTACCAAGAAAGTCGCCAAGGGGCCCAGGGATTACGAACGATAGGAAATTTGTCAAAACACGATTCTCAATGGGGCCTCCAAGCTTAGTAGCGGCGTGTTGGAGGAGGAGAATGTCGGCATGATTGGTAATGGCAGTGAAGAAATCGAACCTCCGCTGGAGGCATTTCATCGGATGCACGTCAATCAGATAATGATATATTTCGCTCAGAAATAGGTTCCCGTGAATGTCGAACAAACTGTCGAGCCCAAGGCCGAGCGACAAGTAGAACTTGAGAGACTCCAGGTCGACAAAGGAATAGAGATTCACCTCCAACTCGAAGAATTCGCTGCTGAGAATATGGGGGACATCCTCCTCCAAGATTCCAGTCAAGTCCACTATTTCCTTGAGGGAGACCATGTGGAATTTTTTCATCAGGAATTGGAGGCCGCGGACCATCCTGGCATTCAAATCGCGCAGCTTCTTCTTCTCAGACTCAAATCGGTCGCCAACGGGGTCGACCTTTCCTCGCAAATCGAATCGAAGCAATTCATGGATTGCGTCATCTCGAAGAATATGAGCGCCAAAGTTCGCCCACACGAGATCGAGGGTCTCCCAGCGACCATTGGCAATGGCTGTTACGACCACGCTCGAAAGACTATACGCAAACTCCTCGGTAATGTCGAAGAGGTTAAGGAGCTTCACCAAGATCGGGCCTGTGCTCGATTCCGCGAAGGTTTTCAGAGAATCACAAAGTCCATCATCGCGATCTGGGCGTATCTCAAATGTCGCCATCCAATCGACAAACGCTTCGCACTTCGGTGTCGCGTAATCTTCCTCACTGACAAAGCGGAGACCTTCGCAGATCTGGATGAACTCCTCCTTTGTCAAGGAATCGCTCTTCTTGAGATATTTCTGAGCCTGCTCCACATCGAGCATGGTCGAGTAGAATGAGAGGCGCTCAACATTCTTCACCGACTTGTTCGAGGAGGAGGCGAGAACTTCGAGGGCCAATGCGATTTGCTTGGTCGCTAAGAGGTTCTGCAGCTGGCGGACCATCGGTGCTCTCCATTTCACTCGTGCATAATCGAGCATCTCGACGGTGCAGTTATCGCCAACGAGGAAGTTCTTCAGGTCGATGTTGTACCTCTTGATGAGATCCAAGCGACCGGAAGAGAGGACCTCCCACAAGAATGGGGTGGACTCAAGCGGCGGCTTAAAGTTAAGATCCTCTTCCATGTAAATCAACAAGTCCCAATACTTTTTCTCTGCGCATAGCTCCATGGCCAGATCGTGAGGTTTCTTCATCTGGAACGAGGCGAGGACACAGCTGTCGATGCCATACGCTGCAAAGTGCTTCTTGTTCGTCAAGGCGAACATGGCGCGCGTCACTTCATCCATATGGCTCGTCACCATGACTTCCTGGAGCTCTGGCAGCAGGTCCAGAAAGTCGAAACGAACTATGAAAACGACCATAAAAAACATGAAAACTGGTGGTGAGGAGGGAGGGAGAAGAGGAACAGGCCAGGGTCATGATAATGACAAAAATAGGGAAACTGCGCAACTCCAACATATTGCAGCGATCAAAGCAAAATGAATCTCGAGGAGGAGAAGGGGGCCAACGACAGCGAAGTGAGCTGGAGTCGACGAGGCGACTTTGGGGTTCTCCTCCTCGAGCTCGACCTTCTTGCGCGCTCTCTTCATCTCAAATGGGACCTGATATTAAACAACATCAATTTCTAATTTAAATTATCGACATCCTTAGGGCCTCCTAGAGAAAGTCGGGCGAGGTGGGAGGGGACGGTATTACTCGTTGACGCGAGTTATCTCTGAAGACCACAAGAGGTTGGTTTCCAACCCAATTTATTCGCGGGACTCGAATAAATCCTCGTGAGCGAGGGGTACGAGAACAAGAAGGGTCTCCGGGTCGCTTTGAAGAGCCTGCGTGATTCAGGTGGCAACCGAACGATGCGAACTGACCGAAATGGAAATAATGAATTAGGGGATCTTCGGCTTTATTCTTCGCCCGAATCATATTCTAATCCCCTGAGTCGAGTATGAAGCTCTCCGTGGTTCTCGTGGCGCTGTTTGCGGTGGTCGGGCTGGTAGGCGCGTCGACGTCCAGGGCCGCGGCAGTCCAGCAGGCCGTGACTATCCTCGATGCAAAGGAGGCCACGCTCGCCTCTATGGCGCAAGTGGCCATCGCCAGCTACAACTCGCGCTGCAGTGCCACCTGCAGCTGCTCCTACTACGACTGCCAAGCCAATGGTGCGACGGACTTTGATCTGTGCTCCATGGCCCACGGCAACACCTCAGGCCGCTGCCTCACCCCCGGAAGGTCCCTCAGCTTCTTTCTTCCGCTATAGTATTATACATCCAGGATTGCTATCGTCATTATATATCCTGGAAGGCCTCAATGCGGTTCTCCCCATAATGTGATAGCTCAACGTTGGGCCTTTGCCCCGAAGGCTTCCCCGCGAATTCAATTGTGAAAACGCTTTCTCCGGGTCGCGCCCATAATCTCCCTCTGATGATCACGAGTTTACGATATATTTCTTCTTCGATATTATAAGATTTCCCATCAACCTAGTGACACTTGGCGAAGTGGAAGACTTGAGGTGTTTTTTCCGGTAAATTTTGGAAAATTGTCTGATCAACTTGAGGTCGTCTTCCTCCGTCTGCTTGCCCAAAGTTCCCCGGCTGATTATCTCTGATTATAACGATTAGAATATTGCAAATATTTGAATTTTTATGGAATTACTGTAATTTATGCGTGTTGGTTGAGCTGCAAGGATGCTATACCGTCGCGAGAAACGTCGAGATCGAAGGTTCTGCCCTCATCTGACAGCCCCTCTTTCCTAGGTGGTTGTCCTACAACCATTCAATGGTTTCGCATGTCGTTTACAACACATCGCAGCGCGAAGAGCTGAAGAGTGTTGAGTGCTGGTCCAGGGCGCTCGAGGCGAAGTTCATTGAGAACAAGAACGACCCCACCATCACTTGGCAATACATCGCGACCCCTCAGGCACAGTTCCCCTGCTCTGCCTTTGATGATTGTCTGTCCCCCTCGCTATTCCGTTTGTCATGCTGTCCATGTAGGGCTTCTTCCGCGGCTACCCCGGAATTCCTTCATCTACGTGCTCTGGCTACGACCCACGCGACAAGCCCTGGTACATCGCCGCTACGTCTGGCCCCAAGGTACCTCTCAGATTCAAGTGAGTGAATTGATGTCGATGATGTGCTATGGTAGGATGTTGTTCTGGTGATTGATGTGTCGGGATCTATGTCCACCGCAAATCGCATTGGCCTAGCCCGTCAAGCGGCCTATCGAGTCGTCAACACTTTGAGTATGTTCGACCGTTTCGCTGTCGTGACCTTCGACTCCGATAGCTACTACCTCTGTACGCGTTCTCCTATTTGTCAATTCGAATCAGAGCTGATCTGCTTTGTGTTAAGGTGGAGGCACATATCTCCTCCAAGCGACCGCGGCGAATAAGTCTGCTATCACCTCCCAGTTCGACAACGAGATCGTTGCCTCTGGCGGAACGAACTTTGGTGCGACCCTCTTCCGTGACATCTCCATGATGACGCTAAATTCATCCGATTCTTTGTAGATGCAGGATTGCGAAAGGCCTTTGACCTTTACGATCGGTCGATTTTCCAGGGTCACTCGTCGTGTTGCAATCGTTTCATCCTCTTCATGACCGACGGTTTCGACGGCTCTGGACTCTCAAGTTCGAGTTTATTGACATTTCTACCTTACTTATTTGATCTCAGCTGATTTTTTGCAGCGTCGGCGTTGAACGCGAGGATCGCTGAGAGAAATAGCAGGGTCAACGCGACGATCTTCACTTACTCACTCGGAAACTCCGCTGATGCTGTATGGGCAGCGGTCATCATTGACATAGTCCGTGATTTTGATGTATTTTGATTTGCATAGGACGTCCCGAAGAGCATTGCATGCGCCAACGGAGGCATTTGGGCGCCCGTCCCTGACAATGGTCCGCTTTCCCTTTGAAAAATAGATAACCATCCCCCCTTGTTGCTCACTGAATCGAGTATGAAGGCAATCTTGCTGCGGCCATGGGAGCGTACTATCAGTACGTATCGGTGCTGCGCCCTTCCATCAATCTCACCTCTGGCATTGGCGACTATGTCTGGTCTGAGCCTTACATGGACGAGTCCGGTGCTGGCTTTGTGCGATCACTCTCGCGCGAAGCTCTCCTTTCCTCCCTCGTTTCTCACATTGGTTTCCAATGTAGATGACCACCGTGGCGACCTCATTGTATGATGTGGCGTACACCCCTCCTTTGCTCATCGCTGTGGTCGCCCTGGATGTGCAAATGAGTGTTCTCCTCGACCCTGCCCTGGAGTTCCCTGAGATCGTCGATTTTCTCCTCCGTCGCTCCACTCGAGTACACCCGTTGTTTGATCATATTGCACCTGGTATTCGCACTAAAATCAATTCTTGTAGTGCCCCATGGTGGAAAAGGCCTCCTCCCCTTACACTTGCGCCTTGGAGACGATGCGTGCCCGAAACTTTGCAGTGTTGAATGCGCCGCTTAATTACTCATTGCAATGCGACGTGAACTCTCGTTACAATTGCGAAGGTTGTCTATCCTTTCATTCCGTGATGTCCGTGCTCAGATAGTCTTTTCTCATGATTTCAACCACAGCTGCTCCGGTGACCAATTGCACGCCTCCGGGTGGATACCCGTCATATTGCACGTTGGGCGGTGTCTTCGGGGAGTGCTGCCCTTCTAATTCTGTGCCGTCGCCAATCCCTCAACCCACTTCTGTCCCGGTCCCTTCCATGGCGGTGCCTCCAAGATGCCCTCTTTTCCGGATCAACTATTGCAGCAACTACGTATACCTTCCTTGAAGCTGTTCGAATTGTAATCTCATGATTGATATAATCTGTTCAGACCACTCAGACGACATGCACCAACTCGGTGTTTTGTTGCTGGTCTTCCACCCTGTCGACACGTTGTTACACTTGCTCGACCTATTCTCAATCGCGCGACCCTCAGCCTCAGCAGACGGCTTGCAACGACCTCTCCATTGTTCCTCCGGTCCCGACTGCTTCCCAGCCAGTTGTCAATACAACCTCCTCCAGAAGCAGCTCCGCCGCCACCGCCACCAACGTCGGCGCAGTTGCTGGAGGTCATACTCTCTGCTAATCACCATTCACATTGTTGAATATTGATCTTCCTCGTCACAGGCGTTGCTGGAGCGGTGATCCTCCTATTAGTCATCATCGCCATCATCTTCATTATCAAGCGTCGCAAGGCGGCAGTGCCTCACACTCACGGGAATGCAACCGTCGTCGTTCAACCAGCCCCGGCGCCTGTCGTGACCACAACGACCACAACGTCAGTGGAACGCTTCGATTCTCCTCCACCTCCTCAACAGACGTACGCGCAGCCGCAGCCCGCCTATGCGCCTCAACCAGCCTACGCGCCCCAACAAGGCTACGCTCCGCAACAAGGTTATGCTCCTCAGCAAGGCTATGCTCCACCACAAGGTTACGCTCCGCCGCCTGGCTACACTCCTCAGTATTAAGTCTTTTCCCCGTTGGGGTGTGTTAGTCTACTTGGAGCTTCTGATCCTCTCTTGTGCTTTCGCGGATTTGAAGATCCTGTCTTGTTACTTGCCGTCACCTCTCCGCAACAATAGCGAATAAAAAGGGACCTCTAATACTGAGAGACGTGACTCTGTTCACGGGATCGAACGGAGTGCTCTCCCTCTGACTGAACGAGATGGACGATGATATCGAAACGATTTATACACTTTCAGCATTTCCTTCAAAGTCGAGTAATGTTACACGAGCAGCGGCACATTGTCGCGGTCGTCGGGCATATCTTCTTCCTCTTCCTCCTCTTCGTCGATGAAACCGTCGACCTCCTCGTCGGCGAGCTCTCCCTCGGCCATGGCGCGCAGCGTCTGTCTCTGGATGAGCACATTCGTGTCTCTTGCGTCTACTGACGAGACGGACGATACACTCTTAGCCAGCGACGCCTCAGGAGACAAGCTCTCGTTCTCAAACTCGGCGACACGGCCCGTGTGCGTCGCGTGGCGGAGGTAAGTCGCCACGGGGCCCGACACAATGAGGAGCTCCCAGAGGATCAAGTCGGAAAAAAAGAAGATGCCAAAGATGACAATCCAGATGCGGAAGTCGAGCGGCAAGTCATAAGCCTTGAAGATGGCCGAGATGCCGCCGTCCCACTTAGGCGACATGAACGTCAAGAACACCGCCAGGACTATGACCACAAAAGAGGACACGGCCAGGCCAGGGTTATAGTAAAACCGTTTTCTCCATCGACCACCCCATCCGAAAGCGAGGCCGGCTCCGGCATATAAGAAACCGCCGACCATGAAAAGCGCAGTGACCTCCGGGATCTCGTACTCGGCCTCCTTGCCGACGGGATTACGCCGATACCACCACTGTCTCTCCAAGGCAAAGAGCGTCACGAAGAAGGCCACTGCGAGAAGGGAAAAGATAAGCGAAGGAGGATGAGAAGGATGAGGAAGAGAAAGGAGGAGGCTCAGATTAGGTGGAGGGAGGTGAACCTAAGCAGAGGAAGATGCTGCCGAGAAGGGAAGTGAGCGTCATGACGGAAAAGACGTTGGAAGTAGGAGGATTGCCGCTCAATCTTCGCACCGCCCTCGACTTGACAATGAAGAACGTCACCGGGGCTGCAAGAAGGTGTTAGTGGAGGAGGAGGAGGAGGAGGAGGAGGAGGAGGAGGGGGGGGGGGGGGAGGGGGGGGG
>Ga0154020_10009496_pt1 | contig 11194 bp, 9 predicted proteins | sample Klosneuvirus_201_FD_109709 | JGI IMG/M metagenome (GOLD analysis project Ga0154020, IMG submission 109709) | Active sludge microbial communities from wastewater, Klosterneuburg, Austria - Klosneuvirus_20160825_MG | ecosystem: Engineered > WWTP > Aerobic digester > Activated sludge | place...
CAGCGCTGCAGCACCGCCGCCAGTTCGGCGATGCTCAAACCGTTCAGCGGCTTCAGATTATTGCTCGCCACTGCGGCCACGAGCGACCGCAACTGCGCTTCCTCCCGCGAGTGGCGGCTGCCCGTAGCCACAATCTGCAATTGCGGATGGAGCGCGAGCAATCGTTTCGCGAAGGCAATCCAGTTTTCCAGCGGCCATTCTTTGAGTGGACTGCTGGCACAAATCGAGAAGTGGATCGCGCCCTCCGGAACTAGAGTTACGGCTTGCCGACGGGCGGTTTCCGGCACGTGCAAATCCCAACGCGGCGATGATTCCAAATTCATTCCGCCCGCCGCCAGCAACTGCCGCCGTTGTTCGTACTCCGGCAATTTCGGGTCTCGACGGTTAAACCAGTCGCGGATACACCACCGGCTCCAAAAGTGCCAACGTTGGGCCCGACAGCCGAGACGATGGCGTGCCCGGACTATGCCGGCGTGAATGACGTTTCGATCTTGATCGCCGAAATTAATTGAGACATCGAACCGCAAACGCCGCAACGCAAGCAGCACCCGCAACTGCGCCACCAGGCTCCGCCGCTCGCGGGCTTGTTCCAAAACCCACTGCCGATCAAGGCACCCGGTCAGATGGTGGATCTCGGCCCCGACCGGGCTGCTTACCAGATGCAACTCGGCGCTTGGATAATTGGCGCGCAGGGCCCAAAGCGCGGGCACCAGATGAACCGCGTCGCCCAATGCGCCCGGATCAATCACCAAAACCCGGCGCGCGGAGCGGGTTTGCGAATAGAAATCAGCTGCGGCACTCATGCGGGTAAGGGCGGCGGGTTAACTTGGAGCAGTCGCTCCGCCACCGACAAGGCTGCGGACTGCGAACGGACGTCCGGGGCCAGCAGACATTCGACCCACGGGTGCTGATGGTAGTGTTGCGGGTTTGGGAAATTGAAGAGAGCCAGAGTGCGGACCCGCAACGCGACCGCCATGTGATAGGGGCCGGAGTCACTCGACAAAAACAGGCGGCACTGGGAAATCGCCCCGGCCAGCTCCAGCATGTTGGTCCGCCCAGCAAGGTCCAACACCGGACCCGGTGGCTTAAACCGCGATAAAAACTCGCGGTTGATCTCGCTTTCATAAGGCGCACCGGTCAGCAACAGCGCGAAATGATGCCGTTTTTGCAGGGCCTCGACCAGTCCGGTTAGCAGGTCAAAATCCGGACGTTTGGGCCCGGCGCCGGTCGTTCCACAACCGATATTGAGTCCCAGCCAGGGACGGTTGTTTCCGTGCGGCAACTGATTTACCAGCCGGGTTTGGAACTCCCGACCTTCCTGTGTTACCGACAGTTCAATGGGCGTCCCGTTGCGTTCCAAACCCAAACCAGCGAGCGCCACAAAATCCCGTTCACAGTATTCCAGCGGCCAGGGAATTCCGTGTCGGCGGGCATAGGATTTTGCGGATGGCGCGGCGCGGCGATAAAAAAACCGTCGCAACGGCACTTGGGCGATGCCGACGGAAACCGCCTGCGTTTGCCGGGCCAGCCGCCAGGTTAGCAACGAGGTTCGCAAGCCGTTCGGTTCAAAATCCACGATCAGGTCCGGCGTGGTGCGCTCCGCCACGGCTTGCGCCTCGCGCCACAGACGCTGCCATCCGCCTTGATGGCGGGTTTGCTTGGTGGCAACGCTAAAACTGGCCAGCAGATGATGCCGCGCGATGAGTTGCTCGGAAGGCGAGCCAGGGTCGTTTGACAAGAACCAAAGGTGGAAGCGGGCGTGGGGCAAGGCGTTCCGAAGCACCCGCCAGGCGGCCGAACTGCGCAACAGGTCGCCGATGCCCGCGCTGTGCCCCTTGAGCAGCAGAATGTTGCGGGGCGGGTTGCGGAGAAAAGAAAAATTGGCTTCCGTCGTTCCCGGCGGGTGGCTAGCCTGCGCGGCCAGATAATCCATTGCTGAATGATAGGAAATCTCGATTGGGCCGGGCGATGAAAAAGTTCTCCATCTCTGTGTGCATCGTCTCCGGCGCCGAGGCGCACCGGATTGCTCGGACCTTGGAGAGCGTCGCCAGTTGGGCGAGCGAGATTGTCGTCGTGCTTAACGACGAGGTTCGCGATGGCACCGAAGAGATTGCACAGCAATTCGGGGCCAAAGTTTTCCGCGAACCTTGGAAGGGCTTCATCGGCCAGAAGAATTCGGCGGCGGACAAATGCGCCGAACCCTGGTTACTCAACCTGGATGCCGATGAGGTTGTCTCCCCTCAATTGGCCGGCGAGATTCGCCAGGTGGCCGGGCGCTTGGACGGACCGTATGCGGCCTATGAATTTCCGCGATGCACCTTTTACGCCGGGCGCTGGATTCGGCACGGCGACTGGTATCCGGATCGCGTCCGGCGGTTGTATCGCAAAGGCACGGCGCACTGGGCCGGCGAAGAACCGCACGCGCACCTTCGAGTCAACCACCCGATTGGCCGCCTGGACCCGGACTTGTTACATTACAGCAATGAGAGCATTGACCGCACTTTGGACAAGATCGGCCCGTACAGCACGGCCTTCGTCCGCCATCAGTTGGCCCGGGGACGAACCACGACCTTCCTGGATCTGGCGGTGCGGCCATTTTGGAAATTCTTTCGCGCCTACTTTCTCCGCCTCGGCTTTCTTGACGGCTGGCCCGGCTACTACATCGCCTGGATGAATGCGTTTTCCACCGTCACCCGCTACGCCAAGGTCCTGGAGGCGCAGTCCGGGCAACGCAAGGCTGAAACGTGAAGCTCTCTCTCATCATCAGCATCTACAACCAGACCGAGGTGTTGCAGAAAGTACTCGCTGGCGTCGCCCGGCAGAGACGCACCCCGAATGAGATTCTGTTTGCGGATGACGGATCGGGCGTACCGACCCGGCAAGTCATCGAAGCCTTCGCCGCCCGCTCGCGGTTGCCGATCCGGCATGTCTGGCACGCCGATGACGGTTTCCGCAAGACCGTCATCTTGAACCAAGCCGTCGCAGTCGCGCAAGGTGACTATCTGGTTTTCACGGACGGTGATTGCGTACCCCATCCTCGGTTTATCGCCGATCATTTTGCCCTCGCGGAACAGGGTTGTTGGGTGCAAGGCCGCCGCTGTTTTGTGGGCGAGCCATTCGTTCCGCAGTTTGCGCCAGGGCGGACTCCGGTGTGGCTCTGGATGTTGAGCGGCCGCATCACCGGCGCCCCCAAGGGCGTCCGCTGGCCTTTACCCCTCATTCGCCGCGACACGCGCCAGCGGGGGATTATCGGCTGCAATATGGCCTTCTGGCGGGACGACCTTGTCGCCGTTAACGGTTACGACGAAGCCTACACTGGGTGGGGCGTGGGGGAGGACTCGGATGTGGGCACCCGGCTCTATCATCTTGGTCGCCAACGCAAGTTCGTTTATGGTCGCGCGATCACATTCCACCTGAACCATCCCCAGGCACCGCGCGACCACCACGCTGCCAGCCTGGCCCGCTTGAAGGAAGTCATCCGCACCCGGCAGGTCCGCTGCGCGTGCGGTCTGGACCAGCATCTTCGGGCAAAGAACGCGTGACCACCATCGCTGTGCCACCCATCGCTTCCTTGCGCGTGCTGCAATTCAACTCGTTGCTGACCGGTGGTGGCACGGATGATCAATGTATCAAGCTGGCGCAGGGTTTGCACCGGGCGGGAGAACCTGTTTGGATTGCCGGGCCCGGGGAGCGGGAATTCGCGCACGTCATCCGCGAACGGAAAATCCCGTTTCTTCCAACCAGCCAAGAAGGCCCGCTGAAAATTCAGCTCATCTGGCAAGCCGCCCGGTTGATTCGGCGTCACCAGATCCAAATCGTCCATAGCCATCACGGTCGGGACATTTGGCCGGCAATTCTGGCCGCGCGTCTTTCCGGGATGCGCCCGTATCTCGTGCTCACCCGCCACATGGCCAAGAGCCCGGCGTCGTGGCCGAGTCGGCATTTCATGCTGGGTCAATGCGATGCTTTGGTGGCAGTTTCCGAGTTCACCGCCCGGGTGTTGCGCGAGGGGGTTTACGAACCGGATTCCCCGGAAGTTGAACGCCGCGCCAGGCCGCCCTTGCAGGGCGACTATTCCAAAATCCAGGTGATCCACGGGGGCATTGATACGGAACGCTTTCGTCCGCTGGACGCCAGCGCCCTGCGGGCGGAGTGGGGTTTGCATCCGGCCGATTTTGCCTTTGCCGTGGCAGGCGGTTACGACCTGCCACGCGGCAAGGGCCAACGCGAGTTCTTGCTGGCCGCCGCCCGAGTGCATAAGCATTGGCCCCAAGCCCGCTTCCTCATCCTCGGCCGCGGCAGCATGGCAGAGATTCTACGTGCGGACATTGAGCGGCTCGGCCTGGCGGGCAAGGCCTGGCTGACACCGTATTGCCATGACATGCCAATGGCGATGAATGCCATTGATTGCCTGGTGCATCCGCAAGTTGGGACCGAAGCCTTCGGCTTGGTGTTGCTTGAAGCATTCGCTTGTGGACGTCCCGTCATTGCCTCCGCGTTGGACGGCATACCAGAGGCGTTCGCAGTCGGCAACTTTGGGAAACTGGTCGAACCGGAATCTGTGGAAGGGCTGGCGGACGCGATGGCGGAGTGGGTGGCTCGGCCGCGAATTTCAGATTCCGCTCGAATCGCCGTCGGACACCGGGTGGCGGCGGAATACTCCGTGGATGCGTTTGCACGTCGGGTTTTGGGTCTCTACAATGGATTGCGGCGTCCAGCACGGTCATGAAGGGATTTATCTGCATGGAGAATCATGAACTCGACATTCTGCTTGGACCCGATTAACAGGAAATCATGGTTCCGCTGTCCCAAATAACACCAGGATGTTCCTCCATTCAGCAGCCTGGGCAGGAGTTACACATCCAGCGCGAAACGCCCCTTTCACCAGAGGGCATCGCTACCGCCGATGCCTTTCCCTTTGAACTCAAGTTGATCCGGGGAGTTGGGAGGGAATGCTCATGACAACTTCCGCCCGACCGAAGAATCTCGTTGTGACCGTTGCGGCAGGTTACCGTGAAGCGCAAATCCGACCATTCCTTGCCTCGCTGGCGCACTACTCCCCGAATGTATCGCTCCGATTGATCACTGACCGGATTGATCCGGAGTTTGAGGATGCGGTACGCGCCTGGATTCCCGACAGCTCGCTTCATCTGCTTCCTCCTGCGGGCCTGCGCAATTTTGCGCTGAAGCGAAAATGGGCGCGCTCGATCTTGAAGCGACTCGCCCGATGGCTGCCGCCCCCAAACTTCGGTCGCCGGCTTCTCAAAATCAATTACGTCCGTCACATTGTGATTCACGACTTGTTTCGATCTTGGAATCTCGAGCAGGAGAGAGTCCTGCTCGTTGACTCCCGGGATCTGGTATTTCAAAGCGATCCATTTTCGGGCGATTGGCCGCATTTATGGTCCGGCGAAGAGGACAAACGAATTGGAGATTGCAGCCTGAACTCCTTCTGGTTACATCGTGCCGGCGGTCCAGAGGCCCTGCAAAAGGCCAAGCACCATTTGATCGTTTGCGCCGGCGTCATTGGGGGGCGGGCTGATCGAATCCGTCAATACCTCCAGCGCTCAAGTGCCGTCGTTGAGGGACTGGCTTGCCAGGTTGCGCTGGATGACGGCGACCAAGGTATTCACAATAACTTGGTGCGGCTAAGCCCGGATTTGGGATTTACTGTTTTGCGCAATGGCAGCCCGCTGGTTGCAAATGTGAGCTACACCATGCCCGACGATCTGATCATCGAGCATGGCCAAGTCCGCCTCCTCCGCCGTGATGAGGTGCCGGCCATTTTACATCAATATGATCGCCATCCGAAACTGGTGGCATTGATTCAATCGAAATGGGACTGCGCCAAACCGAGCGCTTTCGGCTGCTGACGCCGGGTCCTCAGAGCGCAGATCATGTCAACCGTTTCAAATCTCCTGTGGCGACCAAAGGCCACATACAATTCCGCGTCCGAATGGGCTCAAGCAACCCACAACGAAGCCTCGCTGAAGTCCTTGAAGCCCCCGACGGATCGGATCGCCGATTGCGAATGGCTGCTGCAACTGGCTGGGGGCAAGGTCATCGGGGATGCCCGGCTGGTTGCCTCACGCGAGGATGCCGTGATCGGACAACTGCAATCCCTCCTCGGCATTGAAAATCCCGCCGCACACTGGACCGTTTCGCAAAAACGAGTCCGTTGGACAATCCAAATGCCCGGCATCTCGTTCCTGCTGGGGGTGGGCGCCGGCGGGAATTACTATCATTGGTTGTTCGAGGCCTTGCCACGCCTGGACTATTTGCGGCGATCTGGCTTGGCAATTGAGGACATCGATCATTTCGTAATTAATCAAGCAGCCTTGCCCTTCAACCTTCAAACGCTTGACCTGCTGCGCATTCCCTCGTCCAAGCGGCTGCACTGTTCGAAACGCCGGGTACTGGAGTGCGAAACCCTGCTGGTGCCGCCCATGCCGTTGGCGAGGTCGGATAAAGTCGCCCCGTGGGTATGCCAGTTTCTTCGCAGAACATTCCTGCCTGCCCACCCGGCCAAAACGTGCGGGGCACGTCTCTATCTGTCGCGGCGGGACTCCTTGAAACGTCGGTTGGCAAACGAAGAGGCAATGGAGAAGCTGTTCTCTGTGCACGGATTCACCATCGTTCGTCCGGAGACCCTCTCGTTCCAAGATCAGGTTTCGATGTTTGCAGGTGCTTCCGTGGTCGCAGGGCCGCACGGAGCGGCTTTTGCCAATCTGGTATTTGCCCCATCCAACACCAGGGTCATTGAGCTGTTTCATCCCGAACATCAAACCCGACTTTATAAGGACTTGGCGACTGAACTCGGGATGAGTTACGAATGCATCGTTGGCACGGCCCCCTTCGAGAGGGCTGGTGCGATGAGTGAAAAGCTCGGCCCGTACACCGTTGAACTTGATCAAGTAAAGCAGTTGCTCATGAAAATGACTTAAACCGAGGGCAAACCCGCATGCTCAACCCCAAGGAACCATATGAAACCGTAACGGTCATCATTGTGACCTACAACTCCGCGTCATGCATCCGGGAGTGTCTCGCCTCGGTAATTGCACAAACAAATGTTACGGCTGAAATCATCGTCGTGGACAATGCCAGCCAGGACGACACCGTAAATGTTGTCCGGAGCTTCGGTGAGAACGTGAAGCTGGTTGTCAATCCGGACAACGTCGGTTTTGGCCGTGGTTGCAATCAGGGATTCGCGATTAGTTCCGGAATGTTCATTTACTTTCTGAACCCCGATGCGCGATTGATTCAAAACGACGCCCTTGCGCTGCTCTGCCGCGCCCTGCAATTGCATCCGAACTGGGGATTGGTGGGCACGCGGGTTGTTTCCGCAACGGGCGGGGACGAGTCGGGTCCGGCCGCCGATTATCCCGGCCAATTCCGCGCCAAGAATGGTTTTGCCCGGCTCCCGGGCAATATTGCGTGGGTCATCGGGGCCAGCATGTTCCTTCGTCGGGAAGTCTTCGGAGCGCTAAACGGTTTTGACCCGGATTTTTTCCTCTATAGCGAGGAGACCGATTTGTGTCTGCGCCTGAGAAAACTTGGCCATGAGATCGGGTATGCAGCGAACGTTTCGGTGCGACACATCGGTGCGGTCAGCGAACAGGGACTTGATCCTTATCATACCTGGACCCGTAAGATGAACGGGATCCACCTGTTCTGGAAAAAACATTACACGCTCCAGGATGCCGCGCGTCTCGTTCGGCGAGATTTACGCCGCGCTCGCTTCCGGATGATCATCAATGCGTTGCTGGCGGCGTTCCAGCCACCGCGCTCCAGTGCCTGGCAAAAGTACCGCCGGCACCTTGCCATCCGTGACGCTTCAGCCAGATTCCTCAGCTCAGGTTAATCTGACATTGCTCCACCGTCGCCGGGTTACTACCGTCCCCCCCCGATGTGGGAGCGAGGCTCCTGATTGAAAGCTGCGTTCTCCGCCGGGAAATGCGTCAGTTGAATGGATTATTTGCTTATCGCCAGGTCGTGTGAACTCGAACCCACCAGTATATTACAGCTCACTCGCGCCGTTTCTTGAACTCTTCGCCCAGGGTAATCCCGTCCTCACCTATCACAAGCTTGGCCCGCGCCCGCGCCGCGTTCGGCTGAAGGGCCTTTACGTGTCCGCCGGATTATTTCGCCAGCAACTCAGGGAACTCCAGGCGGCCGGATTTACGAGCGGCTCCTTAAACGATTGCGCCGGGCTATTGCAGCCGCGCCGGATCGTGCTGACCTTCGATGACGGCTACGTAAACGTGTTGCGCTACGCCACAGAGCCGCTGGCGGCAACCGGATTTACCGCGCTGCAATTCCTCCCGGCCAACTTGCTCGGGCGCTGCAACGAATGGGATGTGGCGCTTGGGGAAGCGCCGGAGCCCATTATGGACGCCACCCAGGTGCGGGAATGGCTCGACGCCGGCCATCAGATCGGTTCCCACTCCCTCGATCACCCATATCTGACGCGGATACCGCTGGCTGCCGCGCGCGAACAGATCGCGGCCAGCCGAAAGAAACTGGAAGACCGGTTCGGCGTGGCCATTGAACACTTCTGTTATCCGTATGGGGACTGGAATCCCGCCGTGGGCGATTTAGTGGCCGCCGCCGGCTACCGCACGGCCAGCACTACGGACCCCGGCGCGAATCGGCCGTCAGATTCACGCTTTGCGTTGAAACGCTTCACGGTGCGCTATCCGACACGGAATTGGAAATGGGTCCGGGCAACAGTCCGCCGCTTGATGTTGGGCCACCGGCTGTAGGTTGGCGGTCGCCCAAAGAGCCTCGTCGCAAGCGGCGAACGAGGCTCTCGGTGGGGGGGACGGTGAAAATGGCTAGAATGAGTAGTTCACGCCGATCCGGAGAATCGGGTAAAACTTGTACTTCGAGGCAGTGTCTTCAATCTGGGTGGCTTCGGCATTGAGATCTTGTTGGGGCACGCTGCCGGGATTCCCCGTGGTCAGGGTGACCTCGGGGTTTCCGGTGTAAGCCACGCCGAGTTCGCCGCTCAGGGACCAGTGCTTGGCCTTGTCGAAATAATAACTGGCCCCGATGGAGATATATGGTGAAATTGGCTGCTGTTTAACTTTCAAATTCAAGTCGCCAATGCTGGCCGAATCATAAGCCGTGCCGTTAATATCAATGAAGGTGTTGCCAAAGACCGGGTCTTGCGGCACCACTCCGGTCAATTCATTTTGGTTCAACATGATTCCCACCGTAATGCGGAAGGAGCTTTTGGCCCACGGGTAAAGATCCACCCCGAGCGGTTCTGACATCAGACGCAGATCGGTGTTGTAGTTAATACCATCTATTTCATTCCCGTTCTTGGAGTAACCGAAATAGTTAAAGCCCCCACGGACGCCGAAGTGGTCGGCAAAGCGCCAACTAGCCGAACCACCAAAGCCCGGCGTGCCCGCCTCGGCCCCGGCGGTAAACGGATGGTAGGCTGGAGCTTCCTCGGCATTGTCTGCCGCCCTCAAGGTTTGCCCGTTACCCGCGACCAAGCCGCACGCCACCGCCACCACACTCAGGAAGCTAAATCTCGATTTCGTCATGTCGTTACTTTCGGTTAATCGTTCAGTGGTAATACGTCGCACTAGCCCCTTCTAAGCCAATGCCGTGCCAGTCGGACGAGAGGAGTTGGACCGAAATTGCTCAAGGTCGCCGATGCCCCGGTGGGGAAGGCTCGTGCTCGGCTTTCATCATATGGGAGTGAACTAATTGACCGGCCCGGCTTCCGCCGGTCAATGGGACAAGCGGTGTCTTGAATTCGTCCGCCACCCATCTGCAGGTTTCTCCGTCTTTCTGGCTGGAATCGGGGGGGGAGGAAATGGAATTGCCGATTACCGATGGCCGTGAGCAAAGCCCCCTGTGGGAAGATCGAAGCCGCTTCAGGCCGCGCGGTCATCCAGCCCCTCTGACTCAGGGAACGGGACTTTCGTATTCAAGCCTCCCGGTAATCCGCCACGCAGGGTGCTTTGCCACGCATCAGAATATACTTTTTCCCGGGTAAAAATTACCGTCGTTGCCGCGGAGACTCTTGAATTGGACTCCCTGCAGCACGGGCGTGAGCGTGTCGGTGATGGAAATGGTGCTGCGGGGTTGGAAGAGGCTGCTCTGACAGTATTCAAGCATCCCGTCCAGCAAGGCAACCGCCGCCGGGTCATCCATCTGGAAGTTGAACGAAGCCACAAACAACCGTCCGCCATCGGTGCGCGCCTCCCACATCGCGGTCTGGAGTCGGATGTATTTGTAGGAACTGACGATTTCCACAATGGGATCGAAGGGGGCCGGGATTTTGTTGAACTCGATGCACTCGCCGTGCTCAAGGAGGTTATGGAACTGCCAGTCGCACCAACCCGCATTCGGCAGATACTTGAGCGCGGGGTGCGGCTGGATCACGGTGGCGAGGTTCATGTGCGCGCGACCGGCGACGCCGATTTGAAAACGGGTTTCGTTTGCCGGAAATGGTTTGGCACCCAGGAGCAACACATCGCCGCCATCGGTAAGGTGTTTCAGGTCGGACTTCGTCAGTGTCCGAACAATGCGCAGCTTGGTGTCGGGGGCATCGGCCAAGGGCTTCAACTGCGTGTAGCGGCCACCGACCAACTTGAGGGCTTCCGGGTCAGCGACGGCATTCAGGGTGGGCGCAGGGCGGTCGGGGAACACCCAGAAATCCCACTGGTTCGTGAGGTGGTATCCGGCGCCGTTGAGCGCCACGGCCAGAATGAGGTGGCGCGGCTGCTTCAGGGCCGGCCAGTCGAACTGGATGTTCGCCAGCGAAGTTACGGCCCCGTCGGGGGCGTTCAATCCGTTGACCTTGCCGTTGAGCAGGCCGGTTTCGCCGTCCCGCACCTGCCAGTTCAGCACGCCATCGCGCAAGGCCGTGCCGCCGAACAACGAGGCTATGACGGGCACGTCGAAGCGTTCTTGCACTTTGAAAACATGGCGTTTGGCGTTATCGAGCAGAACCACGCTCTCGCCGTTGTATTGGAGGATGCGTTCAAGGGTGTCGCCCGGCTTGAACTCGAAGAATTCATTGAGCAGCCCGCATGCGTAACCGGAGTTGTGCCAATGACCGTCCCACGCACCCAACAGATCGTAACCGTCGAAGGAATTGCATTTCCGGAGGTTTTCCAACATGAATTTCCGGGCCTGGCCATGCCACCGCGCCGAGTTCTGAAAATACGTGGGA
>Ga0154020_10009497_pt1 | contig 11191 bp, 7 predicted proteins | sample Klosneuvirus_201_FD_109709 | JGI IMG/M metagenome (GOLD analysis project Ga0154020, IMG submission 109709) | Active sludge microbial communities from wastewater, Klosterneuburg, Austria - Klosneuvirus_20160825_MG | ecosystem: Engineered > WWTP > Aerobic digester > Activated sludge | place...
AGCGCGAGCGCGGGCGTGAGGGCCGGGACAAGCGCCAAGACGGCCATCCAGCGAACGGCGCGCCGAGACAACAGGGAGTAGGCTGTTTTCATAGGGGTAGAAAATGAGGCGGGCTCAAATGGAGCTTTGACCCCCTCTCTCCCCCCAGCATAACACTGGCGGAGCAGCCAAAACAACCCCCAGAACTGACCAATAGTGCCGGGATACTAAGGTGGCAAAACCTCCGACTCATGCCTCGCGTCGCCCGGGGTCACGGCCGCACCGTTGATCCTAAATCTTTCCTACCGCGCCGCATAGGATACAAGAGGGCACCCCCGGACCGGCGCCGGATGAGGGGGCTCTGGCGAGTGAGCCCGGTGACAGCGGTTCAGTCGGGGTCGAAAAAGGTGGGCGATCGTGGCCATGCCGGCAGCGCTCAGCGGGGCAGCGGAACAAGGCACCCATCTTGTGCCCGAGCATCCGAGCCAGTCCGGTTGGTTTGCCACGTCGCGGAAAGGATCCTCCTAGACGTCGCCGTCGGTGGCGTCACTCGCGTAGGCAAAACTCAGGCCGGCGTTCGCCACGGTGTCCTGACCGTGAAACGTATGGCCACGGATACTGCGGTCTGCGCCGGAGGGAGACTTCGCACCCGCCGCCGGCTCCGCGGCGGCGGACGAGTTCACCCCGCGCGTCGCGAGGTTGTCCCGCAGCCGGTCGAGCGCGCGCGTGGCGCGCCTGCGAGCAATGTTCCCCTTGAGACGCAACCGCTGACCCGCTTCGGCAAAGGAGAGACCGCCAAAGTAGCGCAGCAGGACGATCTCATGGTCGCTCTCCGGCAAGCGATCAATGGCCTCGTCGAGCAGGGGGCGGACGCGTTCCCATTCGATGCTCGGTTCGGGCGGAGTGGAAGGATTGCTTATCGAGGTGACGGACTGCGCGAGTTTCTCCACCCGGTGTTCCTTGCGCAGGGTCTCCAGGCTGAGGTTGCGGGTGCAGCGATGCAGCCACGCTCCCAGGGCCGGATGGTGGATGAGGCCGGGAGCGCGCCGCGCGAGGAGGGTGAAGACCCGCTGGCAGACGTCCTCGGCGAGATGGACGCGGGGACCGAGGCGGCGGCAGGCCGAGCCGTGGACCAGTCCCACGTACCGGCCGACGATCGCCCCGAAGGCACCCTCGTCATGCTGGTCCACGTAACGCTGCAGGAGTTCGGCATCGGTCGGCATCGTGTCTGCCTAGGATAGGACCGCTGCGGCCGATTCCGCATAGACTTTCGTGCGACGCACGCACGATGGCACCTGAGCGACACCGCGGAGTTGCAAACGTCCGCGCCATCCGCCCCGAAGCCGCCGCGCCCAGCCGTTGACCGGCGCCAGCACCCCGGCGAAGTGTCATCTGCCGGATGACACTTCGCCGGGGCGGTCCTTCGGTTCCGCTGCGGGGCCGGGCGCGGCGGGGGGCTGCGCGCCGCGGGGTTTTGACGCGTCCTCACTCGCTCGGCAGACTGCCGCCGCGGCTCGGCAAAGGGTCGACCGCGAACCGGTGTGGGGCGGCCTCGTCGGAAGAAATCCCTTGTCAGCGGGCGGCCTTTCGCCTTTCGGATGGAGGCGCTTCGTCCGCCGTGGGCTCGATCTTCTCCGCTTCCGAACCGGTTCCCGCACCCGAGCAGAGCCGCTGGCTCTCGGAGGAGGTGCGTCCCCATGAACCGGCGCTGCGCCACTACCTGCAGGCTCATTTTCCCTCGGTCGAAGCCGACGACGTCGTTCAGGAATCCTACCTGAAACTGCTGCGGGCCGGCGCCGCCGGACGCGTGGCGTCGGCCCGTTCCTACTTTTTCACCATCGCGCGCAATACCGCGCTCACGCTCTTCCGGCGGCGCAAATTCTACTCGGACGTCCCTCTGAGCGATCTGCCCGAATGGAACCTGCTCGCCAGCGAACGCAATGCGGCGGAGCTGGCCGATCTGCGGCAGCGCTTCGAACTCGCCGTCGAGGCCGTCGATCAGCTGCCGGGAAGGTGTCGCGAAATCCTCCAACTCGCCCTGCTCCAGCGTATCGCCCCCGCGGAGATCGCCCGCCGGCTGGAGCTTTCCGAGAACACGGTGTACGTGCAGATCGCCCGCGGAATGAAAAGTTGCCGCGACTACCTCAAGGAGCGCGGAGCCCAGCCGTGACGCCTTCCTCCTCAATCGAAGACCAAGCCGCCTCCTGGGCGGCACGACACTGCGCTCCGCTCTCGCCCGCCGAGGAGGCCGCGTTTCAGGCCTGGGTGGCGGCCGACCCCCGGCACGCCGCCGCGTACGCCGAGTTTGAATCGACTCTCCGCACCGTGGCCTTTCCCGCCCACACCGGCCTGGGCGCGGCCGCGGTCGACCGCCTGAATCGCCGCGCCACCCGTCGTCGCCGTCGCCACCAGAGCCTCGCCGCCGCCGGGCTCGCACTTTTGCTCGTGGGTGTGGCTTGGATCTCCTTCAACCGTCCCACCACCCCGCTCGTCCCCACCGCCCGCTCCCTCGCGGTCACCGCGCGGCCGGATCTGCGCACGCTCCCCGATGGCACGACCGTGGAGCTGAATGCGGGCGCGGAAATCCGCGTCTCCTTCTCGCCCGACACCCGCGCCGTCACCCTGCTCGGCGGCGAGGCGCTGTTTCAGGTGGCGCACGACACAAAGCGCCCGTTCATCGTGACCGCCGGCGAGGTCGCTGTCCGGGCCGTCGGAACCGTCTTCTCCGTCCGCTATGACGAGGCCGAGATCGCCGTGCTCGTGACCGAGGGCCGTGTCGCGGTGCAGAAGCCGACCGAATCCGCTCCGCCTGGATCCGGCCCTGGCGGACAATCGCCTTCGATCGTCGATGCGCCGACGCCGCCCGAACAACTTCTGCTCGAGGCCAATTCCCGCGTGCGCGTGCCCCTCGACACCGCCGGCAATCCCGGGCCGGGCACGGTCGCCGTGGTCACGGCCCGCGATCGGGATTCCCTGCTCGCCTGGCGGGAACAGCGGGTGGAATTCACCAACATTCCGCTCGGCGAAGCGGTCACCTACTTCAATCGCGAAGGCCGGCCCCCGCTGATCGTGTCGGACCCCGCCGCCGCCGCCATCCGGCTGAGCGGGATCTATTGGGTGAATGATGTCGAGGGGTTCATCCGGCTGCTCCAAACCGGCTTCCGCCTCGAGGCGCAGCCCGCGCCCGACGGGATTCGGCTGCGCCTGCGCTAGCTCCGCGGGCGGGGACCCGTGAATTTTTTGCGGGCGCGTAAAGATTCCGCGTCGTCGACGAGTCTTACTCGCGACCATGACCGTTGTCACCACGCTTTTCCGTCCGGCGGACCTCCTCCGGTGCCTCCTGCCCTCGGCTGCGCTCGCGGCCGTGTTCCTCGCAGTCACGCCTTCCCTGCCGGCCCAGGGCGCCCTTCCGGTGGCAGCACCGGCGCGCCGTTCGTTCGATGTCCCAGCCGGCGTTGCCGAAAACACGCTCAAGGTGTTCTCCTCGCAGTCTGGACGCGGTCTGATCATGGACGCCGAGGCGGTGGCCGGCATTCGCACCCATGCGGTCAAGGGGGAGTACGCACCGGCGGACGCGCTCCGCCGCATGCTCCGCGGCACCGGACTCACCGCCGTCCAGGACGATCGCAGCGGCGCCTTCGTGGTCAACCGCGAGACCGCCACCTCCACCGCTCCGACATCGACCCCGGTGGCGAACTCCGCGGCCGCCCCGCCGACTCCGGCCCTCGGGGCCGACCCCGCCGCGCCTTCGGCCACCGGCACCCTCGAGGGACGGGTGCTCAACGTCACAAGCGGAAACTACCTCAACAACGCACGCGTCACGGTGGCGGGAACCAAGCTGCAGGCCTTCACCAACGACGAAGGCTTCTATCGCCTGGCCAACGTTCCCGCGGGAACCGTCCAGCTCATCGCCTCCTTTGCCGGACTCGCCCCGCAGAGCCTGCCCATCACCCTGCGCGCAGGCACCACCGCCCAGGCCGACTTCGAACTTTCCCTCCGCGCCTCCCGCTCCGCGACCAGCGATGTTGTTCGGCTGGAGACCTTCACCGTCGAGGAACGCGAACTCACCAGCCAGGGCGTGGCCCTGCAGGAACGGCAGAACGCCCCCAATCTGAAAAACGTGATCGCGCTCGAGGAGGACATGGGCGAAGGCAACGTCGGCGAGCACCTGAAGTTCGTTCCGGGCATCGCGCTCGACCTCAACCCACAGTCGCCCGCCTTCGCCTCCATCCGGGGGATGCCGAACAGCGGCACGCTGGTCATGACCGACGGCGCCGAAGTGGCCTCCTCCGGGGTGTCGGGTCGCGCCGCCGATCTCGGCCTGGCCGCCGCCGGCAACATCGACCGCATCGAAATCACCAAGGTGCCCACGCCCGACCTGCCCGCCAACGCCGTGGGCGGCTCGATCAACATGATCACCAAGAGCGCCTTCAGCCGGAAGCAACCACTTTTCTCCTACAACGTCTTCGCCACCTACACCACACCCTCCGGCTTCAGCGACGGCGGACCTGGCGGCATCTTCAGTCGCTCCGACGGACCCGATGCAAAGTCCGACATGAACCGCGTCAATCCCGCGGTGAACCTCTCCTACCTCTACCCGGTCAACCGCTCCCTCGGGCTCACCCTCTCCCTCAGCAAGTCCCAGCGCTACACGGACTGGGACTTCCGCCGGCCCGGCTGGGACAAGGTCCGCGGTCTGAAGACCTCCGAAAACCTCAATCACCTCCCCTTCGGCGAGGAAAAACTGCTCACCGCCTTCAAGGCCGACTGGAAGGTCTTTCCCGATCACACGCTGACCTTCAGCGCCTCCTACTCGAACCAGGACATCTTCACCCGCCAGAACCCCATCACCACCTCCTTCGGCACCGGCTACACCGGCGACGCCTCGTTCAGCCAGGGCGCGGCCACCGGCGTCGGCACCGCCACGATGGCCGCGTCAGGAAACAATCAATACAAGACGCTCGCGCTCTTCACCTTCGGCCATCGTTTTCAGGGGCGGGAGTGGAGCACCGATACGAGCATCAGCCATTCGAACTCGAAATTCGAGTTCACCGACGTCTCCGACGGCTTCTTCGGCAGTCTCAGCGCCCGCATCCAGCAGCTCGTGCTGCGCTCCGACTTCTCGGACCCCGAATCGCGGTCCGCCCCCGCGCAGACCGCGCTCAACCGCGCCGGCACCGCCGTCGACCGCTACGACGGCACGAAGCACAGCCTCGTCAGCGCCGGCAGCGCGGAGCAGACGATCAGCGACCGGCTGATGCGGGCAAACGTGAATGTGAGCCGCGAATTTCACGGGCGCATTCCGCTCACGCTCAAGGTCGGGGGCTCGGTCAGCAACAAGAACAACGAGACCGAGGCGGGCGCCAAAAGCTGGGCCTTCACCCCTCCCGGAGGCGCCGCGGCCCAGATCGCCGGCAACTACGATCTGGTGCCGGAGGCGTTCTCCCGCGTCAACTTCTACACCGACATCAACGGCCAGCCGGTGCGCGTGCGCTACCTCAGTCTCGACAAGCTGGAGAAACTGGCCGACGCCAATCCCTCGTGGTTCGTCCTCGACCAGACCGCCGCGCACGTCAGCGAGTCCAATCTGACAAAGGAGATCGAGGAGACCATCTCCGCCGGCTATCTCCGTCTCGACGCCAAGCTGCTCGACAACCGCCTGTGGATCGTCGCCGGCGCGCGCTACGAACACACCCGCGACCAGGGTGAAGGCGGACTGAACGACATCCGGCGCACATATCGGCAGGACGCGAACGGCAATCTCATCCTCGACGCGGCCGGTCGGCCCATCCGCATCACCACCGTGGCCCTCGACAACGCCCGTCTCCAGTACGTCAAGCGAGGCGCGCGGTCGGACAACAGCTACGACGGCCTCTACCCGAGCCTCAACACCAGCTACACCCTGACCTCCCGGATTATGGCCCGCGCCGCCTACGCCCGCACCATCGGGCGTCCCAATTTCAACGAGATCATCCCCGGGGTGACGATCACCGATCCCGGGGCGACGGACGGGAACCGCACCATCACGGTGATCAACTCCGCGCTGCGCCCGTGGACGGCGGACAACTTCGACGTGAGTCTCGAACTCTACGGCGTGCGCGATGTGTTCTTCACCGTGAGCGGCTTTCGCAAGGACATCACCGGCTTCTTCAACACGACTCGCCTGCCCGCGTCCCCGGAGGCGCTGGAGGCCGCCGGCCTTCCCGACGACTATCTCAACTACGAGATCATCACCAAACGCAACGGCGGCGAGGCGACGATCAGCGGGATCGAGGTCGAGTACCGCCACGCCCTCACCTTCCTTCCGCACTGGGCCCGCGGCACGCAGATCTTCGGGAACCTCACGTCGATGGACCTGAGCGGGCCGAATGAGAAAGACTTCTCGGGCTTTACCTCCCGCAACGGCAACTGGGGGGCCAGTTTCTCGCGGCCGCGCTTCAACGCCCGCCTCTCCGTCAACTACACCGGAACCCGACGCCTGGCCTCGGTCGCCTCGAGCGCGACGGTTCGCCCCGGCAGCTACAGTTTTTACGCCCCCCAGACCCGGATCGACCTCGCCTTCGACGTCATGCTTTCGCGTCGGTATTCATTCTATGGTGATGTTCGCAACCTGACCGGCGCTCCGCTGCGCCGCGGCACCTGGTCGCCCGACACCCCGTCGCACGCGAAATTCGACGTCCTGCAGTTCGCCGGCACGCTCTTCACGGTGGGTGTGCGCGGACGCTTCTAAACGCCCTCTTATCCCTTTCCCCGAATCCATGCACCTACCGATCGACTCCCTCTCCCGCCGTCTCGGCATCGCTCTCGCGTTCGCCCTCCTGCCGCGGCTGACCGCCGCGGACGACATCCCCGCCGAGGTGGCTCCTCCCTCGGTCGTCCGCTATGTCGCGGTCGACAATGTCTGCGCCTGGCCGAATCTCAGCCGGATGCCGGACGGCACGCTGCTCGCGGTCATCCACAACCGCCCAAGCCACGGACAGATGGAGGGCATGATCGAGGCATGGACCAGCGTCGACGGCGAGCGCTGGGAGAAGCGCGGCTACCCGGTGACCAATGACCCCAAGACCGTGCGCATGAATGTCGCCGCCGGCGTGGCCGGCAACGGCGAGCCCATCGTACTCTGCTCCGGCTGGACGGATGAGAAGCAGCCCGAGCGGCCGAAGCAGAACATCTTCCGGGACAGCACTGTGCCGATGCGCGTGGCCCGCTCCAGGGACGGCGGCCGTACCTGGACGCAGTCCGACGGCGTGCCGCGCGCGCAGCCTGGATGGACGGACTACATTCCCTTCGGTCCGATTCTGCGCGGGGACGATGGCGCGCTGCACACCACCGCGTACGCCGGCGAGTACCGCGATCCAACAAAGAGCACCCGGACCAAACCCCACTACAGCGTGTGGCACTTTCGCAGCGACGACGACGGTCGCACCTGGACTCCCACCTCCCTGATCAGCTCCCGACACAACGAGACGGCCCTGGTCCATCTCGGCGGGACCCGCTGGCTCGCGGCCGCACGGATCGACGCGCTGGAGTTGTTTCGCAGCGACGACGACGGTCGGACCTGGCAGGGGCCGCAGCGGGTCACGGAGCGCAATCAGATCCCCGGCCACCTCGTGCGCCTCGCCGACGGGCGCCTCCTCATGACCTACGGCAGCCGGGTGAAGGATCAGCATGGCGTGCTGGCCCGCCTGAGCAGCGATGATGGACTGACCTGGGGCACCCCGATCCGGCTGGCGCGCTCGCTCGATTGGGACTGTGGGTATCCGAGCAGCATTCAACGCGGCGACGGACGCATCGTCACCGCCTACTATTCCAAACGGGCCGAGAATCACGAGCGTTACCACATGGGAGTGGCAATCTGGGAGGTGCCCGCCCGGCCATGAGACCCGACCGATTCGCGCTGCTGCTCGCCGCCGCCTGCGCCGGACTCACCCTCCGCTCCGCCGCACCGCTCGACGAAAGCGGGATCAATCCGGCCGCCGGCGCCCGGCAGGCCGCCGTGCCGGATCCGCTGCCTTCATCCGGCGAGCGCATCACCCCGCGCCTGCGCGAGGTGAAGATCATCAGCCACCAGCCCGGCTACTACCACGGATGGGCCACGGTGACCGCCTCGCGCAGTGGGAGGCTGTTGCTCGTTTATTCGGGGGGTCGTGACTACCACGTGTGTCCCTTCGGTCGCCTCGACCTGATGGTGTCCGACGACGGCGGAGAATCCTGGAGCTGGCCCCGCACCCTCGTGGACAGTCTGAGCGATGATCGTGATTCCGGAATCGTGGAGACCAGGAGCGGCGTGCTGCTGGCCTCCTTCTTCACCTCCATCGCCTACCAGCAGCATCTGAGGAATCCCTCGCGTCTGCTGGCCAAGGTGTACGGCGCCGAACTCGAGGCCCACCTCGCCCGCTGGCGACTAGCCGAGACCGGCGCGACGCAGCAGGAACGCCAGAGCGACGTCGGCCGCTGGCTGGTGCGCTCCACGGACGGAGGACGCACCTGGTCCGCCCGCTACGCCGCGCCGGGATACTGCCCCCATGGCCCGATCGCGCTTCATGACGGACGGGTGTTCTATGCGGCGGGCGACGGCAAGAAGTCGGCCGCCTGGAGTTCCTCGGACGACGGACTCACCTGGACCCATCTCGCCGACCTTCCCGTGCGCGCCGGAGAACTCCACTCCGTCGAGGCCGCCGACGGAACCCTGCTCGTGCATGTGAGGGACAAACGAGAGACACCCCGGGGCGTGGTCCAGGACACCCTCCAGACTCACTCCACCGACGGCGGCCGCACCTGGTCGAAGCCCCGCTGGGTCGCGGCCGGCTACCCCTCGCACCTGCTTCGCCTCCGCGATGGGACGCTGCTTGCCACGTACGGCTCGCGCACACCGCCGCTGGGCATTCGCGCCAAGGCCAGCCGCGACCACGGCACCTCGTGGTCCGAGGAGTTTTTCCTCACCACGGACGCCCCCAATTGGGATCTCGGGTATCCGAGCACCGTGGAACGACCCGACGGCCAGCTCGTGACGATCTGGTACGAGGCCCCGGCCGACGACCGTCACGCCCAGCTTCGACAGGCGCGCTGGGAACTGCCTTTGCATCCACAGGGGCGAGGTGCGAAGAGTGAAGAGTAAAGTGCTAATCTCGGACGTCCGGACCACCTCCCCCCTGCGGGTCGGTGTGGTTCGACGCAAATCTGCAATCCTATCCTGCAGGGCTGGCCCTCGCGGCCATGTCTCCGTGGTGGCGCGAAGGGGGCACCCGTTTCACGTCTGAAGGCCCGAGCTCACTCGGTTCATCAGAAACCCAACCTCGCGGAACGCCCTAGCCGTCGCCGTCCCGCGATTCAATGTCAGGCAGGAGCACGGTGAGCAGTCCGAGCAGCGGAAGCCAGGCACAGAGCTGAAAGACAAAGGCGATGCCCGTGTGGTCCGCAATCTTCCCGAGCACCGCGGACCCTAGTCCGGCGATGCCGAAGGCGAGGCCGAAGAAGAGTCCGGCGACCATGCCCACGTTGCCGGGCATGAGTTCCTGGGCATACACGAGGATGGCCGAAAAGGCCGAGGCGAGGACGAGTCCGATCACCACGCTGAGGACAGCGGTGAGCACGAGCCCGGCGTGGGGCAGCGCGAGTGAGAACGGCGCGACACCCAGGATCGAGAACCAGATGACACGCTTGCGTCCCACCCGGTCGCCCACCGGTCCGCCGGCAATGGTTCCGGCCGCCACCGCCGCGAGCAGCAGGAAAAGCAGGTACTGGGCGTGCTGCACACTCACTCCGAACCGGTCGATCAGGTAAAAGGTGTAGTAGCTCGTCAGTGACGCCAGGTAGACGTACTTGGAGAAAACAAGCACGATCAGGACCCCGACGGCCAGCACCACGCGGCGTCGGGTTGCCCCGGGGCGCGCCGGTGTCCCCCGGGAAGCCGTTCCCCGGCTTCGGGGACGGAGTCGGTGCGGGTTTTGGCGATGCCAGCGTCCCACCCGCCAGAGCACGACCACCCCGACCAAGGCGAGCACGCAGAACGCCAGCACCGCATGTTGTCCCCGCGGCATCACCACCAGTGCTGCCAGCAGGGGGCCGAGGGCGCTGCCGGTGTTTCCGCCCACCTGGAAGACGGACTGCGCCAGCCCGCGCCGACGGCCAGCCGCCATGAAGGCGATGCGGGAGGCCTCGGGATGGAAAATGGCGGACCCAGCCCCCACGAGCATGGCCGCGGTCAGAATGTGGGCAAAATCACCGGCGTAGGCTACCGCGACCAGTCCGGCCAGCGTGAGCCCCATGCCGACCGGCAGTGAATAGGGCAGCGAGCGTCGGTCTGTGATCCAGCCCACGGCAGGCTGGAGCAAGGAAGCCGTCCCCTGGAAGGCGAACGTGATCAGGCCCAGCTGGCTGAAGCTCAGGTCATAGTTCGCCTTCAGCATCGGATAGATCGAGGGCAGCAGCGCCTGGATCGCATCATTGAGCAGATGGGAGAAACTGATCGCGAACAGCACCGCGAAAACGGTGCGGGAGGCATCGTCTGCGCCGGTGTTGGATTCCGGGTCTGGTTTCATGCAGGAGGTGACCAGCCTCCATCGGGCGCACGACGAACTCAATCTTTCCGCGGTGCCGGCGCGGCCGCAAGGGCCCTGCAGGCGATGCGGGGCGCATCGTCGCGGGCTCGGCGCCCCGCTTACGGCTCCGCATCCCCGCGCCTCCGCGCTTTTCCGATCTCAAGCACGAAACGGGTTCCCCGTTCCGTTACCTCGGCTTGCGGAAGCGTTCGTAGTCCATCTTTTCGAGGTCCGCAGCGCTCGGGCCGCCGCCAAACTGTTTCCAATACAATTCCTTGAGCGGATTCATGGACGCGAGGGGTGCGTCCTCGTTGACGAGCAGGGGCCGGGTCTCCGTCCACCACGCCTCGTAGGCCGCGGCGAGGCGCTCGACCACCGGGGGGTGGCGGGCGGCGACGTTTGTCTGCTCGCCGGGATCGGTCTGCAGGTCAAAGAGCTGCCACGCGGGCGATGTACCGCCCTCAATCGAGACCAGGCGCCAGCGCGCATCTCGGACCGCACAGTTCTTGTACTTCCAAGCTTCCGGAGCCGTACCGCGCGGCCATCGGCCGACATGGGTGACCAAGGTGCGGTCGGGCCACGGCGCACCGGGGTTGTCCAGCAACGGGACCAGACTCCGGCCTTCGACCTGCGCTTGCGCGCGGGGATCGAGGGTCGCCTTGGCCAAGGTG
>Ga0154020_10009498_pt1 | contig 11191 bp, 8 predicted proteins | sample Klosneuvirus_201_FD_109709 | JGI IMG/M metagenome (GOLD analysis project Ga0154020, IMG submission 109709) | Active sludge microbial communities from wastewater, Klosterneuburg, Austria - Klosneuvirus_20160825_MG | ecosystem: Engineered > WWTP > Aerobic digester > Activated sludge | place...
CCCTCCCACCAGCTCCTGGCCTCGGCGTGATGCGGCGCGCGACGGTTGTACGCGTAGATCAGGAGGTTGACGTCCGGGAGGATCACCGCTTGACGGACGCCTTTTTCAGGAACTCCTCGACGTCCAGCTGATCGACCAGCTGGTTCAGCTTCGCGAGATCCACACCCGCCTTGAACTTACCGGAGTGAGGCTCGACGACGAACTTGCGACGCCGAGCCCCCGGCGGCTCCCCAGCTGCGAGCCCCCTGCGGAGCAGGGTATTCAGGGCGACCTTGAAGGTAGTGCGGCTCTCATGGACATACGCCCTCAGGCTTTCCGCGACGTCCGGCTCGAGCGTGACCGTTGTCCGCATCAGCGCATCGTGCCGAGCCAGCGATGTGCTGTCAAGATGCCTACGCCTTCCGCGCCCTCACGAACGCGCTCATGAACTTGCCGTCGATCGCCGGTCCGATCGCGTCGGCGTCGATTCCGGCAGCGGCCAGGAACTCGCGGGCGTCGTCCACCCGGTAGACGCGCGTCGGCTCGATCTCGATGCCGGTGAAGCCCGCGTCGGCGAGCTTCCCGCGGTACTCGCCTTCCTCGAGCGCGCCCGCGACGCAGCCGATCCAGAGCTCGACGCTCTTCTGGATGGCGGCGGGCACCGGGCCCCGGACGACGATGTCGGAGATCGCGAGGCGGCCGCCGGGCTTCAGCACGCGGAACGCCTCGCGCAGAACCTGGGCCTTGTCGCTCGAAAGGTTCACGACGCAGTTCGAGATGATGACGTCGACGGTGGCGTCGGGCAGCGGGATCGCCTCGATCTCGCCCTTCAGGAACTCGACGTTCGTGACGCCTGCCTTCCGCTGGTTCTCGCGGGCGAGCGCCAGCATGTCGTCGGTCATGTCGAGACCGTAGGCCTTGCCGGTCGGGCCGACGCGTCGGGCCGACAGCAGCACGTCGATGCCGCCGCCCGAGCCGAGGTCGAGGACGGTCTCGCCTTCCACGAGCTTCGCCAGCGACGTGGGGTTGCCGCAGCCGAGCGAGGCGGAGAGCGCCTCGGCCGGCACCTCCCGCGACTCCGAGAGGCCGTAGAGGTTCGAGGTGATCGGGTCGGGGCCGCCGAGCGATTGCCCGTCTCCGCAGCAGGCGCTCTTACCGGACGCCGCTCGCCGCGCCGCCTCCCCGTACTTCTCCTTGACGATTTCCTTGATGTCGACGTCGACGTCGTTCGTGCTCATGGTGAGCCTCCTTGCAAAGACCTAGCGACAGCAGGCGAGCCATCCCGTGGGACGGCGTTGTTTCAGGGCGGCGCCGAAGCTCGCCAGGGCTTTCAGCGCCTCGGGGTTGAGCGAGTAGTGGACCCAGCGGCCGTCCTTCCGATCGACGACGAGGCCGGCGTCCCGGAGGGTCTTCAGGTGGAACGACAGCCGGGACTGCTGGGCGTCGAGGGCCTCCGTCAGGTCGCAGACGCACTGCTCGCCCGACAGGAGCTGCCCCACGAGCCGGAGCCGGGTCTCGTCCGACAGCGCGTGGAAGAGACGGGCGAGCCGCGTGCGGGTCTCGTCCGCGTCACCCGAGGAGTCGAGGAGGACCGGCAGGCTCGCCATGCCATCAATATAATAAGATTTATTGATTTGTCAAGGCCGGCGGGCCGGCCGGGACGAACTGGTACTAGTTCCCGCTCGGGGCGCGGCCGAACATCCGGATGCCGAAGAGGACCGAGAGCGTTCCGAAGACCACGCCGACGACGAGGATCGAGAGCCGGTCCGGCTGATGGCGCCAGGCGCTGAGCGTCAGCCAGAACGCGACGGTGGTGAACATGAGGTTCGGCAGCAATACGTGCCGGCCGAAGATCCCGCCCACCTTCGCGGACCGCTGGAGCCAGTTCAGCCAGGCCAGGCCGAGGAGGGCCGACCCGAGGAGCTGCGCGAGCCAGGCGCCGACGCTCGTGGCGGGTCCTCCGAGGCTCGCGAGGATCTCCGCCGGCGCGAAGACGAGCGCGAGGCCGGCGGCGCCGTAGAGCACCGCGGGCGCGACGAGCAGCGGGTCGGACTTCATGGGTCTCCCTTCACGTCAGCTTCTTCAGCGCGTTCTTCGCCGCCGCGACGCCGCGCTTCATCGCCGCGCGGATCGCGGCTTCGAGCCCGGGTGCTCGTCATGTCGTCGTCATGTCGTCATGAGACGGGAAACGGCACCGGTACCGGCACCACTCCCCATATCTCTCGCGCGTAGTCGCTGATCGACCGGTCCGAGGAGAAGCCGCCCATGCGCGCGACGTTCAGGATGGTGGCACGCGTCCACCGTTCCGGGTCGCGCCAGACCTTCTCCACCTCGGCCTGCGCCTCGACGTAGGCCCGGTAGTCCGCGAGGACGAAGAACGGGTCGCTCTGGATGAGGTTGTCGACGAGCGGACGGAACAGCTCGCGGTCGCCGTGGGAGAACTCGCCCGAGACGAGCGCGTCGAGGACGTCGCGGAGCTCGCCGTCCGCGGCGTAGCGCTCCACCGGGCGGTAGCCCTCGCGCCGTTCGCGCTCCACCTCGGGTGCCGTCAGGCCGAAGAGGAAGAAGTTCTCGTGCCCGACGGCGTCGCGGATCTCGACGTTGGCACCGTCGAGCGTCCCGATCGTCAGCGCGCCGTTCAGGGCGAGCTTCATGTTGCCGGTGCCGGAGGCCTCTTTGCCCGCGGTGGAGATCTGCTCGGAGAGATCGGCGCCGGGGAAGATCCGGAGGCCGTGCTTCACGTTGTAGTCGGGCAGGAAGACGACCTTCAGACGGCCCTTCGCGGCAGGGTCGGCGTTCACCACCTCGGCGACGGAGTGGATGAGCTTGATGATCCGCTTCGCCATCACGTAGCCCGGCGCCGCCTTCCCCGCGAAGAGGACGGTGCGCGGCACGGTGGAGAGATTCGGGTCGCGCCGCAGCCTGTGGAGGAGCGTCACGGCGTGGAGCACATTGAGGTGCTGGCGCTTGTACTCGTGGATCCTCTTGATCTGGACGTCGAAGAGGCTCTCGGGGTCCGCCGGGACGCCCGCGCGCCGCGCGCACTCCGCCGCCAGGAGCCCGCGGTTCGCCCCCTTCACGCGGCGCCAGTCCTCGCGGAAGCCGGCATCGTCGGCCAAGGGTTCCAGGCCCTTCAGCTCCTCGAGGTTCCGCACCCAGCCGTCGCCGATCGCGCCGGTGATGAGCTTCGTCAGCCCGGGGTTGGCGAGGGCGATGAACCGGCGTGGCGTGACCCCGTTCGTGACGTTCGTGAACTTCTCCGGCCAGATGGCGGCGAAGTCCTTCATCACGTCCTTGACCAGGAGCTGCGAGTGGAGCGCCGCCACGCCGTTCACCCGGTGGCTCCCCACCGCCGCGAGGTGGGCCATCCGCACCGAGCGGCCACCCGACTCGTCGATGAGCGACACGCGCGACACCAGCCCCTCGTCGCCGGGAAAGCGGCTCCTCACCTCGTCGAGGAACCGGCGGTTGATCTCGTAGACGATCTCGAGGTGCCGCGGCAGCGTCTCCCCGAAGAGGTCGACGGGCCACTTCTCGAGGGCCTCGGGGAGGAGCGTGTGGTTCGTGTAGCCGAACGTGTGCCGGGTGATGTGCCAAGCCGCGTCCCACGCCATTCCGTGGTCGTCGACGAGGAGCCGCATCAGCTCGGCGACGGCCAGCGCCGGGTGGGTGTCGTTCAGCTGGATGGCCCATTTCTTGTGAAAGGCGGAGACGTCCGGCGCGCTCTGCAGCTGCATCCGCATCATGTCCTGGAGCGAGCAGCTGACGAAGAAGTGCTGCTGCTTCAGCCGCAGGAGCTTTCCCTTCTTCGCGTCGTCGTTCGGGTACAGCACCTTCGAGATCGTCTCCGAGGCGACCTTCTGCTCCACGGCGCCGTAGTAGTCGCCCTGGTTGAAGGCGGCGAAGTCGAACGACTCGGAGGCCTCCGCTTTCCAGAGGCGGAGGAGATTCACGTTTCCCACCCGGAAGCCCGGTATCGGGGTGTCGTGCGCGACGCCGCACACCACCTGCGCGGGGACCCATCGGACGCGGCTCTTGCCAGCCAGGTCGACGCTCTCCTCGGTATGGCCTCCGAAGGAGACGTCGTGGACGATCTCCGGACGGGGGATCTCCCACGGGTTTCCCAGGTGGAGCCACTTGTCGGTCAGCTCCACCTGCCAGCCGTCGCGAATCGCCTGGTCGAAGATGCCGAACTCGTAACGAATACCGTAGCCGATCGCCGGGATCTGCAGCGTGGCCAGCGAGTCCAGGTAACACGCGGCCAGACGCCCCAGGCCGCCGTTGCCGAGGCCGGGCTCCTCCTCCTGGTCCAGCAGGCCGTCGAAGTCATAGCCCAGGTCTTTCATCGCCTGACGGGCCTCGTCGTAGAGGCCCAGCCCGACGAGGTTGTTGCCCGTGTGCGTGCCGAGCAGGAACTCGGCCGAGAGGTAAGCGACCGACCGCACCCGATTCTGGTAGTACGTCTCCCCCGTCTGCATCCAGCGGTGGACGAGCCGGTCCCGCACCGTGTGCGCCAGCGCCAGGTAGCGGTCGTTCCTCGTGGCGACCGCAGGAAACTTGCCGACCACGGTGGCGAGGTTCTGGCGAAACGACTTCTTGATCTCCTCCACGGCCGTCGCGTCCAGCGTCGGTTCGGGCGAGGCAGCGCTTCTCTCGGTCATCGGAACCTCCTGGTGGATTCCAGGATGCTACAGGAGGGATCGGCTATCCTCAGCGGGGGCTGCCATTCGTGAAGTTTTCCGTGATCGTCGCGCTCTTCGGAGCACTGAGCCTGGTCCCGGGAGGCCTCGAGGCCGACGAAGCCAACGTCCCTGCAGGCCCGGCAGCCATTCGCCGCCTCCTGCGCCTCGACAGGGAGAGACCGGCGGCCTCGTTCTTCCTCGACCTCTCCGTCGCGCTCGGGTCCGAGAGCGCCGCGAAGGCCTCCTGGGAAGACGTGGAGCAGAGGCGCCGCGTCATCGCCTTCCTGGACGATCTCGCCGAGTGGCGCCGTAGCTTCGGCGCCGTGGCGCGCTTCCAGGCGACTGCCGCTTCCTGGAAGGGAACGCGCCAGGCCCTCGACTGGCTGGGCTTCGACGTCAAGGGGGAGGGAACCTCGTTCTCGTTGACTCCTCGGGAAGGAGAGACGGATATCCGCCGCCAGCGATTCCTCGAGGCGCTCGGCGTGTCTCTCGGGGACGTCGAGCGAGATCTACGAGACGGGAAAGAGGTCACGATCGAGACGCGCGACGAGGCCGTCCCCTTCCCGTTCGGGTTCGAGCTCTGGCGAGAGATCCTCGGCCTCGCGCGAGGCGAGCTGGAGGGTCGGGACGCCTTCCTCCTCATGGTCAAGAACGTCCAGGCCTCGCGGATGCTCGTGGCCCTCCACGCGGTGGACGCCGAGACCCGGGAAGGGGTGAGGACGCTCGCCCGGAACGGAAACAACGTCCCGATCGGCTGGAAGCTGGTCTTCGACGACGCCTTCGACGGTTTCACCCGCTTCCCCGAGGCGCTCTCCTTCCGGGACGGCCGGTTCGCCCTCCCCGGAGGGCGGGAGGCCGAGCCGATCTGGACCGACCTCATCGGTGCGAGTCCGGACCAGGATCGGAAGTTCCTGACCGCGTTCTTCCGCGCGGACTCCGGCAAGATCGCGTACGTCGCCGACGCGCTCCAGCAGGTTTCGGAGGCCGCGGCCCGCGCGATCCTCGTGGGCAAGGCGCGACGGGACACCGAAAAGAAGAAGCAGATCGTCGGACCGTTCGTGCTGGAGATCGAGAGGTTCCAGCGGCTCTACTCGTCCATCGAACGCTCGAATGCGAGCTTCCTCAAGGGAAAGCGCGATCCGTACGACTTCATGCACCTCGTCCGGTTCCTCCGGGTCGCAGGCGACGGCAAGCTCTCCATTCCAGGCGGAACCGACGTCTGGACCCTCGCCCTCTCGCGGGACGACATCCCGCGGTCCGAAGGCGAGCTGGCGAAGATGCTCGAGGGCGGCTCGCGGCGGCATGCCGAGCCGGAGGAGCTTCTGGAGACCCTCTTCAGCCGCGAGGTGGCCGCCGGCCAACGGACGATCGCCGCGCAGAAGAGGTTCCTCCTCGTGTCGAGCCTCCTCGAGTCCCACCCGGTCCTCGTGGACCCGGGCTTGATCGTCCTCCTCTACAGGGGGCTCGAACGGTTCCTCCCCGCCTTCGCCCTGCTCGAGGAGCTACCGAACGAGCCGGCCACACTCTTGGTCGCACGGCGTTACCTCCTCCTCCTCGCGCGCCTCGACGCCGGCTCCAGCCGGCGCGAGGCAGAAGTGCGGGCGGGGACGTTCCAGGCCGCCGTGGAGATCGTCGCGGCTCTCCACCGCTCGGGAGCGCTCGACGACACCTCCACCCTCGGCCTCCTGGACAGGCTCCTCCGTCTGGAGGCGTTTGCGGGCGACGGCTCCCGGCCGACCGATCTTTCGGCGCTCTGGGAATGGGTCGACGAGGGCCTCCTGGCCTCCCTCCGGGCGGAGGAGCGGACGTTCCTCGAGGCGCGCCGGCACGAGAACGAAGGGCTGGAGCGGCTCTATCGCGAGGCTCTCGGGGCGCGCGACGCCCGAATCCTCGAGCGGCGGCGGGCCCTACCCGTGCCGCCGGCGGCACCTCCGGTCCGGATCGCCGGCGAGCTCCCGGGCTCGACCGCGATCGCCGATGCGAAGGAGCCGATGCCCCGGCTCGCCCGGGCGCGCGGCACCGAGCCATCGTCGTCGCCCGACGACCTGCTCTTGACGGCGCTCGTGGGGCGGAAGCCGGCCGCGACTTTCCAGTGGCGCGGCGGGCGTTACCGCTTCGACGCGGCGGCCGACGAGGCCGCACTCCACCGGCGCTTCCTGGGCCACCAGCGGCTCGCGAACCTCTCGACGGTGGCGGACGCCATGGCCCGCCGGAAGGCCCTCCTCGCCCTCGCGGGACAAGGCAGCCTCGCCGGGCTCCGCGAGGCCGTCGACGCCCTCTCGAAGGCTCTCGAGCTGGCCGACGGGGCCGGGCCGACGCCGACGGGCGTGCCTCGCCAGGATCCCCGCGTGACCCGGGCCGAGGCCGACGCGCGGGACCAGCTCGCGGACGCCGCGGCGATCGCCAGCACGAAGGCGCTCACCAGGCTCCCGGAGCGCCTCGCGTACGTCGATGTCGTCATAGCGGAACGGCTCTTCGAGGCCCTGCTCGGCCAGGTCTACGCCACCGCCATGGTCGACCCGGACGACATCTATTACCAGGATCCCGACTTCGTGCGTCGGCACTCGTTCCGGTGGGTCGACTCGAAGGGGATCCTCGAGTGGCCCTTCATGCCCACGAGGATCGTCCCCCTTCCGGAGGGGCGCGGCTCCACCATCGCCGGCTCGCTCGCCGGGCTGACCGACGCCCTCGCCCTCCTCCATGCCGAGCAGGTCGTCTATGCGCCGGGAGCCTGGATCGCCAACGAGTCCGTCCGGGCTGGCATCGTCTCGCCCGTTCACCGGATGTCGCTCGCGCTCCTCGACGACGATGCCGTGACCTTCGTGGCGGAGTCGTGCGAGGCGACCCGGGAAACCGCCGTGGCGCTCGCCGGCAGGGACCGCGGCGAGAGGGCCCGGACGTGGGGCGCCCTCGCGCACGACCTGGTCTCTCGCGCCCGGCTCGACGCGCTCGCCTCCCTGGCCCGGGACGAGGCGCGGGACCGTCTCCGGGAGATCCTCACGCCGAGCGACCTCTACCGGATCGGCCGGAGGCTCGCGCTCGGGCCCGCACCCGCAGGCACCCCGGTTTCCGAGGCCGCCCGCAGGGCCCGCGCGGCCCACGACGCTCTCGTCCGCCGGGCGGGTGAGGCGGGCGCCGCGCGCCGGCTCGCCGAGCTGGGTCCGCACGCCGCGTTCTACGCCGGCCGGCTCCAGCTGGCGGACCTGGACCTCCCCCCTTACGAGCGGCTCGCGGAATACGTCCTCCCCCAGCTCTTCAGCGAACGCCTCTACGACGTCAAGATCGCCGTCTCCAGGCTCGTGGCCGCGGCCGGCTGGCCTGCCACCGTGCTCCGGATCGTCCTGCCCGAGGCCACCGAGGAGCTGATCTCGAAGACCCGCATGTCCCACCCCTTCGACTGGAGCTCGATCGTCCGGGAGACGCTCGCGATCTCGGCAGCCGATCTGGACCGGTATCTCGCCACGGCGCTGGACGACGGACGGCTCACCCGTGACGACGAGGAGGAAACGAAACCTGATGAGAAATGAGCGCCTCGTTCTCGTCGCGGTCGCTCTGACGATCCTCGTCGCGGCCGCCACCGCGACTGCCGGCAGCATCACGTTCGTCTCGCCGCTCCGCGGCGATATCCCGATGGGCGACACGCCGATCCAGGTGGAGGTCGCCGGCGCCGAGGAAGGGGACCGGGTCGAGTTCTTCGTGAACGGCCGGCTCGTCGGCTCCGCATCCGCGCCGCCTTGGAAGATCACGTGGCGCGCGAGCGACGTCCCCCGGGAGTACTCCGTATCGGCGGTCCTCCTCCGCAACGGGCGCGAGATCGAAAGCGAGCAGCTCCGCACCCGGCAGGTCGGCTTCGCGGCGAAGGCGAACGTGCGGGCGGTCAGTCTGTCGCCGATCGTGAGGGACCGGTCGGGACGCTTCGTCAAGAACCTCCGTCAGGACGACTTCCTGGTCTTCGAGGAAGGGAAGGCGACGCCGATCGAGTCGTTCGAGGCGACCGACTCGCCTCTCTCCGTCATGCTGGTGCTCGACACGTCGGGCTCGATGCTCCTGAAGATGCGCGACGCGAAAGCCGCAGCGCTCAAGCTGCTCGACGCGCTCGGCCCGGAAGACCGGGTCGCTCTCCTGAGGTTCTCCTCGCAGGTCAACTCCGTGACGGATTTCACGAAGGACAAGGCGGCGATCCGGTCCGCCATCACGGCCGCGCGGGCCGAGGGGGACACCGCGCTCTACGACGCGACCGCCGCGGCCCTCCGCAAGCTGAGCGGCGCCACGGGCCGGCGCGCCGTCATCCTCTTCACCGACGGCGAGGACAACCGGAGCCGCCTCTCGGTCGCCCAGGTCATCAAGATCGCCCTGGCCGCGGAGGCCCCCATCTACGCGATCGCCCAGGGGACGGACGAATCGAAGACCCTCCGGGTCTTCCTGGACCGGCTGGCCGAGGAGACCGCGGGGCGCTCGTACTTCATCAAGGCGATCAAGAGCCTCCCGGACACCTTTCGCGACATCTTCGAAGAGCTGTCGAACCAGTACTTCCTGACGTTCTCCCCGCGGGACCCGAGCTCGAAGACCTGGCACCAGATCGAGGTGAAGATGGCAAAGCCTGGACTCGTCGTCCGCGCCCGGACCGGCTACATCCTCGACTGACCGCGCCGGTCGCTCCAGCCGCTCGACCCCGTCGCCGTGCCTCCTCGAGCGCGCTGATAGGCTGCCACGACACGCGCAGGAGGCGAGCCCGCCATGCCATCCCGTTTCCCGATCGCCCTTCTAATCGCCGCGTCGCTCAGCGCCGCAGGCGAGGAGATCCGCTTCGTCCCGGCCGCCGCGAGCGGGCCGGGAGCCGGCGGGACGTTCTGGAGAACCAACCTCTCGCTCTTCAACCCCTCGGAGACGGCGACGCTCCACGTGAGCCTGGGGTTCCTGCCGGGCGGGCGCGACAACCGCGACGTCGCCGAGGCGACGGTGACGCTCGGGCCGCGAACCGGCGCCACCTACGAGGACGTCGTCGGAAGGTCGCTCGGAGCGAGCGGAGGCGGGGGCCTCCGGATCCGCTCGGACGGCGGCGTCCAGGCCTTCTCCCGGACGTACACCTCCTCGGCCTGCGGAACCTTCGGCGTCGGCATCCCGGCCATCGGCGTGGAGGAGGCGGTCGCGAACGGCATCGTTCTCGCGCCGACGGGGAACGGCTCGCGCGTCAACGCCGGAGTGCTGAACCCATCCGCGAGCGCGGTCCGCGTCACCTGGGCCGCGAAGGCGGCGGCCACGGGCGCGCTGCTCGGGCAAGGGACGATCGACCTGCCGCCCCTCGGCTTCGCGCAGGTCAACGACGTGACGCAGGGGGCGGTAACCGGGCTCGTCGCCGTCGAGCTGACGGCCGCCGCGCCGGTCCTCGGATTCGCGACCGTCATCGACGCCGTCTCGGGCGACGCCGTCTTCGTCGCCGCTTCTCCTGACGCGAAGGCCACATCGATCCTCACCGCCCCGTACCTGATGGCGTTCCTCGGCTGCGATTCGGCGAGGTCCGGCTGCAACGACCCGAGGAACCACAGCGTCTATCTCGCGGTGAGTCCGGATGGCGCCGCCTGGAGCCTCGCCCCCGGCTGGACGACCTACGGCGGGTCGGTCCCCGACGTCGTCCGGCGCGGGAGCACGCTCTACATCTACACGCCCGGCCAGCTCGCCCGCTATCACCTCGAGACGGGCCGCCTCGACGCCCCCGTGAACGTGACGATCTCCGGCGGCAGCTCGACCGGCTTCGTCGACCCCTCCCCGACGCTCGACGACAACGGGCGGATCGCTCTCTTCTTCCTCGAGGGCCGGCTGGGGAGCGACCCCGCCGGATGTCCGCCGGGCCAGGCGACCTGCACGCAACGGTTCGGCTCCGCGACCGAGGTGGACGGAAGCGACGGCGCCCGGTTCACGGTCGACACGGGTACCCGCGTCCAGATCGAGGTCGGCCAGGGGCTCCCCTACGTCGGCGCCTCCGATCCGGACATCTTCTTCGACGGGAGCCGCTGGGTGATCTACGTCTCGCACGGCGCCAACACCTCGACGTGGACCTCGCCCGACTTCCGCGGCACCTATGTCAAGCGGTCCGATCTCGTGACCGACGGCTCCGGCGGGATACCGGCCGGCCACTTCGACGCCGCCTCCTTGAAGTACTGGACGTACACCCACGTTCCCCGGAACGGCTACCAGATCATCCGCCGCGCGGTCCACGACACCCTCGACCGAAAGCTGACCGAAAGCGACTGGACGACCGTCCTCTCCGGCGCGTCGATCGGCCTCGGCGCCACCTTCAACGTCGCGAGCCCCGGCTTCGCCGTCAACGCGCCGCGATAGTCCTCACCCGGCCGCGCCGGGCGGCCCTTCCAGACGTACCAGCGCCGCGTACGACGCGCGGATCTCGTCCTTCGCCGGCGGGACCTTCCACATCGGCAGCATCCGGCCGAGCCGGCGCGACTCGACGCGCTCGCGGAAGTACCGTTCGTGCTCCCACTCGACTTCGGCCATGTGGAGGAGGTCGTCGACGA
>Ga0154020_10009499_pt1 | contig 11191 bp, 5 predicted proteins | sample Klosneuvirus_201_FD_109709 | JGI IMG/M metagenome (GOLD analysis project Ga0154020, IMG submission 109709) | Active sludge microbial communities from wastewater, Klosterneuburg, Austria - Klosneuvirus_20160825_MG | ecosystem: Engineered > WWTP > Aerobic digester > Activated sludge | place...
CGCCCGACGGGATCGGGCTGATCCGGAGGAAGTTCCGCAACACGGCCGACGGACTGCTCGTGAGCGTTGTGGTCGACCCGCCGGCGGGGAACGAATCGGTTGGGCTCTACCGCCATGCGCAGGACATCGTGCTGCCCACGCCGGCGAAGGCCGTGATCGGCGACCTGGCTTGGCTGGCCGGCGCGTGGGTCGGAACCAGGAGTTCGGGGTCGTCGATTGAAGAGCGATGGAGTCCGCCGCTGGGTGGCGCAATGCTCGCCGTGTCACGCACGGTCAACACGAGCGGCAAGATGGGCGCGTTCGAGTACCTGCGCATCGTCGAGCGTGACGGCGGGCTGGTCTACATCGCGCAGCCCGGCGGCAAGACGCCGACCGAGTTTGTGCTCACCGAACTGGGTACCACGCGCGCCGTATTCGACAACCCGCGCCACGACTACCCGAAGCGCATCGTGTACGAGCTCTCGGCCGAGGGTGGCTTGAGCGCCACGACCGGCTTCACCAAGGGCGGCACCCCCCGGCGCTTCGAGTTCAAGCGCGAAGGCAAGTAGACGTGCGCGGCTGTAACCGGAGTTGTCGCAGAGGATGTCACTTCCCGGCACGTGGCGGCCAGAGATGCTGCGGGACTGATCGCCATGCCTCATGATCGCTGCCCCGGCGGAGGTGCGCCCCGCGGGTCATCGGCGCGGCGTGGGCACTTTCGCGTTCAGCTCCTCAAACCAGTTCAGTACCACACAGACTTGCTCGCCTTTGAATCGAGGGGGCAGGTTGCGGCCGGAGAGAAACTTATCGCCGGAAGCGTGAAGAGCGGGCTCGAAGCCCACATCGGGCGGAAGGCTGAACAGGACCTGCGGTGCGCCGACCTCAACGCGTGGCGAGGCGTGGAATGACACGCGAAAGACCTGGCGCAACTCGTAGTTGAAGCCGAAGATGACCGAACTGTCCTTTGACCAGCAGTGGTACTGCCCGCCGCTACTGAACACCTGCCAGCGGCCCTCGCCGGATGGGAAGGGACGAACATAGACGGCGGATGACCCGGTTTCGTTGGAGGCGTAGCTGAGCCAGTGGCCGTCGGGAGAAACTTGCGGCGCGGTTTCCTGGAACTGCGTCGCGACGAGCTTCTGCTTGATTTCGCTGTGGAAGGGCTGAAGGTAGATGTCGCCATCCTCTTCGAAGACGTTGACCGGCTTGCCGTCCAGCAGCACGACACATCGGTGGGAGAGGACGCTTCTTTCAGCAACTTTCTCGGGCGTGCCGGAGCCATCGGCGTTGATCACGTAGCCGGATGTTGGGCCCCCGGCGTCCGAGGCAAAGGCGATCTTCGTGCTGTCGGGCAACCAGAAGGGAATGCCGCAGTTGCCGCGGAAGGTGATGCGGGTGTTGGTGCGTCGGGCGATGTCGTAGACGAAGATGGAGTCCGAAGCGCCGTAGACGCCGGTGGCGATGCGTGTGCCGTCGGGGGAAGGCAGGGCGACGAAGTAGGGCATGATGGGCGTGCCGACGGGTTCGATCTTGCCGGTCATGTCGACCCAGATCAACTCGATGCGCTGCTCATCGTTGCCGCCGGGTACATAAACCAAGGTCCCCGCATCGCGCGCGATCGCAAACTTGGCGGCGCCGCTGCCAGCGGACATCATCACACCGCTCACCACGGCAACGGGCGATCCCGTGACCTCGCCGGATGCTGCGTCGAAGGGCACAGCCATGATGGAGCCGTTGCGGGCGTAGGCGATGTGGCCCGTTGAAACGTAGCGAGCGAATGACCCGCCGCGGATGATGGTGTTGTACTTTCCGGTGTCGAGATCGACCAGGGCGATCTCGGCTTCGTCGAAGGTGAGGATGTCGAACTTTTTGATGGTCATGAGGGCGTGCTTGCCATCGGGCAAGACGTCGGGCCAGCGGTGTGAGACCTCGTTGCGGCTGAGATCAGGCGTCGTGATCGTGCGGAGCGGGCCGCCGCCGGCGGGGAGCAGGCTCAGGCCCGAGTTGGGCGTCTGCGAGAACACGATCCCTCGTGGGCTCCAGGCGCAGCCCTTGCTTGTGATGTAGCGCTGGCTCTCGAAGAGAGAGACGGGCTCATTGCCGCCGGCGGGCAATGAGAGAATGGAGTCTTTGCCGTTTTCCGTGAAGACCAGGCCGCCATCGGCGGCAAAGAACATGTCCGCCGGTACTTTCTTGACTCGATTGATGCTGAAGTCATCGGTGCCGCGAATGGCGACGTGTCCGATTCCATCGATCGTGGCTAGGTAGGCGATGCGCTTGCCATCTGGGGAAATGGCCAGGCAAGGGATGTCGGACACCGAGGAGAGCGGGGCGTCTGGGTCGTCAACGCGCAGACGCACGACAGGCGCGGGCGAGGATGCATGGAGCTTGGGGGAGGCGCCAGACTGCCACATGGCCGCGCCGATGAGGGCGATGGATCCGGCGATGAGCGCCCACGGGAGGATTCTGGCGATGGGGTGTCGGCGGCGGCGCGGGCCGCTGGGCGCGTGCTCCCAGTCGCGGGCGTGGAGCGAGCGTTCGATGGCGAGGCGGGCATCGCCGATGTCGTGGAGGCGGTTGCGCCGGTCCTTTGCGGTGAGGCTTCTGAGCAGGTCGCGTATACGTGCAGGAGTGGGATCAGCAAGTCGAGTCCAATCGGGCTCGAGATGGAGCAAGGCGCCCAGCGCGGCGGTCTGGTTTTCGCCCGGGAACGCCTTGACCCCCGCGAGCATTTCGTAGAGCACGCAGCCGAAGGCAAAGATGTCGGAGCGTTTGTCGATGGGCTTGCCGAGGGCCTGCTCAGGGCTCATGTACCCCGGGCTACCGAGGATGGCGCCTGGCAGCGTGGGGGATTGGCCAGGAGAGGGAGACTTGACAGTTGCGGCGCTTGGTGAGATCGGTGCCGCGACCTCGGAGTCCTGTGTGCGAGCAACGCCGAAGTCCAGCAGCTTCACAGCGCCATCCGCGGTGACCATCACGTTTCCGGGCTTGATGTCGCGATGGATCACACCTCGTTCGTGCGCGGCTTCCAGGGCCTCGGCGATGTGCTGGGCGATCGTCAGAGCCTCTTCGAGCGGGAGGGCTCCGCGGTCCAGCCGCTCGGCGAGGGTCTGACCCTCGACATATTCGAGGATCAGGAACTGCTGCCCTGCCGCCCCACCCACCTCTTCGATGCCATAAATCGCGCTGATGCCCGGATGGTTGAGTGATGCCAGGACTTTGGCCTCGCGCTGGAATCGGGCGAGGCGATCGGGATCGGAGGCAAGGTGCTCGGGGAGTGACTTGATCGCGACAAGGCGGTCCAGGCGGCTGTCGCGCGCGAGATAGACCACGCCCATGCCACCCCGGCCGAGTTCACGCTGGACTTCAAATGGGCCGATGGCCGAGGGCTGCATGAATGAGGAGTGTATCGGACGCCGCGGCGGTGCTACTTCGACGGCACCTTGGCCTTGAGTTCGTCCAACCAGTTCAGGACGATGCAGACCTGGTCGGCCTTGTACTTGGCGGGCAGGGTGCGGAGGGCAAGGAATCGCTTGCCGTCGAGGCTAGGCTGGAGGGTGTTCGAGGGATCGTCGAACAGAGTGAAGAGCCGTACAGGCGATCCGATCCGCGGCGATGACCCGGCCTGAATGGGCGCCCGCAGCACCGCACGATCGGACTCCCGAATGTAAACAATGGCATCGCTCTTGGGCATCCAGCAGTTCACCCGACCGCCTCCGACAGAGACCGGCCACCGACCCTGGCTGGAGGAAAGCAGGCTAAGCGGTCGAATGTAAACCTCGTGCTGACCGGTTTCGTTCGAGGCGTAGCTGAGCCAGCGACCGTCGGGAGAGACGCTCGGCGAAGTTTCTTCAAACTGAGAGCCGACAAGTTTTCGCTGCGGCTCGTTGGACAAGGGCTGGAACCAAATGTCTCCTTTGGCCGCGAAGACCATACCGGACTTGCCGTCAATCGACGCGTAGCACATGGCCACCTGCGACGCCGTGCCGCCCAAGTTCCGGGGCTCACCCGAGCCGTCCGCGTTCGTGATGAAGAAGTTCATTGGCCCTTGCACATCACTGGCATACACGACTTGCGATCCATCGGGCGTCCACTGGGCGCTGCCGCTGTTACCACGATACGTGATTCGTGTGGAGGTGCGCCGGGTCAAGTCGTAGACAAAGATGGCATCGTTCGCACCCCAGACACCCGCGACGATCTTGCCGCCATCGGGAGACATTGCAGCGCCGCTGTATGACATGATGGGCGCACCCACCGATTCGACCTTTCCGTCGAGATCAACCCAGATAAGTTCGCTGCGTGTCTCATCAGCCCCGCCGGGTATGTAGGCCAGCGTCCCCGCGTCGCGGGCGACTGCAAACGCGGCGGAGCCGGATCCCGGCGCCGTCATGACGCCGGAGATGACGGCCACCGGCGTGCCGTTCACTTCGCCTCTTTCGACATCAAAGGGCACCGCCATGATGGAGCCGTTGCGGGCGAAGACCATGTGGCCGGTGGAGATGTAGCGTGCGTACGACCCGCCTTTGAGGATGGTCTTCCACGTCTTGGTCTTGAGGTCCAAGAGTGCAATCTCGGCATCGTCGAAACTGAGGATCCCGTCCTTCTTGATTGTGATCAGGACGCGTCGATCGTCGGGCAGCACGTCGGGATACCGATGGGAGATCTCGCCGCGCGACGCATCCGGAACCGAAATGACTTCCGGAACGCCGCCCTTCTCCGAGACGAACTTCAGCCCGGAGTTGGGAGCCGGCGAGAAGAGGATTCCACCTCCACCGCCCCCATTCCACCCACCAGCTCCTTGCTTGAGCCATACGCCGCCCTTTGGTGACACGAACTCGCCGGCGTAGAGGCGCAGCGGCTCGCCACCTGCGGCAGAGTTGACAAACACGCTGCTCTGCTGAAATCCGGCGATGCGGCTGCCATCCGGAGAAAACATGATGTCCAAAGCGATGGGCAGGGCGTAGGGATCGACATCAATGAACGGCACGCGGTGAAAGCTGGGTTCGTCCAACCGACGTACCGCGACGAACCCGTCCCGGCCTCCCGTGAAAGCTGCGTACGCGATTTGCTCGCCATCGTCGCTGATCGCGACCGGGGAGGTGTTGTAGGTGGAGGCTGGCGGCGCACCGGGGATGTCGGCACGCATGCGGATCGGCGTCTTCGCGCCCGACATGCCCGAACGCGGATGCGCCAAGGCTCGCCAAGATGTGAACGCAGCGGCGACGACGAAGGTGGTGGCCAGGGCCCAGGCGAGTACCCGCGTGGCCGCGCGGCGTGGCGCGGCGGTCTCGTGTTCACCTGCGACAAACCACTCTCGGTTCTGAATAGCGTGATCCAGAGCAAGTCTCGCATCGCTAATGTCATGGAGGCGCTGCCGACGCTCCTTGGTCAACAGATTGTGAAGCAGGTCGCGGATGCGCGGCGGCGTGCTGGCGGGAAGACGGGACCAGTCGGGTTCGAGATGCAGAACGGCCGCGAGGGATGCGGTGACGTTCTCGCCAGGGAAGGCCTGCGCTCCTGCGAGCATTTCGTAGAGGACGCAGCCAAAGGCGAAGATGTCGGAGCGTTTGTCGACATTCTTGCCCAGGGCCTGTTCGGGACTCATGTACCCCGGGCTTCCCATGATCGCCCCGGGAATCGTTGGCGAAGGATCGTGGGCCGGAGACTTGACGGTTGGCGCGCCGGGAGACACCGGAAGAACCGCTCGATCGGGCATCCGGGCGATTCCGAAGTCCAGAACCTTCGCCACGCCATCGGGCGTGACCATCACGTTGCCGGGCTTAAGGTCGCGGTGGATCACGCCCTTTTCGTGCGCAGCCTCGAGACCCTCGGCGATCTGACGGGCGACTGACAGGGCTTCCTCGACAGGAAGCGGACCACGGGCCAGCCTTTCCGCCAGAGTCTGGCCGTCGACGTATTCGAGGATCAGAAACTGTCTGCCAGCGGACTCCTCAAACCCATAGATGGCGCCGATCCCGGCGTGATTGAGGGAGGCGAGAACCTTTGCCTCGCGCTGGAAGCGGGCAAGCCTGTCTGAGTCCCCAGCGAGATCATCCGGCAGAGCTTTGATCGCGACGAAACGATCTAGGCGTGCATCCTTGGCGAGGTAGACAACGCCCATGCCGCCGCGCCCGAGGGCTCGTTCAATCTGATACGGCCCGATGGTGATTCCCGCGGACAGGCCCACGAGCGGATTGTACTGGAAGATCCGTTCTGGAGGTGGGCGCTTTGGCTCGGGAGAGGCGTGGCCGGAATGCCGTCAGGATCGACCGTCTCACCGGGCCGGACCAAGCGGCCCAGCAATGTGATCGGTCGGCACACTGACCCACTGCTACTTCTTGGCACAAAGGGACTTGCGCGACATCGCAGGTTACCCCTTGTCTTGTTTTCGATGGCGTTGGTGCATTACGTCGGGAGCTAAACACGACGGTCGCCATGCACATCTACGGCCCGGGCGGCTCGTTCGGCGGCGCCAGTCGGTACCCGACTCCGGGTTCCGTGAGGACGAACTGCGGTTGCGCGGCGCTGAACTCAAGCTTCTGCCGGAGTTGTCCCGCGTACACACGCAGGTACTGCACGTCGCGAACGTGCGTGGGGCCCCAGACCTCTTTCAGTATCTGCTGGTGGGTGAGAACCATACCCGCATGCTTGGTGAGGAACGCCAGCAGCTTGAACTCCGTCGGCGTGAGCCGGAGTTGCCTGGCACCGTTGGCGTCGACGATCTTCACGACACGAGTGTCGGTATTAACGTGGACCGTTCGCCCGTCAGCCGTTGCTTCGTACACTGCGTTTACTGAGCCGGCGGGCCGGGCGGCGTGACGAAGGGCAACCCGGATGCGTGCCGCCAGTTCACTCACTCCAAAGGGTTTGGTCAGATAGTCATCCGCTCCCGCATCAAGCGCGGCAACCTTGTCGGGCTCTTGACCGCGGGCGGAGAGGACCACGATGGGCACGGCCGAGTCGGAGCGGATCCTCCGGGTGATGTCGATGCCATCGCCATCAGGAAGACCAAGGTCCAGTAGGATGAGGTCGGGACGTTGGGTGCGTGCCTGAAGCAACCCTTCGTTCGCTGTCGCGGCCTCTTTTACACGGTAGCCATGGCTCTCCAGAGTGGCGCGGAGGAATCGCCGAATGGGTTCCTCATCCTCGACCACCAAGATCAGCGGGCCATTGGAAGGCATCGTCACGTTGCGGCCTCCGAGCCCTCCGCGGGCACCTCCGGCTGCGGGCTATCGATCGGCAGGGAAAAGAAGAAGGCAACGCCACGCGGCGTGTTGTGCTCCGCCCACACTCGACCACCGTGCGCCTTGATGATGCCCTCGCAAATGGTCAGACCGAGTCCTATTCCGCTCCTACTGCCCGTTGGCTGCGCGGTCCGACCCCTGTAGAACCGCTGGAAGACTTTCGACCGCTCATCATCCGTCAGGCCGGGCCCCTGGTCGGCGACCTTGACGATTAGGTTGGTCTCGGTGGTCCAGGCGGCGATGTCGATGGGCGTTGCCGCCGGCGTGTACCGCAGCGCGTTGTCGATCAGGTTGTGGATGACTTGCGGGAGCATCGCGTTGTCCACACGAACCAGGGGCAACTCCGGCGAGACCCGTACTTCGAACGGACGCGTCCGCAACGCTTCCCGGTGCCGTGCCAGGCCCGCTCCGACAAGCTCCTCGACGCTGGCCCATTCTCGGTTGAGTTCGACACCGCCGGCCTCCAGCCGCGTCGCGAACATCAGGTTGGCGATGAGGTCGTTGAGCCGATCGGCCTCCCGCACAATGCTGTCGGTGAGGTCCGCTTTCGTGCGTTCATCCAGGGACCGCCCCGACTGCAGGGCCGTGGCGGCCCCGGCGATCGTTGCCAGAGGTGTCCGAAGATCGTGCGACACCGAGCTCAGAAGCGCGCTGCGCAGCCGCTCAGACTCGGCGTCGATTCGAGCAGCCTGCTGACCCTCGATGAGCGCCACCCTCTCCAGAGCCAAGCTGATCTGATTCACGAACGTATCGAGGAGTAACTGCTGAGGGGTAGGCGCAAAGGCGTCCGGATCGCGCGGCCGTACCGCAAGCACGCCGATCTTGCCTTGCGACGCGGACAACGGCTCGTATCGACCGGCCGAACCGGGAAGCGTCAGCGTGCTTTGGCCCGCGGACCTTCCGTGGTCAAACGTCCACCGCGCCACGCCGCGTTCCCGTTCATCGATCCAGTCTGGCGAGCCCGCGCTCGCCACGACTTCGACCGCCGCGGGCCGATCGGCACGGCCCGGGATGAGCAAGGCGGCATCGCAGCCGAAGGAGTCATGCACGTGCCGGACGGCAACGGTCGCAACCTCCCGTCGGTCACGCGCCGCCGCGAGTTCGCGGGACATCGCGTAGAGCAATGAGGTTCTCCGCTCCCGCTCGCGAGCCGCGTCGGCCAGGGTTCGCAGCCGATTTGTCAGCGTCGCAATCAGCAAACCGACCCCCATCATCACGGCGAAGGTCAGGACGTACTGCGCATCCGAGACCGCGAATGTCAGCCGCGGCGGCACGAAGAAGTAGTCAAATGCCGCCACGCCAAGGACGGCGGCAAGCACGGCCGGGCCGCGGCCGAGCCATACCGCGGCAACCACGACGCCTGCGAGGTAGAGCATGGCGATGTTCGCCAAGTCCAGTCGTTTGAAAAGCAACAGCCCGAGCACGGTGCACCCACCCGCAACGACTGATGCCAACAAGTACTCCCACGGACCGGAGCGGCGATTGGCGACTCGACCACGCCCCGCGATGGTTGAGCGGCCCGCATCTCCCACGCTACCGGCGTCCGAGTCGCCGCGAATGGCATAGATGTCGATGTCGCCGCTCAATCTGACCAGATTGTTGACGAACGACCCGAACACCGCCTCCCGAAGGCGTGAGCGCCCGGTCTTCCCGACCACGATCTTACTGACGTTCCGCTCCCGCGCGAACGCGACCAGTTCCGCGGCCGCGTTCGCCCCGCTCAGGGTCGAGGTCTCAGCGCCCAGGCTCTCTGCCAACCGGAGCGTCTGAATGACGCGATCGCGGTCCGCTTGCGGAATGGACGCCGTGCGTGGTGTTTCGACATAAACGGCCAGCAAGTCGGCGTGCAACCCGGCTGCCATGCGCTTGGCCGCGCGCACGATCTTGCCCGATGCGGGGCTGGGGCTGACCGCCACGAGGATGCGTTCGGCGGCGGGCCATACTGCTCGGATGCCCTTGCCGCGTTTGTACTCCCGCATCTGTCGATCGACCCACTCCGCGGTTCGCCTCAGCGCCAACTCGCGCAACGCAATAAGGTTGCCTTGACGGAAGAAGGATTCCGACGCGCCCTGGATGCTCGCAGGGACGTAAACACGGCCCGCTTTGAGCCGTTCCAGCAATACCTCAGGCGGAAGATCCACGAGTTCGACTTCGTCGGCCTCATCTACCACTGAATCCGGCACGGTCTCCCGGACCCGCACGCCGGTAATCTGCGCGACCACGTCGTTAAGACTCTCGATGTGCTGAACGTTCAGTGTCGTATAGACGCTGATCCCGGCTTTGACGAGTTCCTCAACATCTTGCCAACGCTTCTCGAATCGCGAGCCCGGGGCATTGGTGTGAGCAAGCTCGTCCACAACAACGAACTCAGGCCTCCTCGCAATGGCAGCGTCAAGATCGAACTCGCGGAGCACCACCGGCGCGGCAGTCCCGTCCGGCCCGCGGTACTGGACTTCGTGGCGTGGCAGGATGTCGAGCCCGAGCAGCATCTGCTCCGTTTCGGTTCTGCCATGGGTCTCAACCAGACCTATCACGATGTCCACGCCGTCCCGCGCGAGCCGCTGCACCGCCGCGAGCATCGCGTAGGTCTTCCCTACCCCTGGCGCTGCGCCGAAGAAGATCTTGAGCCGTCCGCGGCCGCGGCGCGCCTCTTCCCGCTCGGCGCGGGTCAGAAGTTCGGCGGGGTCGGGGCGGCGGTCGGGCATGGGGGTATCGTATGAGCATCAAAGCCGATCACCGGCCGGCAGCATCCAGGGCCAAGTTCAGTTTCAGGACGTTGACGACGGGCTCCCCAAGCAGCCCGAGTTGTCGTCCATCCGTGTGTGCCCGGAGCAACAGCAGCACTTGTTCATCGGTCATGCCGCGGGACTTGGCGACGCGGGGGAGTTGATACTCCGCGCCCGCGATCGAAATATGCGGGTCAAGCCCGCTCCCCGAGGAGGTGACCAAGTCCACGGGGATGCGCTGGTCCGCCGGGCGAACGCAACCCGCGGCTGTGTCGGCCGCCTTGAGCGACTCAATCCGCGCCTTGACATTGTCAGTCAACGCGGGATTGCTCGGACCCAGGTTCGAGCCTGAGGATCCCGTCGCCTTGTCGGCGTTGAAGGCAGAGCAAGGGACGGGCGAGGTGGCGGAAAGCCGCCCCCAGAAGTACTTGGGCTCCCCGCTGAAGTCCTGTCCGATGAGCATCGAGCCCACTGGCTTGCCCTCCCTCGTTAGCACGGAGCCGTTGGCTTGCACTGGAAAGACCAGTTGAGCAATCCCGGTGATGGCGAGCGGATAAGCGATCCCCGTCACCACGGTGAGGAGAACGAAGATGACCAGCGCGGGTCGGAGAAGTGAAGTCACGGCGATACTCCTACGCGAAGATTCCGAGCAGCAGGTCAATGAGTTTGATCCCGACGAACGGCACGACCAGACCTCCAAGGCCGTAGATCAGCAGGTTGTTGCGAAGCAGCACCGACGCCTCCACCGGCTTGTACTTCACGCCCCGCAGCGCAAGCGGGATCAGGGCGATGATGATCAACGCGTTGAAGATGACCGCGGACAGGATCGCGGTCGCGGGGTCCAGCCGCATAATGTTCAGGGCATTGAGCTGCGGATAGGTGGAGGCGAAGGCGACCGGGATAATCGCAAAGTACTTCGCCACATCGTTTGCGATGGAAAACGTCGTAAGCGAGCCACGGGTCATCAGGAGCTGCTTGCCAATCTGGACCACCTCGATGAGCTTGGTCGGGTTGGAGTCCAGGTCCACCATGTTGCCGGCTTCCTTGGCCGCCTGGGTTCCGGTGTTCATCGCGACGGCGACATCCGCTTGAGCCAAGGCCGGGGCGTCGTTGGTGCCGTCGCCGGTCATGGCGACAAGGCGCCCACCTTGCTGGTACTTGCGGATGAGTTCGAGCTTGTTCTCCGGAGTGGCCTGAGCAAGGAAGTCATCGACACCGGCCTCGGCGGCAATGGCCGCGGCG
>Ga0154020_10009501_pt1 | contig 11190 bp, 8 predicted proteins | sample Klosneuvirus_201_FD_109709 | JGI IMG/M metagenome (GOLD analysis project Ga0154020, IMG submission 109709) | Active sludge microbial communities from wastewater, Klosterneuburg, Austria - Klosneuvirus_20160825_MG | ecosystem: Engineered > WWTP > Aerobic digester > Activated sludge | place...
CGGGCCGGCTAGCTGATCCGGGCCCGGAGCTTGGTGAGCATGTCCTCGACCATGTCTCCGAGGCTGAACCGGGGCGCAAAACCCCACTCGGCACTGGCCGCCGAGCAATCGAGCGAGTTGGGCCAGGAATCCGCGATGCCCTGTCGCACGGGATCGATCTCGTAGCGGATCTCGAAGGCGGGGATGTGTTTTCGAATCGCGGTCGCCAGTTCCTCCGGCGTGAAGTTCATCGCGGTCACGTTGAACGAGTTGCGGTGGATGAGCTTCGCGGGATCCGCTTCCATCAGTGCGATGAGAGCGGCGATGGCGTCGGGCATGTACATCATGTCGAGCCGGGTGTCCGGTTTCAGGAAGCACGTGTACCGGCCGTAACGGATGGCGTCGTAGAAGATGGCGACCGCGTAGTCGGTGGTGCCCCCGCCCGGAGGCGCCGCGTAGGAGATGAGGCCGGGGAATCTCAGGCCGCGCGTATCCACGCCGAACCGCTTGTAGTAGTAGTCGCACAGCAGTTCCCCCGCGACCTTCGTCACCCCATACATCGTGGTGGGGCGCTGAATGGTGTCCTGGGGTGTGTTGTCCTTGGGCGTGCCCGGGCCGAAGGCGCCGATCGAACTCGGGAAGAACACCTTGCAGTCGTGTTGCCGCGCCACTTCGAGAACCTTGTAGAGCCCGCCCATGTTGAGTTCCCAGGCCACGTGGGGTTTCTCCTCCGAGGTGGCGGAGAGCAGAGCGGCGAGGTGATAGACCGTCCCGACCTCACCGTTGCGGACGATGTCCTGGATCTGCCGCGCGTTGGTGGAGTCGAGGAACTCGAATCGCTCGCCGGGCCGCAGGGTTTCGAGCGGGGGCAGCCGGATATCGGAAGCGATCACCGCTTCCGTTCCGTAGCGCTGTCTCAGGGCGACGACCAACTCGGACCCGATCTGTCCGAGAGCGCCGGTGACCAGGATTCTTCGCATCGCGGGGGAAGATACCTTGATTTGGAGGGGGTTTGAGGCGGACCCGGCGCCTAGGCGACGGCGCGCGGCTGCGAGCCCGGCTCCTCCTTCTTGTGCGCGCCCGCCTCGGACAGGCCCATGAGCCCGTCTTCCATCCACACATGCCGGCCGTCGAGGACGTGTTTCGCGACGCCGTACTTGCGCGCATCATCGTTGTTCCAGAGCGCCTTGAAGGCCGCATCGACCCGACGGCTGGCGCCGCGCGAGAAGAGGTCCGCGAGTTCGACGGCTTCGCGGGCCTCCGGCTTCCCGGCCGCGACCAGGGCCTGGGCGCGGACGCACGCGGCGGAGATCGCGAAGAGATCGTTCACGATGTCGACGAGCCGGAAGAGGAACGCCTGCTTGTTCTGCAGGCCCGCCTGATACAGCGCCATACCGTGGAAGCTCGACCGCGACAGCTTGCGGGAGCGGCGGTCCACGAACTGCACGTGCTTCGCGAGCGAGCCGAACTCGGAGAAACGCGGCCAGTGGCCCCAGCCGAAGAACCGGGTCGGGTACCACCACGAGTAGAAGGCCGCGATCTTCGGGAGAGCTGCGAATTTCTCGCCGGTGGTCGACTTCGGATTCACCAGGGCTCCGGCCACGCTGAGATGCGTGTCCACGGCCTCTCGGGCCATGAAGAGGTGCATGATCTCGCTCGAGCCCTCGAAGATCCGGTTGATCCGGAAGTCGCGCATCAGCCGTTCCACGGGAATCGGGATCTCGCCGCGTGATTCGAGAGAATTCTCGGTCTCATAGCCCCGTCCGCCGCGGATCTGCATGAGGTCGTCGACGATCTCCCAGCCCCGGACGCTGTTCCATTCCTTGGCCGCTGCGGCCTCGAGCCTGATGTCGGCTCCGCCGCGATCCGACATCTGGGTGGCGAGTTCGACCAGGGCTTCCATGGCGAAGCCGGTCGCGGCCATGTCGGCGATCTTGTGTCCGACCGCCTCGTGCCGGCCGACCGGCCGGCCCCACTGCACGCGGACGCTCGCCCAGTTGCGGACAGTCTCGAGCGCGGCCTTGACCGTGCCCGCGGCGATGTTGGGAATCGAGAGCCGGCCGTCGTTGAGGGTGGTGAGAGCGATCTTGAGCCCGCGCCCCTCGCCGCCCACCAGGTTCTCGACAGGAACCCGGACGTTGTCGAAATTGATGACCGCGTTCGAAAGGGCCTTGAGGCCCATGAATCGGCAGCGGTGCTGGATGACCACGCCCTTCCACTCCGTCTCCACGATGAACGCGGAGATCTTGTGGGTCTTCGGATCGCTCGCCATCACCACCAGGAGCTTGGCCAGCGTCCCGTTCGTGGTCCAGAGCTTGGTGCCGTTGAGGATGTAGGCCGAACCGTCCTCGGTCTTCTCCGCGGTGGTGGTGACCCGCGCTGGATCGGAGCCCACGCCCAACTCGGTGAGGGCGAAGGCCGAGATCTCGCCCCTGGCGCAGCGGGGGAGATACTTCTTCTTCTGCTCGGGGGTGCCGAAGTTCTTCACCGGCTGAGGCACGCCGATCGACTGGTGGGCCGAGAGCAGCGCACCCACGTTGCCGCAGTAGGTCCCGAGCAGCTTCATCACACGGTTGTATTCGACGTTGGTGAAGCCGAGGCCGCCGTATTCCTTCGGTATCTTCATGCCGAAAGCGCCCAGTTTCCGCAGGCCGTCGAGCACGTGCTCGGGGTACTCGCCGGTGCGGTCGATTTCCGCGGGATCGACCTCCTTCTTGAGGAAGGCCTTGAACTTCTCGTAGAACTCGCGGAACTCGGGGCGTTCGTCGCCTTTGAGGGGATAGGGATGGATGAGGTCGAGGCGGAAGTTGCCGAGGAAGAGTTCCTTCACGAAGCTCGGATGCTTCCACTGCGTCTCGCGGGCGGCTTCCGCGACCTGGCGGGCTTCGAGCTCGCTCACGTTCTTGCCGGCGGCCTTCGCTTGGGAGTTCGTTTCGGTCACAGGATTCTTGCCTCGTCGATCGAGCGGCGATTAATGAATAACAACTCATTAATATATATCACACCGGCCCCGGTCACGCTAACCAGGTCAGTCCCGCAGGACCTTTCGCAGCATCGACTTCATCGACGACTCGAAGGACACCCGGGGCACGGCCATGGCCTTGCGGAGCCCGGCGTCCTTGAATTCGCTCCGTGCCCGCGCGGGCATTCCCGACACCACCGCCTCGACGCGGTTTCCGAGTCCTTGAACCATCCCCGCCGCCGCCCGTTGGTATCCGCGCTGGCCTTGGATCTTGCGGCAACCCACGATCAGGGCCTCGAGGATCTCGCTGCGGTCCGAGTCCTCGAGCCGGGGATCCCGGGCCATCCTCTCGCCCCAATCATCGAGGAAGGGCGCGGTCTCGATGAGAAAGTCGTACGACTGGCGCAGCGAACGGATCGGTCGAAGCGGATAGTTGCGATGGCCCTCGGGCGCAAGCGTGACCCTGTAGATCCGGGCGGCCAGGGCGAAGCTCCCGTTCCAGGGGCGGACGTTCTCGTGGGCGAGCCTTCTTATCTCCCCTGCGGCCGCGGCGTGAGCGGGAGACTGCGGCCAGAACGAGATCGACTGGTCGATGTCCCCCGCGTTGTGGGTCATCACCGCGGCCATCCGCAGCACGTCCAGTTCATCGCGCCCGTCCAGCAGTGCGGTCAGCCCTTGCGACTCGCGCATGAGTTCGGCCGCGATCTGGTCGCGCATTCGCTCGGCCAGGTCCGCCCGACCGAGATGGATCGCGCGACCGAGGGCCGCGACCAGGACGGAAAGACGCTCGCCGTGATGACCGGCGAACAGTCCAAGGTGAGGGACACATACCGTGCGCCGCGAGACCGAGGCCACGTCCCATGAACAGAACGCCTCGGTCAGCTCGATCATCGCATCGAGCAGGGCGGGGTCCTTGATCAGGCGCCACAGCAGGCCGCGGATCTTGGTATCGACGTCGGTGGGGACGAAGGTGGCGACCGTCGCGTGATGGCAGGCGAGGCACAAGCCGAAATAGTCGAGGGTTCGATCGCCGGCGATCGCCTGCCGGGCCGCGCCCTCCCGCCGGCAACCGGCCAGGATCGCAAGAAATCCGAGGGGACCGCGGGCGAGGTCCAGGATGTCGTCGGCGGGCGAGGGCTCCGCCTGGGGCAGCCAGGGCGCCGTGTTCTGGACTTCGTTCAGCAGGGTTTGCGGCGCTACGAACCCTCGTATGGCCCGGGCACTCTGCGGTTCGGCTTCGTCCATCGATCCGCGCGGCCCGCCCTACTTGACGAGGTGGTACTTCGTCTGACGGCTCAGCACCCAGCGCATCTTGCCCTCGGGGCCCAGGATGGCGTCTTCCTCCTGCGCCGAACGCACCTTCTGACCGCCCCATTCGGCGACGGGGGTCGAGGCCTGAAGCTCGATGGAGAACCAGGTGCTCGGAAGAAGAGTCACGTCGCCTCGTCCCGGGACGCCCTCCTGGCGATCCCACAGACCGATCAGAGGCCCCGCCCCGTGGCCGTAGTCGTTGATGGGGTGCGAGTACATGGACCCTTCGATGCCTTCCTTCTTCATCTGAGCCAGCATCGAGGCCAGCACCTCGTTGCCCGAGCGGCCGGGGCGCATCTCCTCGAAGGCGATGTCCTGCATCCGATTCGAATTGGAGAGCGCCTTCTGGAGACCCGCAGGAGCGTCGGCCTCGCCCTCCTTCAAGACATAACCCACATGCTGCGTGTCGGTGGCGAGACCCATGGCGTAGATGCCGAAATCGACATGGAGATGATCGCCGCGCTGGATGATCTCGGCGGTCGGACGGGTGGTCGCCGCGAACTCCGTGGCCTTGCGCTCGGGTCGCTGCACCGAAACCGTCGGGGGGAACCATTCGCCGAGGCCGAGGTCGTTGACGCTCTGCCGCAGCCACCACTCGACGTCCTTCGAGGTGGTCTTGCCGGGTGTGATCACCTCATTCGAGAAGGCGCGGGCGATGAGGGCGTGAACGGTCTTCATCATGGCCACGTAATAGGGCTCCATCTCGGGCAGTCGGAGCGAGATGTATTCGAGAGGCAGATTTTCGGCCCGCACCAGTTTCGAGGTCCAGGGCCCGAGGGCCGACTCGAGCTGCTCGCGCTCCCCCGCGGAGAGCCCGTCGGAGAAGGCGTGGGTGTGCGATACGTCGATGGCGATGGTGCTCGGCTGGCGCTGCTCGATCACCTTACGCAGGGTCTGCCACTGCGAGTCCCCCATGATCTCCCGGCCCGCGTTGTCGGGGTCGCGGTACATCTCGTAGAGGCCGCCGTTGGTCCCGCCCCCGAGGGCCAGACGCTCGACCCCCTTGTCTCCGCCCCGGTCGAAGAAGACCAGGATCGTCCGCCGCCGCGCGAACATGACCGAAGGGGAGATCAGCGACCTGAAGACGGGGTCCTCGTTGTACTCGCGATTGATGACAAGCCACATCGACACGCCGTGGCGCCGCATGAGGGTGGGGAGGAAACGTTCGAGGCGCAGCTTCAGCCACTCCTGGCGAATCGCGTCCTGCTCCCGCAGGGTGGGTAGCTTCGGCGGCATGGGGACCGCGGGCGCCGCCGTGGCCGGCGAAAGGCTCGCGGCGGAAAGAAGGAGTGCGAGAGAGAGTGCGGCGGCGAACTTCATGGTCTGGGCCTCGTGCTTTTGAAGAACCGCCCGGCGATTCGGCCGGAGGTTTCGGGGAAGGATAGCGGGGGTCAGGGCTCGAAAGGCGTTTCGAGCGGGTCGTCGCGATGAGCCTCGAACCGGCGTTCGCGTTCCAGATCCCGTTTCATCTCAGGCGTCAGTCCGCCGAGGAACGTCGGGTTCTCCAGGTTGAAGCGCAGAGCCATCCGAAACTGGAAGCCGGGATAACCCCACGCGGCCGAGGTCTCGCGGGCCACCGGCCCCAGGCGGAGGAGGAGCAGGGCGCCGAGCAAGGCCGCGCGCCACCGGGATTCCCCCGCGATCAGCGACGCGAATCCGGCAACCGTGATGGCGAAGCCGATGGTGGGCGTATGCCCCAGGCGATAGACATCGACGGCGTCATGGCCGCGGAAGGGCAGAACCACGAGGGCCGAGAAGGCGAGGCCGAGGGCGAGGAGCCGCCACGCCCGCGAGCGCGCGGAATCGAGGAAGGAGACGCCAAGAGAGACAGCGCCGATGAGCACCGCGAGGCCGACCCACGCGGCCGCGGGCAGGGAGTCCCTCGTCGCTCGCCAGGTCTCGAAACCCACCGGATGGAACAACTGGCTGAAGAGGCTTCCGAACAGCGCCGTCCAGCCGCTCTGGTCCGACTGGAGGGTCGCCGCCGTCGCCTGCAGGCGTCCGACCGCCTTCTGGGGAAAGAGCGAAACCCAGACCGCTACATAAAGGACCACCAGCCCGAAGAGCGCGCGCAGTGTGGCGATCCGCGCCCTTCGTTCCTCCGCGCCGAGGCCGACCAGCGCGAACAGGAGCGCGAGGACGGGCAGCATCACCGCGGTTTCCTTGCTCCAGAGCGCGAGGAGGGCGACTCCGAGAACCCGGATGGGCCGTGCGCCCCTCGGCCCGAGGAACACGATCAGGGTGGCCAGCATGAAGATGTTGGCGAGCGTATCCGTCCGCTCGCTGATCCACCCGATGCTGGAGGCGGCCAGGGGATGCGCGGCCAGGGCCAGGGCGCCCAGGAAGGCGGGTGCGCGGGGCACAGGCAGGCGGATCAGGAGGACGAACAGGAGGAAGGCCGACAGGGCGTGCAGCGCCATGTTCGTCCCGTGGAAGGCGAAAGAGCTCGGTCCGAACAGCGCATGGTCCAAAGCATGGGTGATGCTCGGTATGGGTCGATACTGTTCGCCGGAGATCCCGCGCGGGTCCTCCGAGCCGGCGAAGGTAGAGGCGATTTCGGGGAGGGTCCAGGGCCTCGCCCAGAGACGATCGTCGTAGACGAAGCCTCCGTGAACGGTGAGGATGTGAAGGCTGAGGGTCACACCGGTCAGGGCGAGGGCGACGGAAAGAGGCCCGCCGCGCAACCCCATGAGGGCGAAGCCCAGGGCCAGGACCACGGGAACCGCCCGAGTGACCTCGGGGGCGAAGCTCATGGCTCGCGCGGGGTCGCACGCGGCGAGGACGAACAACGCCGCAGCAACCACCGCGAAGAGAGACACTGGGGCGAGGCCGCGACCCGGCTCCAGTCTCGAGAGGGCGGCGAAGGCCAGAACCCCGAGGAGGAGGGGAAGCAACGACAGCCCGATCGAACCCGCAGTGATCTCGCGATCCACGCGGAGCCCGGAAAGCCGTATCGGCCGGGGATTCGTGGAGGCCGTGGTCTCGAGCCGCACTTCGAGGTCGCGAGAGCCGTCAAGCGCCGCTTCAACCTCAACCGGACTTGCCCCCAGCACGACGTGTCGTTCGCCCGGGAGGCCCGCGATGCGGACCTCCGCCGCGTCGCCCGCGATCCGAGGAGCGAGGGTGAATCGAACCCGGCCCGGTCGTCCATCCAGGGCGTGGAAATGGACGAGCGCCCTGGTCGCGCCGATGAAGTCGCCGGTTTCCCTCTGTACCTGGAAGCCGGCCAGCACCTTGCGCCAGTCGCTGTCCCGGTCCATGGAGAACCCGGGCCAGGCCAGGAAGACGGCCGCTCCGAGCCCCGCCGCGAGAACGATGGAGAGCGCGCGGGAGAGGCGTGGCCCGCGCCCGGCCGGAAGCGCGCTCGCGCTGGCGCTAGTCCCGCCCGTCACGAGACAGGTCCGGCACCCCGGTTGTCGATGAAGGTACGGAACCAGAGTTCAAGACTCACCTTGGTGAAGAGGGTTCGATCGAACTCGCCCCGGTCCTGGGCCGCCTCCAGTCTCACCCCCCGCCGTTCCAGCGAGCGGGACAGTTCGGTGGCCCAGTCCTTGAGTTCATTTTGCAGCCAGCGGCCGACGGGAACGCCGAGACCCTTCTTCTCCGGTCGGTCGATGATCGCGTCGGGCACGAGGCCTCGCGAGGCGCGGCGCAGGAGGATCTTCGTCTGCCCCGCGTGGAGCTTCAGCTCGGGAGGAAGACGGAAGGCGAACTCGATCAGACGGTGATCGAGCAGCGGGGTGCGGTTCTCCACCCCGAAGGCCGCGGCCGCCCGGTCGTTCATGGTGATGAGCGAGGGGAAGGTCATCCGGAAGTCGACCGCTCCCATCCGGTCGACCAGGCTCCCTCGGCGCTGGAAGATCCTGCGGGCCTCTTCGAGGGGAGCGTTCGATCCGAGGCCGCGTTGGATGAGCTGGAAATAGCGGTCGGCGGGCGGGCCGAAGACCCGGGGACCCCAGAGCAGCCGGGCCAGGGGGTGGTACTCGCGGAAGAGCGGAGCCGCGCCGATCCGCTCCTCCTCCGCGAGCAGGGCGTAGCGAACGTAACCCCCGAACGCCTCGTCCGCACCCTGCCCTCCGATCGCGACTTTCACGTGCCGGGCGGCCAGGCGGGCCAATTCGAACTCCGCGATGCTGGAGGTGGTGGCGATGGGCTGCTCGAGATGCCAGATCACCCTCGGGAAGTCCCGGCGGAAATCGTCGGGCCCGATGGTGACGGTGTGCAGCTCCGTGCCGATCGAATCGGCCATGAGGCGGGCATAGGCCAGTTCGTCGTAGGCCGGCCCATACGGCAGGTGGCAGGTGAAGGTCTTGTGCGGCCGGGCGAGGCCCGCAAGCAGCGACGAGTCCAGCCCGCCGGAAAGGAACAGGCCGACAGGGACGTCGCTGCGCAAACGAAGTCGCACCGCGTCCTTTAGCAGGAAGAGGAGTTCCTCGCACAGGTCCGAGGCGCTTCGTCCGTCGATCGGCCCCTCGGGAATCGACCAGTAGCGCTCCACCTTCGCGGTCTGTCCGTCGAAGACGAGGTGGCACCCGGGTTCGAGAGCATGGATGCCGCGGAAGAGGGTGTCGGGCTCGAGCACCGCTTCGAGAACCGGGAAACGGTCGTCGAGTGCTGCTTCGGGTGTCACCTCGACGAGCAGCGCCTTGATCTCGGAAGCGAAGAGAAAGCGGCCTCCCTCGCTCCAATAGTAGAGAGGCTTCTCACCCAGCCGATCGCGCGCGATGAAGATCTCCCGTCCGTCCCAGATGGCGAAGGCGAACATGCCGATGAAGCGGTCCAGGCAACGAGCCCCCCAGGCCTTGTAGGCCGTGACCACGACCTCGGTGTCGCTGCTGGTCTTGAACTGAAACCCGAGGCTCTCCAGGTCCTTTCGGACCTCGAGGTAGTTGAAGAGTTCGCCGTTGTAGGTGATCCAGTGCGACCCGTCCACGGTGGAGAGTGGCTGGTGACCGGTGGTGAGATCGATGATGGCGAGCCGCCGCGCTCCGAACTGGACCGGTCCCGACGCGAAGAAGCCCTCGTCGTCCGGACCCCGGTGGGTCAGCATCGAGGTCATGCGCCTGATATCGGCGGGGCCGTAGGCGCCGGCGATGCCGCACATGACTCAGGTCCGCCTTTTCCGGTTCAATCGAAACTCCACGAAGGCGCGGGGGAGATCCACCAGGGAGCGCAGGCCGAATCGAAAGGGAGAGGTGATGAACGACTCGCCAGCTTCGCGGTTCCAGAAAAGGACCGGCTCCTGGCGAATCGAATAGCCCTTGGCCGCCGCGTTGATGACGATGAAGTGCTGGGGAAAGACGTAGGCGTGCCGCGTTTCCAGCATGTCCTTGAAGATCTCGCGCGAGGTGCACAGGAACCCGGACTTGATGTCCTTGAGGTTCGTTCCGAAGAGCTTGTTGAGGAGAAAACTGAAGCCCAGGCTCAGCAAGTAGCGATAGGTCGCCTTGAAGTTGTGAGCGATCCGCCAACCCTGGACCACGTCGGGCTTCTCCCGCTGCCAGATGCGATAGAGCCGCGGCAGGTCCTCGGGGGCGTACTGGAGATCCGCGTCCATGATGGCGATGGCCGGAGCCGTGGAGGCGGCGAGTCCGCTGCGCCAACCGCCCGCGATCCCCTGGTTCTTCTCGTGGAAGACCCCGGTGACGAACGCGTGCCTCCGGCCCAGGTCCTCGATGATGCTGCGGGTGCGGTCGCGGCTGCAGTCGTCGACGAGCACGATCTGGGTGGCGATGCCGGACATGCTCATGGTTTCGTGGATCCGCTGAACGAGGTTCTCGAGGTTCGCCTCCTCGTTGAAGCAGGGAACCACCACCGACAGATCAAAGGCACTCACGCGGCCGCGGTCTCCCTCTTCCGGCCGCCGAACTTCCAGGAATTGCCATTGCGCTGGATCACGTAGATCGATTCCGCATCGATCGCGGGGTCTCGCAGGAATCCCCGCACCTCTGCCTCCGAGAAGTACCGCGTCTGCGGGGTCACGAGCTGGTCGAACGCGACATGATGGAAGAACCAGAACTCGCGGCTCGAGATCCATCGCGTGTAGTCGTGAAGGGGCAGGCGGGAGAGGACGCCACGAAGTCCGGGCCACATCCGGGCCGCGCCTTCGGACGCCCTGGCCCACAGGAAATAGGGAGTCACGAGCGGAGCCGCGATGAAATATTTCGTGAACCACCAGGGCAGCCTCGAGGCGACCTTGCGCAGCGGTTCCACGACCAGGATGACGATGCCATTGCCTTCGCGGCCATAGACCCAGGCATGGAATCTGCCTCCGGGACGGGTGTGACGCAGGACCGATTGGACGCCCCGTTCCGGATTCTTCAGGTGGTGCAGCACGCCGATGCAGTAGACCACATCGAACCGCCCCACATCGACCTCGCAAAGGTCGCCCTTGATCAGCTCGGGGTGCGCTCCCGATTTCGCAAGGTTGGCCCGGGCCACGTCGTCCGTGTCGCCCAGTTCCACGCCGACCAGCCGGGCCGGTCCGCACGCGGCCACGTGCACGAGCAGAGACCCGTTCCCGTAGCCAAGCTCGAGCACCGAAGCGTTCTTCAGGACGTCCGGGGTGATTGGGCTCAACCAATCGAGAAACTGCGCCCGGGTGTAGACACTCCCGGGCCGAACGTTGTTCCATGAGGAGGCGAAAGCCGAAGCGGTGGCGTCGTCGGGCGTCTGACCCGCCCCTGGGTCTCGCTCGGCGTCGGTTTCTTTCATCGCGGGGGAAGGCAAGCGCGCGACTCTACCCAAGAACGAGCCTCGACCATCGCTCGAAGTGACCGTACTGCATCCAGATGCCGGCCGCCACCAGGCCAGCGAGGCTCAGACCGCGGGCGCCCCAGGGGCCGATCCGCTCGAGGGCGAGGGCGGAGAGGATGGCCAGGGCGGAACCCCCGAACTCCACCTCCTTCAGGTCCTTGAAGAGACCGCCGGAGAGTCCC
>Ga0154020_10009502_pt1 | contig 11189 bp, 8 predicted proteins | sample Klosneuvirus_201_FD_109709 | JGI IMG/M metagenome (GOLD analysis project Ga0154020, IMG submission 109709) | Active sludge microbial communities from wastewater, Klosterneuburg, Austria - Klosneuvirus_20160825_MG | ecosystem: Engineered > WWTP > Aerobic digester > Activated sludge | place...
AAACTTGGAGATTGGAGATTGGAGATTGGAGATTGGAGATTGGAGATTGGAGATTGGAGATTGGAGATTGGAGATTGGAGATTGGAGATTGGAGATTTTAAAAACTGGCAAGGCGATAACCTATAAACATTTTTAATAGATTTTGATGAATTTTATATTGAGTGTCAGAAGGGTTTTGCAAGAGGATCCCTTCATAGCCAACACTAATAACCAGCGATCGACCTGTGGTTAGTTGATAGAGACTAGACCACTCAATACCTAGACTTCCACCCCGAAGGCTCCCTTTAGGATTTGACACAAAAGGCAGGAGACTGATGTTCAGTGCGGAACTCCACAGGGTGTCTGAAGGCAATGCCATTGTTCCACAAAATCCCAACCCGTTAACGGATTGTAGAGAATAGCTTGGTAAGTCGTTGGCTCTCCACCATGAATATTGTCTCAAAATCATTCCCCAATAAACCTTTTGATTAAAAAAATTACCTTCACGTTTGTATTGAAATCCCCAATCCTCCCATCGCGCCTGATGATTCGAGGATAATTTAACTTCTGAACTTGAGGTATAAAACAGGGTCGCCAGATCTGTTTCTTTTAGTGGTAGGCTGAGAACTCCATTAAAGGCAAAGGCACTTTTGGAAAAATTCATGCTCTCCATAGAAGTCCTTGAGGTAAAGTCAATAGCACCAATTTTCAAATCTAATGTGATAGGGTTTTTTTGATCTGTACTTGCTAAATTTCGATTATTTATTTTTGCACTGGAAGTCGTCGTGGAATTTTTTTGTTCTTCTGCTTTCTGTAACTCCATTGACGTGGATAAATCCCGAGGCTTCGATGCGGAATCTTTATTCGCACTAATGGCTGAGGGCTTATTGCGCTTTTTAGTCTTTAGTCGAGTCGCAGGTGTTTGCTTCTGAAATAAAAATTGATCAGATTCCCACTGACCACTAGCCAAGGAGCAAATAAATGTAAAGAATAAAGAAATGTAGAAATGGCGATTCAACATGTGAGCCTATCGGCTACACATGACAGCGCAATGAGGGCAATATGCGATTAATAAATTTAAAATTCATTGTTCATTTGGTTTTTGCAGCTCTGCTCTTTTCATTCCCAAACTTTGGACTCAGTGTTCCCACCACCTATGTCAGTGCTGAGGATGAAGATATCACTTTGCGGTCCATTGTGGTGAGTCAAGGGAAGGATAATGTTCAAGGAATTTATGTAAAACCTTTAGCAGGGCATCTTGTCGGACTTTTAACCAATGAGCATTTTCTGGATCTCAATCCTTATACGAGCCCCGACACTCTCGATATCAATGAACTGAAATCCAACTCAAAGCTAACCTCAGAAATAATTAATAAAAATAAATCTGACGGGCTCCTCCATTTGCAGATCACCAAAGGACAAATGGGCTTATTATTAGAACTCGGTTTATTTACTAAAAAATCCGGACTCCTATGGGCCTATACCGAAAATTTAGAAAAAGAAAAACTAGATATCGAAAGTCTCAAAAAAAATATTGATACCATGTACGGTCAGATCATGAACCAGATTCCTTATCAAGGAATTATACTGAGTCGCAGCTCAAATCGCATCACAGTCAATCGTGGATCACTTTCTAATATGAGAGTCGATCAAGACATTGATGTCATCCAAATTGTTGGAGCAAAACGACATCCACAATTTCAGTTTATTACCCAAATACAAAAGGAAATCATCGGTAAGATCCGCATCACCAAAGTGGATGAAAATTTAAGCTTCGGTTATCTTCTCTTTGAAAAGGAACCTCAAGCCGTTCAAGCAGGCTTGAAAATTTTACTGAAAGAGCCCACATACTACCCTCAGCTGGCGACAAGTAAAAATGAAGCGGTGGTTGATCACTTGTTAGCTAGAAAAGATGGGGGTGTCATGCTCAGAGGCGACTCTAGCGAATGGCGTCCCCTCGAAAATCCCACTTTTGGAAGGGCTTATGTTTTATTTGGTATGGGACAATTCGCTTCCTCCACCAATTTATCCACAGACGGTGGACAACAAGGTTCTACAATATTAGCTTTTAATGCTCAGGCTGATGCTGATATTTGGATGACTCGAAAATGGTTTCTGCGCGTGGGGCTCAATCAAGGCTCAGCTCAAATTAACAACCCTCTCTCAGGCTCCTCTCCCTCTAAAATTAACTACTCCATTCAAGGTTTGAAAACAGCTCTCGGTTATGATTTTGAAATTTCACCAACCATCTATGGACCAAGAATTCAAGCCATGCTTGGATACTCCCTATTTAATGCCAATGCCACCGAAAGCACACCCACCTCTTTTACAAGCACCGTCTACAGTGGGTTAGGATTAGGTTTATCAGGATATATGCCATGGAATGATGAGAATTCAAAATGGGGATTTGGGGCAGAGCTATGGTACCACTTAGCTCCCAGTGTGACGGAATCTCCAGTGACCTCAGGAACTCCTGAGAAAATACAAATTGTTGAGCTCTCGGGGTCCGCCCATTATCGCTGGCGACCTGATATTTCATGGATAAGCAAACTCACCTTTACCTCATTAAGCTCCAGTTTTTCTGGCACAGGTACCAGAGCTCAAGCGGCCACTTCCAGCGATTTATCTTGGATACGAGTCAATGGCGGAATGGAATATCTATTTTAATAACTCCTGCAAACCTGTTTGGCGGACCTTCTGATCGATCGTTTGCACTGCCATAGCCAAAGCTTTTCGACTCCCCACGAAGATTACTAATTTTTTTCCGCGTGTGAGCCCTGTGTATATGAGGTTTCGAAAAAGCATTTTAAAATGTTGTGTAGAGACAGGAATAATCACCGCTTGAAATTCTGAACCTTGGCTTTTGTGAATGGTGATAGCGTAGGCTAATTGCAGATCATTGAGGTTCTCTCTCTTATATTCAAAACATTGTTGGTGGCCGGGATAATAAATTTGGCAGGTCAGCTCCTCCAGATCGATTTCCTGAATCACACCTATATCACCATTAAAAACTCCTAAATCATAATTGTTGCGAGTTTGAATCACTCGATCACCCACGCGATAGACTCGCTCACCAAGCGTCATTTGCTTTTTATTTTCAAGGGGTGGATTTACTGTTTTTTGAATCTGTTGATTGAGATTGACCGTGCCAAGAGAACCTCTTACTTGAGGAGTCAAAATTTGAATTTCAACATTTCTACCCAATAACTCCGGTATTGTTTTGGTGTACAGTCGAAGGATTGTTTCTAAAGCCGTCATACCTAAATGTAATGTAGACCAAGGGTGAATTTTTTTTAGCACTAATCGAAGTTCTTCAATAGGACCTTGTGCCTTCATTAACTCTGGAAGCGGGACATGCAAAAATTTTTCTGGAATTTGTAAAATACTTTCTTTTTGCAGTTCTGTTTTTTCAAATGCTGGGAGGTAACACTCTTCGATGCTGATGTCGCCATTGTCTGTTTGCAGACGACCTTTGATTTGGTCTCCAGACCGAATGAGGAAGGAGGTATGATTTTCTGCATGCTTGAGAGTCCCCTTCACTTTAGAAATAAAGCGCGCTTGTTCTTGTGTAGCTTCTTCTGAGTCAACGAAGACGCAGTCAATGCCATTTTTAAAAACCTGGGGCTCAGCAATCGGCGACTCAATGGCAGGCACTTCTCCGCGATTGATTTTATGGGCAAATCGAATGATTGAAGAGGCTTCAGCTTGTCTAAACACTTTAGTCAGTTGAAACTTTGGAACTCTTCCTGATTCAATCAAATCAAATAAAACATTTCCTGCTCCAACAGAGGGTAGTTGATCTGGATCACCTATAAATAAAAGTTGTGTACTGACAGGAATCGCCTTTAATAAGGCCGCCGTGAGGCTAATATCTAACATAGAACATTCATCGATAATCACAAAATCGGCCTCAAGAGGAAGTTCTTCTCCCCTCTTGAAGCCGTTCATATTCGGTGTCCACTCCAGTAAGCGATGTATGGTTTTAGCTTCCAGTCCAATCACTTCCGACATGCGTTGGGCGGCACGTCCTGTGGGTGCTGCTAAAATAACTCGTTTCTTCATGGCCAGAAGAAGTTTTACAAGCACTTTTGTTGACGTTGTTTTACCGCAACCAGGTCCCCCTGTGAGAATAGAAAAAGAGCAATGAGAAATTCCCACCACACTCTGGAGTTGTTCTTCACTCAAGGAAATATTTTCTTTAGAACAATAGCGCTGAACCCAGTCTTGCACGCGATCCACGTCAATGGCTACCGCCGTTGAAGAGAAGCTTGTGATTTTTTTAGCTACATAATCCTCATCAAAGTAGAGCGTTTTAGAATAATAACGCTCTAAAAACGACTCTTCATTACTATTAGCGGAGGTTGTATTGTTGGCTTCAGGACCCTTTGTCGTTTGAGTCTTAGACGAAGTTATTGTTGGAAGTGATGATTCACTCAGTGAACGTTTTTTTATTTCGTTAGCACTGAGTAGATCACGCAGAACCTCCACAATTTTATCAGGCTCATCAATTTTCAACAATTCTTTGGTTTGAGCTTGAATTTGTTCAAGGGTCAGATAGCAATGTCCTTCATCTCTTGAACTTGCTAAAACGTGTTTAATTCCTGCTTCGATACGTGGGACTCCATTCGGCAAAAATCCCATACTCAACGCAATCTTATCAGCTGAAAAAAAACCAATTCCGTAAATATCTCTCGCAAGCTTGTAGGGGTTTTGTGTAACGACTTCAATGGCCTTATCACCATAGGTCTTATAAATTTTAACTGCAAAGAGAGTGCTAATCCCATAGCCTTGTAAAAAAATCATGACATCACGAATAGACTTATGTTCCATCCATGATGTTTTAATGTCAGCGAGTTTTTTTTCGGCGATTCCTGGAACAACCATCAAAGCATCCATTTGGTTTTCAAAGACGTCTAAGGTCTTATCTTTAAAATGCTTAACTATACGACTGGCTGTGACGGGTCCTACCCCTTTGATAAGTCCTGAACCCAGGTATTTTTCCAGTGCTGCAGTGGTCGCCGGTTTTTTTTCAATAGCTTGAGCGGCTTTAAACTGCTCACCATGTTGCGGATGCTGCATCCAATGTCCTAAAAACTCCATGCTGGCACCGGCAAAAATTTTAGCTTGATGAACGACAACAGTGATCAAACGATTAGGTTCCCGAAAAGGAGTAACCTTAAGAACCGTCCAGCCATTTTGCTCGTTGTGAAAAGTGATCCGCTCCACAATCCCTGATACCTTTTCCATATTTTGATCAAAAGGAACTGGAGCGTTAAAATTATTCATAATTTTTTTTCATTAATTTGTTTTTATTTATCAACATTTCCTATGTATATATAGGCGATTCCCAAGGAAAGGGTGTGAAATTTCACTGATGAGAAAGGGGCCGCCTCTTTCATTAATTGTGTGAAATCCTCTCGGCAGGGAAATTGCGCAGAAGACTTTTGCAAGTAATGATAAGCTTGCTCATCGCCTGTCACCCAGCCACCAATTTTAGGCAAAACTCGTTCAGAGTAAAACTCATAAAGAGAACGAATTACTGGAAGGTTCATTTGACCGAATTCTAAAATCAAAATTTTTCCATGGGGTTTTACCACTCGAGCCATTTCAGCAATAGCTTTCTTTGGATCCGCCACATTGCGAATGCCAAAAGAAATACTAGCTGTATCAAAACTTGAGTCTGCATAAGGCAGATTCATCACGTCAGCCAGTTCAAATTGAATATTTAACCCAAGAGTCTGCGCTTTTTGTGGAGCGTAAGATAACATCTCCTTACAAAAATCAGTTCCGATGACCTCGCCCTGCTGGCCCACGGCCTGCTTAAAGGCAATGGCAAGATCTCCTGTGCCCGTAGCGCAATCTAAAACTCTTTGACCTGATTTTACATCTGCTAAAGCCACCACTTTTTTTCGCCACAAATGATGAATCCCCATGGAGAGCACGGAATTGGCGCGATCATATTTATGAGCAACACTAGCAAACATGGACTTCACTGTTTGAGGATTTTTTGAAGTTGTATTCACTGAGCTCCCACTACTTTCTTATTAAAACTCCCAAGGAGTAGTTCTAATTGTTGCATGAGGCGACTAAAATCATCAAAAGTCAGTGCTTGTGGACCATCGGAAAGTGCTTCACTTGGACGCGGATGAACTTCTACAATAATTCCATCAGCCCCTGCGGCCGCTGCGGCAAAGGATAGTGCTGGAACAAGATCCCGCACACCAACGGCATGGGAGGGGTCCACTAAAACGGGATAGTCTGTATGCTTTTTTAAATAAACGACGGAATTCAAATCCAGTGTGTTGCGTGTGGAGGTTTCAAAGGTTCGAATCCCTCGTTCACACAATATCACTCGATCATTCCCACCTCGAACAATATAATCAGCCGCCTTAATCCATTCATCCACTAGGGCCGCAAAACCTCTCTTCAACACAATGGGTTTGCTGGTTCTTCCCAGCTCTTTCAAGAGTTCATAGTTGTGCATATTTCGAGAACCCACTTGATATACATCAATCACATCATTGAGTTCTTCAATCTGTCGAACATCGGTGATTTCCGAACAAAGTGGCAATTGAATCTTAGCACAAATCTGCTTGATAAATTCAAAAGAAGAAGTTCCTAAGCCTTGAAAAGAATCCGCGCTGGTTCGTAACTTCCAGATCCCTCCGCGCAAGAATGCCGCGCCATATAATTTTACATATTCTGCAATCTCTTGAAATTGATTTTGCGATTCAATGGCACAAGGCCCAGCGATCACCGCAAAGGTATTTCCTCCACCGATAAGATGAGATCCCACTTTTACAGGCATCCCTTTTTTAGACTTAAACTCTTTTAAATTCAGTGATTTATCAGAATGCTCGACATCGAGTTTTAGTGATGAACCATCAGAATAATTTTGCTTATTAATTTCTATTTCCATGAGTGCTTTCCATTATTAAAAAGTCCTATCATAGAATATTTTTAAATACCATTTTGAAATTGGCTTTTTAGCAAGGTATAAGCTTCCGATGACATGGGAAAATCCTTTGCTCCATATTCTGTCGACACCAGGTGCTTTAATACAAGACCTTGACGACGGTTTTTTATTATTAACACATCTCAATATCAACGAGATCTTTGGTGCTGCAGATCCGATCGCCAATAGTGCCATCGATGGAGCGGTCAAAGAAGCCATGGATAACCTTAAGGCCGCATTTCAGATCCTTTCTCATGAGGATGCCTTTCAACTTTTTACTCCTATTTTTTTTGATATTTCTCCCCATAGGATTAAAAACTTTCCCTATGCTTGGCGCATTCAAAGAGGGAACCTCACTCAGCTATTAGAATCAGCCCTCAGCACGGAGTCACTCCCTCAGCTTTCATGGATACCGCAGAATCGTGAAAGTTTTGAAAAGGACTTCCAGCAGATTCAAACAAAAATTCAAACAGGTCAGATTGATAAAGCGGTCGTCATGACGACAGAAAAAAGTTCCTGGAAGCCAAACAACAAAGAGCGGGTCTTGATGCTTCTGAATCTTCTTCATTCATGCCCAAGACATTTATATATTTACAGTCATTGGGATTCGCAATCAGGAGTGATCGGGGCAACTCCAGAATTTTTATTCTATCGCCAAGGGGCTACCATTCAGTCCATGGCTTTAGCTGGAACTTTGGATAAAAGGAAGTTGTCTTTTTATGAGCCAGAGTTGGTGCCAGAGTTAGCTCCAGACTTAACCCCGAAGTTAGACTCGATGTTAGCCCCAGAGTCTGCCGCCGGATCAAGTGCCAACAAGCAGCTCTCCTTTCAACAACTTCAAATAGATTTTATTGAAAATGAAAAAGAACTCCTTGAGCATCAGCTCGTTGTGGATGATCTAACTGAAAAGCTTCGACAACTCACCACACAAACTTCCATTAATCCAATAAAAATTATTGAGTATCCCCATCTGTTTCACCTACAAACAGAGATTCAAGCAGAACTCAGCGCCATTCCAAGCGCCTCCGATTTTGATTTTACTTTGGCGCAAAAAATGCATCCCTCCTCAGCTCTAGGATTACGCTCTCAAAATATTCATTGGCACTGGCTAAAAGAACTTAATGGACATCAACACATTAATCATTTCGGAGCTCCTGTGGGAGTGACATTGCCTGGAGGATTTCTGTGCTTGGTAGGAATACGCAATCTAGAGTGGGATGAAAATGGTTCTTACCTAAGAGCTGGTTGTGGAATCGTTTCTCAAAGCAGTATTGATAATGAGTGGCAAGAGCTGGAAGCTAAGCGCGAATCAGTAAAGTCATTGTTAGGTCTTAACTCTTAAGTGCTATGCACAGGAATGCTCGCCATGGACACAACAAACCCAGCAAACTCAACAATTAAAGAAGCTCTCCCTTCCGAGCCTAATATGAAAAAAGCTCGTTTAATTGTTGAGTTTTTGCTTAAACTTGGCGTTGTGGATTTTTGTCTTTGTGCCGGAGCAAGAAATAGTCCCTTTATTGCCCTATTTGAAGATAATAAAAAGTTTTTTGAATCCCTTGGTGATGAAACAGGCCACATCTATCATCATTTCGATGAAAGATCCGCTGGTTTTTTTGCACTTGGTTGCGCCCAAAGAACTCGAAGACCCGTAGCCATTTTTACAACCAGCGGAACAGCCGTATCAGAACTATTATCAGCAGCGATAGAAGCTTACTATACTCATACTCCACTTATTTTTGTCACCGCTGATCGACCGCCCACTTATCGTGGAACAGGAGCGCCACAATCTATTGAGCAGGTAGGTATTTTTTCACACTACACTCACCCTACTGCAGATCTGACAAACCTCTCGGAATGGCAGAAACAACTAGAAACCTTATCTTCCACTTTTGAGGCAACCCCTCAACAAAAGCAGCTGTCTCTCCATCTTAATGTTTGCTTTGAAGAACCTCTTTTAGATGGACCAATTCCGCTCTTTAGCTCACCAATAACACCCAGTACTTATCAAAATGGAAAAACTATTTCTTCTCTTACGAGCGACTCAAAAATTTTTGGATCACGAGATTCAAACAAATATTATGTAACGGACTCGCCTGCAATCGCTGCGTTTCAGTCTATCTCCAAATGTCCATTATTTATTGTTTCAGGCTTAAGTGAGCATGAAAAAGATTTTGTAGTTCAGCAACTAGCACCCATTCATGGGCTTTGGTGGATAGAAGCCTTATCTGGATTAAGAGGGCATCCACAGCTTGAGCGAGGTCGCATCCAATCCGGCTACGCTTTGATTAACTATGGCTTGGAACAAAAAATCTTTGATGGGATCATTCGAATTGGAGCCGTTCCCACAACACGCCTTTGGAGAGATTTAGAAGACAAATGGAACTCACTTCCTGTTTTGAGTTTATCATCGAGTTTCTTATCTGGATTATCACGTTCCTCTGAGCAAAGGCCTTTGGAAGATTTAAAAATAATCAGCGAACACTACGGCAGCAAAGATTTAAACTCTCCTACACAATCAGCGTATGCCCAAGAGTATGCTGCCCTGATGGAAAAGGACCGATCTCTTTATCAACAATTATTAAATTGGCTGAATCAATTTCCAAAATCAGAGCTCAATCTTGTTCATCAACTGTCCTCCATCATCAATGAGCAACCTATCTACTTAGGCAATAGTCTTCCCATTCGAGAATGGGATCAAGTGGCTAAACCTATTTTATCAAAATCCATTTCTGGAAATCGTGGGGCCAATGGGATCGACGGTCAACTTTCGACTTTTTTTGGTTGGCGTTCACCAGCGACGCATTCGTGGGCTTTGCTGGGTGATCTTACCACTTTGTATGATCTCAATGCTCCATGGATTTTAAATCAGCAATTGGCTACAGCTCCCTGGACCCTCGCAATCATAAATAATTCTGGTGGACAAATTTTTAAGCCCATGTTTCACCGCGAAGCTTTTTTGAATCGTCATTCTATTCAATTTGAATCATGGGCGAAAATGTGGAATTTAACTTATCAACAGACAGACAATCCACTCAGTCTCTCAGGCCCATGGCCTCATATTTTAGAGCTCGTTCCTGATGAAACTCAAACTCAACAACTCCACACGGAAATCGCACAACTTTGGAAACAAATTTAATTTATGCTCTCCATGGTTTTTTAGGCCTCCCCTCTGATTGGGAAACTTGGCGCAAAAAATTAGTCCCATCAGATTCGCGATTTATTTCCATCGATTTATGGAATGATCCTATACTTAATTGCTCTTTATCTTTCAGTGATTGGACAAAAGCTTTTATCAATCAAGTCAAACTTCAAATACATGGTGTAAATAGTCACCCGTGCAAAATAAGTCTGTGGGGGTACTCTATGGGCGGACGATTAGCTCTTTCAGCTCTCACTCAGGCACCAGAGCTTTTTCATCACGCCATGATTTTATCGGCTAACCCAGGACTTGACGATCAATTGGAGAGAGTGAATCGCCTCCAAAAAGACCTAGAGTGGGCAGAGAAATTTCTCTCTCAAGATCTCCCGTGGTCATTATTAATGGAGGAGTGGGATCAACAACCTGTATTTAATTTACCAGACGCAATGGGGGATAGCCCTAAACCTTTAGTTAATTTCGAATCTGCCACGAAATTCTACCGCAAGGAAACTGACTTTGACAGAACTCGTTTAGCCATGGCTTTGGATCATTGGTCCATCGCCAGGCAACCCAATTTATGGTTAGACCTCAATAAAATTAATTTTCCCATTGATTGGCATGTTGGCTCCTTGGATGAAAAATATGTTGCCATTGCAAAGCGAGCCCAATCCGTTAATTCTCTGATTAGATTAACCATCCATAAAAATAGAGGCCATCGACTTTTAGAAAAGCTTTAGCTTTCACTTTCTTTAGTTGTTTCTACTGCTCAGAAATAGTGAACGCACAGTCGCTAATATCTTTATCGTAAACGACGTTTGCGTTTTTATTTTTTTTATCCATTTCGACGATTATTAATGCCGATTTACGAGCTACTGTTTTCAACTGAGGCCGAACCTTTTCCAGAGCTAACTCATTGAACTTTTCAAATGATAGATCCAATTGTATAGTTTTATTCTCCGAATCTGCCACTGATTGTAAGGCTTCTTTAAGTTGATTAAGAATACATAACCCTGATTTAAAATTAATTTTTACACTCCCTAACCTTTCAATGGGTTGTGTGAAAAATGAAAACGATAAAGCCTGTGATGGCGACTGATAGCTACTTTCAAAAAAATC
>Ga0154020_10009503_pt1 | contig 11189 bp, 25 predicted proteins | sample Klosneuvirus_201_FD_109709 | JGI IMG/M metagenome (GOLD analysis project Ga0154020, IMG submission 109709) | Active sludge microbial communities from wastewater, Klosterneuburg, Austria - Klosneuvirus_20160825_MG | ecosystem: Engineered > WWTP > Aerobic digester > Activated sludge | place...
AAAGAAGGCCTGCCAGGTGCCGTGAACACCTGACAGGCCAAAGGAAAAGTAAAGCAGAAACGGATTATAGCATGACAGAACAATTGTTACAAACCATCACCACAAACAGTAAGTACAAAAATTACGTGCCGCCGGTGAATGAGCGGCAACTTGGCTGGGACAAATACGCCAACGGCTTATCTATCGAAACATGCACGACAGACGCACAGCGCCGTGGCTGGTTGTCTGCGAATCGGGCGCAAGCATACGCCGAAATGATTGAGGTGGCAGCATGAGAATTGAAACTAGCGAAATCAACGCCACCCGTCTCGACATCCTCAGCGGCCCCGGCACGCGGCAACTAGTTGACGGCGTGCGCGAACGCCTGCGCAGCGACAAGCCACGCTGCATCGCAATCGGGCGATGCGTCAATGGTGGCAGCTTCACCGTAATTGCGCCGCAGGTGCCAGTCGACTGGCCGACAGCAGAGGAAGTGGACGCTATCATCGCGGCGTGTCCACCAAAGCCATTTACTGAAGCGGATGAGTTGGAGGAACGAGCGGAAGAGCGGAGAGAACAATGAGACTAGATATAAATAATCCCGAAACTATAGAGAAGTTGGACAGCAACATTGTCCAGGATGCAAACGCGAACGATAACCCCGTTGATCTCTGCATCAATTGTTACATCATAGGGGTGTTCACTGATGACGTAGACCACCCACCCTATGACGATGATGTTTACCTTTGCGCGATTTGCGGCGCAACCCTAGACCCGTATTGCGACTAAGCCGAGGGGGGCATGATGAACGAGCAACCAACACATGATGAAATGGTAGAGGCATTGGCGGAGTATGCTCATGCAGCTTGGAGTAACTGGATGTCCTACATGTTCCGGCTGATGACGCCGCCGATATTCTCACTGGTAGATGAGTCTGATTTTATGCGTTACCTGGAATTCAACGCAGGTTACACAGCCTTCAACCAAGGCCGCGGGCCGGGACTCAGCCGCAACAGTCGCCTTGGTTGGCTGAAGGCTTACCACGAGGACGCGGAGTACCTAGAGGAACGCAAAGAAGAACGGAGAGAGCAATGAAAAAAGTTCACGGTAAACCAATCGACATCCCGCTGAATGAGGAGTTTGGCGCTCGACTGCGTATATGTGCAGCAAGCGATGGCGAGGACAAGCCCACCGGTGTCATGGTTGAATTTACCGTCGAGGACAGGGATTTTACATCGGCCTTCGTTTCCGATACCCCAGCTAAATTAAACCGCATTATCGCAGCCCTACAGGACGCTCGCCGTCAGGTTTGGGGAATGTAGTTAACTTAGGAGACCGGAAGCCTATCAACGTCTGCACCAATATTCACGATAGGAGAACAATCATGAGCAAGAACAAAAACACCGCCGACACGCACAAGGACACCGCCGATAAAGCGGAAGTTATTCTGAAGCCTGAGACACCGAAAAAGTAATTCGTTCGGCTGGCCTATTCGCATCACAGCGACACCCGTCGCCAACCCTGTTGGGAGCAGGGGCATAGGCGGTAGGCTGGCCCCTCTAGAGGAGAACATTATGGGACGTAGCACGTTAGTTTTAGCCATCGCTGCCATGCTGTTCTGGCTACTCGTATCCACGTTCGATGTGCGTGCGCAGGATTTTGAACTGTGCGAAGTGAAGCCAGACGGCAGCATCGTGTGCTGTGTGCCACAGGATGACGGCACCGAGCTATGTACAAGCAGTATTAGCAGCACGCTCACGCCGTTCGTGCCGACTGCAACGCTTGTGCCAACGCTTGCGCCCACAGTGGCGCCAACAGCAACGCCGACCGTGAGTATACGGCCGTTTAGACGATACGTTTATTTGCCGATAGGAGCGAGACAATGACAGAACTAAAAATTGCACACGATTTGAATGACCACCAGACATCGAATCTACTAGCCCTACTAGGCGGGAATTATTCGCGGATCAGCGACCAACCATCATACGGTCGATTGGCCGTTGTGGACTTTGGAGGCAAGCGCTATATCGCTGGTACCGATGGCTATACTTGCCTATTCTTCAGAGCGCCGGACACCCTGCCGCTAGGTGACTACCGAGGCGTACCATACATGGTTAAGACGGATGACGACGATCCTTGGTCTAGAAAGGTCCGCAAGTTGCTGGATGTGGTAAAGGAACAAACAGTATATCCGTATCACGAAAACGACAACATGGAAATGACAGTTCGTATAGAGGGTACAGACGTCCTGTTGGCATCTGTTAATGCTGGAATATTTATTGTCGACATGGAGAATTCGCACGAGGTTGTTTTTGACCGTGAACGATATGAGTTCATCTTCGATGCAATTGGGCCAATCGATAGCGTGCGTTACTCCAAACCAAACCGACAGATTGTTTTCATGAGCAGCTACACTGATAACTTTGCCATCCTGATGCCGATGCACCCAATTGCGCCGCTAACCAAGGCGCGCTACTAGCCACACCACCGGTCGCCGCCGCTTGCAAGCAGTCTCACCGCTGACGCAGTACCGCAAGCTTTTCGACCAACACAGGGCATCCCGGAGGCGGGCAGGGGTGCCATATAACGAAAGGAATAGTTGTGGAAATTAGATACGACATTGCCGATTGGGAACAAGCATACGACGCAAGTCAAGCCAGACCCGTCAACATGGATGAAGCTATTGATCTGATGCGCGAAAGCGACATCAAGCTTAGTGAGTTAGCGCTACTGCTCATTGTAGGCCGTGAGCGTGGCGATGTGCAAGACGAACGAATGCCCACGAATAAACTCAGCAATCTGCTTGGCTTAGCGCGGCATATGGGATCGTACAGAAGTCGCCAGAAGGCGCGAGTCAACATTGCCGGTAAAGATGTAGACGTTCCACGCTTTGTGTCTACCGCGACGATTGAGGAAGGCGTGCAAGGTGATTATCAGTTTGCCGTACCGTCACTTAATTCTGATTCCACCATTGTTGACTACGACACGCAGGAGGCATCTGAGCGCGCCATCTCCTACTTGATGACTAATGTTGTTGGTCGAATTCGTGAACGCCTGAGCTTGATTGCATTGAACAGTCCAGCACAATTGAATAAAGTTGCTGATGAACTCAAGATGGCGATTGATGAAATTGTAGACGATTTGACGTAGCTGCGTTTGCCGCATTGGAGGTGTAACCCAGAAAGGCAATGCAAACACAGTGAAATGCCAAGTGGCGTGTGCAACCCAAAAGCGAAATGCAACATGAGACAGAGTAATGCCAGCCGGCGAGTGTAACCCAGTAAACCGATGCAACACTAGATAGTAAACAATGCCATGCAATGGATGTAACCCAAATGACGGATGCAATTAAAGATAAATCAATGCCATGTCCAGTGTGTAACCCATATTCAAGATGCAATTCGAGATAGAAAGTAATGCCATCTACGCAGTGTAACCCAGTGCAACAATGCAACAAAGAATAAATGCCATCAAAGAAATGTAACCCATTCAGCACATGCAAAAGGATAAAATTATGACCGACAACCGACCGGCTCCACTACCACGTAAGCACCCTAGACTATGGCAAGCGTACCTATTCTGGGAAGAAATTATGTTGTTGAAGCAGCGGCATACCTTGCGCATTAGCTCAATCAGCGCAGGCAAAAGCAATCTTGATGCCATCTTTGAGAAGGGCATGATTGAGGGCGTTGTGACCTATGAGAGCAACAATAAAAAGGTGACTGTCGAAACAGTTGCCGTAGACGAGATTTTAGGCCACGCTACAAAGATTATGATTGACCAGGGCAAAGAGGTTCCGGTGTGGCCGTGGATTACCGGCATTAAAGGCTTTGCAGCGGGTAGCCAAGCAGCCAAGATTCTGGCCCTGATTGACGACATCGGACGCTACGATAGCGTTGCTAAACTCTGGCGCTATGCAGGCTATGGACTGTACAAATACTACGAGAAAGATGGCAAGGTGGTGGCACCGACTAAAGGCAAAGAGTCACAGGGCAGCGGTGAGGATCGGCGTATTGTCGAGGTTGAACCAGAACCGAAAGACGGCTGGCGCGTGGATACATTTCGTGATCGTGCCATTGCGGGCTATGTACTACCATACAACAAGACGCTGAAATCGACGCTCTACATCGCTGCTGATAATTTCATCAAACAGCAGACGCCATACTACACGGATATTTACTACGCGGAAAAGAAGCGCCAGCGCGAGTTGCACCCTGATAAGATTACGGCTAACGGTGTGCCCATGTTCAGCGACGGCCACATTGACAATCGAGGCCGCCGCAAGATGATTAAAGAATTCCTGAAAAAGCTTTGGCTTGAATGGCGAATGGCCGAGGGCTTGCCGATTACTGAGAAGTATTGATTGCCACTGTCGAAGTGTAACCCATATAGGTAATGCAAATAGTGACAAGTGCCATTGCACCAAGTGTAACCCATGTAGGCAATGCAGTAATATAAAGGAGAGCAACCATGCGAGGTAACACCGGCATTCGTTCGCCATGGCGCGAGGATTCACGCAAAGTCATCCAGAGCGTCATGCGCGCCAACCCCGATACTGACGAACAGGAGCTGCGCAAACTCATCAGCGCTGCTTACCCATTTGGGCAGCGTCAATACCACCCGTATAAGATTTGGTGCAGCGAGGTGCGTGCGCAGATGGACTTGCGCAAAACTAAGCCAGCCAGTCAAGCCGATTATAATGACACGCCATTATTCGAGGAGCAATCATGAACGAAGAACTGACAGCCGCCAACGACCAACTGAACCGAATGCGCCGCGCGCTATCCAACTGCCAGCAGCGCAACCGCGCCGAGCTGATTGAGTCCACACACCTCTGTGTGTGCATCCCATTGGCTAGCCAACCAGCCACGGTGGCCGCCATGCTGCGCAATGCGTTTCCTGACTCTGTGGCGTCGATTGCGCTGACGATTCTAGTCGCCGGTGTGGCTGATGATGTGACGATTGTGAATTAGGAGAGGATTGATGGTCAAGGAGTGTTCGCGCTGCGGCGCGTCATCTTACGCAAAAGGCCGATGCATTGCTTGCTACAGGTATTGGCGCAGGCACAACGTAGAACGGCCCACATATCGCTTTGCCCCGCGATGGTGCAGGACATGCAAAGGTGTCGGTGTCCTGCACGGGAAGGGATACTGCAAAAACTGTTACGACTACAGGCGGCGCACCGGACGTGCCAGGCCGCGTCACCTGTGGGACAAAGAGATAGGGTGCCTTACTTGCGGGATGCCACTGGCGACCGCAACGAAACCGAGACGGGGACGATGTAATGCTTGCTACCATTATCTGAGAAAAAAGGGCGTAGAGCGCCCGCGGGAGTTGTGGGGTGTAGTCCCAGAGGGGTGGTGCGAATGTGGGTTCCCAGCCGTGGCACGCTTCGAGGGCATACCCGTATGCAGTCGGCATAATGACTAATAGGTTAAGGAGAGGATAGATGACCAGAAACTATTATATTGAAATACAGAGAGACATAGATGATGCCGAGTGGACGCGATTAAATAATCCGTATCCGCTAAAAAAGGCGGCTATCGAGTCATACACGGCCAAGATATTCACAAAGGCAAATGTCCCATGGCGCGTGATGGAAGTCAATACAATAGAGGAGGTTGTCTATGCCCATGGAATAGGTTTATGAATTAAATAGTTTTGTTGAAAAAGATAACTACCATTTAATAAGGCTATCTAATTACGTTCATCTTTCAACAATAACTAAATGTAATGAAATATTAAACACTACCTTGACAAAATGGTAGTGTTTTGTGCTATACTAACCACGATATGTAGTAACCATAGTTTCACCGCAGCTACCGCCGTCCTCTTCTATGGCTACTCAATTCTTCGGAGTGCCATATGCTAAATCGGGACAACTACCGGCGTTACATCAATCCAGTGCAGCCACTCGTAAATACCGGCGCGTATGCGAACATTGAACGGGCAGCCGGGCCGTGCTGGCGGTGCGTGTGCGTCTATCACCTCAGTCCGCAAGAGAACGTAGGCAAAAGCAACATCTTTATCGACGTGCTCTCAGCAGGCGGCGACTGGGCCATTGCTGAACATCTGCGCGTCGGCTGGACGTGGAACGGGCGCCAGCCACACGAACCCGCAGCGCCGCGCATGTTCGAGAAGCGGCCACCGGAATTTCGGGCGCAAGTGGATTTGTACAAAGGCCAAATCACATCGCTTCGCATTATGGATGCTACTGGCCTGCGCAGCGACGTCGTGAATGGCCTGCGCTCCGACGTAGAGGATTTATCCACCGGCGGGAACACGAGATTTCACAACAGCTTCGCGGCATTGTTCCAGCGCATCAGCGGCCCCGTCATTGCGCCGCCGATTGATCCGGTGATGCCGCCGACAGAGATACTCACGGCATGGCAGATGGGCATCGAACGCGACATTGCCGAATTAAAAGCATGGCGCCAGACGATGGAAGGTGACGGACGATGAGTGTATGCATTACGGTTGATACGTGGAATTATGATAGATGGCGCGTGCGCACCGCTTTTGTCCTGTCAAGAATGAGGATCAACGGTGTGCCGGTGCGTATAAAGCCTGAGCAGATTACATTGTCTTCTGCTTCGACACCAACGATGCATTATGTTCCAGACGAGGCAGAGGACAGCGAGCGATAATGCGCGTACTCATGATTGCGCCACGCACAGATTTGCTTTACTCCGATGCAGAGATCCAGTCACTGATGCGTAGCGGACTGGAGATAACGCCACGTATCGGCAACGTGCGTCACGAAGATGTTCTGGCCGATATCGACACAGACGAATACGATGCGTTTTGGTTTTGCGGCCATGCTACCAAGGACGGCATGGTGCTCAGTGATGGCGTGCTGCTAGCGTCAGAACTGACACCGATGATTCGTAATCGATTTAACCTGGTTGTACTCAACACGTGCGACAGTCTTAGCACTGCGCAGATGCTCCAAAACGAAACAGAAGCGGAAATCATTGCCACTATCATCGAAGTACCTGACCGCTTGGCATTCCAAACCGGTGTTTTGTTCGCACGTGAATTAGCCAGATCCGGCGATGTCGTAGCGGCAAAAAACGCTGCGAATCCTGGGAACAATCGTGCCTATGTGTATCTGGCTAAGGTGGCAAAAAAAAAGTGGTTAAACGAGACGAAAGCGCCTATGGCAGCCTAGACGAACGTCTTGACAAGTTTGAGGTGGCATTGCAGGAAACGCAACGCACCTTAAATCGTGTGGTTGCGTTGATGGACGGCAACAAAGATTATCACATTGTCGGCATACCGGATCAGCTTGCTGCATACATCAAGGCGAATGAGGACTGGAAAGCTGCAACGCAGATAAGAGTTTCGGAAAATGATAATCGCCTGAAGGCATTGGAGAGCAATCACCAGATTGTAATCAGTCCGCCAACGGCTCTATTGCTAATCATTATCGGTGCACTATGTTTAATCGTCGCCTATTTCGTCTTAACGTGGTTGCAAAGTGCAGGCTAGCTATGGTTTCAATCGAATATGTGCTTAGGGCGTGTTATTTTCTGGCGATGGCAACCTGTGCATTAAAAGCGGGTCGATATCTAGCTGACTCGCGACGAAAAGAACAATGGTTCTATCTGCTGGGCACCCCGGCTAACATAGCGCTGTTCGTGGCGATCGCCATGATACTGGTGGACATGGGTGACGAACCCAAGATTCGTGGCGAGTGGGCGAGGGTTGTCGTGCGTACATCATTCATGTCGTGGGCAGTCCTTAGCATACTGTTTGAGTTATTGTATATAGCCACGTTTGTAATAATTAGAAAGAAGAAATAATGGAACAAAAAGCCTTCTACAAAAGTAAAACTCTGTGGTTCAACGTGCTAGCAATCGTCACGCTCGTTGCGTCTTATTTCGGCTTTGGCGAATTCGCGTTGGACGACGAAACCAAAGAGACGGTGATGACAATCATCGGTGGCGTGATTGCGGCAGGCAATGCCGGGCTGCGCTTTACGACGAAAAAAGCCGTGGGTACTGAGGATAAATAATGCCAGCAGGCGCGTTTGCACCATCCACCATATATGACGATTACGGCGTAGAGATTGTCACTGACCACGGCGCGCTGACCGGACTCGCTGACAACGACCATCCGCAGTATGTGCTAGTCAACAGCACCCGCTCCGCAATCCTGGCCTCGTCTCCAACAATACGCACCGTGGCGTTGTCCACTGACACGCTAGAGATGTTTGTATGGAATGGCATCGCTTGGCATGTGGCACCGCTAGAACTCATCGAGCAGGGTAATACGGTGGACATGGGCCTGTTATATCCGATGGTACAGAATGACCGTGCAGGCTATACGGCTGACTATATCACGGACAAGACGATTTACAACAGTGCCATAGGCGGCAACGCCAACACGGATGAGGGCAGTATCAGAGTGAGTGGCGGCACGTATCAGGTGTACCTCAGCGGCACCTGGAACGATGTGGTAACAGGCTTCCGATTCCGTGAGGATGACAACGGAGCGTATGAGCTAGAGCATCGCCCCATAGGTTTTGACTGGTGGGTAGAAGTCATGTCAGGCAACAGTGACGAACTAGGGTTGAACGGGCTACCGTTGGCGCAACAGTACAGCGTATCAATGGGGGCGTTTCCTGTGCATCAACAGGTGGTTGGACGGGAGATAACAGCATAATGGCAACCTACTACATAGACCCTGGCGGCACCAACAGCGGCCCAGGCACGTCTCCGGCTGCGCCGTGGCTCACAATCCAGTACGCCATCACGAACAGCACCACCGGCGACACGATTGTGCTAGCCGCAGGCACCTATACGCAAAGTGCAAATTTGGCACTATCGGCGCGCACGTACAGAGGCGCTGGGTACGCTTCTACGATCATCGATTTTGCTAGTGGTAATTATCGGTTAATTCTAAATGGCACTGCAATCACTATTGAATCCCTTCAAATAGCAAATATTACACGCACTGATGAAGAAATGTGTGTTGTCAATCAGGTATCAAATGCGATTGTCACATTTAATTATGTGTGGTTTAAGGCGTTAGTTTGCGGTGTTAATCGTGGAGTGCTTTCTCTCGACGGTACTTTCGGCAGCAATCCAAGCACAATGACATTAGTGTCGTGTCTGTTTACGGGATGCAGTAAACGTACCACAACATCAACATCAGGTCATGTAGCTATTACCAGCGCGAGCAGTATTGCAACGTTAATCAATTGCATCATTTACAGCGATCCAGCAAGCGCCGCGCTGGGATGTACTGTTGTCTGGTCACTCGGTAACTCTGGCAGGAAATATATATTAAAAAATTGTATTATTCGTAGCACTGCATCTGTAGGGTTTGGGAACTCATCTGACGTATACACAGGTAGCGCAACCAACGCAATTAGTGGATACACGACCGTTCCCGCAGGAGCAGCGGCTACGATTACCGCCGACCCACTTTTTTATGATACTGCCAACAATAATTTCGATTTGCGGCCAACAAGTCCGTGCCTCAACACAGGAACGCTCGCATGAAAATCGCAATACTGGCGACAGATGACATTATTAACGGCAAACGCCGTGTGCGTGGTGAAGTGGTCACGGTGCCGGATGGCTACGCCAACGTGCGTCGTGTTCTGCGCAGCCTGACTGATACAGAGAATCGCAATCGTGATGATTTCTTTGAAATAGGGTTGCGTAAGTTGAAAGCAATCCTAATGGCCGACTTTCCAAAAGAGTGGGCAGCGCTACAAAAGCGACCGGCGTTACAGGAGAAGATCATTGCGGAGCTACGAGAGCAACCGAAGTTTTTGAAGCGTGCGCTAGGTGAGCCGCAGTGGTTTATTGACGTAGTAAAAAAGAGGATGCAGGAGGCGGCTAGTGCTAAATAAAACGCCTATGATTATCCGTGTCGGCACAGGCGCAAAGGCAATTCTGGAAGCAACCGGCCTGGGCTGGCAGGCTGAAGTCGCCATGTGTACGGACGCGGGCAATGAGGGCCGCGTGCTGATTTGCCCTGCCACTGAGGACGGATTCGTGTCACCGATCACCGGCAGCAATCCGCCGACGATTACCGGCAGTCGCAGCACGGACACAGCTGACATTCTGGCGCAACTCCTGACTATGTTGGAAGATGCGCTGATTATCGTGGATGACACAACCTCATGAGCTATTCAGTTATAGTGTCCGCCGACTTCGGCGAACACAACGACGGGCTGACCGTCCACGGCAAACTGTTCGACGACACAGGCGCGCAGACCGGCAGCACCGTAACGACCAGCATTGTCGAGGCGCTTGACGGATTGTACATCTACACGCTATCCGCGCCAGATAATCACGTTGGTGTGTTCGTGATGTACGACAGCGCTAATACCGCACTGCGGCGCACGGCAGTCGTGGCACCGCGTGAGACGGAGAACAGCGATGTGAAGGCGAGTACGTTGGCGCTAGACACCAACGTGCTCGCCGATGCGGTACTGAGTCGCAGTGTATCCAATGTGGAGGATACCGCCAGTATCTACACAATCGCCGGTTTGATTCTGGCGCAATTCGAGAGCAGTGCACCAGGCACGACGTGGACCATTAAGAAAACCGATGGCACGACAACGTTCGCCACGCGCACACTCGAAACCGATGAGGATGCGCCGCCAGTGACAGGAGTATCAGCCTAATGTGGCGCTTACGTTGGTGGATGCCGTGGCGGCGAAATAAATCCAGTGACAGGCCGGTTGACTGGTGTGTCACTGATGGCATTTTGCATATCTGGACGGCGATTGCCGAACGCGTACACGACTGGCTATTGTCCGACACGCGCAATCACGCATGGACTGCAACAAACGCTAGCGCGCACGCTTGGACAGCTAGCGCGAATGTTCTGCATAGCTGGACACTGACCGATGAAACCGTGGAGTGTGACTAATGGCAAATACATACAATCTAGGCGACTTAGTTCGCTGCACCGGCACACTCGAAGACACGGCAGGAACGCTAGTCGATCCGAGCGTTGCGCGCGGTTGGTATCGCAATCCAGCCGGCACCGTGACCACTGTGACCACACCAACGCTTGTCCATGACAGCCTTGGCACCTATTATTTCGACGTGGACGCTAGCGCAGCGGGTGAATGGTACTATGGATTTTACAGCACCGGCACAGGGCAAGCGGCGAGTACCGATATGAAATTTGTGGTGGAGAGTAGCTTGAGGACATGATAGTCAGTGCTAACGGTTAAACAGCAG
>Ga0154020_10009504_pt1 | contig 11188 bp, 6 predicted proteins | sample Klosneuvirus_201_FD_109709 | JGI IMG/M metagenome (GOLD analysis project Ga0154020, IMG submission 109709) | Active sludge microbial communities from wastewater, Klosterneuburg, Austria - Klosneuvirus_20160825_MG | ecosystem: Engineered > WWTP > Aerobic digester > Activated sludge | place...
AACCAAGACGGCGCGGCGGATGACACGCGCTTCATCCAGGGCTCGGTCGGCCTCAAGTGCGGCCCCCTCGACGTCCCGATCGATCTCGACATGAGCTACTGGAACCCGTCGGGCAACCAGCAGGTCCCCGCGATGGGCGGCTTCGAAGCACTCGGCCCGGCGATCGTGCTCGTGCCGGGCGCGCGCGGCCTCCCGACGAACCTGCCCTGCAACCTCGTGTTCGCGGCCGACGTGGTCGACAAGCAAGGCAACGGCATCTGCACCCCCGCAGGCGGCGATGTGGACGCGGGCTGCTCCGAGGGTGACGTCGGCGAGTTCGCCGTCACGGTCGAGCCGCTCACGGTCACCGGCGCTTCGTTCTCGACGGGCGCGACGGGCGTGAGCATCAGCTCGCCCGCGCTGTTCCTCGGCAACACGCAGTTCGATCCGGCCTCGGTCAGCGACACGACGATCACCATCACGCCGGCGCCGCCGGCCGGCACGGTCGTCGCGCTCGATACGATGCCGACCCGCATCAAGATCACCTACGGCGGAAACCTCACTCCGATGACCGAGTACACGGTCACGTTCACTACCGGTGTGACGGACACGTTCGGGCAGCCGTTGCCCGCGCCGGTCGTCTTCACCTTCACCACGGGCTCGTGATCGGAGAGATGTCCATGAAGACCAAGAATCTGATCATCGCAGCGACGCTCGGCTTGACCGCGCTCGTCCCCTCCCTCGTCGACATGACGCCCGCGTACGCGCAGGGCCTCACGTCGGGCGCCATCCAAGGCACCGTCACTGACTCGAAGACCGGCGAGAAGCTGCCGGGCGTGACGGTCATCGCGACGTCGGCCTCGCTGGCGCAGGCGCAGACGGCGATCACTGACGAAAACGGTCAGTACAAGATCTCCGACCTTCCCCCCGGCGATTACCTCGTCACGTTCTACTTCGCGGACATCACGCTCGAGCGCGCCGGCATCGTCGTCGGCGTGAACAAGTCGACGCCGGTGTTCCAGAAGCTGAACCAGGCGCAAGCGGGCGGCGAGGTCGTGAAGATCACCGACACCGCGCCGACGATCGATCCCACGTCGACGACGCAGGGCATCACGATCGACAAGAACTACATCAAGAACATCCCGGTCCCGGGCCGCACGTTCGAGTCCACGCTCGGCGCTGCTGCAGGATCGCAGGGCGATGGTCTCGGTGTTTCGTTCTCGGGCTCTTCGTCGCTCGAGAACCAGTACTACGTCGACGGCGTCAACACGACGGGTCTGACGTTCGGTACGGTCGGCTCGCCGGTCATCAACGACTTCATCGAAGAGGTCGAGGTCATCACCGGTGGCTACAACGCCGAGTACGGTCGCGCGACCGGCGGCGTCGTCAACGTCGTCACGAAGTCCGGCTCGAACGACTTCAAGGGCTCCGTGTTCGGCTACTACCAGCCGGGCCAGCTCACCGCCGGTGTCGAGAGCACACCGCGCAACGCGACGTCGATCGACATCACCGGCGACGTCGCCTACGACGCCGACTTCGGCTTCGAGCTCGGCGGTCCGATCATCAAGGACAAGCTGTGGTTCTACATCGGCTTCGCGCCGCAGTTCTCCAAGATCGATTACACGCGCGAGACCAAGCGCCAGACCGACTGCCGCCGCCTCGAGGCGAGCGGCTCTCTCTCGGCGTGTGACCCCCGTCTCCCGGCGAGCGGTGGTTTCGCCGATGGCGCGCCCGACACGGATCCGTCGACGGGCTTCTACATCACCGACCTCTTGGACTCCGAGATCCGTAGCCGCACCAGCCAGGGCTACAACATCCTGACCAAGATCAACTACGCGGCCTCGCCGGAGCACCAAGGTCAGGTCGCATTCCAGGGCCTCCCGGCATCCGCGGAGTCCCCCGGTCTGTTCGGACCGCCGACCAGCGGCTTCAAGTTCAGCCAGCTCACCACCGACGTCTCCGGTAAGTGGACGTCGAAGTTCAACGACAACAAGACCGAGGTCGAAGCGGTCGTCGGTTGGCACCGCGAGCAGGTCGACTCCGACGCGTACGATCCGTCGAAGGCGAACGAGCCGCTCCAGGTCCTGTACGACGGAAGCCTCGGCGTGTGGGGCCCCGGCTTCGGCGCCGAGTCCGCGCGCACGAACGCGGGTTGCCAGGACGGCGTCCCGGGCTCGTCGGATCCGTATCCGTTCCTCTCGAACAACTGCCCGATGGACACGTCGGCGTACGTCATCGGCGGTCCGGGCTCGATCACGAAGGACACCGAGCAGCGCCGCGCTGCGAAGCTCTCGGTCACCCAGCGCGTGAAGGCGGGCGGTAGCCACGAGATCAAGGCCGGTATCGACGTCGAGGACAACGTCTCCGACAAGACCCGTCTCTACTCGGGTGGCGCGTTCATCCAGAACTACGTCGGTGGTGGCGCGATCGTCGTCAACCGCTGGGCGCAGCTGCTCGGTCGCCCGGGCTCGCCGGCCGTCGAGAACAACAACGACCCGCGCTTCGACAACACGTGCCGCACGCCGTCGGCGACGGTCGGTGGTGTGATGGGCTCGACCGACACGTTCGTGTGTGACTTCACCACGGGCGAAGTCGGTGCACCGGGCACGCGCGTCACGGGCAACACGTTCAACTGGGGCGCGTACCTCCGTGACTCGTGGCAGATCCAGCCGAACCTGACGCTCAACGCGGGCCTTCGCTACGAAGAGCAGCGCATGCGCTACGCGGACTTCCTGCAGAACACGATCGATCCGCTCACGTCCGAGCGCCTCGGCGAGAACGCGATGTCCCTCACGGGCATGTTCGCTCCGCGCGTCGGCATCCTCTACGACTGGACGAAGGAAGGTCGCTCGAAGCTGTACGGCCACTGGGGCCGCTTCTACGAGTCGATCCCGATGGACATCAACGACCGCTCGTTCGGTGGTGAGGTCAACTACCAGCAGCAGTTCACGTCGATGCAGTGCGGTATGACCGACCCGAAGATCGGCGCTCCGAACGGCACGGGTTGCCTCGCCGATCCGAACGCGACCGCGGGTGGCTCGGAGCAGCTGATCGGTGCATCGGGTGTCCTCGTGGCCCCCGGCATCAAGCCGCAGTACATGGACGAGGTCATCGGTGGCTTCGAGTACGAGATCCTCGACGATCTGAAGATCGGCGTCGCGTACCAGAACCGCCGCATGGGCCGCGTGATCGAGGACGTGTCGACCGACAACGCGAACACGTACATCATCGCGAACCCCGGCGAGTGGTCGTCGGAAGAAGAGCAGGCGCTGCAAGATCGCGTCGATCGCACCGAGGACATGGTCGAGAAGGGCCGCCTCCAGCACCAGCTCGAGCTGTACAAGGGCATCCGCGTGTTCGATAAGCCGCGCCGCGATTACAACGCGCTGCAGTTCACGATGACCCGCCGCTTCTCGAAGCGCCTCTACGTGCAGGGCTCCTACACGTTCTCGCGTACGACCGGTAACTACCCGGGCCTCATCTCGTACGACAACGGCCAGGTCGATCCGAACATCTCGTCGCAGTACGACCTCATCGAGCTGCTCTCGAACCGCGTCGGCCCGCTGCCGCAGGATCGCCCGCACTACATCAAGCTCGACGGTTACTACACGTTCGACTTCAAGAAGGCGGGCCAGGCCACCGTCGGTATCCGCCTCCGCGCACTGTCGGGCATCCCGCAGAACGCGCTCGCGGGTCACTACCTGTACGGCGCCAACGAGGCGTTCCTCCTGCCGCGTGGCCAGCTCGGCCGCACGGACTTCGAGCACGGCCTCGACGTTCACCTCGGCTACCAGAAGAACCTGCGCAAGAACTACAACCTCGAGGTCTTCCTCGACGTGTACAACGTCTACAACCGCCAGGGCGAAGCCGGCATCGACGACAACTACGCGCCGCAGTTCAAGCTGTCCGCGCCGAACTCGACGTCGGGCACCGAGCAGAACGCGAACCCGGTCTCGGGCGGTACGTACGAAGACCTCGTCTGGGTGAAGTCGATCGACTCGCGCGGTAACGAGACGGGCGTGCCGATCGGCAAGAACCCGAACTTCGGTAACACCACGGGCCGCTACGCGCCGCTCAACGCGCGCGTCGGTCTGCGCCTCTCGTTCTAATCGCTCGCGGTTTTCCGCAGCGTGCGCCCTCGGAGACGGGGGCGTTTCCATTTTCGGCCGCCAAGTCGCCCGGGCTCACCGCCGGCACTCGATCGTCGGTTTTCCATTTCGGAATTACCGCCAAGGCGCCGGTGCGGAGGAGGATTTCGGAATTACCGCCAAGGCGCCGGTGCGGAGGAGGACGCCATTTCGGAATTACCGCCAAGGCGCCGGTGCGGAGGAGGACGCCATTTCGGAAATGCCGCCAAGGCGCCATGACGCCATGACGCCAAGGATCTGTTGAGGCCCGTCTCGATCGCTTCGGCGATCGCGCGCTCTCCACGAGGATGCCCGTCGACGACGAGAGTGGCTGCGTGTCGAAGGTCATCGGGAGGCGATGACCTTCTCGTTCAATGAAGGGTCCGATCTACGCGACGACGTCTTCTTGGTTCTTCTTGGTTCTTGGTTCGCCGCCTCGAACGCGCGCTCTCCACGAGGATGCCCGTCGACGACGAGAGTGGCTGCGTGTCGAAGGTCATCGGGAGGCGATGACCTTCTCGTTCAATGAATCTACGCGACGACGTCTTCTTGATTCTTCTTGGTTCTTGGTTCGCCGCCTGGAACGCGCTCTCCACGAGATGCCCGTCGACGACGAGTGGCTGCGTGTCGAAGGTCATCGAGAGCGATGACCTTCTCGTTCAATGAAGGGGTCCGATCTACACGACGACGTCTTCTTGGTTCTTGGTTCGCCGCCTGGCCGCGCGGGTCACGAACGCTTGGGTACTGCTTTGCTCTCGTTGCCATGGAAGCTCCTCGTTGGAGTCCACGGAAACGGGACCAGGCCAATTCTTGGTTCGCCGCCTCAACCACGCGGGTCACGAACGCTTGGGTGTACTGCTTTGCTCTCGTTGCCATGGAAGCTCCTCGTTGGAGTCCACGGAAACGGGACCAGGCCAATTCTTGGTTCTTGGTTCTTGGTTCTTGGTTCGATCTGGTTCTTGGTTCTTCCTGTTGCCTGTTTTCATAGGTCCCGCTGGCTCGTGGACCGGTTGTCAGATTCACGTGGTACCCGTTGGGGGTGGAGCGCACGCCTCTCAACGAACAGCAGCGGGCCGCCGTCGAGCACGGCGATGGTCCGTTGATGGTCCTCGCGGGCGCGGGGACGGGAAAGACCCGCGTCCTCGTGCATCGCATCGCGCGGCTCGTGGAGACCGGGACTCCGCCGTGGGAGATCTTGGCGGTCACGTTCACCAACAAGGCTGCCGGCGAGATGCGGCACCGGTTGCGCGAGCTGTTGGGCGAAGCGGCGGACGCGATGTGGATCGGGACGTTCCACGCTACGTGCGCGCGTCTTCTGCGGCGATGGGGCAGCTATGTCGGGCTGCGCAAGGGCTTCGTGATCTTCGATGACGACGATCAGATGAAGCTGGTGGATAGGCTGCTGAAGGATACGGGGTTGGACGAGCAGGTCAGCACGCGAACGATCTTGTCGCGGTTCGATCGCGCGAAGAACCGCGGTATTTCGCCCACGGCGCACAAGACCGGCGTGTTCGACGAGATCGTGGATCAGATCTATCCGCTCTATGAAGCGCAGCTCGAGAAGGAGAACGCGGTCGACTTCAACGATCTGCTGTTGAAGGTGCTGAAGCTGTTCGATATCGACGAGGTGAAGGCCTCGCTCGGCGTGCGGTTCCGCCAGGTCCTCGTCGACGAGTTCCAGGACACGAACCGCGTCCAGTACGACTTGGTGAACCGGTTCGCCGAGGCCACGCGGAACTTGACCGTGGTTGGCGATGACGATCAGTCGATCTATGCGTGGCGCGGCGCGGAGCCGCGGAACTTGCTCGACTTCGATCGGGACTTTCCCGACGCGAAGGTCATCAAGCTCGAGCAGAACTATCGGTCCACCCAGACGATCTTGGACGCCGCGAACGGCATCATCCGCAAGAACCGCGATCGCCACGAGAAGTCATTGTGGACGGACAAGGGCGGGGGCGAGCTGCTCGAGGTCTACCAAGCGGGCGACGAACGCGGCGAGGCGTACTTCATCGCGAGCTCGATCCGGCGCGCGCTGGATGACGGGCCGATATCGCCGAACGACATCGCGATCCTGTATCGGACGAACGCGCAGTCCCGCGTGCTCGAGGAGCATCTGCGAGCGATGCGCATTCCGGCCAAGGTCGTCGGAGCGGTCTCGTTCTTCGAGCGCAAGGAGATCAAGGACGTCATCGCGTACCTGCGACTCCTCGGGAATCCCATGGCGGACTCGGCGTTCGAGCGTGTGGTCAATGTTCCGCCGCGCGGCATCGGAGACACCACGGTGGATCGCTTGCGCGGAGCCGCGCGGGTCCACGGCGGGAACCTGCTCGATGCGGCACGGCTCGCCGCGCGCGGGGAGGTCGCGGGGCTCAACGCGGGCGCGCGCAAGAAGCTGCACACGTTCGTCGAGCTCGTCGATGGGCTCGGCGACGTGATCGAGCAGGGCGCATCGGTCGCCGAGACGATCATCCAGATCGTCGATCGCTCGGGCTTGCGCGCGAAGCTCGAAGCCGACGGCTCCACCGAGTCGCGCGATCGCCTCGATAACCTCGCCGAGCTCGTGTCGACGGCCTCGGACTTCGACGACGAATACGCCGCCGAAGCCGACTCTCCGACGACGGCCGCGATGTCGGGACGCTGGATGCAGGCCCCGTCGGACCTTCCGGATCCCGCCGCCGCTGGAGCGCTGCGTGCGGTGCACGATTTCCTCGAGCGCATCGCACTGTCGTCGTCGGCGGATCAGACGGCGAGCGAGCAGGTCGTGCTGATGACGATCCACATCGCGAAGGGCCTCGAGTGGCCGCTCGTGTTCATCTCGGGCATGGAGGACGGACTGTTCCCGTCGCTGCGCGAGCGCGATGGCGTCAGCGAGGATGCCGCGCTCGAAGAGGAGCGCCGGCTCGCGTATGTCGCGATCACGCGCGCGAGGGAGAAGCTCGTGCTCACGCATGCGCGCACGCGTCGGGTGTGGGGCGAGATCCGCATCCAAGGTCCGTCACGGTTCCTCGACGATCTGCCTCCGTCGTCACTCGCCGCGCCGGTGCGCTCGCGCTCGACGCAGATGCCCACCGGCCCGCGCATCGTCGACGGGAACTTCGCTCCGAAGAAGTCGGGGTGGGCCCAGCGCAGCGCGCGCAACGAATACGATCAGTCCACCTCGTACGACGAGGAGCCGGTGTATCGCGTCGACGATGACCTCGCCGGGCGTTCGGGCGGCTTCAGCGTCGGCGGCACCGTGGTGCACGGCACGCTCGGCATGGGGCGCGTCGTGTCGATGTCGGGGCAGGGCAAGGATCAGAAGATCGTCGTCGATTTCGGTGCGATCGGTCAGAAGACCGTGTTCGCGCGCTATCTGCAGCCGAGCGATTACGACCTCAACTAGCTGCGCCGTTCTCGGCGAGCGGTGTCGTGCTCGTCGAGCGGTGTCGTGCTCGTCGAACGGTGTCGTGCTCGGCGCGCGGTGTCGTGCTCGCCGCGCTACTTCGGCATTCGCTCGGTGAGCACGGCGATCTCCATCCGCGCCTTGTTGCGCCAGACGATCACCTTGGCCGCGTGCCCCGGCGGCGTCGCCGCTACGAGCCACGGCAACGAGCGCTGATCGACGGGCCGCGCATTCCATTCGAGGATCACGTCACCCGTGCGTAGCGCGGAGCGGATCGCAGGCGAGTTGGGCACGACCTCGGTGACGTACGCGCCTTGGCCGACCGCGAGGCCGAGCGCCGCGCCGACATCGCCGGTGACGGGCTTTACCTTCACGCCGAGCCAGCTGCGCGAGACTGCGCCACGATCGCGGAGGTCGGCGACGATCTCGCGAATGCGATCGATCGGCAGAATGAACGAGAGCTCGCCGGGGCGATCACCGGTCGCGATCGCCATACCGATGACCTGACCGGCGGTATCGAGGACCGGACCGCCCGAGTTGCCGCGATGGATGCGCGCGTCGGTCTGGATGAACATCCGGAACGTGCGAAAGCCCATGCCGCGATCCTGCATCAGCGAGCCCGCGGCCTCTTTGCCCGTCGAGGACACGATTCCGGCGGCGGCGGTGACTTCTTCGCCGAAGGGGTCGCCGAGTACGACGAGCCACTCGCCGATCTTGAGATCCGACGACGAGCCCATCGCGAGCGGATGCAACCGCGGACGATCGACTTGCAGCAACGCGAGATCGAGATCGACGTCGCGACCGAGCACCTTCGCCGGAACCTCGGTGGTGTCGTCGAGGACGACGCGCAGGTTGTCGTCGCCCGCGGCAGCGGACGCGATCTTGTCCGTGGTCACGACGAACACGCCGCCGGCTTCGATCAAGAAGCCAGTTCCGAGCGAGACATCCGCGGTGGTTTCAGGCGCGCCCGGAAACATCGCTGCCGGGCCAGACTTCACGGGCTGCGAGGCACGAATGCCGACGACACCGTGCCGCGCGCCCGCGACGAGATCCACGAAGCCGTTGGGTGCGCTGCCGTAGAGATGCGGCGACGCTTCCGCGAGGGTCGGCGGCTTGGGAGCCATCAACGCAGCCGGATCGACGGCGTGCACTGCATGCGATGTCTCGCGCTCGCGACACGCGCTCGCGAAGGCCATCAGCGAGATGGCGACAGCGAGTGCGCGGCTCATTTTTTGTCTGACTTCTGCGCGTCGACGTACGCGATGTGCAGGTCGTAGATCAGGCTCGCGAGCAGCTTCGACTCCGTCTCGTCGAGGTTGCCCTTCGTCTTCTGCTCGAGCATCGCTAGCACATCGATCAAGTGCCTGCCCGTCTCGAGGTCGATCGGATGCCGAGCACCGTCTGGCGCGGGCATCTTGCCGATCGCGATGAGCGCGGTCGAAGCGAGCGAGAGCACGTGCGTAGAAAAATCGACGGGCCCGAGCGCGACCGGTTGTTCCGCCATGTCGCGAAGATATACCGGCGCGTCCCCTCGCTCTCCCTGACGGGTCGGAATACGTCGGGGCGCTGATCGGTTCGCGAAACGTGGGGACAACCGATACGGTGCAGAGCCGCGCGAGCAATGGTGCCGGCACGACGGCGGGATTCGTGCCATCGTCAGGGTTGGGCATGGATACCCTGCGCGACCAACCCTCTGTTTCACCGGGGGAAGCACCCGCGGATCTGACCTCTCCGGAGACGCTCGGCGGACCGGCACCGGCCGTCCGCTCGCCGCTCGACGTGACGCTCCTGACGGAGGAGGTCAAGCAAGCGAGCGCGTTCATCGACGACGTGTTCGCGCAGGTCGGCCGCGTAGTCGTGGGCCAACGCGAGATGGTCGAGCGCGTGATGATCGGCCTGCTCACGGGCGGTCACTGCCTGATCGAGGGCGTGCCGGGCCTCGCGAAGACGCTGCTCGTCAAGACGCTGTCGCAGACGCTGGATGCGTCGTTCCAGCGGATCCAGTTCACGCCCGATCTCCTGCCCGCCGACATCACGGGCACCATCATCTACAACATGCACACCGGCGAGTTCACGCAGAAGCGTGGACCGCTATTCGCGAACCTCGTGCTCGCCGACGAGGTCAATCGCGCCCCCGCGAAGGTCCAGTCCGCGCTGCTCGAAGCGATGCAGGAGCGCCAGGTCACGATCGGCGACACCACGCACAAGCTGCCCGATCCGTTCCTCGTGCTCGCGACACAGAACCCGATCGAGCAAGAGGGCACGTTCCCGCTGCCCGAGGCACAGCTCGATCGCTTCATGCTGCTGATCAAGGTCGGCTATCCGGGCGCCGCCGACGAGCGCGCGATGCTCGATCGCATGACCACGCTCGAGCCGCCCAGGGCCGAGACCGTGACGACGATCGAGGCGATCCGGAACGCGCGCCGCGTGGTCAGCTCGATCTACATCGACGACCGCGTCCGCGATTACATCGTTCATGTCGTCCAGGCCACGCGCCGCCCGCGCGACTACGGACTCGGCGAGCTCGCGCAGCTGATCGAGTACGGCGGCTCGCCGCGTGCGACGCTGTGCCTCGCCACCGCCGCGCGCGCGCACGCGTTCATTCGCCACCGCGCGTACGTCACGCCGGACGACATCAAGGCGATCTCGATGGACGTCATGCGGCACCGCGTGACCGTCACGTACGAGGCCGAAGCAGAGGAGGTCAGCTCGGAGGACGTCGTGCGACGGATCTTCGAGTACCTGCCGGTGCCCTAGGTGGAGGCCGAATGGCGCTGACCACGGCCGAGCTGTTCAAGAAGGCTCGCAAGATCGAGATCGCGTCGCGTCGTCTGGTCGACGAGCTGGTCGCGGGCCAGTACCACTCGGTGTTCAAGGGCCGCGGCCTCATCTTCAGCGACGTTCGCCCGTACATGCCCGGCGATGACGTCCGCGCGATCGACTGGAACATCACCGCGCGCATGAACGCGCCGCACGTCAAGCAGTTCGTCGAGGAGCGCGACCGCACGGTGAACCTCATGATCGACATGAGTGCATCGTCGCTGTTCGGCACGCGCGGCGCTCCCAAGCGCGAGCTCGCCGCCGAGCTCGCGGCCGTCGTCGCGTTCTCGGCGATCAAGAACAACGATCGCGTCGGCCTCTACATCGTCACCGACAAGGTCGAGAAGTTCGTTCCGCCCAAGAAGGGCCGCCGTCACGTGCTGCGCATCATCGGCGAGATCCTCACGTTCAAGCCCGAGTCGCGCATGACGAACCTCGAAGCGGGGCTCGACTTCCTCGGCAAGGTCGCGCGGCGGCGCTCGGTCGTGTTCCTCGTCAGCGATTTCCTCGCGGCCGGCGGCTGGGAGCGCGCGATGCAGATCGTCAAGCAACGCCACGAGCTCGTGCCCGTCATCGTGGCCGATCCGATGGAGTCCATGCTGCCGGCCGTCGGCCTCGTCGTGCTCGAGGATCTCGAGACAGGCGAGCTGATCGAGGTCGACACCCACAGCGCCGCGCGCGACTTCGCACGGCGAGCGCGCGTCGCTGCCGATCAGCGCGATCAATCGTTGCGGCGGCTGAACCTGGACCTCGTCGAGGTGCGCACGGACAAGCCCTACGTCGACGCGCTGATCGCGTTCTTCAAGGCGCGCGCGAAGAGGATGGCGCACGGGTGATTCGCGCGCGGCGCTGTGGGTGTCGACCTCGATCAGCTCGCCTG
>Ga0154020_10009505_pt1 | contig 11187 bp, 7 predicted proteins | sample Klosneuvirus_201_FD_109709 | JGI IMG/M metagenome (GOLD analysis project Ga0154020, IMG submission 109709) | Active sludge microbial communities from wastewater, Klosterneuburg, Austria - Klosneuvirus_20160825_MG | ecosystem: Engineered > WWTP > Aerobic digester > Activated sludge | place...
CTCGACCATCACCACGAACTCGTCGCCGCCGAGCCGCGCCACCAGGTCGCTTTGGCGAACTCTCGCGCGCAGGCGCTGGGCAATTTCGCGCAACAGCTGGTCCCCGGTCGAATGGCCGAGGGTGTCGTTGACCGACTTGAAGCCGTCGAGGTCGATGAAAAAGATGGCCAGGCTCTCGCCGCCGCGCCGCGCTTTGCTGACTGCATGCTCAAGCGCGTCGGTCATCGAGGCGCGGTTGTGCAGGCCGGTCAGCGAATCGTGCGTCGCCATGTCCTGAATGGTGCCCAGCGCATTGAGCAGTTCCGCATTGGCACGCAGGATGCGCGCCCGCATCGCGCCGATGCCGGAGCCGATCCACGCGAACGGCGGGAGTAGCAGCGCCAACCAGACCCACTGATACCATTCGATGAACACATCGACCCTTTGGGGCTTCAGGCTCATCAGCAGATTGATCACCAGCGCGTAGCCGGCCAGCATGAACAGGGTGGTCGTCACGAAATCGCGGGGCTTGAAGCGGAACACGCCAAGCAGCATGACGACCAGACACCAGACCAGCACCAGACTGCGGTCGCGGTCGAACTGGAAGGCGACGAACATGATTACCGCGATTGCCGCCAGCGTCTGTGCAAGCATCAGACTCGGGTCGGCGCAGCGCTGGTTCAACTTCAGCTTGAACGCCGCAAAAAGCGCCAGATTGATAACCGTGATCAGCGCGATGCTGGCGAGCATGCCGCGCAGGCCAATCAGCCCGGCGAGGTGAGCCAGGATGAGCAGCACCGCAGCGACCAGATAGGCGCCGACGGCAATCAGAAAGCCGCGCCAGCGCTTGTCGGCATGCGATCCGGCGGAAATCTTGGCTAAGAAGTCTATGGGGAGCCCCTTTGTTTAACGTCTTCCAGACGCGAGCATACCGGCAAGCGACTGACTTTTCGCCAGCATAGCAAAACAGCCTCCAAAAATATCGGCCTTAACGAGAGTAGCCTGCGCGCCGGGAATGGCGACCTGCTGTCGAAACGACAGGAAAATTGCGGGAGAGCGAAGGCCTCAGCCCGCCCGCATTTCCCCGTTTTCGTCGAAACTGCCGATCAGCGCACGCAATCCACGTAGTAGGAACCTTCAATGCCTTTGACCAGGCCGTGGACGTCGGTTTCGAACCCGGGGAAGGTCGCATTGAATTCGCGAGCGAATTTCAGGTAGTTGCAGATCGTGGCATTGAATCGCTCGCCCGGAATCAGCAGGGGAATCCCCGGCGGATAGGGCGTCAGCAGCACGGCAGTCACACGACCTTCGAGTTCGTCTACGGGCACGCGCTCGATATCGCGGTGCGCCATCTTGGCGAAAGCGTCAGCCGGTCGCATCGCCGGCACCATGTCCGAGAGATACATCTCGGTGGTCAGGCGGGCAACGTCGTTTTGCTTGTAGACACTATGGATCCGGGTACATAAGTCACGCAGGCCGACACGCTCGTAGCGCGGGTTTTTCTGCACGAATTCCGGCAACACCTTCCACAGCGGCTGGTTCTTGTCGTAATCGTCCTTGAACTGCTGCAAGGCCGTCACCAGCGTATTCCAGCGGCCCTTGGTAATGCCGATGGTGAACATGATAAAGAAGCTGTAGAGGCCGCATTTTTCGACGATGACGCCATGCTCGGCGAGGTATTTGGTGACGATGGCGGCGGGAATGCCGAATTCGTCGGCGAAATCGCCATCGACATCGAGGCCCGGCGTGATGATCGTCGCCTTGATCGGGTCGAGCATGTTGAAGCCGTCGGCCAGGTTGTTGAAGCCGTGCCAGCGCTCGCCTGGCTTAAGCATCCAGGCGTCGCGCTCTTCGATGCCCTCTTCGGACAGGTCGTCCGGCCCCCAGACCTTGAACCACCAGTCGACGCCCCACTCCTCATCCACCTTGCGCATGGCGCGGCGGAAGTCGAGGGCTTCGGTAATCGACTCTTCGACCAGCGCCGTGCCGCCCGGCGCTTCCATCATCGCCGCCGCCACATCGCAGGAAGCAATGATCGCGTACTGCGGCGAGGTCGAGGTGTGCATCAGGTAGGCCTCGTTGAAGATATCGCGGTCGAGCTGACGGTTCTCGCAGTCCTGCACCAGAATCTGCGAGGCCTGACTGAGGCCGGCCAGCAGTTTGTGCGTCGATTGCGTCGAGAAGATCATCGATTCCTTGCAGCGCGGCCGGTCGGCGCCGATGGCGTGATAGTCGCCGTAGAAATCGTGGAAGGCGGCGTGTGGCAGCCAGGCTTCGTCAAAATGCAGGGTGTCGATCTTGCCGTCCAGCTCTTCCTTGATGTCCTCGACGTTGTACAAAATACCGTCGTAGGTCGATTGCGTGATGGTCAGCACGCGTGGCTTGGCTGTTTTGTCGGTGATGAAGGGATTGGCAGCGATCTTCTTCTGGATGTTTTCCCAGAGGAATTCCGATTTCGGGATCGGCCCGATGATGCCGAAGTTATTGCGCGTCGGCATCAGGAAGACCGGAATCGCGCCGGTCATCATGATCGCGTGCAGGATGGACTTGTGGCAGTTACGGTCGACCACCACGATGTCGCCCGGCGCGACGGTGGAGTGCCAGACGATCTTGTTCGAGGTCGAGGTGCCGTTGGTCACGAAATACAGGTGGTCGGCGTTGAAGATGCGCGCCGCGTTGCGCTCTGAAGCGGCGACCGGGCCGGTATGGTCGAGCAGCTGGCCGAGTTCTTCAACCGCGTTGCAAACGTCGGCGCGCAACATGTTCTCGCCAAAGAACTGGTGAAACATCTGGCCGACCGGCGATTTCAGGAAGGCGACGCCGCCCGAATGGCCGGGGCAATGCCAGGAATATGAACCATCGGCAGCGTAATGCACCAGGGCACGGAAGAAAGGCGGCGGCAGCGAGGCGAGGTAGGCCTTGGCTTCGCGCTTGACGTTACGGGCGATGAACTCCGGCGTATCTTCGAACATGTGGATGAAGCCGTGCAACTCGCGCAGCACATCGTTCGGAATGTGGCGCGAGGTGCGCGTTTCACCATGCAGAAAGATGGGAATCTCGGCGTTGCGGTTGCGGATTTCGCTGACGAAGGCACGCAGTTCAGCCAAGGTTTCTTCCGGCTCCAGCGCCAGCTCCTCATCGTCGATCGACAGAATGAAAGCCGAGGCACGGCTCTGCTGTTGCGCAAAGGAAGTCAGGTCACCGTAGCTGGTCACCCCCAGCACGTCCAGGCCTTCCTTTTCGATGGCTTCGGCCAGCGCACGGATGCCGAGGCCCGAGGTGTTCTCGGAGCGGAAGTCTTCATCGATGATGATGACGGGGAAGTGAAAGCGCATGGTGAATCCTTCAAAAGCGGCGACCCGCCGCAGCGGGTCACACAGTAAGACGTCTTCGTTACAGCGTGGCGTCAGATCTTGGGCAGGGTGACACCAATCTGCCCCTGATACTTGCCACCTCTATCCTTGTACGAGGTCTCGCAAATCTCGTCGGACTCGAAGAACAGCACCTGGGCGCAACCCTCACCGGCGTAGATCTTGGCCGGCAGTGGCGTTGTGTTCGAGAACTCCAGCGTCACGTAACCTTCCCATTCCGGCTCGAAGGGTGTCACATTGACGATGATGCCGCAGCGCGCGTAGGTCGATTTACCGAGGCAGACGGTCAGCACCGAGCGCGGAATGCGGAAGTATTCCATGGTGCGGGCCAGTGCGAAGGAATTCGGCGGGATGATGCAGACATCGGATTCGATCTCGACGAAGGACTTCGGATCGAAGTTCTTCGGGTCAACGACCGTCGAATTGATGTTGGTGAACACCTTGAATTCACGCGCGCAGCGAATGTCGTAACCGTAGCTGGAAGTCCCGTAGGAGACAATCTTCTGGCCATTGACCTCGCGCACGAGTTCAGGCTCGAAGGGCTCGATCATGCCGTGCTCGGCTGCCATGCGGCGTATCCACTTGTCTGATTTTATGGCCATTTTTCCCTGCTGCGGTCGACAAAAATAAAGGCGGAATTTTACCCGCCTTTGGGCAGGGCTATAGCGGATTTTTTGGACGCCACTGCCAATGGCAACTCAGAACTCAGGACAGCCAAACCAGCCCACCGCTCGCGGGAGCCGGTCAGGCAACGTGCAAGTGCTGGAACACGGAAACTTGGTTGCGCCCCGCTCGCTTGGCGGCGTACATGGCCTGGTCGGCTGCCCGGCGCAGGGCTTCGAGCGTGTTGCCGTGCGCCGGACAGACGGCAACGCCGATACTGCATGTGATAGCCACCGCCCCGGCCGAAGTCTCGATCGGCAGAGTAATGCCGGCGCGGATTTTTTCAGCGATCAGGCAGGCATCCTCGGCGCTCGTCACGACCTCAAGCAGCACGATGAACTCATCGCCGCCCTGGCGGGCAACGGTGTCGCATGCCCGCAATCCTGCAACCAGGCGGCGGGCGCAGGTGCGCAGCACCTGGTCGCCGATCTCGTGGCCAAAATAGTCATTGACTGCCTTGAAATCGTCGAGATCGACCAGAAGAATGGCCAGTGGCGTGCTATTGCGCTGCCACTGCAACAGGGCGCGCCGGAAGCGGTCGGCAAACAGGTAGCGGTTGGGAAGCTCGCTCAACGCGTCATGGGTCGCCAGATAGGCCGACTGCTGGTAAGCAATTGCCGCACGCTCCAACGTGCTGAAATGACGATGTGCAAGCACGGGAACGCCGACGAGAATGCCGAGGAACAGGGCCATGACGATCACGGCCTCCGGCGTCAGCACGTCGGAAAAACGCAATTGCTGCACGAACGACAGGTGCATCGGCTGCGTCGCGTTGCCGACATTCAATTTCAACTCGAGCCGCGGGAGCATGACCCGCTCAAGCCAGCCAGCCTCCTCGACCAGGCGCTCGAAGACCAGGCCCTCCGGCTCGGCGGCACTGCGCATCGTGGCGCGAATCTCAATCTGCCCGGTGGCATTGCCGACCGCCGCCATCGCCCGCAGTTGTGCGGTGCGAATCAGCAACATGGCGGTCATCGTATCCCCGAAAAACGCCGCCTGGACAGGGTTTGTCTGATTTCGCTGACGGCTGACTTCCTGTAGCAGGATGAAAGCAGTGGCGCCTTCGTACATCGTGAATACCGGGGACACAACCGGGTGCGAACTCTTTCTGGCGAACGCCAGCGTGTGCGAAAGGTAGTTGACCGTTTCCAGCGCGACGCCATAGAGCGGTTCGGACTCCGGCAGCGCGGGATACATGAAAAGAATCGGCCAGGTTTCGCCGAGGAACACCTGGCGCTTCGCTGGCTGCCCGGTAAGCGCCGAGAAGCTCCTGATGGCGAAATCCGGCCGCCATGACTTACGCAACGAGGCCTCGAACGCTTCCCGTTCCGAAAGTCGCACCCGCCGCGCCACTTCCATCATGTAAATATGCGGATAGGCGGCCGAAACGGCGGCGGCGTAGCGGTTGACAGCTTCGAGGTCGCTTTCGTCAACGGCCTGAAGAAAGGCCGAGAATCCAGCCAGCACGGCCTCATTGGCATCCAGCCGGTTTCTCAGCCCGGCAACGACACTGCGGGCGTAGTCGTCCAGCCCGCTTTCCCAGCGCCGGAGCTCAATCGTCGCCAGCATCTGGGCGACAAAGGCCATCAGAACCACCCACGTCACAAGAAACGTGGCGAAAACGAGCCGGCGCCGCTTGCGATTTCCCCAGGTGGCAGCCTCCGCGCCCGGCAGGGCGGAATCTGAATGGCCGCCGCTGGGGAATTCCGTCATGTGTTCTGCACGACGATGTTCGGGAACTTGGAGGTCATATCCTTGGCCTTCTCGGCGATTTTGACCGCGACCCGACGCGCGATACCGCGATAGATCTCGGCAGTGCGGGAATCCGGGGCGCCGACAACCGTCGGCGTGCCGCCATCGGCCATCATCCGGATCGACATCTCCAACGGCAGACTGCCGAGGAGTTCGACGTCGTAGTCCTTGCACATCTGCTCGCCGCCGCCTTCGCCGAAGATATGCTCCTCGTGACCGCACTTTGAGCAGATGTGGATGCTCATGTTCTCGACAATGCCGAGGATGGGGATATTGACCTTCTCGAACATCTTGAGTCCCTTGCGCGCGTCGAGCAGGGCGATGTCCTGCGGCGTGGTGACGATCAGCGCGCCGGTCACCGGCACCTTTTGCGCCAGCGAGAGTTGGATGTCGCCGGTGCCCGGGGGCATGTCGACAATCAGGTAATCGATGTCGCGCCAGTTGGTCTGACCGAGCAACTGATCCAGCGCCTGCGCGACCATCGGGCCGCGCCAGACCATCGGCGTCTCGACATCGACCATGAAGCCGATCGACATCGCCTGCACGCCATGCGCCTCCAGCGGCTCCATGTTCTGGCCGTCATGGGATTCCGGCTGCTGGCCGCCGAGGCCCAGCATTTGTGGCAGCGAGGGGCCGTAGATGTCGGCGTCGAGAATGCCGACCGTGGCACCTTCCTGCGCCAGCGCCAGCGCCAGGTTGACCGCCGTCGTGCTCTTGCCGACGCCCCCCTTGCCGGAAGCGACGGCGACGATGTTCTTGACGCCCGGCATCAGCTTGACGCCCAACTGGACGGAATGCGCGACGATCTTGGTGAACACGTTGGCCGAGACGTTACCGACGCCGGGGAGCGTGCGCACGGCGGCAATCACCTGCTTGCGGATACCATCGATCTGGCTCTTGGCGGGGTAGCCGAGTTCGATGTCGAACGAAACGTCGTCACCGTCGACCTTGATGTTCTTCACGGCCTTGCCAGCGACGAAATCCTTGCCTGTATTGGGGTCGACCGCAGCAGCAAGCGCGGTCTTGATTTGTTGTTCTGTAAGACTCATGAAAACTCCGGTTGGGATGCAGAAGGGGCAGGCGAATACCTGAGTAATATTATCGAATCAACCGCAAACCCCGAATCTCCTTGCGCTCGCGGTAAAATCAGGGATTATTTTAAAGCCACATAACGTCATGTCGCGCAAAATCCTCGTCACCTCCGCCCTGCCCTACGCTAACGGCGCCATTCACCTTGGTCATCTGGTCGAATATATCCAGACCGATATCTGGGTTCGCTTCCAGAAAATGGTCGGCAACGAATGCTGGTACGTCTGCGCCGACGACACCCACGGTACGCCCATCATGCTGCGGGCCGAGAAGGAAGGCATCACGCCGGAAGCGCTGATCGCCCGTGTCCATGGCGAGCATTCGCGCGATTTCGCCGGATTCGGTGTCGGCTTCGACAATTTTTACAGCACGAACTCCGATGAAACCCGCGACTGCGCGAACGATATCTACCTGAAGTTGCGCGCCGCCGGGCTGATCGAAGTCCGCACCATCGAGCAGTACTACGATCCGCTCAAGCAACTCTTCCTGCCCGACCGCTTCATCAAGGGCGAATGCCCGAAGTGCCACGCCAAGGATCAATACGGTGACAACTGCGAAGTCTGCGGCGCCGCCTATGCGCCGACCGACCTGATCGAGCCGTACTCCGCCGTATCCGGCGCCAAGCCGGAACTGCGTACTTCCGAACACTATTTCTTCAAGCTCTCCGACCCGCGCTGCGAGGCCTTCCTGCGCCAATACACCAGCCGCGACAACGGCGTACTGCAGCCGGAGGCCGCCAACAAGATGCAGGAATGGCTGGGCGCGCCGGGTGAAAACAAACTGACCGACTGGGACATTTCGCGTGATGCGCCCTATTTCGGCTTCGAAATTCCCGATGCGCCGGGCAAGTATTTCTACGTCTGGCTCGATGCGCCAATCGGCTACATGGGTTCGTTCAAGAACCTGTGCAGCAAGAACGGCCTCGATTTCAACGAGTACTTCAAGCCGGACTCCACGACCGAGCTATACCATTTCATCGGCAAGGACATCCTCTACTTCCACGCGCTGTTCTGGCCGGCCGAACTGGCCCATGCCGGCTACCGCACGCCGAGCAAGATCTTCGCGCACGGCTTCCTGACGGTCGACGGCGCAAAAATGTCGAAATCGCGCGGTACCTTCATCACCGCGCAAAGCTATCTCGATACCGGCCTCAACCCGGAATGGCTGCGCTACTACTACGCCGCCAAGCTGTCGGCGAGCATGGAAGACATTGACCTGAATCTTGAAGATTTCGCCGCCCGCGTCAATTCCGACCTAGTCGGCAAATACGTCAATATCGCCAGCCGCTCGGCTGGTTTCATTGCCAAGCGCTTTAACGGCCAACTGGCGCCTGCCGACGAAAACCTGCCGGCGATCAAGGCCATCCAGGAAGCCGCCGGTCGCATCGCCGAACTCTACGAAGCCCGCGAATTCGCCAAGGCGATGCGCGAAATCATGCTGCTGACCGACGGCGCCAACCAGTACGTCGATAGCGTCAAACCCTGGGAACTGGCCAAGCAGGAAGGCAAGGAGAGCGAACTGCACGCCGCCTGCTCGAACGCGCTCAACCTGTTCCGCCTGCTCACCGTGCTGTTGAAGCCTATCCTGCCGGTCGTCGCCGCCAAGGTCGAAAAATTCATGAACATCGCGCCGCTGACCTGGGCGGATACGGCAAGCCTGCTCGCCGCCGGCCACGCGATCAACACCTATGAACACCTGATGACGCGCGTCGATCCCAAGCTGATCGAAAAACTCGTCGAAGCCAATAAGGAATCGCTGGCCCCGGCACCGGAAGCGCAATCGCAGCAGCGGCACGCCGAACACCAGCAGAACGAGGTCAAGGCCGAGACAGCCGCTGGCCCACTGTGCAGCATCGACGACTTCATGAAGGTCGACCTGCGCATCGCCCGCATCGCCAACGCTGAACACGTTGACGGCGCCGACAAGCTGGTACGCCTGACGCTGGATATTGGCGAGGAAAAGACGCGCAACGTCTTCGCCGGCATCAAGGCCGCCTACGACCCGGCACAACTGGTCGGGCGCCTGACGGTGATGGTCGCCAACCTGGCACCGCGCAAGATGAAGTTCGGCATGTCCGAAGGCATGGTGCTGGCAGCTTCGGATCTGGACGCAAAAACCCCCGGACTCTTCCTCCTGGCCCCGGATTCGGGCGCCCAACCCGGTATGCGCGTCAAATAGACGCCTGCACCAAAGCGGCCAGTGAAACTGGCCGCCGTTACTGCATTGCAGCAAATACAGGCCTTGTAAGCTAAGGTTTTACTTTAACTAATACCGCCAATCCCGCACCGGGTCGCAAGGTTTTCCATCTATCCACAAAATCTGTGGATAAGTCTGTGAATGAATCCTTGCCTGTGTGACTAAGTGATAGTTGCCAAAGGATTTTTCTTACGCTGCACGAATCTTGATCGATTTCGCAACAAGTTGATTTAATTGAATTTTTAAAAAAACAAGCGGATCGCAAGCCGGTTGGCGATTGAACACCCCGGAAGCGTTTGTCAAGTAGAATTTCTGTGAATAAGCCGAGCCTGCAACTCGGGTTTGTCAAGCCCATTTGACGAGAAATATCTGTTTTCCACGGAGGCCCCAACATGCTCAACACGACCCGCCCGCCGCGCCCACGCCTGACCGGCCGCATCTTTCTTTATGGCATGGTCGATGTATTCGGCTTGTTCTGCGTCGCCATCGGCGCCAGCTGGTTCGCCGCCGGCAAAGGGGCCATTTTGGCCAGTTTTCCGGGGTCGACCGCAGAAGCCGTCGCCTGCACGCTGGGCGGTGTCGTGGTGATGCTGTGGGCGGTATCGCGCATCCTGCGCGAGATCGCCAAGCAGGCGCCGGAAATGCAAGCCAAGTACGAGGCCTACATGGCGACCCACCATCCGGACAAGCTCATGCCGAAATCCGGCGACGAGCCGCAATAACCCTACTCGCCGGCCGTACCCGTCGGCTTGAGCCATTCCGGCAGGTCGCGCCCGCCGGCATTGTCGATGATGTACTGACGCACCAGCTTGCGCACCACCTGCGATGGCGTCAGATCGTTGGCCGCGCAGATTTCCTCGAAAATCTGCTTCTTGCTCGGATCGATCAGTATGGTCAGACGAGCAGTCCTGTTTTCCATGGGCAAGGCTCCAAATACTGGTCTAATCATATTAACATATGATTAACATTGACGAATAATCTTCGTCACATATAATCCGATCTTCCCTTTCGAGCACGCGCCATGAAGATCGCATTCCATCCCAAGCTGCTGGACTGCCTGGCGACCTACAACCGCGCTCAATTCGGCAAGGATCTGGCCTCGGGGATCACCGTCGGCGTGCTTGCCCTGCCGCTTGCCATGGCGTTTGCCATCGCCTCCGGCGCCTCGCCAACCGCCGGCATCTGGACGGCGATCATCGCCGGCTTCATCATCTCGGCCTTCGGCGGCTCGCGGGTGCAGATCGGCGGCCCGACCGGCGCCTTCATCCCCATTGTTTACGGCATCGTCGCCATGCACGGCTATGTCAACCTGATGGGGGCCACCATCCTCGCCGGCATTTTTCTGCTGGCGATGGGCATCGCACGCATGGGGCAGTTGATCCGCTTCATCCCGGTCACCGTCGTCATCGGCTTCACCAACGGCATCGCCGTCGTCATCTTCCTTGCCCAGCTCAAGGATTTCTTCGGCCTGCAGATCGACAACCTGCCTGCCGAGTTCTTCGCCCGCATCAAGACCCTGGCCGCCTACGCCCACACCGTCGACCTGCCGACGCTGGCACTGGCCAGCACCTGTTTCATCTTCCTGCTCTCCTATAACCGGCTGGCCCAGCGCTTCGCCCCGCTACGCCACGCACCCGGCCCGCTCGTCGTGCTGCTCGTCGGCACCCTGGTCGCCTTCGTCTTCGACCTGCCGGTGGAAACCATCGGCAGCCGCTTCAACGGCATTCCGCAGGAACTGCCCAATATCGGCTTTCCCAGCCTGTCGGTTCATGACCTCGGCAAGCTGATTTCGCCGGCCATCACCATCGCCCTGCTCGGCGCCATCGAATCGCTGCTCTCGGCGCGCGTCGCCGACAGCCAGATCGACGACCGCCACGACCCCAACCAGGAACTGATCGCCCAGGGCATGGCCAACATCGCCGCGCCGCTCTTCGGCGGCTTCGCGGCCACCGGCGCCATCGCCCGCACCACCACCAACGTCAAGACCGGCGGCCGCACGCCGATTGCCGGCATCATTCACGCCTTCGTGCTGCTCGGCATCGTGCTGGTCGCCGCGCCGCTCGCTTCCTACGTGCCGCTCGCCACACTGTCGGCCATCGTCATGGTGGTTGCGGTCAACATGGGCGAATGGCATCAA
>Ga0154020_10009507_pt1 | contig 11187 bp, 11 predicted proteins | sample Klosneuvirus_201_FD_109709 | JGI IMG/M metagenome (GOLD analysis project Ga0154020, IMG submission 109709) | Active sludge microbial communities from wastewater, Klosterneuburg, Austria - Klosneuvirus_20160825_MG | ecosystem: Engineered > WWTP > Aerobic digester > Activated sludge | place...
AAAAATAGAGATTATTTTTCTTCGATCAAATTATGGTTAAAGATGCGCGCTTTTTATGAATTACTTAACCCTCCTATTCTCGTGCCGCATTTTATTAAATTAAAATTGATTGAATGCTATGATCTTGGCGCTCGTTGGGGGGAGCAAGATAATGTTTCCCCCTTAGTCTATAAAATTGCTCAAAGCAATTCAGAATATATGTTGGTGCGGCCGCTATAACCAAATTACTTTTTTTGGATATTACCTACTATTGCTTGGCCCCCATCCGATACATTAACATGTTGCACCGTAACTTTTTGTTCAGACACTCCTTTGCCACGATACCGGTTCAGGCTTTCTACTAACGCAGCATAAGATCGGGTTAGCTTATTAGCTTGATTGAGGGTTAACTCTATTCCCTGAGTTGTCTGCTCAGCCATCATTGATCTTCTAAAACACTCCATCGCTGCATTATGGGTGGCAACCATCTGTGCGGCAAGCATCCCTTCAATTTCATCTTGAGGTTTAATCCCCATCATGGCCGTTAAAATGGCCTGGATTTGATGATCTTTTTCTTGCTCATTACTATGTTTAAGCCACAAAGCATTTCCAACTTGGTTGATTAGAACATGGCTAAATTCCCCAACGCGTGAACCACTAAAGGGATGGATTGGTTCGCTTTCTGAAATAACTGGTAATTCAATCCGTTTTTTTTGTCTTACAATTTTAGATTTTTCAGACATATGAATCCTTAATGCATAATTGGTTGAAAGATGATTTTTTCAAATTGAGCATGAGTCAGAGGATGTATATTTTCAATAAAACTTGTTAAAGTTTCCTGGTAAGCCAATCGTTCTGCTTCGTTTTGCGGCATTTTTGCTTCATATTCATATTGGGCTGCTCTTTCCTGATACATATCTCGATATGCTGTTTCCTGCTGATACTGCTTAAGGTAGCTTAAAATAATTTCTTTATGCTCTCTAAGAGTAGCCAAAATTATTTGAACGGCTTGATTTTCTCCTTTGATAATCAGCTTTCCATTCTTGGCGGTGATACGCACATTATTTTGATTGGCTAAGGCCAATAAAGAAATAGCATTCATATTTCCACCTCCACTTGGTTGCCTTTATCTGGCACAACGTCACAAATCAAATTATCTGCCATGTCAGAGGTGACGAGAGACCGTATTGGGAACGGTATTTCCACCACATCCGAAACGCTAACATCCTTTTCTTCATTGAGTTGTGACGGCGTGACGGTTATAGGGTTGGAAATTGATGAAAGATAACAAGAAAAAGCTTCTTCAAACTGTTTTCGTTCATATGCTTTTAAATTTTGCCTATCATCCAATCGAGTGCTTTTTGAAGCAATTTTATAATCACGAAGAATTTTACTAAGCTGCCTGGGAGTAATATTTTTTCCTTTATCAAAAGTTGCCCAAAGCTTTTCTTCGTCTTTAGCCAAATTTTTAATTAAGTCAACTGATGATATTCTATCCACATTCTTGCTTTCAAATATTTCTTTAATATCGGTTAGCAATTGAGTTCCTATACTTTTGGCATCTTGAATAAATGCAGATAATGCCTTACTGGCTGCTAAAGCTTTTTTAAGCCAATTTTCGCCCGCCATAGTTGCAATAGCTAGTAGCGGTTCCCAATTATCGGCCGCTCGGTCTGAAATATCCTCAGGCAGTTTAGGGCGAATTAACGTTAATTGATTTCCTGCATCTAGTACAAAGCGTTTTAGTTGGCTTCGCAAATCATTGAATATCTGCGGATCAGCATATCGAATTTTTTCGGTCTTTTCTTCTTTTAACTTTCTTCTTAGTTCAATCACAATAGAACGATCATGAAGGGTATCAGGCAGCTTCCCAATCAAAGCGATTGCTTTTGCTCCCCACGTGCTAAACGGCTTTGGCTCGTGCTCTTCCCCTACACTGCGAATAACAAAGGCCATAGGACGTGTATGACCTGCATTTAATATATTTCTTAATTCTATGTTTTCCTTAATAAAAGTATCGGCTTCATCTATAATCAAAGTTGGTTGATAGTCTTCTATCAAACGATAGACAGCAGCAGAGGATATATTGGAAGTAGGAACAAAACGGAAAACCAATTTTCCTAGAATACTTAGCAAAGTAGTCTTGCCGCATTGTTTTTCAGGAGAGCAGATTGCTAAGATTGGGGATGTATGCATTCTATCAATACACCAAGTGAATACCACCCACAAAGCCAGCGCAACGTCACTATGAGGCGGCAAAACCGCATATCTTTTAAAGATGATAGCTAAGCCATCTAATAGATTTGTTAAATTGACCTCTTCTGGCCAAGTTTGATCTTCAGGAAAAAATATGCTTCTGTCTTTTTCCTGATTAAGATTTATACGCAGATATTTTACTTCGATATCCAATGTGGATTTTTTAATTCCAAGTCTTTTAGCTTCCTCTTTACTTATTTTGTCATATTCATAAGGTTTCAAACGGGATAATCTAAGAAAAACTTCTTCTGGTTTTTCTTCAGCCGCATATTTATTACTTAATTGGTTTTTAACTTCATCTAATCCTTGCAAAACATGCAAATCATTAAAATCTGTTGGGTTCGTCTCTTTCTCTTGGACTATTTTCAAACATTCTGGCGAGAAATATGGTAATACAACTTGGCAATTGTAATTTGCTGATGCAGCTTTGGCTTTTTCTTTACCGACATTGAGTTCTTTCCATTGATCGTTATCCGCGCAGATAATAATTGTTTTTTCTGGATAAGCGGATTTTACAACTTCTATTACTGGATCTAGGTTGTAAGCATCAAAAGCGATAATTGTGGGAATGCCCGTAGCCATGTGAATACTGGCTCCAGTTGCAAATCCTTCACATACATAAAGCAGGTTTGATTCTTTCAATAAACCAAGCGTATGGAAACAGGCTTTCTTTTTTCCACCTGGCAAAAAACGTTTGCTGCCATCTTGAGCAATGGTTTGCAACGTCCATAATTTGCCTCCTACATCATATAAAGGGATAAGCAAGTTCAGACTTTCCAACCGCATACCAAAAGGCTGAATGGCTTTCCTAATGATATAAGGATGTGCCTGAACATTATTTGATGAAGCGTTATTCCAGCGTTCTAAAGCAATAACTGCTATTTTTTCTTGATAGTGTTGCCGCTCAATTTCAGCTTCTTCCCGTGCTTTTCTAACTTGGTAAGCCTTATCCTTTAATTCTTGCTGGGAAAAATGTTGGTTTTCGTTTTTTGCCTGCCAAACCTCATTAATTCCTTGGCTCCAATCTCCAAAGATAATCACATTTTGAGAAACTATTTTGGCCCAATAGCGGCCTTCAGATCCCCAACGCGTGAAGCCGTTGCTGGAAATGGGTTTATTAGAAGGCGGTATGGAATATTTTTGAAGGGTTTCTTCAAAGGTCATATTATAAGAGGGATTATTCACGATTTCGATCCTGATATTAAGCATTAAGTTGTGCTGAAAAAATTTATTAGATTTAATGTTTTAAGGATCGATTTCAGTTGGCTGATTTTTTACAAAAAATGATTTTTCATCAAATGATGATATCAAATGGGTAATGTCTTCAACACGCCAGGCAGTGGTACGCACACCTAATTTAACTGGTTTTGGAAAGCGCCCTGATTTGATACCAGCCCACCAGGTTGATTTACCAACTGGAATGAATTTTAAAATTGTTGAAAGACGTATGAAGCCGGTTTCTGGAATTGAATGCTTATTGATCATTGTTACCTCAGTGTTCGAATTAACCTGAGGCGATCTTAAGAAGTTTAATAATATTAAGTCACCGCAAGTGCGGCTAAACCGACCGCAGGTGCGGTTACTCAGAATCTAAACTTCTTTTAGCTTCTGCAAACTTTCCTTGTAATGTTCGAGCAGAAATCCCCTGCTTGTGATGATGATATGCTAACATTGCTGAAATTATCGCAGCCTCAGTTTCAAATGATGAATATGGATTTCCTTGAGGAGATTTGCCTAATAAAAGTGCCAATAAACTGCCAATGACATTTAGATAAGTAGTTTCAGCGCGTTCGAGAGGAGGCTCTTTTTGCTCAACCATTGCCCGTAAAGAATCTCTTTCTCCTTGTAAGGCATTATAAGAATTTTGAAGCTTATTAAAAAGTTCTGTTTTCTTTTTAAGATTAGCGTTAATAGCATCACGATCAGCCTGCAAAGATTGAAAACTTTCCATATTAAAAGCAGAGTGCGTTTTACGCTCAATTTCATCAAAAAGAAATGCAGGTTTTTGATCTGGATAATTTAATGTCATCCATTTTTTAAGATCTATATGCCTTATTGTTAGACGAGCACGGGCCACTTGCTCTCCAGAAGGGACTAGTTTACCATCACGACCATAAGGTAAATTACCATGCTCAATGGCATCAATTATTTTTAAAGAGTTATTTCGTAAACAAGGCCATTGGGTAAATTGCCCTAAAATTGGTATATGGCTATTATTCAACGCTAAGGCACTTATAATAACATTTTCTTGTTCAAGCAAATTGCACCAACGTATTGCAGCCTCAATAGGTGTATAAAAAATCTTCTCTCCCTCATTACAGCTTTTAGGATTATATCCCTTCATTTTATTTATATCCTTTTAATTAATTCCCTAAACTATTCCTAAACTTTCTTAAATTCTCCAAATAATCCCCCCACTTTTGCATCATTTGGCGGCGTTCGGGCAGGTATTCAGCATGATTATAGCTCGCTCTTACTTTATTTCGCTCAGCGTGAGCAAGCTGACGTTCAATAACATCAGCGCGATAGCCATTTTCATTTAAAATTGTTGATGCTGTAGCGCGGAAACCATGCACTGTGGCCCGAGAATGGTAACCCATGCGATATAAGGCATATAGCAACGTATTTTCACTTATAAAGGTTTGAGGATTATTGCGATTTGGAAAAAGGAATTCTCGATTTCCGCTGATAGCCTGAATTTCTTTTAAAACTAATAATGTTTGAGTTGATAACGGTACGATGTGAAGCTCACGCATCTTCATTCTTGTAGCTGGTAATCGCCATTCCGCCTTATCAAAATCTATTTCTTCCCAACGTGCCCCTCTTAATTCAGTTGTACGAACAAAAGTTAATAAAGCCATCATAAGAGCTAATTTAGTTTGCAACTCTCCATCGTAATTATTTAATTTAGTGAGAAACTCCGGCAGTTCATTTTCTTTTAAACTTTTAAAACTTATTTTTTTGCGAGTTTTTAAAGCCCCTCTAAGATCATGAGAAATATCTCTTTCAGCTTTTCCAATGGCAACTGCATATCTAAAAATCTGTCCCGTAGTTTGTAAAAGTCGGTGCGCAATTTCAATTGCACCGCGTGCCTCAACTTTCCGCAACACAGATAATAATTGTAAAGCCGTAAGGTCTTTAATCGATTTATTACCTAACTCAGAAAATAAATCAGCTTTTAGCCTTTTCCATGTATGTATCCCATACCGCTCAGTCCAACGGTCTTTTTGTTTGGAATGCCAGTCATAAGCAATTTCTTCAAATGTATTACCCAATTTTAAGGAAGAAATAAGCTTTTGTTCTTTTTTATAAGTTGAAGGATCTATACCTGAAATTAATAATTCTTTGGCTTCCGCACGTTTCTGACGAGCCATAAACAAAGAAATCTCAGGATAAATTCCTAAAGCCAATAATTTCTCTTTATTACCGAATCGGTATTTTAAACGCCAGTATTTAGAGCCTGAGGGATGGATATATAAGAACATACCCTCACCATCCGTTAGCTTATATGGTTTTTGTAATGGTTTAACGCTTTTGATTTGGATATCAGTTAATGGCATGGGGGTATAAAAGAAATAAAGGAATAAATTGTACCCCTAAAAGTACCCCCAATTCTCATCGGATGTCAATAAATTTTCTTAGATCGCGTTGGACGATAAATCTTATAAAACCCCAGTTTTAATATCGTATTTTTGGATATTGCTGGACATCTTAAGATTTTAGAATGGTGGAGAGAGTAGGATTCGAACCTACGTAGGCCGGAGCCAATGGTTTTACAGACCATCCCCTTTAGCCACTCGGGCATCTCTCCATACGCATGAAATATGATATATTTCGGCGGGCTAATAAACACCCGCTAGATTTGTCGGATTACGCCAATTTGTCAACCACAAATTCATCCCATGAAAAACTTATTTACAGGAAAGGTTATTTCAGGAAAGGTAAGTAATAAGAAATTTATTCCCGTCAAAACATACCCTCAGGTTGATATGCAAAAACAACGCCCCACCAAGCACCCATCCCCCTCTTCCGTCCCCGAAGGTTCTGGCAAGGGCAAGGATTATTGGATGTATGGCACCCATGCCGTGCATGCAGCGCTATCCAACCCCAAGCGGATGATCAAACGCTTGGCCTCGACTTTCCCTCAGCAATTGCCGGGGGTTTTTGGGGAACTCGCCAAAAAACGCCGCTTAACGATTGAGCAGATTGACACCTATTATCTGCAAAAATGCGCCCCAAATGCGGTCACCCAAGATATTATCGCGCTGGTTAGCCCGTTGGCTGAGGCTGATATCGACATGGTAATGGAAACGAATGCGCCGGAACAGCCTATCACATTGGTCATTCTTGACCAAGTGACCGATCCGCAAAATGTCGGCGCCATTTTAAGGTCATGTGCAGCCTTCGGGGCCGCCGCCATCATTTTAACCGATCATCACAGCGCCCCTGAAAGCGGCGCGTTGGCCAAGGCCGCCTCAGGCGCTTTGGATGTCACACCCATGATCAAAGCTGCCAACCTCAGCCGCTTCATGGAACAATTGAAAAAAGACGGGTTTTGGTGCGTGGGGCTTAGCCATGACAGCGTGGATGCCATCGGGATGGTGGAATTGCCGCAAAAAATCGCCTTAGTGTTGGGGGCGGAGGGCAGCGGCCTGCGCCGCCTGACCCGGGAACATTGTGATTTGATGGTGCATCTGCCCACTTTGCCACCCATTGACCAGCTGAATGTTTCCAATGCGGCTGCCATTTCCCTGTATGAAATCCGCCGTCAGCATTTATTGCTTGTCGCCCCCTAAAATTTCACGGTTCAATCATCCACCTCTTAATAAGGGACAATCCTATGCGATTTTTAAGCTATACAACCTGGTTTTCCTGCTTGCTCATGGGCGTTGTTCTTTCACCCTTAGTGGCCTTGGCCATTGATCCGGCGTCACAAGAATGGTTTAGACAGGTGGATTGGAATAAAGACCAGCAATTAACCTATGGCGAGGTGGACAGCGAATGCCTACAACGCTTCAACCGCCTGGATGGCAATCAAAACAACCAGTTAAGCCTGGCTGAAATCAGCGCTTTCCTGGAATTTTATACCAAGGCCGATAAAAAGCAGCTGCAAACCATTATCCAGCAACGTTTTACCTTGATCGACGCCAACCAAAACCAACAAATCAGCCGTGGCGAATGCTTGAATTTCAACCGGCAATTAATGGGCGGGTGCGATGCCGATCACAACGGGGTGTTGACTTACGCGGAATGGGAAACATGCGTGGATAAGAAGGATCAATAATCAAGCTTTATTGTAGGCTGAGCAGTAATGAAACTATCGGGTGGCGAAAAACAGCGTTTGGCCATTGCCCGGGCTATTTTGAAAAAACCGCGCTTGTTTATTTTTGATGAGGCCACCGCGTCCGTTGACGCCCAAACCGAGGCGGCATTGACTGCCAATATCAACAAGATTTCCCAAGCAACCAGCACGTTGATTATCAGCCACCGCTTAAGCAATGTGATTAATGCCCAGGAAATTTTAGTATTGCAGCAAGGCAGAATTGTTGAGCGGGGCACCCATCAAAGCCTAATTAGTCAAAAAGGGTATTATTACAGCTTATGGGAACAGCAATCGCACCACCCTTGAAAGCTTGCCCTACACAAACCCATCCCTGGCTGGGTTTCTGACAAGCACATTAAGGACATTAATTGATACATACGCTCATCATTACCAATGATTTCAGCATTGGGGATTATCACGATAACTTCAACGCCATTAAAAAACAACCGAAATTCCCCGCTATCTCTAAAAAATTTATGCTTTATGGATGAAAAATCCCTTGCTGGCGGATTAAGCCCCGCCTATAAAGCAGGGTCATTATGACGCCCCTTATCATTTATCCCCCTAGCAGCAGGAACATGGCAATGTCCGATATCAATACATTTTTAAAAATGACCAAAGAAAAAGATATTAAATATGTCGATTTCCGTTTTACGAATTTACGCGGTGGTTGGCACCACATCACCTATGCCATCAATGCCGTTGATGACCAGTTGCTGAAAACCGGCTTGATGTTTGATGGGTCTTCCGTGCCGGGCTGGAAAGCTATCTATGAATCGGATATGATTTTGTTGCCCGATTTAAGCACCATGAATATCGATCCGTTTGCTGCCCAAAATACCCTCAATATCATTTGTGATGTGATTGAGCCCAGCACCAACCAACCCTATATATGCGACCCGCGCTTTGTAGCCAAATCCGCAGAGGCCTATGTCAAGCGCAGCGGGTTTGCCGATACGGTCTATGTCGGGCCTGAGGCTGAATTTTTCATTTTTGATGATATGCGTTTTGAAAGCAGCGCGCAGCGGCAACTGGCCAGCTTCCATTCCGATGAAACCCCTAGCCAAAACGGGCGTAAGATGGATGAAGGCAATCATGGCTACCGCCCCGACAGCAAAGGCGCCTATTCGATTACCAACCCCAGTGATGCCAGCCATGATATCCGCGCTGAAATGCTGTCCGTCATGGGGGATATGGGGCTGGATATTGAAAAACACCACCACGAAGTCTCGCCCGCCCAGCATGAACTGGGGTTCAAATACACCTCACTCCTGAAAAGTGCGGATTGGTTGCAAATTTATAAATATGTGGTGCGTAATGTGGCAAGTTCCTACGGTAAAACCGCAACCTTTATGCCAAAACCGATGAAGGGGGAAGCTGGCTCGGGCATGCATGTGCATCAATCCTTATGGAAAAATGGCCAACCCTTATTTGCCGGAAATGCCTATGCTGGCTTATCCGAGACGGCGTTGTTTTACATTGGCGGCGTGATTAAGCATGGGCGCGCCTTAAACGCCTTTACCAATTCCACCACCAACAGTTATAAACGCCTGGTGCCGGGCTATGAAGCGCCCGTATTGCTATCTTATTCTGCGCGCAACCGCTCGGCCTCCTGCCGCATTCCTTATTCCAACAATGCGAAAGGGAAACGGGTAGAAATGCGTTTTCCTGATGGCTTATCCAATCCTTATTTGGCTTTCGCAGCGATCCTGATGGCAGGGCTCGATGGAATTAAAAATAAAATCCACCCCGGCCAGGCTTTAGATGTCAATTTGTATGAATTACCACCTCAACAATTGCAGCAAATCCCCGCGGTGTGCACCTCACTCAGGGAAGCACTGGCTGCCCTGAAAGCGGATCAACAGTTTTTATTGGAAGGGAACGTGTTCAGCAAGGAACTCATCAACAGCTACATCCAATTGAAATTGGAGGAATGCCAAACCTACGACATGACGCCACATCCCGTGGAATTCAAAATGTATTATTCCTTATAAAGCATATCCACCGCCACACACCCAGGCTGCTGGCAGAAATGCCCGCAGCCTTTTGTTATCGCAAGAAAAATTAAGGATTTTTGCTTGAATGGGATGAAGCGGGCTTTACAGCACACCAGCCGTTATTGGTGATACCTAATTTGGTATATTCCTTATTCAATTGCCCGGTCACGCATAAAAACGACATACGTATATCCGAAAGGGCGCCATAAAAAGCGTTCACTTTGATTAAAGGTTGGTTCCCCTCAATCACCCAGTGCGATAAAATCGCAATAACATAGCCGCAAGCAATGGTAATAACCACCCAGTACCATTGCCCTGTTAATATACTAGCAACCGCCCCAGAAGCCCCTACTAAAGTTGCGAAATAATGACCCAAACGGGTTGCGGATTTGCTGTGTGCCTTGAGGTAGGCTTTCCAAAATTCTTGAAATGTCATGATAACCATCCCGAATAAAATCATTAAGACAGCTTAAATGTTTTTAACATTAAACAGCCGTCTATAGTTCATAAAATAAAAATGATAGCCAGGCAATAAATTATTTTTTGCCAATTATTTTTTCGCAAACCGTTTACATCTTGCCATAAGCCAACCGAATCATTTAAGCATCTATTCACTGAACAGACCAGAAACCCCTTAATTTGCATCCGTATACCTCAATGACAGAAGACCTATTTAATTATCAAAATTCCTATTCCGCCCGCGATATTGAAGTGCTGGAGGGCTTGGAACCTGTTCGCCGGCGTCCTGGCATGTATATCGGCGGCACGGATGAACGCGCCTTGCATCATTTAGCTGCCGAAATCTTAGATAACGCCATGGATGAAGCTTTAAACGGCCATGCTAACCATATTGTGATCAAGCTTGATATGCAAGGCCGGGTGACGGTCAGCGATAATGGCCGCGGCATTCCGGTGGACCCGCATCCTAAATTTCCCACCCTGTCCGCTCTTGAAGTGATTGTAACCACGCTGCATTCAGGTGGCAAATTCAACAACAATACCTACCAGGTTGCTGGGGGGTTACACGGGGTTGGGTTATCGGTGGTTAACGCTTTATCCGATTATCTGCGGGTCGAAGTGGTACGTAACAAACAATTATATTATCAGGAATATTCCAAGGGTAAACCCACCACCCGCCTAGTGGCCGCAACAGCAAGCAACCGCGAAAAAGGTACAACGGTGATTTTTCACGCCGATCCGGAAATTTTCGGCAACCTTCTCATGCACCCCTTAAAATTATATACCATGGCGCGGGCTAAGGCCTTTTTGTTTGCAGGGATAACGATTGATTGGGAATGCCCGGAAGAATTGGTACATAACCTGGCAACCCCCTGCCCCGCACGGGAACGGTTTATATTCCCGAAAGGGTTACAAGATTACCTATTATATCGCTTACCCAAAGAACCAGCACCGGTTATGGAGGATTTATTTTGTGGCCAAAGCGAGCTTACCGATCAGCAGGGTAAAATGGAATGGGCCATCAGTTGGTCCGCGGGTGACGTTGGGTTCTTATCCTCGTTTTGCAACACGATCCCAACCCCCGAGGGCGGCACACATGAAGCGGGATTGCGCGGCGGGCTGCTACGCTCACTCAAGGATTACGGCCAGTTGATTGACCATAAGAAAACCAAT
>Ga0154020_10009508_pt1 | contig 11186 bp, 10 predicted proteins | sample Klosneuvirus_201_FD_109709 | JGI IMG/M metagenome (GOLD analysis project Ga0154020, IMG submission 109709) | Active sludge microbial communities from wastewater, Klosterneuburg, Austria - Klosneuvirus_20160825_MG | ecosystem: Engineered > WWTP > Aerobic digester > Activated sludge | place...
ATCGGATTCTTCGTCGATATCACGAAGCACAAGCAACTCGAAGACCAGCTCCGGCAGGCCCACAAGATGGAAGCAATCGGCCGCTTAGCCGGCGGCGTGGCCCACGATTTCAACAACCTGCTCACGGTCATCAACGGAGGCGCCACGCTCTTGCTGGAACAGGTACGGGCCGAAGATCCACTGAATCATTTGCTGACGCAGATCCTGACCGCGGGCCAACGAGCGGCGGCCTTGACCAAGCAACTCCTGGCCTTCAGCCGGCGCCAAGTACTGACGTTCCAGATCTTCGATCTCAATGAGGCACTCTCGTCGATCAGTTCCATGATCGAACGGCTGATCGGCGAAGACATCAGCCTGGTCAGAAATCTGGACTCGCAGCCCTGCACGATTCGCGCAGACAGAGGACAGATCGATCAAGTGGTGCTGAATCTGGCCGTGAACGCGAAAGATGCCATGCCTGCCGGCGGGACACTCACGATGGCCACGCAGGCCCTGCTCATTACACCCGACAACCCGGTGCCCCATCCCACATTGCTGCCGGGAGCCTATGCGCACCTGTCGATCCGCGACTCAGGGGAAGGCATGGACCGTACAACCCTGTCCCATATTTTCGAACCCTTCTTCACGACCAAAGAAGACGGCAAAGGAACCGGACTCGGGTTGGCCACGGTCTACGGCATCGTCAACCAAAGCCAGGGGTTCATCTTTGTCGACAGCACACCCGGCGAAGGTTCGATCTTCGACCTCTACTTTCCACTGGTCGAAGCCCCGGCGCTCACCACCTCGGCTCCCCTCCTGTCCAGACCTCATGGTGGACAGGAGACCATTCTGTTGGTCGAGGATCAACAGGCCGTCCGGCTGCTGCTCACCCAAGCCCTGTCCGATTACGGCTACACCCTGCTCGAAGCGTCCAGCGGGCAAGAGGCGCTCCGCTTGGTCGCCGCCACCCAAACTCCCATTCATATTCTGCTGACGGACGTCGTGATGCCGAAGATGACCGGACCGACCTTGGCTGAGCACCTGCGTCAGCGATGGCCTGAGCTCCGGGTGCTCTTTATGTCGGGATACGCGGAGGGCAGCGTGTTGCCGACGTTTCTCGCGGAACCAGGCACCGGCTTCATTCAGAAACCCTTTCTCCCCACGGAATTGGCACAGAAACTCCGCGAGTTGCTGGATCCCATCACGTAACACACCCCCATGGCCTGTCAGGCGGGAGCAGTAGCGCGGACCGAGACTTACCCCGGCAGGATGGCGTGAAAATGTTCGATGGAGGAAAACCGCGCAGAAGGCACGGCTGAAGCTTGAGAGCTCGACCGCGAGCGGTGAAAAATCCGACCGATCCCGAAATCTTCGGCCGCAGCCAGACATTGCTCATCGTCATCGACGTATAACGCCCGCGCCGGATCGAAGCCGACCAGATCACGGCAGGTCGGCCAATACTCCGATCGCATCTTGAGCCAGCCCACCTCGAAGGCATCCACGATACGATCGACCTGCCGATCCAACCCCGTCTTGGCCGTTTTCACATCCACCCCGGCTCGATGCGCGTTCGTCAGGATCGTCACCCGCTTTCCCATTCGACGCAGGGACGAGAGAAATTCCTCGGCATCGGGCAGAAACCCGATCATGTGGTCGAGTTCGCGATGCATCGCCACCACATCGAGATCCACCCGTTCCGACCAATAGTGCAAATCCGTCCAGGCCAACTCCCCTTCCACGGAACGGTACATGGTCATCAACCGATCCCGGGCTTCCTCAAACGTCAGGGCCTGCTTCACCGCATACCGTCTCGGCAGTTCTTCCTCGAAAAAAAAGTTGTCGAAATGACGGTCGAGTAACGTGCCATCCATGTCGAGCAGCACATCGTCGATCTGACTCCAATCGACGGACTGAGGGGCGGACGCGGCGCGTGGTGACAGCATCCAGGCAGTATACCGGAGACCGGCGCGTCAAGACGAGTCATTGTGTTCGGTGAAATCTCTATGCTACCGTCGCGCACCATGTCACGCACCAAACAAACGCGCGGTCCTGTGGCCCCGCTGTTCACGCTTGAGGGCGGCCGGCTGCCCATTATCGCCCTCATCGGGCGGCCCAATGTCGGGAAATCCACGCTGTTTAACCGCATTCTTGGCACACGTGCGGCCATCGTCGACGATGTGCCGGGCGTAACGAGGGATCGGAACTACGCCGATTCGACCTATCGCAATCGCCGTTTTCGCCTCGTGGACACCGGTGGCCTCGACCCGACAGCGAGCGAAGGCATGTTGTCCCTGATCCGGCAACAATCCCAACTCGCCATCGCCGAAGCGGATATCCTGGTACTGGTTCTGGACGCCCGGGCAGGCCTGACGCCGGCCGATGAAGAGGTCGTGCAAACCCTGCGCGGCTCGGATAAACCCGTCTACTACGTGATCAACAAAATCGATACCCCGAAGGCCGATCCGCTCATCGCCGATTTTTATCGCCTCGGGCAGGAACAGCTCTACCCCCTGTCGGCCGAACACGGCATCGGTGTCGCCGAATTGCTGGACGACCTGTTCTCCCACATGGCCGAACCCCTCGACGAAGAGGCCATCAGCGAGACGCCGCGTATCGCCATCGTCGGACGGCCAAACGTCGGGAAATCTACCCTGGTCAATTCAGTGCTCGGGGAAGCGCGCGTCGTCGTGAGTGATGTGCCGGGCACAACCCGTGACCCGGTCGACTCGGTCGCCACGTTCAAGGACCGGCAGTATGTGCTGACCGATACGGCAGGAATACGCCGCCGGGGCCGTGTAGAACGGGGCATTGAAGGGTATAGCGTCGCCCGATCCTTACGCGCCATCGGCCGATCAGACATCGCCGTGCTGCTGCTGGATGCGGAAGAAGGCGTCACTGAGCAAGACACCAAAATTGCCGGCCTCGTTCTCAAGCAAGGACGCGCCTGCATCCTCATCGTCAACAAGTGGGATCTCAAAACCGACGACGTGCACGCACGCGAGGCCTACAAACAAGACCTTGACCGTCGCTTCCCGTTTCTCGCCTGGGCGCCCGTACTGTTCATTTCGGCACTGGAACAGGACTTTTTGCGCGGCTTGTTCGCCTTAATCGATCAAGTCTATTTCTCATTTTGTAAACGGGTCCCCACTGGACCCCTGAATCAATTCTTTCAGGGCTTGTTGGAGGAGCACCCGTTACCGGTTCGAAAAGGCAAGCCGGCCAAAGCGAGCAAATCGGCATTCATGACGCAAGTGGCGACACGCCCGCCGGCCTTTGCGCTCTTTGTGGGACATCCCGACAATATGACGCCGGCCTACCTCCGGTTTCTCGAAAACCAGATTCGGAAGGAATATCATTTCTCGGGCACACCCGTTCGACTGCTGACCAGGAAAAAATGAGGCAACCTTGTCAGGTTGAGGCGCAATCGACACAATCGGCTCCAGGCTTCCTCACCCGGTCTGTTTCGTTCCCCACGATTCCTTGAATATTTCGTAGTTTTCCCCCTCTGTGAGAGTTCGCTACTGTGGCGCGCATCTTGCGTTTCACATCGGTATTCGGACGGCACCTCCAGCCCAACGTGCCGAACCGAAGATGGACAGCCGTACCAGGGAAGCGCACCGCTCCATGTTCATCGAACGCCCACACCTCGGACTCCTCGCTCCCCCGGCCCCATGGGCCGAGACCGCGATCCTCGTCCTCTCCATGGACGGTCGCGTACTCCATGCGAACGAACAGGCTCGCGACATTGCGCCCCTCCTGACCGGCGATTCCCCTCCGCTGGAGATCTCCCCGGTCGAGTCGCTTCGTGACCCCTTGCTGGATCTGTTCTATGACATCTTGTCCAATTTGGAAAAACACATCGCAGCGGAAGACTGGAACTCCTTCGAACGCGCGCGCATCATCCACTGGGAAGCAGGCCTGATACATCTCAGAGGAGTGGGAATTCCCGACCAGGCCCGGCGGCAGCAATCACGTATCATTCTGACACTCCACCACCAGGCAGACCTTTTACCCCTCTCACCTTCTGCCTGTGACACACAGGCCCCCGAACACGTCGCTCGCCTCGAAGGGCTTTCAACTTGACTCATACGGATCAGCATGTTATTCGCACAGGAGACGTTGTACGCCACACGTGATCCGGCATGAACCGGCCCCGCACGAGCGAAGGTCGGTTTCTGCTCCATTCAATCGGCGTCACACCACTCCGATCACGACGGGTTTGTGAACACTATGATGCATTCTGGAGTTTCCGCCTTTCGCTTCCTCGTGCTTTCAATCCAGCTGGGGACTTGTCTAGTCCTGACCCCACCCAGTTGGGCAGACCCATCCGAGCCACTCGTCGAACCGCCCCCGCTCCCTGAATTCACCGATCCAGCGGCCCAAGACAATCCGGAACCGACCGTTGCCGAAGACGCATCCCCGGCCGCAGCCCCCGCGCCGGTGTCTCCCTCGGTTCAGATCTCCGGCGCGATCTGGCGATCGAAACCCGGCATTGTGTTCCTCCAAACCCCGATCGGACCACTTTCGCTCAGTTCGAAAACCACCCTTCGCGACATCAAGACCTCGCAAAAAATCACCCTCTGGGTCCATGGCACGACCAGTGTCATCGATATTCGCGAGAGGGGCATCGACAAACTGGTCCACCGGTATGTCAGCGGCATGCCAAATTTTACGTCCCCTGAGAAAACCGCCGTGACGTTCTGGACGCCCGATGGCGAACAATCCTTCGCGCTCGGCTCATTTCAAGCCAAAATCGCCGGGCGCCAAGATCATCAACCTGTGGCCATCGAAGTGGACGGGGCGGGCACCATCAAGGGGCTGCACGACGTACAATTTGATCTGCAGGTCAATCAGCTTCCCCGCACACCGTCACCGTTGCAACTCCTGCTGAATGGCACGGTCTCAAAACTCAAATCGAACTATGTATTCCTGAAGACCCCGCTGGGCATCGTGACCGTGAGCGGCAAGACCGGCGTGAAGAATGCCAAAGTCGGGCAGGAAATGTCGGTATGGATTCGGGATCGGCATGTGGCCATTGATTTGTACCAAGACGGACTCTCCACCCCGTCACACCGATTCCTCTCCGGCCCGCTCACCTATGGTGCCGACGGGCACGACGCGCTGACCATGCAGGGCCCGGAGGGATCCCAGGCCATTCCGCTGACGACCAAACCGTCCTCTCTGGCAACCGTGAAGGAAGGGTGGCCGATCACTGTCGAGCTGAATCAAAAGGGCGAACTCGTCGAGATCCGCCGTGTGAACTGACCCCCACCCAGTACGCCACGGCGGTCGATGCGCTCCTTGACAGTGGCTCACGCCGCCCGTAGACTCGCACCCGCGTATGGCATTACGGAAGAAAAGTCGGCCGGATCTCCACGACGGCCATGCTGTTTCCCGCTCTCCATCCACTTCATTCGACGAACTGTATCGTGACCATGTCGACGTGATGTACCGGTTTGCCTATCGGTTATGCGGCGAAGCCGAGTCGGCGAAAGACCTGGTTCAGGAAACGTTTCTCAGCGCCTACCGTGCGTACGACCGTTTTCGTGGTGACGCACAAATCTCGACCTGGCTTTACGCCATCGCCTCCCATGCGTGCCAACGCATGCGGCGCAAACGCAAAGGCGAGCCGGAACGCGAGTTGTCGTTGACTGAATTCGTCCCGACGTCGGGAGGCGAGTTTTCCCTCCAAGTCCCGATGGAGGGCCTCAGCCCTCAAGAAGCGCTGGAAAATAAGCAACTTCGCCAGATCCTCGATCGCGCGATCGCCAAATTGCCGCGAAAGTATCGGATGGTGCTGGTGCTCCGCGACATGGAGGGCTTAAGCGCGAAAGAAGTGGGCGGCATTTTGGGGCTCAACGAACGGGCCATCAAATCGAGGCTGCATCGAGCCCGCCTCTTTGTTCGCAGGGAACTCAGCGGCAAAGGACTGGCCGGAGAATTTCATCCGAACGTTACCACCGGGCACCGATAGTTTGGTATAGTTAAGAAGAAACACCGCCATGACTGATCGCGCACATACACATCCAGGCACCCGCAAACCCGCCCCTCACCTGGGTCACGGAAAGCGACATTGCGTCAAAGTGCTTGAACGGCTATCTGCCTATCTGGACGACGAACTCTCCGGTGACGTGTGTCTGGAAATTCGAGCCCACCTCGGTGATTGCCCGAATTGTGAAGTATTTCTCGATTCCTTACGCCAAACCGTCCAGCTCTGCCGGAACCGCCCGTCTCCGCCACTCTCCAAGAATGATCGTGCGAGCCTCCGCCGCCAGATTTTGAAGGCTGCGGCAACGGCGTAATCAGCCGTGATTCGGCCGATGTCCCATCACCTCCTTTTCGCGCTCCTCCTGACCATCGGAGGAACAGGCGTCCTGCTCGCCCAACCGTCCGACCCTCTCGACCTCGGGCAAACCATCTATCGCCAACATTGCATGGAGTGCCATGGCTCCACCGGCAAGGGCGACGGGGCCAAGGCCCCGTTTCTGTCCCCTCGACCGGGCAATCTCATCTCCGCCGCGACCTCTGCCAAAACGGATCGCGAGTTGCTTCGCACGATCGCCCAAGGAAAACCACGCACCTCCATGCCGGCCTGGCAGGACGTACTGCCGGCCGAGGATCAACAGGCCGTTCTCCAATACATCCGCTCCCTGGTTCGGTTTACCCGGCCGCTCACACCTCCTCCACCAGGTCCGTAATCTCGCATCGACTCCCAGGACGCCCCTTTCCCCTGAAAAGAGCCACGTGGTACAGTGACTTTCTTTTCTTGTCACCGGAGGTCGTTCGCATGATTCGCGGGAACCTGTTCCATCGACGACAGACCATTGCCATCGTGACCCTCGCAGTCTCTCTCGGTCTCTGGGCCGGGACAGCCGAGTCGGCACCGGCGACCGGCGGGAAGGGGCATCGCCCGACCGCCTCCGCTAAGCAACCACCAGCAGTCCAAACCGCCGTCCGATATGCCGAAGCCATCGCGCACGGCGACCGCGTGACGGCCGGGCAATTGGATTTTGCCTGCCAATACCGTTACGTCGTCGCATCCCCGGCTAAGGTGAAACAATTCGCACCGGCCGCCGATGCGTCGTACGATTCCTGCTGGCAGACCCTCACCGAGGCCTATGCCCCGATGTTGAAGCGATCGGACATTGCCATGGATATCATCTGGCCAAGCACAGGTCCGTTGGTCTTCTTTGGCGACGATCTGCCGAGAGCGCCTGCCTCGACCTTCGTAGCCGACGTGGTGGGTATCTCCCCTCCCGGGAGCGGCCTCCATGTGACCGTCATCGGCAGCCGCACTATTCCATCCGGTTCATTCAAGCTCGAGCGGACCGGAAAAGTTCTTGGCGTCCCGACGACGCTGGTCCAGCTGTCGGTGCAATATCAGGATCCCCTCACCTCACCGATCACCTATGCCCCCGGCAACGTCAAATGGACCAATACGATCAAACGGCCGCGGCGCGCATTGAAATCCGTGACCACCCAATGGGTTGTCTTCACCGGACTCAAGCGACACGGTTTCCCCGGAGATAGCGCCGTGTTCAACCTGCCGGTCGCCTCGGAGCCGGAAGCCCCGGGCATGATGGCAGACAAAATTCCATTTGCCACCGAAAGCAGCCGCGCGTTACCTGAATCCATGGCGTGGTGGGGACCGGACGATCAGCCCGGAACCCTGACTGCCGCTGCCGCACGCGCTGCCATCTTTCCCGACTTGCGCGACCGGGTGGCATTGCTCAACCGAGTGCTGCTCATTGATCCCAAGCAACCCGACGCCCTGACGGTGCTGACCCGCCACCTGTATAGCGCACTGTTGCGGGAGGCACGGAACAGCCATCAGATGCCTGTGAAAGACCCGAGCCTGGGCATCGTGCTGGACGAATTTTACTGGAATATCTACGCGCAAGGGGCCCGCATGGACCTCTCAAACGGCATGGAAATGGGCGGCCTGTCGCAACCGACCCCGGCGGATTATCTTTACCGTCTCATACCGGCACTCCAAACGCTGGCTTCGACCAAACCGGAACAACTCGACAACCGGTTCCGGCTTGGTATCGCCTACCGATGGAATAACGACCAGCTTCCCATGGTCGAGACCTTCGAAGCTCTTGTAAAGGATATCCCCGAGCACCGGAGAACGCCCAAGTCCGAAGCGCTCTTGCAGTTGGCTTGGTCCCGCATCAACAAAGTGTCCTGGAACCGGATCCTACACGATACCGAGACGCCCCGTGCCTACGCCGATGCCCAAGCGGCCTTGGCACAGGCAGAACTTCCACTCGATAAGTTTCTCGCTGAATATGCGATGGCCTATACCATGATCTTCTTGCCGAACTACGGGGACAAGACCCAAATGCTTCATCACCTCACCGAAGCCAAGCGCTGGTTCGATGAGGTGCCCGGCAAGTCGGATGAGGTGTGGCGTTACTTCCTGCACTCGGAACTGCTCAAGGCGGTGTTGGATGCGGATCCGATGTTCCAACCGATCCTGGCAACCACCGCCGCCCCTCACGCCTGACCATACATGAGAGCGGGGCGATGGAGCGTCCTTCACTTCATCGTCCCGCCGTTGCCTCCTGCCGCCTCGCGCTTGGTCTTCGTCGCCTTGCCAACCTACCTATCCTATGTTAACCATATCCGCCAGCATCTCCAGGGAGGAGTCCATGCCCGTCAGATCTAGAACCGTTCACACCGGCCGGGGTGCCACTGTCGCTCTCGTAATCGCGTCGCATCTGACCCTCACCGGCTGCTCAATTTTCGGGGGCAGCTCACAACAGCTCACCGTCATCTCTGACCCATCGGGGGCGCAGGTTCTCATCAACGGCACCGCGGCCGGAACGACGCCGTTGCAGTATCAGGTCCCTCGACGAGGAGATCTCGTCGTCGAGGTACAGAAGCCTGGGTACAAGTCCCAATCCCGCATGACGGGCCGTAAACTCAGCAGCATAGGAATTGTCGATGTCGTCGGTGGAGCCATATTCCTTCTCCCCCTACTCGGCCTCATTGCACCGGGTGCGTGGGAACAAGACCCGTCGACATTCGGCATCACACTCGAAGCCGACACGAACCCTCCGGCCCCGACACCATAGAACAGCGAGAATCACCGAGGAGCAGACCACGATGATCGATATACAAGGTTATGCCGCACTCAACGCAACATCCCCCCTCGCACCATTTCAATTTTCGCGCCGTGAAGTCGGACGCCAAGACGTGCTGATCAAGATTCAGTACTGCGGCATTTGCCATTCGGATGTGCACCAAGCACGGGATGAATGGGGCGGGTCGCTGTTCCCCATGGTGCCCGGACACGAAATCGTCGGCACGGTGGAACAGGTCGGCGCCTCCGTCACACGATTCAAAATCGGCCACACCGTGGGGGTGGGATGCTTCGTCGATTCTTGCCGGACATGCCCCGCCTGCAAGAAAGGCCTGGAGCAATATTGCGAAGGCCATCTTGCCTTCACCTACAACGGCACAGAGCGAGACGGCGTCACGCCCACCTACGGTGGATACTCGACCAAGATCGTCGTCGATCAACGCTATCTTGTGCGGATCCCCAAGCGATTGCGTCCCGAGGAAGCGGCGCCGCTCTTGTGTGCCGGCATCACCACCTATTCCCCGTTACGACACTGGAAGGTGGGGAAGAAACATCGGCTCGCGGTGGTCGGGCTGGGTGGCCTCGGACACATGGCCGTCAAGATCGGCACGGCCCTCGGCGCCCACGTGACCGTACTGAGCCATTCCGACAAGAAACAGGCCGATGCAAAGCGGCTGGGCGCACAGGCCTATTACTCCACCGCGAAACCGGAGACCCTGACCCAACTCACCAAACAGTTCGACTTCATCCTGGACACCGTCTCAGCACCCCATGATCTGAATGCCTATCTGGAATTGCTGAAAACCGATGGCACCATGATTCTGGTCGGCGCGCCTGATAAGCCTGCGCAGCTCGGCGCCTTTCCGTTGATCATGCGCCGGCGACGACTGGTCGGATCGTTGATCGGCGGGATCAAGGAGACACAGGAGATGCTCGACTTCTGCGGCAAACACAAATTCGGTGCCGAGGTGGAAGTCATTCCCATCCAACAGGTGAACGCCGCCTACGACCGTCTTGCCCGCGGCGACGTGCGCTACCGGTTCGTCATCGATATGAGCTCTCTGAAGTAACGCCTCGGGTGCGGCCGAACCTGTGTTCACAGAATGTAGAACCTGAGAGCGGCGCACGAACGTGGAAGAGTCGAACGAATCGGCAGGCCGGGCGGCCACAAGGCCGCCCGGCGACAACGCACTTACTTGGCTGGCGCGACAAACGGCATGAGGGGAAGCGGTTTCGCGTCCTTGTCCACCTTCAACAGGGCAATGGCACCACGAAGGGCGTCGGTCAAGGAGTGGGTGACAATCGGGTAGACCCCGTCATTGTTGTCCAGCACCATATCGAGGATCGCCGCGCCCGCCGGCGGAATCAGCTGTGTCTGCACACCGCGCGTATGATTCGCGGGATTGCCGCTCTCCCACACATCATCCCAAATTTCAGCGATCGGATGGACCGCCGACACGTTATTCGGCCCGGCATTCACAAAATAGAACCGAACGCGCTCACCCGGCTTGGCCTCCAGAAACGCACCTCCGGCTTTGCTGTGCACAGGATCGTAGCGGAAGACGGAACCGTTGAACACGACGTACTGATACTTCCGATCGAACATCGCATCCACATCGTCAGGATCCTTGAAGAGTTCGCTCTGCACCAACACATACTCGCGATCCGCTTTCGGCAGCGCCTTGGGATCCTTGGGATCGACGATGATGGCGCCCATCATGCCGCGCGCAATATGCTGAATCATGGGAGAGGCACCGCAGTGATAGGCGAAGATGCCGGGCCATTTGGCTTTGAAACGATATTGCAGCGACTCGCCTGGACGCACTTCCTTGTAATGCTCAAGAAAGTTGGTTTCCGCTGCGTGAAAATCCATCGAATGGGGACGACCGTTCGTGTCGGGATTCGTCAATGAAAAGACGACCTCGTCGCCTTCCTGCACACGAATCACCGGTCCCGGAAACTGACCATTAAAGGTCCAGGCGTCATAGGTATGGCCCTCGCCGTCTATCACAAGTTTGGTTTCCACGGCCGTCATGGACACTTCGACGACTTTCGCGAAAGCGGATTCGATCGGCTGCATGGCCACGCCGTACACTGAGGCCAGCCCCAAGACCGTGCG
>Ga0154020_10009509_pt1 | contig 11185 bp, 9 predicted proteins | sample Klosneuvirus_201_FD_109709 | JGI IMG/M metagenome (GOLD analysis project Ga0154020, IMG submission 109709) | Active sludge microbial communities from wastewater, Klosterneuburg, Austria - Klosneuvirus_20160825_MG | ecosystem: Engineered > WWTP > Aerobic digester > Activated sludge | place...
CGACCTACAGCAACATTCAGACCGCCAGGGCTTTCGAGTAAATTCGCAACAAACTCAGAAACTTCGCCATTCACTTTGTACTTACTGCAATACTATTTGTAATAAATTCCGGGTAATGATGAGCTCGGCAAGCGGGATCTACTTTGGTTCGCCTTACGGCAATTTGAAAAATCCTCCTCGGCAAGGAGGATCTCCCGAAATCAGCGACCGCACCCGTCCGGTTGGACGAGCCAACCGGTGCGGCCTAGCGCTGGTTCTTAGGGTTCTGCGCGAAATGAAGTGCGCGGGTCAGAAATCGGGGATGTGATGGACTCGCGGAAGTCATCGGGAAGTGTGGCAAGCCACACAGGCCCACGAACTCTTGAAAGCCCACTGAAACACTGCGATTCGGCCCAACGGGCCACAACAGGTCAGCCTGGGGCAACGCCCAGGTTTTTCGGCAGCAATGCGTTTTGCTCTGAAAGGGCTACACAAAACCGTATTGTGGAACCCTTTCGGGGTTCGTGTTCGGATGGTACGTGAACCTGGGGCGGCGTTCATCCGCATTTGCGGATTCTCTTGCCCCAGGCTGATTTCTGCGAGCCTTTCAGGCTCAATCACAGCATCCATCAAATACAACTCGTTTGTAGTACGAGCCCGACCGCGCACTTCATTTCGCGCAGAACCAGATTGGAAGCGGCAGGGACCGGGCCAGGGCCGACCAGTCAACTCGAACACCCACTGAGGGTACGCCTCGAAGATTTCGTAAAGATGTTTGTCAGAATCCATCACCGGATTCTAATCACTGTCACTCTCGAACGCCACGCGATGTGTGACTTCGCTGATGTCACCAATGCAAGCAGGCATCGGGCGTAACGTTAAGGAATCACATGCACAAGACTTTAGCCACGTTCACCCTGAAATCGCACGAAACCACTCATGACACATTATATGCTTTCTCTAGTCTAGATCTTTCGATGAACAAGGCAATCCGCGGGGATGACTTGAGAGTGGTCGGGTACAAACATTGCAGACTGTGCGTTTAGGCTTTCGTGGGCCTAAATCGTTCTTGTCGTCCATCTTTTGGATTGCCCGAACGTGGTTTAGAAATTCTGTCAATGGCAATTGTTCAGTCTCATTCATCCCTCCAATCCGTTTCCACAATCGAGATATGAACCACTCTGGATTGCTATTAAAGTTCGTTAATCCCAATTCGTAAACGCGGTCTAAAAGTTTGACGGCGCTATCTAAACCAGAAACAAGTGCGTCATTGAGGGCTGACCGAAGTTGAATTGCATCGCGATATGCATCGCGGACCGTCAAATCAAAACTATCGCGATTCTTAGGTTCGACCGTAGTGACGTCGGTTCGTCGTCTAGCTAATTCCGCCACGAAACTACAATCGATTTCTACAAACGTGCTTGAATTTTCATTACAGTGTGACGCAATCCAATTTCCATCAATTTCATCCAGGTCCCAAGTATTCACCAGATTTTCATGCTCCTTGAGCCACTTCAGACTGCAGTGTTCGGCATCAGCAAAAATCGTAATGCGTTTCTTCCGGAATTCTTTCCTCAGGTGACTTTGAAAGGGCGACGTGGCATGCCTCGAAAAGGGCACACGAACCCCTTTTTCAGCCAGTACCCTGAGAAAATTTTTATCATAGTAGATAAAAGCCGGCAAAGGACCGAGGGGTGCCGTACGTTCATTCGCAGGCATTTCCGCTAGTTCTTCAAGGTAACCCGCCACGATTGCATTCGGCCCCCCTGAATGAATTGCGTAAACTCTGTTTCTTGAATCGCATTTGGCGCGATATGCAACTCGATATCGTGCATTCGAGCGAGGATTTTCAACTCTTGAATCAGGGGTCCACCAAGTTGCGAGGCGAGGACACGAAAGAAGTCGACCTTCATATCATTCAGTGCTTTCTCCACACCTGCGCGACCTGTTATTTCGTCGCCTTGTTGTTCAACAATCAATGCGGAATCGGACTCCGTATCTGATCCAATGACAATTTGGATCGTCTCCAGCGGTTGACGCGGGATAATATGCTGGAAACGAATGCTCAGTTTCTGCCGAACTTTATAGCTAAGTGTGTCTTTCCAATTTGCACCAATCTCGCGAAGGGATAGATCAGCTAATACTGAATGTAATTTGTAGCGAAGTTCAGTCATGATGTCGGCCTAACACGGAGTAGTTACTAGCGAAGTGTGTCTAATCACGACGGATGTCGTCGCGGTATGTTTGTTTCACGCAACTTGTTTCTACTGCACGGATAACCAGAGGCGGATGCAGACGCTCGGATGGCCTGACGCCACGACGCTCGCCGCTGAGCGGTCATCGGTTATTGCAGTTCCTGCAGAAATCCGGTCATCTCCCCCGCGGCATGGTCGTTGCTTTGTTTTTGCGCCTCGGCGATGCTGGTTCGATACGTGACTTTGGCGTTCCTCAACGCGGTCCAGTCTGACCAGAAATTGCCCGGCCATGAGGAGAAGCACCACGGGGCAAGTCTCTTTGACACAGACGTCAAGCAATGTGGCATGATTTTATCCTGAAAACATCAACGAAAAATATCCAGTAATTGGCTTGACCCATTTGCTCTGCCTTGTGCCGAAGTGTCCGTCAGGGTTTCTGTACCGGCCAAAGCGAATCGATCATTTCGAGCGTTTTCTCCACAAGGACATGACCACCTTCAGGGCCAACTTCGTTACTTTCTGCAATTGCACTATTACCGCTGCCCTGAACGGCGCGGGCTGATGGAAGATAGGTGCCAGGTCCGGCAAGCTGGATCACAAATGTCTGGAGGGCCGGACTGCGTGACTCTATCTGAATTCCATAGTCGGTGTAAGAGTTGATAAGGTGAAGCATCTCATCGATTCAGAAATGGTTTTTGTCTCCTTTTCTCTGCGCGTTGCTCATCAGGCACCGTCAGAACCGCAGAAAGTTGTCGCGATCCCGGATGGACCGGAGTCTCATTCTTCGGAAGGCCGCTGTTGGTCGGCTCGAGCGAAGAGTTCGGATAGCGACAACTGAAAATCGGGGAGGATATCCTCACCGTCAAGGACGCCATCGCGGGCAATGTAAGTCGATTCGCCCGCACTGCGATGACAGACAGCGTCGCAGGATTTGGGATTGATGTACCAGATCATCCGCACTCCGGCTTGTTGATAGACCCTCAGTTTGGCTTCCATCTCGTTGGCTGTGTTTCCGTCGGAAAGAACTTCTATGATCAGGTGTCGAAAACTTCTGGGCGCGGACGGCAGTTGACCGGTAGACATTGCCAATTGCTCCTGAATCAAACTGGTTTTCATCGTCGCTATCGTCGATCGAGCATCAGCAATCCGGCGATCGTCAGTCCGATGCCCAGCATTCCGAGTCCGGACAGCGTTTCTCCAAAGACCAGGACGGCACCGACGGCGCACAGAGCATTTTGTGATGCGTTGATCACATTGGCGCGACTGATGTTCAGGTGTCGCATGGCGTGGGTGATCGCAAAAAAACCAAGGGCATTGAACGTCCCGGCGATTGCGATCTTGGTCCATTCTCGTGGTGACGTGGCTGCGATCGATGACAGAGGAAGGATGGCCATGCTGAGAGGGCACAGGACCAGAAATCCCGCCGCGCTGAAGAGAAACAGTGTTGCGGCGACCGGCATCTGCGACCGCACCGCCTTCCGAATGAAGACGCCCGTGACTCCATAAGCTGTCCCGGCGATCATTGACAGCAAGACTCCCAACGCAACTCCGGAATCGGCCGTCGCAGACAAAGCAGTCGATCGAGATTTGGCAGCCGTCGATAGAAAGCCAATCGACGCCACCATCAGGCCCATGCTGATCGCAGTGCGAACAGTGACCTGATCACCCAGAACAAGTCGTCCCACAATGGCACCGCTACAGATGATCATTGAAAAACAGATCGGCACTGAGATTGCCAGACCGATTTTGCTGAGTGCCATCTGAAACGCGAGATTTCCACCAAGCTGATTGAAAACCGCAGCAATCGCGATGGGCCACACAAAACTCCACGCAGCGAAAGTTGTTTGTCCACGGAAGCGGCGAACGGCCAGCAGAATGACTGCGATAAGAAAAGTCGGGAATGCCTTCGTTCCCGCAACCCACATGTCCCAACCTGTGCCACCTTCAGGCCGAGACAGACCTCGCAACGCGAGATTGGCGACTGAATATGTCGCGGCCGCCGCCAGTCCAAGCAACAAGGCACGCTGCGCTGTGGCCGCCTCGTCGGAAACCGAAACAGTCGGAGCCGGGCCAAGTTCCCGAGATGCGGTGACATCCCCTGGCGGACCGAGCACCGCATCCAATGATCCAACCGGGCTGGCAGACATAACGACCGTCGGGGAAGTGTGAAGTATAGAAAGTCAGCAGAAACGCTGCATGCCGCAGTGCGGTATCATACAACGGGAACGCATGGGGGCGACAACACGCACCAAAATTGGTTCGTTTCCCAGTAACCCATCGTCCCACAGTCGCTTTTTTGGGAACGTCATGGCCACGCGCGTCGTCGCTCACGCATGTTTGAATGGAAACGTCGCCGCAACGCTTTTACTTTCAACCCTGCTTGAACCATCTCGAACCAGCACTACCTCCGCTCAGGCTCAACAAACGGGGCTCGTGGAACCTTTCTCACTCTACCGGATTCCATGTGTTGGCCGTGTTCAGAACGAGAACCGCGAATAAACGCGAATGGACGCGAATCCAATACTCAAAATTCGCGTTCATTCGCGTCTATTCGCGGTTCAAAAACATAGCACATAGAATCCGGTAGAGTCAGGAAAGCCCCAATCGGGGCGGGCCATTCAATGAAGACGAATCGAATTGTCGGCCCGTTGGGCCTTCGTGAATGACAAGACGCAATGTCACCAGGGCCGCTGGCCCTGGCTATTGGAACGAATGGCCCGTTGGGCTGGAATCGCAGTCGTTTAGCGCCACACGCTCGGATCAACGCTCGGAGTCCGCCATTTTTGTGCCGCGCAGTTCATTGATTGGAGTCACTGGATTCGTGAGCCCTCGCCCTCCCGAAACGTTGTTCAATGAGAAACGTCGCCAAACTCAGATTCCACAGCGGCGTCGGCGTCGCTTTCGTCAAACGACAGACCTTTGGCAAACCACGGATAAATGGCAGGCACGACCAGCGACGTCAGCAGCGTGGATGTGATCAGTCCGCCGATCACGACTGACGCCAGTGGTCGCTGCATTTCGGCCCCGTCGCTTGTGGACATTGCCATTGGCAGAAAGCCGAGACTGGCCACGAAAGCGGTCATCAGCACGGGGCGGAGTCGCGACAGTGCTGTTTCTCGTGTCGCTTCCTGCAGCGGCATGCGTTGTTTTCGCAGATGTTCCGCCGCGCTCACCCAGACCAGGCCGTTCAGCACCGCGACTCCAAACAGAGCGATGAAACCCACGCCCGCCGAAATGCTGAACGGCATTCCGCGAAGCTTCAGAGCAAAGATGCCGCCGCTGGCAGCCATCGGAACGGCCAGGTAAATCAGTAACGCCAGCCGCGTGGATTTGAACGACGTGTACAGCAGCAGAAAGATCAGAAGCAAGACGATCGGAGTGATTAGCATCAGCCGCAGACTTGCGGACTGCAGGTTTTCGAAATCTCCGCCCCAGCGAATCTCATATCCGGTTGGGACATCCACGCTCTGACCCACGACTCTCTGTGCTTCAGTAACAAACGTGGCGACGTCGCGTCCACGGACGTTGGCAGAAACAAACGTACGACGGCGGTTCGATTCATGATCCACACTCGGCGGTGTTTCTTCGATGCGAATCTCGGCGAGCTCATCCAGAGGAACCGGCTTGCCACCGGCGTCCGCGACCGGTAACTGCTTCAGTCGGTCAATTTCTGATCGCCAGTCGTCCGGAATTCGGACCCGAATTGGAAACCTCGCGCGGCCTTCGAAGATGATTCCCACGCTCTTCCCCCCGAGCGCCTCAACAACATCCATCACCTGCTGCGCTTCAATCCCGTAGCGGGCCAGAGCGACACGATCGGGAATGATTGTCACAGTCGTCAGATTGGCCTGATAGTCGGCCTTCACATCGACCGCTCCTGGAATCGTCCGCAGAGTTCGTTCAACATCCTTTGCCAGTTTTGCCAGCGATTCAAGGTCGTCACCATAGATCAGAACCGCGACGTCCGCCTTGACTCCGGCCACCAGTTCATCCACGCGCATTTCAATCGGTTGTGTAAATCCAAATGCGACCCCCGGCACCGTACTGCTCAGCCTGTCTGACATTTCTTCGATCAGCTTGTCGCGAGTGATTCCCGGTCGCCATTCATGATGATCTTTCAGCATGACCCACACGTCCGTCTGATGCACGCCCATCACATCATTGGCAATTTCCGGACGGCCTGTCTTGCAGAAGACGGTTTTGACTTCAGGAAATTTCAATAGCTCAGATTCAATCTGCTGCGACATCCCAATCGCTCCTTCCAGCGTGGCACTGGGTAGCCGGACTGCTTCGACCAGCAAGTCACCCTCTTCGAGTCGAGGCATGAATTCGGCCCCCAGGCTCCTTGCCACAGGGATGCTTGATGCAAAAACCGCCACGGCGATCAGCGTCGTCGCCAGTGGATTGGCGATGGCTCGTGTGACAACCGGTGTGTAAAAGAACTTGATCCAGCGAATCACAAACACGTCCTTATCGGACATTTTTTTCGGGAGCGCCAGTGACGCCATCGCGGGCATGAACGTCATCGACAGGATCAGCGAACCGCCCAGGGCAAACAGTACGGTGAGAGCCATTGGTCGAAACAGCTTGCCTTCCGTCCCCTGCAGCATCAGGATCGGCAAATAGACTACGGAAATTATCAATTCACCAAACATGGTGGGTTTTCGGACTTCAATGGCCGCGTCGCGAATCACATCGATCCGACTTCGCCCCTTCGAGTTGTGCGAAATTCGATGGATACAATTTTCAACCATAATCACCGAGGAATCGACGATGAGTCCGAAGTCAATCGCCCCGAGGCTCATTAAACTTGCGGTGACGCCAAACACCTGCATCATGCTGGTGGCAAACAGCATCGACAGGGGAATGGCCGCCGCCGTGATCAGGCCGGCTCGAAAGCTGCCGAGCATGACGAGCAGTACCAGGATCACCAATGCACCGCCCTCAAACAAGTTCTTCAGGACTGTATGAAGAGTGCGACCGATCAGGGCTGAACGGTCGTAGATGATTTCCAGATGCACGCCGTGTGGCAGCGTTTTTTCGATGTCGGTGATTCGTTCCTTGACCCGTCCGACGACTTCCCGCGAATTGGCTCCAATGAGCATCATCACCAGGCCCGTCACGGCCTCTCCGCGCGCATCCCGCGTGACCGCTCCCTGCCGCGTCATGGGAGCGATCGACACTTCGGCAATATCACGAACCAGCAGCGGTGTTCCGTCTGCTTCGCGACGAATCACAATCTGTTCCAGATCGGCTACGTCTTTGACCAGAGCCTGTCCTCGCACAAAACGCTGCTCGTCATGATGAATGACATAGCCGCCGCCGGCCGCCGCATTGTTCGATTCCAGGGCGGTGAACAGATCCGCGAATGTCAGCGAATAGCTGGACAATTTTGCGGGATCGGGACGGACTTCATAAGTCTGATAGTAGCCGCCGTGCGAATTGATCTCTGTCACTCCACGTACTTCCCGCAGCCGGGGCGCAATATCCCATTCGAGCAATGTGCGAAGCGCCATTGGCGAATAGCCTTCGCCTCGCACTTCAAACTGCAGGATTTCGCCAAGAGCGGTGGTCAGCGGCCCCATTTCGGGTGTTCCGTACCCGGCTGGAATCAGTGTCGCGGCGGCACTCAGTCGTTCATTCACCAACTGCCGCGCGCGGTAGATTTCTGTGCCTTCGTCAAACACAATCGTCACAACGGAAATGCCAAATTTCGAAACGCTGCGAAGCTCTTCCACATTGGGCAGCCCGCCCATCGTGACTTCGACCGGTTGCGTGACATAGCGTTCGACTTCTACGGGGGACAGCGACCCGGCGTTCGTGATCACTGTGACCTGCACGTTGGTCATGTCGGGAACGGCGTCGATTGGCAGATGCAGCGCCGCGTTGAGGCCTGCTGCGGCCATCATCGCCGTTCCCGTCAAGACCAGAAATCGGTTTTCCAGCGTGAGTTTTATCAGTTGAGCCAGCATTGTTTCGAACCGTTCGCGTCAGAGTTTCAGAAGCCGTTGGACCACCATAATCAGCGCTGTTGATTTCATGGAAAATCGTGAGCGGCAAGGCGCTAGCCGCCGGTTTTCCCCAGTGGTTTTCAATCAATTACCGGCGGCTAGCGCCCAATGGCACTTACTTTGACAAAGTAGACGTCACTCTCCGAGTGACGCGGGCCGAAAAACGCGGCCCTTGGCATTCATCACTCGGAGAGTGATGGCTACTTTAATCGCAAAGTAAGTGCCATTGGGCTAGCGCCCAATGGCACTCGCTTTCCCATAGTAGACCTCACTCTCTGAGTGAGGCAGGCCGCAAAACACGGCTTTTGGCATTCGTCACTCAGAGAGTGACGGCTACTTTAAGTACAAAGTGAGTGGCATTGGGCTAGCGCTCTGCCGCTCATTAAATTCAACAACCCGTGGGCAAGGTGGCAACATATCACTCTTCGCCTTCGAGCAGCATTTCGCTCTTCAGATAAAAGCCGCCGCCGGAAACAACCCGCTCGCCGAGGCTCAGTCCGGTCACTACTTCGACGAGTCCACCAACACGAATTCCGGGGATGATGTTGATGCGTCGAAAATCAGAGTCACCGGTGGGACAGAACACGAATGTCTGCCGGTCGTGTTCAAGAACACTCGATTCCGGAACGGTCACCGCATCCCGCGACTCGGCGACAGGCACAGCCACGCGGACGAACATGCCAGGTCGCAGGTTGCCGCTTGAATTGTCAAGTACGGCGATGAGCGGGATGGCGTTCGTTCTGGGATCCACCTCACGTCCCACAAAGTGGACCTTCGCGGTCAGCGATTCCATGCCTGGTATGGATGTTTCAACGCGAATTGCGTCGCCGGGCTTGAGACTCAATGCGTGCCATTCACGTTCGCGGAGATCGGCAGCGACCCACAATGTGGAGGTATCGGCGAGCGTCAACATCCCGTCACCCGCCGCGACCCTTTCGCTGGGAGAATACGTTCTCCTTTCGATCGTACCCGCAAACGGAGCTCGCAGCTGAACGAGCGACAGCGATTCCGGCATCAGCAACGGATCAGCACTCGCTTCGGCCTCCAGTTCTGCCACTGATTTTTCATCTGCGGAACTGTGTCCGAGCAAAGTCTGCACAGCCTGGAGGCTTATTTTCAGGCGGCGTTCGGCGTCTTCAACATGGGTTTCTGCAGTGCGATGATTCACTTTGGCTGTAAACGTCAGATCCTCCAGCGCGGCCTGCAGAGTGGCTTCCGCATTGTCGCGACTGTTGATGCGTTCCTCGACCAGCCGTGTCGGCACAATCCCGCTCTTCGCACTTTCGTGGACGGCGTTCACGAGAGATTCGGCAAGCAGCAAGTCCGAGTACGCCGACATCAGCTGTTCGCGAGATTTTCCGAGCGTCACGTCGCGAAATTCCTGCTTGATCTTTTCGACGGAACTGCGAGCTCGAATGACGGCTGTCAGTTTCGCAAGTCCATCGAAGATCGCTTTCTCCCATTCGCGATTTTCGATGGCCAGTTTCAATTCTGATGTTCGCAGCAACACATCGGCGCGGGCGTTTCCGACCTCTGAGCTGTTGAGTTCAATCAGGACGTCGCCCGCCTGGACCTGATCGCCTGGATTGACACGCACTGAGGTGATCACTCCCGCCGTCGCGGAACGGACTTCCACGTGCCGACGATCGTCATAGCGCAAGCGACCAGGGACGTTGTTTTCCGGATGCAGCTGCGTCTTCGTGACATCCGAAAGCACGACACCAGCCGCCTTCAGTTTATCCGGAGGCAAATGCACCGACACCGAATCGATTCCGCCGTCGTTGGTCGCAGCGGGATCAACCTCGGCGCGCTCGGAAGCATGAACCGGATTGTCAACGGGGGAGAAATATCGCCGCGCATACACCGCGATTGCAATACCAACAATAATGACAACAAACACACCAAGCAGCGCACGTGACTTCATGGCCAGGACACCTCTGTGAAAACCTGCGGTTCAAAGCGTTAACGGCTGAGCAATCGCAATGGGTAACTCGCCGCATGAGCGACGACGCACAGAGTTCGGCGTTTAGATCAGGCAAACACCGGTAACGGTCGATAGCGGCAATTCGCTAAGCAGAATTTGCAGAAAGGATTGCGGCTGCGACACACCTGGCAGGCTTGCAACGCCTTCGATGTCGGCAAAGGACTCCAGTTCAGTGTCGAATCCTCGCAGTGTCAGCTGCATCGACAGCGACGTCGCGGATTCGCAGCACTGGGTGGCGGAAGCACAGGCGAAGAGAGGCAGCTCCGGAGACGCCTCATCCCGCGCGGGGCTCTGCTCACCGGTTATGTCTACCGGAAACGCCAGATGCCAGTGCATGCCGACGATTTCTGCAAACTCGCGGCCTTCGTGAAACGTCGCAGAATGCTCGTGCTGAAACTGCGAATTCGCCCGTGATTCATGGTCATGCACCATCGGCACCGGCCCGCGCCAAGCACAGACGCAAACCAGCAGACAAATTATCTGTTGCAGCGATCTATGATTGTTGGCGAATTCAAACACGCGGTGGTTCCCTGACCAGAAGACCAAGTCGGACACTGAAATCATGCTCCCTGACCATCCAAAAAGCAAGAGGCAATTGAGAATTGCTCGATTCCGGCATAGCTGCCAGACGGATCGGGTGCAACGGCGTGGACTTAGTGAGCGGCAAGGCGCTAGCCGCCGGTGAATTTTGTTAAAAACACTGGCAATACCGGCGGCTAGCGCCCAATGGCACTTACTTTCCCATAGTAGACCGCACTCTCCGAGTGAGGCAGGCCGCAAAACGTGGCCCTTAGCATTCGTCACTCGGAGAGTGACGGCTACTTTAATCGCAAAGTAAGTGCCATTGGTCTAGCGCCTTGCCGCTCACAAAACCGGCGCTTAAGTCCACGCCTTTACGGATCGGGTGTCCGAGGCTGGACGAAGCGAAGGAAGCCCCGGTGGTTCGAGTTGGGCTTTCCAACTGCAGCCGCTCGCCTAAGCCAGCACTGCGTTCACCAATTCCCCATGAATGTCCG
>Ga0154020_10009510_pt1 | contig 11184 bp, 23 predicted proteins | sample Klosneuvirus_201_FD_109709 | JGI IMG/M metagenome (GOLD analysis project Ga0154020, IMG submission 109709) | Active sludge microbial communities from wastewater, Klosterneuburg, Austria - Klosneuvirus_20160825_MG | ecosystem: Engineered > WWTP > Aerobic digester > Activated sludge | place...
TCTTCCCAAGGGGCGAGTTATTTTGGTCACGAGCGCACGGTTCGCTTCTTGTTGAAGCGAGGAGCGGTCGTCGACGCTGCCGATGCGACGAACTCCACGTCGCTTCACTGGGCCGCCAACCAGAATCATCGCTCTGTCACTGAAATCCTGGTACTCGCGATACTGGATTCCTGAGTCCCCCCTTCTCATTGCCTTTTATGAAGATCAAATCAGGAGCTAACTTGGCGCTTGTTGACAATGAAGGACGCACTCCAATGGAAGAGGCGCGGCACCGGAACAGCGCCAATGCCGAGTGGTATATCAATCAGTGCATACACAATCCTACGATTGCCCAAAAGGTCGTTCTCGCTCCGTGGTCTCATTCGCTCTTCGTGTCATCATCATGATTGACCTAATCAATTCTAGGGTTCGGCATATTTTCGCACGTTTTGGTACACTTATCCGGCGGCAATGCTTGTCGGTGTTTCATTGTTCACCGCTGAGTTTGGTAATCCCAGCCTCGGTTTCGCTATCGCTTTTGCGATTACTGCGGGTACTCCCTTTCATCTTTGCTGTTGATTTACCAACTATTACATGTTCATTCTTCTCTTAGTGAGTTGGGTGAAATATGCGGCAATTCGGAGGATTCCTCGCAAAGTTGGTCCTGATCCTGGCGTTGTGTCTCTTGCCCTCGGCGTCGTCCTTACTTCCTTCATCTTTGGCTTTACGAAGCTCATTACGTGTACGCCTTCATCAGCTGATCTCTTTTATTTGGTTTTGATTTTTTGACGACATCAAATTGCTCCATGTCTTAGTGGCTACTTTCTTGACCCACCCTCTCCGCTACTTCCACGGATACCTTGCCATTGGTTGGGCTGCGTATTGGTTCAAGGCCACCAAAACCGATCCTGGCGTTCTTAAATGTGACACCGCCACCAATGAGGTTCGCATCTGAATTTCCAACGATCGATAGTTTGAGTTGATTGGATTCTTCCTAGGAGATCTTAGCTCGTTACGAAAAGGGTGAAAATTGCGAAGAGTATTGCTTCTCTTGCATGGTGCGATTTTTTGTCTTTCTGGTGGACGTTTGTCTTCTCTCATCGAATCGTCTGGCAGTTGAGGCGACCGGTGCGCGCCAAGCACTGCGCAACGATGGATCAGTGTGTCGCCAAGTTTGACCATTACTGTCCGTGGCTGCAGAACGATGTGGGATGGCGCTCTCACCGCATGTTCGTCACCATGGCCACCCTCGCCGTCCCTGTCGTTGTCTACCACATGTTCCTCATCTACGAATGTACTCCTCGTGACCTTGATGGGACATTTCCTTAGGGTTATTTTTTATTTTGTGTGCACGCAGATTTCGTTGATGCGTTGGCGAATGAAAGTGATCTCGCGTGGTATCTCAAGGCGTTGTATTTATGGAATCACGGTATTCTCCGTTCGTTCGCTGCCTGTGTATGTCCACCCTGACATGATCTTCATGTAGAACCGTTGGCTGTGTTGGACCTCATCTACCACATCCTATTCTCTTTCTGGCTCATTCTCTTAGTGGGCGGGCAATACCGCATGATCATGACCAACATGACCACCGTGGAGACGCTGAAGCGCCGAGAGGAGGTTGGCCTTGGCTACAAATTCAATCCCTATGATAAGGTATCTCCCAAAGGTGGTTCTTCGCTATCAAACAACTCAATGCCATCACTATAGGGCATTGTCCAGAATATCAAGGAGTATTTTAACGACGGCTTTGACTACATCAATACGTTCGAACTTCCTCCAAACTTGCAGAACTTGGTCTAGCAGCCAGAATTCAAAAGAGACAAAGACTAGTGTGAATGCTTATTCATGACGACATCTTGGGCGACGATGCTCTTTCCCACCAGATCATCTCAAACAAACTAACTTTTTATAATAATCAGGGCTTTGTTAATCCTTATAATCACACAGGACCGACGAATAGGCGCTATCAGAGGGCAGGTATAAGAGATGAGTTTTTATTGACGCCGTCCGGAGGTCGGAGCGAGCCGTTTTAATTATACCTGTAGGCCGTCCTCGAATTGTCACGCGATGCCAAACCCTCCGTGGAGCAATTTTATTGAACATTATAACATCACAATAAATCCACATGCCAGGATAACTGTTCGTTCTCTGCTTCTCTCAAGCCTTGTTCTTCGAGCTATGAGCACATTGACTGAGCACGCTGGATGAACAATGGGGAAAGAAGAAGCAAGAATACCGTATTATTCTCCTTGAGCTCATTCACCATCCGCTCCTTCATCACTTTGCCCGTTGGAGTTCGATTTCCCAGGGTGAGATCGTCCTCCAGCTTGATTTGCTTGTCCTTCATCGCCACTCGGCAACTCTGCTTTGAGCTTGGCGTTCTCCCTCGTTAACTCCGCGATTGTCTTCAGTAGCCTCCCAATGATCAAAAAAAGATTTTGTCTAAAAGACCGGAGGAATGATCAGCAACGAGCAAAATGGACTATGGACGAGAGACGAGCGGCGTGCCTCTCCGAAATGGTATTGCTTGCTTCAGACGGAATGAAATAAGTGGTTACCAGTCCAAGCCTGCTGGTGGCCTTGGTTCAAATCTCCAAACGGCTCAAACGGCTCAAACGGCTTTTTTTCAGTTATCGATGAAGAAACAAACATGCTAACATCAAAACAATAGAGACAACGACTCCAGTATATAGCGTGATAGGTTCCGTACCGTGTGCTCATTATGACGACATCTTGGGCCACTTTCCCACCATTTTCCTCATCCCAGACTTGCTTGAAACAAGATTCATTTTGTTGCTGTGAAGGCTCAAATTAAATTAGTCTTCCATCAAACTTCCCCTAATCTTCTCTCTCATAGAGGGATCTCAAATGGAAATTATCCAGGATGTCACTCGAGAACGGAGGCGATGCATGAGATCAAATTCTGATGCAACAAATGAAGTCTCCGTCTTATCAGCAAGTACCGATGATGAGCGAAGTGATGTTGACTCGCCTATTGTGTTGTATGTAGCGCTATCAGCGGGCCGAGTGAGTGGCATCAGCTGCGCGATCAATGGACGCCATCACTGTTTGAATACACTGCCAGTCTTCGTGGGCAGAGTCGGAAGGCTCAACCGCGGAGATCGATTCAGTTGACCAGACGAGGTTGTCTGCTGTTCGAGGAGCTGGCTTTCAATTCTCTGTATTAAACCCAGCCCACATCACTTGATGGTGTTGTTCGTCATTGCAATTAAGAGTGTTCGAGGGTGCGTCTCGTTGACTTGTCGCGGCGTGCGCTCACAGAGGTCGCGAGCGGCTCCTGTATCTCCGCGCTTCGTGCTTCGTTGCATTCCTCGTCCCACAACGGGCCTTCGCTCTCCCGAAGAATTAGTAACTGGGCATTGTTTATCAAATATCTAATCAGGTTCGTGTGACAGGCGCGGCCGTGGACGACTCTAGCGCGCCCTGCGTACTGGCTTCCAGCGAGGCTCTCCTTCTCGACATAAGCAGAGCCGTGGGATTTGATGGAGGGCGTGCTGCGCACTCTAAATCTTGAGGGAAATATCTCTCGCTACGTGCAATGCTTTCAGATTGCCGGTACGTTCCTGGCTCGACGTTGCTTCCTCGTCAAGAATTCGTTGTTCGCCCAACTCGGCCCCCGTGTCGGCCGATGTCCTCATTGGCGTCCACCCGTTTTCCTTTGAATTTATTAGTACTTTGGATGAAATTTATGATATTTTGATCGGCCTGGACTCGCTCCACCGGCGCCCCTCCGCGTCGCCGGCACCTCGAGGTGTAATATATTTTGCGTGATTCGCTTCCTTGGTCGGCGTGGACCCTTCTTCGATCCCAATCCGATCATTCATATGGCGAGAAAATACAAATTATAATGTCGAATGTTTTAGGCTACAATTCCTTTGATGACTTGCTCATCACGGAGCCGTCATTGGACGACCTCGCCGTCATCGGTTCGTCGCGCTGTCTCCGCTTATTTTGCTGCTCCCCTTTGATTCATGTTGTCCTAGGTATAAGTAATCTAGGAGATCGCGAAAAAATATACTATGAAATCAATCCAGAAGCTGCTTTGATGGATGCTGGTCTGTTAAATTCTCGAGGCACGGGCACATTGTCACCTCGAGCGAATAAATTTGGTTCGTTTCCATTCCTTCACTTTTTTCGAGATGAAATATTGATGATTTGCATTTTGATAGATGACTACGATTTCGACGAGACCCCAAGCTACGGAGGATACGATGCTGGTGGAGCAGGTAACCTTTTTTCCTTTGGTGATTCCGCATTATTGAATCTCAGTGCTCTTCTCTAGCGGCCCTCTCCCCCGAAGAGGAAGAATATATGGCTCTGAAAAAACAATATGATATGCTCCTTAATGGAGGCGGCGGAGCTTCTGATAACTCTGGCATGTCCGAGGCCGAACTTGAGATGGAGCGCATGAAGCAAGAGCACGCCGAGCTTCTGCGTCAGTTGAATGGTCTCGGCGGCGCTGGCGGCGGTCGCGCCGCTCCGACCTATGAGAAGACGGCAGAGGAACTTGAATACGAACGAACAAAGGCGGAGTATCAAGCGTTGATGATGCAAGCCAACTCGATCCTCGCAGAGCCGCAGATGACCGAGGAGGAGAGCGAGTACGAGCGGACCAAGCGCGAGCTAGAGAGCATTCGTGCTCAGCTCAGCGGGGCCCAGGCTGCTCGTACGGCCCGAGTTTGAGCTCTCCTCCACTAACAATATCATTTAATATTTCGTTACTTTAGCTGCGGAGGAGATGAGTGAGGCCGAGGCCGAACTAGCGAATGCCAAAGCCGAATATCAAGCGATGCTCGAACAGATGAATTCCGTGTCTTCTTCTGGTCCTAATGGTACTTCCTTTGCCGTTTTGATGTTTCTTTATTGTGGAATTTTAATTAATATTTGTCACAGCGGATGACGAAGCCGAAGCGATCATGGCCGAGATGAACCGAATCAAAGAGCTCATGGCCCTCAAAGCCGCCAACCCTGATGTACTTTTTTTTCAATGAAGTTTTTCTGCTGCCACTTTCTTCTGATCAATCGGTGCATGTAGATGGAAATCGGGATGGAAGATGTGGATGGAAGTGACCCCGTTCTCAACGCGCCGCAGACCGTGACGTATCCTCGTACGTTAGCGGTTGCTGCTGGCGCGACTGCCCCACAAAACGACGGCATGCGCAAAGTTCAAAGTAACATGGAGCTGAATTCTCGAGCACTTCCTGCTCGACCTCAGAACAAGGTGTGGTCTCATTTCCGATGGTGATTCTATCTGTCTTAATTAGTTTCTCTAGGCGGCTGAAGTTCAAGTCCGTCGTCGCGTCACCAATGTCAATGGCATCCCGATGCCTACGGGTGTCCCGGCCCCCTCGACCCCACCTGCTCCAGCTCCCGCCACACCAGTTCTCAACAATTCTCAAATTGCCGCTAAGGCTCGCGAGATGATGACCGCTGGAATCGATCGTGCCACCATCGCTGCTTGGGTCAAAGAACAGCAAGCGTTGCAGAATGCCCCGCCCGTTGCTCAACCCGCCCCCGCTGCTACGCCAACTCCCCAAGCTCGCGCCTTGCCGACGCCTCAATCTCGCGCATTGCCTCAGCCTGGCCAGCCTGGTCGCGGTATGTGCCTTGTGAATTTGTTGACAGGTTACGTTACACGCTTTAACCTTCCTCACTTTTCAGACGTATCGACGCCTCAGCCTCAGGTCCGGCCAGCGGGCCCCACGATCGTTGTGCGCCCTGGCCAGAGCATTAGCAATGGCGCGACGAATCCTGTTCGACCCCAAGGTGCCGCGGGTGCTGCTTCTAACCCGACTGGAGCTGGTCAAGTTCGCCTTGGAGCCGGCACTGGCACTGCTGCCAATCCGGCCCCAAATCGTGTTGCACTCCCAACGATGAAAGAAGACACCGTCTCGAATGTCAAGACCGCTTCGCCCACTCCCACAAATGTTGTCTACTCGGATAATGTCCCGCAGCGCCCCGACGATCAACTTCGTGCGCCGACCAAAGGCGCCGAGCTTCTCGCTTCCAAGACGGGCATGACGCTTACCCCTGTCAAGGTATCGCTATGTCGCCCGATCTAACTGATCATTGTTGATGAATTATCCCTCACAGGGCTCGGGTATCTCTGGCGTGACCTTGATTCAAGATAGCAGCGCCAAGGCTCAAATCGAGGCTCTGAAAGCCCTCGCGTCTGAGGTCCCATTCCGCTTTCATATCGTTGTGTTCTTCCATTTTGAGACTGATCCTGCTCATTCTTACTTAGGGTAAGAATATGTCATTTGGCAACGATCTCCTAATTGAGGTTGCTGACCCCGTGACGGTTGGCAAGAGTACCGCCCAGGTGACCCTCTTCCTCGTCAGAGTACCTCCTTTCTTCCTCCCTCCTGTCTGCGCCTCGTTGGTTGATGTATTGTTGCTTCAGCTGACAACGAACATGCGGCAATTCAGCCACTTGACATTTAATAAGCTCGAAGTCAGACGCCGCTTCAACCACTTTGAGGCACTCCTCCCTTTGAAAGATCGTCTCTCTCTTCTTTTGCTCATCTTGTCATGATAGGAGTTGTATAACAAACTCATGGCCGCGACCAACTCTTGCCTCGCTTTGCCAAAGTTTCCCAAGAAGGACTTCTTTGCGCGCACCAAGGAGAACATTGTCGAGCAGCGCCTGACTTATTTCCAAAGCGTATCTCCAAACCATTTCCGTCTGCACGCGTTGAAGGTTATAATAACTCTCTGGTAGATGATGACGACGATCGCCAAGGACCCCGGCCTTCGCTGCCTGTCCTGCGTAGTAGACTTCTTCGACGACTCTAAGATGACCGATATCAAATTCAATGATGATGGTTCCGCTAAGCTCAAAGGGTTCGCCTCGTCTCCTTATCAAACTCTTAGCTTCCTCCATTTACGTCCATGACGATGATTTCATTCTTTGTTAGAACGTCAGTAACAGGGCGTGTCAAGGAGGGCCTCAAGGAGACTGGAAAGGACCTCAAGTCGCTGCTGAAAAAGAATAAGGATGAATATTAGATTGGGTTTGCCCCCTTCGGTCGATTTAGATCGTCCTGGTGTTAGTGTATTCTTTGTACAAAGTGGAGTTGCTTGCAAGTCGAATGCCACATTTTCAATAAGGAAGCATCTGCTCGTATCCGCTCGATTTGCTCTCTTGTCCATTATCGCGATTTAAGGGACAGCTTCAAGGAGTCAGGGAGTCAGAATGGCCTGCTGATGGTATCAAAATGATTGTCTGTTTGAATATTCAAGTCCGTCTTCGTACTTTTGCAGGGCTCAACGATTTCCGCCCACCAACTCACAAACCCAACGCGGAGAGCAAGACGGCATCAATTCCAGGTATTTACGGAAGCTTAAAGGTCTCTTCAAACTCAGTAGTCTTGATTCTCATCTCGCTAAATTCAAGGTTATGCCAGACATGCATGGCTTTGACCCCAAGAGCGCGGGCAGGAAATGGATAGCGAAAGTCATCACTTTCCTTCTGGATAGTGAAGTGAACGACCCACACTTCATTGATGCCAAGATTTTGGCCGTAATCTCGAGCTCGCCTATGAAGACAAATCAATCCATCAAAGCAGATAAAACAACAATTTGCCATACTCAAAATGGTCCACGATGTCAGGAATCGATCCGCTCGCCACCAACTCCAGCAAGATCATGGTACTTTCGCTGGGTACGACAATGAGATCACTACGCTTTCGCCCTCCAGCGTTAGATTGAGGAAGGACGACAACCTCCGAGGGAAGCCACGAGCGAAGAATGCGCTCTAACTCCGATTGGTAGACCGCTTCTTGGGGAACGAGCACGCCTTGAAGACCAGGAAGTGCTGCCCTCTTGAATGAGCGACGGGTCGCATTTCGAAGGTACGATGCATCCAACGCTTTCAAAGACGTCTCCAACAGACGCAACACGTCAAGACCGAAGCCGCCCGAAGTGAATGGCGGAGGCATGAGTGGAATTGGCGCGCCTTTAATATAAGTAGCTATACGCGTCCAAAGAAGCGAGGCGATAAGCGGTGAAGGGATCTATAATATAGGAGATCACTTCAAAACAACCAGATGGCGACAGCCGATTCGTACTGAATATGTTTTCTGCACAGGGTCGTTCCGCAATGCACCTTCGGCCGTTAGAAATCGAGCAATGTCATTGTCACGGTCACTCAAGGTCGAAATAGGCACACCCTCTGGATTAGGGAGGAATCGACGATACAGGAGCGCACGCATCTCTACGACGTCGGGGGAAGATCCCTTCAAAAGGTTCGCCAACTTCTGCATCGTAGGCCAATCCGTAGCATCTATTTCGAGCCGAAACGTCGCGTATCGAAGCCAGACTTCATATGAGATTGACGGTGTTTCAGCTCGAAGAGTTTCGTCCAGCAGACGCCCGCACAAATTGACCAAGCCGGCATGCCTATCAAAACAGGTCAAAATCCCATCTGCAGCTCTATCCTAGCTAGAAGAAGCAATGAGAATACCCCGCAGTTCGCGAGTGAATATCCTCCACGATGCGGTCGTCGAGCGTCAGGCCACGTTCTCTCTGGTAATCGGCATAGAGCAACTTCGTCTCCTCCAGCGAGAACCACTTGACCTGAACGGCTTCACGCACATTGAACGGAGATGAGCTCTTGCCTGTCAGTTCAAGAATGGAGAACGGGCCAATGGCAACAAGAGACTAATGAAAAGGTATCAGTCAATCCTTCACTATTAATCGAAGACGGGTTGGGACCTGCAGGAGATAAGTATCGCGTTTGTGCTTGATCCCGCGAAAAAGATTCAAAACGGAATCGATGACTGCTGGAGGGGCTTTGCAGAGGAGGTCAAACTCGTCGAGGAAAATGACGACATTCTTTCCGCTAAACAAGTCAGAATTTGAGGGTTCGAGCATCGCACGAAAGTCGTTCGCCGATCGGATAGCGGGAATCTTGACGTGGGTGTTATCAGCTCTAAAAGAATCTCCAAACGAAATCCAAAATTTATTGATTGACTTGAAGTCCACACCATTTTGGAAAGTAGCACTAATGAATATTAGAACATGAGCGACAGATCACAGAGGGAGAAAAGAAGAAAATCTGACCTGAGACAGCAATAATCTCCCTGAAGCTGCTCAATCGCGCGCTCGATCCGCGTTGTCTTGCCAGAACCTCGGGCGCCATAGAACATGAGGTAGTCCCCTTGTCTGATTCCAGGAAGCAACGTGCGCTCGTTCTCAGCGCCAGGATCAAGATAATAGTAGCTCTGCTTGGTGAACCGCGTGATAGCGCCACTCACAGTCCAGCGGCGAGGCGGCGACGAAGAGGTGTGCGCTGACTGCGCTAGGCGCTGTCGAACGAATCCGTTTGCGAAATCAGGAATTCGCTCCTGCTCAAATAGAAATCAAAGAGATGCAATATATACAAAAAAGAGACATAACGAAGTGGCAAGGAATTGCGCACAAGAGGCTCGCGAGGACGAGCCAAAGGCGAAAGCAAAGCGAAAGATGACGACCAATGAGTATCCGCCGCCAAGTTCATCGCAGACCGGCACAGTAAGGCATTCTCAGGGATGCCTCGGGGAAAAGGAAGCACCGCTGGCGCTCGCGCTCGCCACCGCCATGATGCCTGATGATTTCGAGACCAGAGCCCGAATAAATGCGCCCGCGCCATGAAGTGACAAAGCCTGGGGCTGACACGAATTGTGCGATGCCTCGTTCGTGCTATCCTGCGAAACATAAGTGCGTGCATTCTTGACTTCCCGCGGCCTTCCTGTGCAAACAGAGTTATAATCGTCTCGTGATGCCCTCTCGCTTTGTGTCTCAAGGACAAGGGTGTCACCTGAGGCTTTCGCCACTCAGGACAACATTGCCGTCACCTGAGCCGAGTCCACTCCTAACGAAGGCGATGTGAGTAGCTCGCATGTCGCGAGGTCGAGCTCGGCGGGCGCCGCGCCCAGCAGTCCTTGAGCACAGAACGAGAGGTCATCACGATACGATACACAGAGGCACAAAAATAAGCATTTCAAAGGCCGCGGGAAGTCAAGAACGCAATTTTGTTTCGAATTTGTCCCTGCGCAAACCACGGCATCAAATAATCGTCCGAAGGGAACTTTTTATTATTGTTAGATTGGAGGACGAAGGAGGTATCGATAATGTTTCATCTATATGACACTCATTCGATTGATTTAGACCTTGCTAAGAATGCCCTTGACCCACTCGAACGTGAAGTCCTCCTTATCGCGCACCTCGGCAATCTAAAAAACACTCGGACTGAGCTGGGCCTGCGCAAGCATCTCCGCCATCAAATCAAAATTGAATGGAAAATATTACGAATATATGAAAGATACAAGAGAGGGCGTGCCTTGAGGATCTGGAGGGCGTTGACCAAGCGGTTCTTGGTGGAGGCGTAGAGGGTGTTCATCGCTATGCTCGTCGGCGGCGCGAAGTAAATGAACACGAGAGGGTAGGTCTTGCGGCCGTCCTTGGTCTCGAATTCGGTGCTAAGAAGACGCAGGACGATGATAAGGAGATGATCAAGATGAAAAGTCAAAGGAATAATGCACGTGTAGGCAATGTAGCGAGGCTCGCCCTCAGGAAGCTCCTCCTCGACGAACTGGGCAAAGTCGACAATGTCCTCGATAATCGTGTCCTCCTCGACGGTGAGGTTGTCCTTGTTAATGCGCACTATGGGGATCGAATAAATAGCAACTTGACAACGAAGAGGATGACCGGCGATCTCCATCGGAAAACGTTCATCGGAAGTGATTGAGCCGAAGTAGCCCTTGCGGTCACGGCTTATTCCCTGTCTATTGCACAATTCCATCCACCAAAAAAAAAAACTTCACTATATTCCATAAATAATAATTTGAGGGCGATGAGGCGAGGACAAAGTGCGCACGAGGTTGAAAATGACAAGTGAAGGACGGGGAGGTACTCAAGAACGCGCGATTGTACTTGCGGCTCGTCTTGAACTTCTTGAAGCTCGCCACCAAGGCGTCGGGGATATCGCAGGTCGTCTAATATTATGAGTGAAAAAGAGGCCTCCGCACGGAAGAAGCGAGCGGCGAGGGGCAACAGAAGAAGCCCTCGAGGAGCAAAGATTCCATTCGAATCGGGAGTGAAAGCTGTCGCACCATTGCTTTGCCAGATCCACACAAGGGAGTGCGCGATATCAACGAAAGTCGTGATAATGGATCCCTTTTTTGGGCGAGAGCTGCCCAGGAA
>Ga0154020_10009511_pt1 | contig 11183 bp, 12 predicted proteins | sample Klosneuvirus_201_FD_109709 | JGI IMG/M metagenome (GOLD analysis project Ga0154020, IMG submission 109709) | Active sludge microbial communities from wastewater, Klosterneuburg, Austria - Klosneuvirus_20160825_MG | ecosystem: Engineered > WWTP > Aerobic digester > Activated sludge | place...
GCTCCGCCCCCGCCCCGGCGCCGTCCACCGCCTCACTCACCGCCAGGCAGTTGGCATCGTTCTGCAGCCGCACCGGCCGCTGCAGCAGGGCTTCCAGGTCCTGTTGCAGGGAACGGCCGTTGAGCACCACCGAGTTCGCGTTCTTGATGCGGCCGGTCAGGGCCGACACCGCTCCGGGGATCGCCATGCCCAACGGAAGTCGATCGCCTGCATCGGCCACCGCATCCGCCAGCCCCACCAACTCGGCAATCACCTGGAGCGTGCCGGCATAGTCGCCCTGGGGTGTGGGGCGGCGCTCGCGCAACAGCACCTGCCCCGCAACGTCCAGCAGCGCCACCTCGATCTTGGTGCCGCCCAGGTCGACGCCCAGCAACCGGCGCCCGGCCCCGGCCCCGGCCTCGCCCTCGACCGTTACAGCCTCAGTCATCCGGCTGCCCTTCCAGGTCCGGGAACAGCACGGAGGTGAAGCCAAAGCGCTGGAAATCGCGCATGCGCATCGGGTAGAGCTTGCCGATCAGGTGGTCGCATTCGTGCTGCACCACCCGGGCATGGAAGCCCTCGGCCTCACGTTCGATGGTTCGGCCCGACGGATCGAAACCGCTGTAGCGGATGCGGTGGAACCGCGGCACCACGCCGCGCAGGCCGGGAACGGAGAGGCAACCCTCCCAGCCCTCCTCTTCCTCGTCGCCAAGGGGTGTGATGCGGGGGTTGAGCAGCACGGTCCGGGGCACCGCTGGGGCGTCCGGGTAGCGCTCGCTGCGCTCGAAGCCGAACAGCACCACGGCCAGGTCCACACCGATTTGCGGTGCGGCCAAGCCAACGCCGCCTGCCGCAAGCATGGTGTCGTGCAGATCGGCGATCAACGCGTGCAGTTCAGGGCTGTCGAAGTGTTCGACAGGACGGGCCACCCGCAGCAGGCGCGGGTCTCCCATCTTCAGGATGTCTCGCAGGGCCATCGGCCGTTTGTCTCCGTCTGCGCCACCCTGGTGCAGGGCGGTCGCTGGGTTCGGATTATCGGTCGGGCCCGAGATGGGCGAAGGTCACTCGCCGCTGGCGTCGTCCATCGGCTCGTCGTCGATCGCCTGATCCCAGTCCAGGGCATCGGCCACCACACGCGGGATCAGCGGCTTGTCCAGCGGACGGCAGACCCGGCGCTGCAGGCGCTGCAGGCGCTCGGAACGCTCCACCGCGCGCAGCACGGCGGCGGGGTCCATCATGATCGCGAAGGGATCGGCTGCGGTGTGGGTCTTCATGGCGGGCTCCTGAGGCTGGGGTGTCGTGATGGAGCCCACTTTAGAAAATTCACCCACCTCTGACGAGTGGCGCGACCGCGGTAAACCGTGTCGGAATCTGTCTGACAAGGCTGTCAGCGACCAGGACCCGAGGCCCGCCCTGCATGCCCGGGATGACTGCAATCCCGGTCCAGCAATGAATAAACTTTCCTTTGAAATCAACGTTCTGGAGTGCAAATCTCCAGTGAACTCTCAGGTTTTACTCCGCTGTGGACAAGCCGAGACTGAACAGGCGTCTGGTGTTGCTTCGCGTCACCTTTGCGATTTCTTCCACATCCAGCCCTTTGATGCGGGCCAGCTCCTGCGCCACATGGGGCACCAGTGCCGGGGTATTGAGTTTGCCGCGATGCGGCATCGGGGCCAGGTAGGGGCTGTCGGTCTCGATCAGGCAGCGCTCCAGCGGCACCCGCCGAGCGACATCGCGCAGATCCTGGGCGTTGCGGAAGGTCAGGATGCCTGAAAACGAGATGTGGAAGCCCATCTCCAACGCGGCATCGGCCACCTGCTGGGTTTCGGTGAAGCAATGGAACACGCCACCCACCTGATCAGCCCCTTCCTCGCGCAGGATGCGCAGGGTGTCCTCCGAGGCGCTGCGGGTGTGGATCACCAGGGGCTTGCCCAGCTGCCGGGCGGCACGCACATGCACCCGCAGGCGCTCGCGCTGCCATTCCATGTCTGCCACGCTGCGGCCGTTGAGGCGGTAGTAGTCCAGCCCGGTTTCTCCCACCGCCACCACCCGCGCGAGCCGGCCGAGGGTCACCAGCTCCTCCACCGTCGGTTCATGCACCCCTTCGCTGTCCGGATGAACCCCCACCGAGGCCCAGAAATTGTCGTGCTGCTGCGCCAGTGCATGCACGCGGGGAAACTCTTCGATGGTGGTGCAGATGCACAGTGCCGCCTCCACCCGCGCTGTAGCCATGGCGGCGCGGATGGCTTCGACCTGGGAGGTCAGTTCCGGAAAGCTGAGGTGACAGTGGGAGTCGATGTACATCTTGGAGCAAAGTGGCGCAGGTGCCGCAGTCCAGCGCGATCGACAAACGAGCGCTGCCATGGATCCGGCCTGACCGGTCCGGTGGCAGCGCCCCTTCGATGAGGGCGACACGAACCGCTGCTGGGGAGGGAGGTCAGATGGTCTGGGTGGGCTTGGCCGACTGGATGGCGGTGCCCAGCATCTCTTCAATGCGCACCCGCAGCGCGCGGGTCTTCTCGTCACCTGGAAAGCGCACGCCGACGCCCTGGGTGCGGCCACCGGAGGCGTTGGGCGGCGTCACCCAGGCCACCTTGCCGGCCACCGGGTAACGCTGCGGGTCTTCCGGCAGGGTCAGCAGCAGGTAGACGTCCTCGCCCAGGCGGTACTCCCGCGTGGTCGGCACGAACAGGCCCCCTTCGGCGAACAGCGGGATGTAGGCTGCATACAGAGCCCCCTTTTCGCGAAACACCAGCTGGATCACGCTGGGACGGCCAGAGGAGCTGCCGCCGGAGGCCAGGTGGGTACGGGGGACGGGTTCGTTCATCTCGGGCAAGGGTCGCGGGTCGGACGGGCCGCCATCTACAAGGAAGCGCAACAGCGCTGCAAAACCAACGGCGCTGCGAAACCGTCAGTGTATCGGCAGCGTGCCTCTGGTCACGTGCAAAGCGCACCCTTCGGACCCCTCACTTCCCTGCTTTGGCAGAGCAGCCGTCGGCCCGTCAGAACCGCCCTCCCAGCATCAGCGCCTCCACCGCCAGTCCTGCACTGAAGGGATGCTCCGCCACCCGGGCATGCCGGCGCAGCTGTGCGGCCCAGGCCGTGAACTGGTCCAGGTCTCCCGCGGCCAGCTCCGACCGGGTGAAATATCGCGGCGCCAGTCCCAGACTGACCAGGCTGCGGTCATGGCAGAGTTTGGACAGGGCCTCCACCAGCACCGGCAAGGGCCAGCCCGACACTGCGGCCGACTGCCCGCTGGCGACCCATTGCGGGAACTGCCGCCACGCCTGGGCGTCCATCCCCTCGCGCTGGCGCTGCAGAGCCTCCAGCGGGCGGCCACCACAGGCGTCCAGCAGCACCTGCGCCTCCTGTGCGTCCCCCACCCCCCGCGACTGCAGCCAGACCAGCGCCTGTTCCCGCGCCGGCGGCAGCAAACGCACCGCCTGACACCGACTGCGGATCGTGGGCAGCAGGCTGTCGGTGGAGCCGCAGCTGAGCACGAATCGCAGGGCACCGGGCTCCTCCAGCGTCTTCAGCAGGGCGTTGGCGGCCACGGCATTCATTGCCTCGGCCGGGTGCAACAGCAGCACCTTCAGGCGTGCCCGGCCAGCGGTGAGTTCGGCAAAGTCCAGCGCTGCACGCACTTGATCGACCTTGATCTCCCGGCTGGGCTTGCGTTTGCGGCCCTCACCCTCGGCGTCGCTCCCGCCCTCTTCGACCGGGAGACCGGCTTCGGCACGCAAGGCCTCGGGGACCAGCAGCCGCAGGTCCGGATGGCTGCGTTCGTCCACCAGGTGGCAGCTGCTGCAGTGCCCGCAGGCCAGGCCCTCCCGACCCGGCACCCGGCGCTGGTCCTGAGGGGTCTCGCACAACCAGGCACGCGCCAGTTCCACCGCAAAGTCGAACTGCCCCACCCCCGGCGGCGCCTGCAGCAGCAGCGCATGGGCCTGCTGGGTGGCCAGGGTGTGGCGCAGCGGCTCGGCCAGCCAGGGCAGCAGCTCACGGGGTGCATCCGTCTGTGCACGCGGCTCCGCGGCGCGCGGGGTGGGGCTGCGGCGGGTGCTGCTCACCATCCGCGCTGCTCCAGCACCGCCCGGATCTGCAGAGCCACCTGCGCCGGTGTACCGCCGGCCTCCAGCCTCGCAAACCGGCCAGGTGCAGCCTCGCAACGCGCCAGGTAGGCGGCCCGCACACGGGCAAAGAAGTGAATCGACTCCGCCTCCAACCGGTCGGCCGCCCGGGCTGCGGCACGACGCCGGGCCGCCACCTGCGGATCGAGGTCGAACCACAGCGTCAGGTCCGGCTGGCGCCCCTGCTGTACCCAGGCCTCCAGTTGCCCGAGCACGGCCAGATCGAACCCCCGGCCCCCGCCCTGGTAAGCAAAGGTGGCATCGGTGAAACGGTCGCACAGCACCACGGCCCCCCGCGCCAGCGCCGGTTCAATCACCTTGACCAGGTGATCGCGCCGGGCAGCGAACACCATCAGCGCCTCGGTGAGGGCGTCCATCTCCCGGTGCAGGAACAATTCGCGCAGCGCTTCGGCCAGCGCGGTGCCGCCCGGCTCCCGGGTGCGCAGCACCTCCAGGCCGCGCCCAGCCCAGCGTTGTGCGATGGCCTCCACATGGGTGGTCTTGCCGGCACCGTCGATGCCTTCGACCGTCACGAAGCAGCCCGCCGGGCCCGACCGGGCTGCGGTTGCGGTTGCGGTTGCCTGCCCCATCTGATCGGGGCCGTTCACGGCGAGGTCCTGCGTTGGTACTTGTCCACGGCGCGATTATGTTCGGCCAGGGTCTCGCTGAATTCGCTGCTGCCGTCGCCCCGGGCGACGAAGTACAGGGCCTTGCTCTCGGCCGGGCGCACCACCGCCCAGAGTGAATCCCGCCCCGGCATGGAGATCGGTGTGGGCGGCAACCCCTGGCGGGTGTAGGTGTTGAAGGGCCCGTCGGTGAGCAGGTCGCGTTTGCGCAGGTTGCCGTCGAAGCCGCTGCCCAGGCCGTAGATCACCGTCGGGTCGGTCTGCAGCGGCATGCCGATGCGCAGACGGTTCAGGAACACCGCGGCCACCAGGCCCCGCTCGGCCGCGCGGCCGGTTTCCTTCTCGACGATCGAGGCGAGCTTCAGCAGGTCGTCCGGCGACTTCAGCGGGCTGCCGGCGGGCCGCTGCGCCCAGGCCGCATCGACGCGCCGCTGCATGGCCGCGTAGGCCCGCTGGAGCACCGCCAGATCGCTGCTGCCCTTGGAGTAGGCATAGGTGTCCGGGAAGAAGCGTCCTTCCGGTAAAACGCCGGCAGCGCCGATGGAGGCCATCACCTCGGCATCGCTGAGGCCCTGGGTCTGGGGCTTCAAGGTGGGGTTGCGCTGCAGTTCGGCACGCACCTGCCGGAAGGTCCAGCCGTCGATCAGGCGGAACAGGGCCAGACTCTCGTCGCCCACCACCAGCTTGCGCAGCAGGCTGCGCGGGGTGACCCCTGCGGTGATCTCGTAGCTGCCGGCGCGGATGGCGCGGGCATCCCCCGACCAGCGGAACCACTGGTAGAGCCAGAACGGTGAGGTCTGCACCCCGGCTTCGTTCAGGTTGCGCACGATGTCGCGCGGTGTCTGGCCGGGTTCCACCTCGAATTCGATGACCGGCTGCGACAGCGACAGCGGTGCCTGCAGCCACCACCCCAGGGTTGCGCCCAGCGCCGCGATCGTCAGCACCAGGGCGAGCAGCCAGGCGGCGACACGCCCACCTTGCGCGCGCGCGGCGCAATGCGTCTTCACCCTTGGCTGCAATTCCCGACCCACATGCCGATCCATGGGGCCAAATCATAATGACTGCATGGACTCATCAGCCTCCCAACCCCTGGCCGGCGGTGCCTGCCGGCTGACCGACCTCGGCCTGATCCGCGCCACCGGCCCCGATGCCGTGGCCTTTCTGCATGGCCAGCTCAGCAACGACGTCAAGCTGCAGCCTTTGCATCGGGCCCGCCTGGCCGCCTTCTGCACCGCTCAGGGGCGCATGCTCGCCAGCCTGATCTACGCCAAGCAGGGCCCTGAAGAGGTCTGGCTGGCCTGCAGTCGGGACCTGCTCGACCCCACCCTGAAGCGCCTGCGCATGTTCGTGCTGCGCGCCAAGGCCCAGCTCGTCGACGCGGGCGAAACCCTGTGTGCCCTGGGCCTGGCCGGTCCACGTGCCGCCGAGTCACTGGGCGCCGCCGCCCCGGGCGAGACCTGGGACAAGGTGGATCTGGCGGGCGGTCAGCTGATCCGCCTGCCCGATGCGGTGGCCGCGCCGCGGTGGCTCTGGATCGGACCGCAGGAGCGGGCCGCTGAGGTGGTGGGCACAATGCCCGCCCTGGACCCGGAAACCTGGAACTGGCTGGAAGTGGCCTCCGGTGTGGCGATGGTGCGCGCCGCCACCAGCGGACAGTTCGTGCCACAGATGCTGAACTACGAGCTGGTGGGCGGAGTGGATTTCAAGAAGGGCTGCTACCCCGGCCAGGAGGTGGTGGCGCGCAGCCATTACCTGGGCAAACTCAAGCGCCGCGGCTACCTGCTGCGCAGCGCCGAGGCAGCTCAACCCGGCCAGGAAGTGTGGTGGAGCGGTGATGAGCGCCAACCCAGCGGCCAGGTGGCCGACGCTGCCGCGCTGCCTGCCGAAGCGGGGGGCGGATGGCTGCTGCTGGCCGAACTGAAGATTGCGGCCACCGCCGAAGGCAGTCTGCACCTGGGCAACCTGCAGGCGGCGGCAATGCGGCTGCAGCCGCTGCCCTATGCCCTGCCCCACGAGTCCGAGGCGGCCTGATCTGAATGGGCCCGATGGCTGGGCCGGGAGGACCCTCCCGCCCGGCCGGTCGGATCAGCTGAACAAACGACGCGCCGCAGGAGAACCGGCCGGCAGGTTCTGTTCCGCCAGCTCCTCGTAGAGACTGCCCAGATCGGTCCCCACCTTGCCCAGGGCGTCGGTCGGCAGGGGTTGGCCCTTGTCGTCGCTCACCCGCGCGTCCAGTCCCAGCGCCAGGGCCCGCCCGGCGGCACACCAGGCGTTGAACGGCTGATCTCCCGCGGGAGTCTGCGGCACGTCGAACACCAGCGACACCTCGTCGATGCGAGCCTGACGAGGGTCATCGGCGAGCGCGGCCTGCGGATCGAAGTGCAGGGCCAGCATGGCCGGCGCCCCCTCTTCGGCCGAAGGCAGCACCATCCGCCCGGGTGTGGCGCCGGCCACAAAACCGTGCCGCGCAGCGTGGGCCTGCACAAAGGGCAACGGCCAGGGCCCGCGCTGCGGCTGCAGGCGCATCGCCAGCTGCGCATCGTGTGCGCCGGCAAAGGCGTCCAGCTCACGGGCCCGGGCCACCACATCGAGCATGTCCGGAAAATCCGGCAGGGCGGAGATCGCATCGGCAAAGGCCTGGATCTTCTGCACAAACTCGGAGTACTCGATCTCGTTGAGCGGTCCCATCCGGTTGGCCAGCTGCACACCGGCCTGCACCTCGCGGTACCAGCGGCCCGCGGTCGGCGCCTCCCATTCGCCGCTGCCCTGTTCACGGCCTTCAATGAAGAAGGGCTTGCCGCCCGCACGCCGGCTGGGTGGCAGATGGGCCAGCAGCGTTTCGCCGGACACCGGCGCTTCCACCGACAGACCGGCCAATGCATCGACCCGGGCGTCCAGCCGGGGCTGGCTGGGGGCACGCCGAACCGGGGGCACCACCAGCGGCGGCGCGGCAGGTTCCTGGCTACCTCCCGCGGATTCCGGCGACCCCGTGCCGGCATCGTCGAACACCGGTTCCATGTGGCGACTTGCCGGCGGCAGGGACTGGCGACGACCGCCCCCGGCACGCCGCGCCTGCCAGGTGCCATGCGCAATCACCGCCGCGAGCACCAAGCCCCCCAGCACAGCCAGCCACAGTTGCAGCGATTTCATCGACGCTTGCGATCCTCGGTTCCACTCAAGATGGAGATGATGCCTGAGTCAAGGACAAGGCCGGCTGACGAAGGCGGTCGGCAACACGGATTCAGGGCCTGCAACACCCACCCTGCAGTTCAAGGCGCTCCAGAACGGTCCAGGACCTTCAAGGGCGCCAGAGCAGGCAGACGGCGTGGGCCTCGATCGACTCGCCCCGGCCCACCGGCCCCAGCCGCTCGGCGGTCTTGGCCTTGACGTTCACTTGGCTCAGCGCCAGGCCGAGTGCCGCAGCGATGCGCTCGCGCATGGCCGGAATGTGCGTTGCCATGCGCGGCGCCTGAGCCACGATGCTGCTGTCCACATTGCCGATGCACCAGCCCTCGGCCGCCACCCGGCGCCCCGCCTCGGCCAGCAGCTGCAGCGAATCGGCGCCCCGGAAGGCTTCGGCTGTGTCCGGGAAATGCCGGCCGATGTCCCCCAGCCCGGCCGCACCGAACAGGGCGTCGGTGATGGCATGCAGCAGGGCATCGGCATCCGAATGGCCCAGCAGGCCCCGATCGAAGGGAATCTCCACCCCACCCAGCTTCAACGCCCGTCCCGGCACCAGCGCGTGCACATCCCAGCCTTCGCCGATGCGCCAGGGCGGCAGCGGGGAGGATGGGACTGCCACGGCCTCCACCACAGCCCCTACCACAGGCTCAACCACGGCCTGACTCTGCGGAAGCGGCCGAGCTGGATCCGGAGCCTGAACCTGAGACCGGACTGGACCCCGAACCGCCCCCGGACCAACCGCCGCTGGACGCCGGCTTGTCCTTGTCGATCGCCGGGTGCATGTCGTCGATCCACAGCACCTCGTCGGCATAACACTGCAGGTCGGTGGACAGGTTGGCCATCGCGCCGTGCAGCCAGAACTCCTTGTGCAGGTCCGACTTGATGTAGGTGATGGCGTCCTCGAAGTCGCCGTCACCGGCCGAGAGGATCAGCCGGTCGTACACGCCCTGGGCGGCCAGCTTGATGATCAGGGTGGCGATGCCCACGTCCACCCCCTTCTGCACCGAGCGGCTGAAGGCGTTGCCGCAGCTCGGGCAGGTGCAGTTCAGGTCCTTGAGCGAATACAGCTGCACCCGCATCTTCGGCCCCCGGGGGGCGGCGGACTTCAACCAGCTGTGGAAGGCGTTCTGGCTGTCGGTGGCAACGTCCGGCGCCGTGTTCAGGTAATACGCCTCGTGCAGCCTGCCACCGTTGGCGCGCTCGATCTCGGCCTTCAGCTTGAGGTAGTCAAAGGGCTTGCTGCGGCCGTGGTTGAACAGATAGGCGCCGTCGACGATCCAGACGGTCTTCTTGTCGGACATGGGTGGTTTCTCTCGGGGGAGTTGAAAAGGAAAACAAAGGGCCGGCGGTTGCCGACCGGACCGCGAGCATACGCTGCCCGGGCCGGTCGAACACCACCCGGAGCGTCACATCAGCTCGCCACGGTGGCCTGGATCAAACGCTCGGCCAGCACAAAGTCTTCCGGCCAGGTGAGCTTGAAGTTGCCGGCCTCCCCCCGCACCAGCAGCGGGGCATGACCCAGTGACTCCACCGCGCTGGCCTCGTCGGTGACCGCATCACCCGCATGGCGCAACGCCGGCATCAACAGGCCGAGGCGAAACATCTGCGGCGTCTGCGCCGCCCACTTGGCCGCCCGGTCCAGCGTGGCCACGGCCCGACCGGCCTGCTCCTGCTTGAGGGTGTCGGCCACCGGCAGCGCCAGCAGGCCGCCCACCTCGTCGTCGCGGCAGGCATTGATCAGCCGGTCCACCGCCTCCGGGGTGATCAGGCAGCGCGCCGCGTCGTGCACCAGCACCCAGTCGTGCGGCTGGGCGCCACGCGCCAGCAGCTCCGCCAGACCGTTGAGCACCGACTCCGCCCGGGTGGCCCCGCCGCAGCGGGCCACCCAGGCGCGTTCACCGGCAAATGCGGGCACCGCTGCCTCGAACTGCTCGTCCTGCGGCGACAGCACCACCAGAATCGCCTCCAGCCGCTGCACCTGCGCCAGCGCCGCCAGGGTGTGCGCCACCACCGGACGGCCTGCCAAGGGGTGGTACTGCTTGGGCCCCCCCACCCCGGCACGGGCGCCCACACCGGCACAGGGAACCAGGGCAAAACAACGGGGTGCGGATCCGATCAACATCACCGCATTGTGCCGCCGGGTCAAAGCGGGCCGCGCACAATGCCGCCTCCAACCTCACCCCGCAATGACCGCCCTGCCCCCCCATTCGCCCGCAATCTTGCCCGCCCAACCCTTCGATGCCCTGCTGGACCTGCCGGACGACACCCGGGTGCACACCCTGTCCAACGGCGTGCGGCTGCTGGTCATCCACCAACCGGGGGCGCCCGGGGTCAGCGTGAGTGTGTTCCTGCGCAGCGGCGGCCAGCATGAACCGGCACGCTGGGGCGGCATCAGCCACGTCATCGAACACATGGCCTTCAAGGGCAGTGCCACCCGCAACTGCCAGCAGATCAACCTGGATGCCGAGCGCCTGGGTGCCGAGGTCAACGCCCACACCGACCGCGACCACACCGCCTACCAGATGCGCGGGCTGGCCGCACACACCCTGCCGTTGCTGCGCATGCTGGCCGACCTGGTGCTGCACCCCACCTTCCCGCAGGAGGAGCTCGATCGCGAGCGGCAGGTGATCCTGCACGAGCTCACCGACGTGGAGGACGATGCCTACGCGGTGGCCTGGCGCCTGTTCGACCAGGCCGCCTACGGCCGCCACCCCTTTGCCCGACCGGTGATCGGCAGCCGCAGCAGCATCGAGAAACTCACCCGCCAGGACCTGCTGGACCACCTGCAGCAGCGCTGCAGCGGCAGCAACCTGATCGTCGCGGTGGCCGGGCCGCTGCCGGCCGAAGCCCTGCTGGCCGAGGTGGAGGCCGGCTTCGGCCACCTGGCGGCCGGCGCCCCCAACCAGGTCGAGCCGGCCCGCTGGATCGGCGGTGTGCGCATCAAGCGCCACGGCGGCAGCAGCCAGAGCCAGGTGGTGCTCGGCTGGCCCATCGCCCGCCTCGACCAGCTGCAGCCGGCCGATGCCGTCGCCGCCGCGGTGCTGGGCGAAGGCATGAGCTCACCGATGCTCGACGAACTGCGCGAGCGCCGCGGCCTGGCCTACCACATCAACGTCGTGGCCGAACAGCAGGAGCTGGGTGGCCAGTTCGTGGTGGAAGGCGCCACCAGCCCGAAGCAGCTGCCGGAGTTCCTGGAGGGCTCCCTGGCCCTGCTGCGCCGCCATGCCGATCGTGTGGAAGCCATCGACCTGGAACGGGCCCGCCA
>Ga0154020_10009512_pt1 | contig 11183 bp, 10 predicted proteins | sample Klosneuvirus_201_FD_109709 | JGI IMG/M metagenome (GOLD analysis project Ga0154020, IMG submission 109709) | Active sludge microbial communities from wastewater, Klosterneuburg, Austria - Klosneuvirus_20160825_MG | ecosystem: Engineered > WWTP > Aerobic digester > Activated sludge | place...
GGCGTAGACCTGCAACTAGCGGGTGGCGAAACCGCCGACGTGGGTGATATTGTGCGCACAATTGACGTAGGTGTTACGGCTTTTGCCCGCATGAAACGCGACGTGGTACTGGTGAACAACATCCAGCCCGGCGACGTTGTCGTGGGGTTGGCTTCCTTCGGGCAAGCCACATACGAGACGGAGTACAACGGCGGCATGGGCAGCAACGGACTCACCGCAGCCCGTCACGATGTGCTGACAAATGAGTACGCCGCGCGTTATCCGGAAAGTTTTGACCCTCATGTACCGAAAAACCTGGTGTACAGCGGGAATCGCCTCCTGACGGAAACTATCGCTGTGGATGGTCATGAAATTGCCGTCGGCAAACTCATTCTTTCGCCGACGCGTACGTATTTGCCTGTGTTGCGAGAGGTGTTGGCCAAACACCGGGAAAACCTTCACGGTTTGATTCACTGCACCGGTGGGGGCCAAACTAAAGTGCTCAAGTTTTTGGAAAACGCCCATGTGGTCAAGGACAACCTGTTCGAAGTACCACCACTTTTCCGCCTGATTCAGGAAAGTAGCGGCACCGGCTGGCGCGAAATGTATCAGGTGTTCAACATGGGCCACCGGATGGAAATATATTTGCCCGGACAATATGCCGAAGACCTGATCCGAATTGCTGCGGGTTTCGGCATTGGGGCTCAGGTTGTTGGTCGGGTCGAAGCGTATTCGGGGACAAAAGTGACGGTGAAGAGTCCATACGGCGCCTTTGAATACACCGAGTAGTTAAAGCAAAATCGAGTGCATAAGCATCTCCTGTCCTAAATTTCTGTCTTCCTGTCAAAACAGATACTCCTGCAACCATCAAGCAAACACGTTATGAGAATTCTACAGTTTTTCCTTTTTATCCTGTTTTCCAGCCTGATCCTGTTGGCGTGCGGCGAAGATTTTACCAAAAAAATTGCTGCGCTGGAAAAAGAGTTGGCGGCCACGAATAACCCCGCTATAGCAGATTCCCTCTGCCGCACCTACGAGGCGGCCGCTCAGGCAAAACCCGGCGATCATGCTCAAAATTTGTTATACCTGACCAAGGCAGCAGAGATCAAATTCCTGCGCAACAAGGATGCGGTACATGCCGTGCGATTGGTCAATTCGGCCATTCAGGAACACGGCGACGGTCAAGACCTGGCGGAACCCATCAGTCTGTTGACACGGATATGGCGCGTATATCAACACAAGGCCACGCCGGATTTTTCCAAAGAACCGGATGATATTGACCAGACCAAACTCAATCTTGAACGGAACCTGTTTTGGATTGACTCCGCACTTTTGCGACTCGACCGGGCAATGGGTGGCGCTACAGCCACGGATAAGGACAAGGCACAATTGTTCCTGCAATTGTCTGAAGGGTATGCCACGTTGGTGCAATCGGTGGACCCTAATAAATTCGTTGACCTGAACATGAAGGCTGCCGGGCTGGCCAAAACCATCGGAGAGCCAAATACGGCGCTGCGTTTTTACTACAATGTGGCTGAAAAATTGCCCGCGCACGCCAAGGCGCCGACGGCTTTGTTTATGATGGGATTCATCTACGAAAACGATGTGAAGGATATGACCTTGGCCAAGAGCACGTACGAGGAATTCCTGAAACGGTATCCCAATGACCCGGACTATGTGGACGATGCAGAAAATGCCTTGAAATTTCTGGGTGTCCCGCCGGAAGAGATCATCAAGCAATTTGAAAAAAATCAGCAGTAACACGAAACCGGAGCCACATACCGAGGCATCATTTCCACCTGCCTTCCGCGCATTTCTCCAAACCGTAGGCCCGGCGAGCCGTCTTCGTTTGGCGCCGACCCCTTCGGGCTTTTTGCACCTTGGCAACGCCTACAATTTTATCCTCAACTGGCTGGCTGCCCGACATGCGTCCCGCGCCCGACTGTTGCTCCGTATTGATGATCTGGATGCAGAACGCAAACGGCCGGAATTTCTGCAGGATGTGTTCGACACACTCCACTGGCTGGGCTTGGACTGGGACGAAGGCCCGCGTTCGCTGGAGGATTTTGAGTCGAACTGGTCGCAACGCTTGCGGATGCCGTTGTATGAAAACATGCTCAATCACTTGCGTCAGGAAGGGCACGTTTTTGCCTGTACCAAATCACGGCGCGATCTTGCCCCGTTCCAGGGCGATTACCCACCGGAGTTCCGGGAACAACATCTTTCGCTGGATGCGCTGGACGTGGCGTGGCGTATTAAAACGCCTATCCCGCGTGTCCCCGGGTTTCCGCCGGACTTTGTGGTGCGTCGCCGCGACGGCATCCCGGCCTACCAGGTAGCCAGTTTGGCCGACGACCTGCATTTCGGGGTCACCCACGCCATTCGGGGCGCGGATCTGGCGGAGTCTACGGAGGCGCAGCGTTTTCTGGCCGAATGCCTCGGTCGGCGTGAATTTTTCCAAATCAATTTTTTGCATCACCCCCTGTTGCTCGACCCGAACGGCGATAAAATGTCCAAGTCGGCCGGCGCGGCTGCGTTGAAAACCTGGCGGGAGCAGGGGCAGCCGCCTTCGGAGGTTTTCCGTTCGTTGGCGCATTGGTTAGGCGTTAAGGAGCTGCGGACGGCGCAGGAATTGTTGCATGAAATTGAATTTTCATCTCTCAACCGAAACCTGTAAACTTGTGCTTCATTTCAAACATCGTGGCCAATGAGTACTGCTTTAAAATTTCCGGTGACAAATCAAGAGATCCAAGACTTGGCGGGTGGAGCATCGGTCCGGTTTCCCGCTTCATTCGAGGAATTTTGGGAACTGCTTGGCGAAGCGGAGTACAATGTGGAATACTTCAACCAGGAAATTATAGCCTCCATGAGTTACGAAACCGACATTCATGCCGATCTGGCTACGCAGATGAGCTATTTGCTAAAAGAAATTTTTGGGGGCGACAAACGCTATAAAGTACGCAACGGAAACCGTCCGGTTTGTATTCCAGAATGTGAACATGCCGTGTTCAACCCCGATGGATCCGTTATTGCCATGCCGGCACGGTACTACGAGTATCGCCCTGGGATGAATGCGGAATTGACCCCGGTACTGATTTTTGAAGTGCTTTCAAAAAACACGCGGACGCACGACCTGGGCGATAAATTGCCCTGTTTCAAAAAAATCCCCACCCTGTTGCAAATTGTATTTATTGACTCACAGCGTTTGGAAGTTTCGGTCTGGGAACGGAAGACGCCTCTTGACAAATGGGTGGAAACTAACTTGCAACACCCTGAAATGTCTTTTTTAATTAACAATCAGGTGCTCACGCTTCAGGAAATTTACGAAGACACGCCGTTGCTGTCATAGTGCCTGAATAGCTGCCCGGATCAACGTTGCGTCGCTGACCCAGTACCACCATTCCAACCCCGGCATTTCATTCCCGGAACCCGGCTGCACCACTTTCCTTTTAGCAGATAAATGGAATTCTCGCGCACCGGTAGCCTCGGCTACTTCGCGAATATTCCGGGCCGACAGGCCCGCCCCCGGCATGATCGAAATGCGCCCACCGGCGTGCTCCACCAATTTTTTTAGCAAAAAACGCCCTTCGTAAGCCGAGGCTGACTGGCCGGAAGTGAGCACCCTGGGTATGCCCAAGGCAATGAGCGTGTCGAGCGCCTCAACCGGTTCAGGTGTGAAATCGAAGGCGCGTTGGCAAGTGATGTCCATGCCTGCGGCAGCCTGAACCATGGCCTGCATTTTGGGTACATCCAGCCGGTTTTCGGCGTCCAGCGCCCCGATTGCGACCCCATCGACGCCGGCATCGCGGCACAGGTGGATGTCCTCGAGCATGATAGCCAGTTCGGTATCGTCGTAGCAAAAATTCCCCTCCCGCGGCCGGATGAGCACGTTCAAGCGGATGCTCAGGTGCCGGCGTACGGCGCGTATCAACCCGAGCGAGGGTGTCAGTCCGCCGGTGTCGAGGGCGGCGCACAGTTCAATCCGGTGGGCGCCGCCTTCCTGGGCAGCGAGAGCCGACTGCAAATTGCCGGCGCAGATTTCGAGGATGGGCATGGTGGATGTTTTTGGGGGCAAGTTACAGGCGCAACTTTCGCTTTTTCTTTCCCCAAAGCACATGATTTGCAAGACTTTTGTCGCCATGACAACCACGCCGCTGAAAACATTCATCATCTGCGCCCGCGCCGCTCTACGTTTGTCATTTCTACGAAATGACAAACGTAGAGCAGCATGCGACCTACTCCTCCTCCACCTTTCCAGCCTCCGCGCGCGCAAACGCAAATCCGATTCCGAACGACCACCACATCTGGCCGTGGTATTCCCACTGGTTGCCGATCTCGCTGGCGTAGTCTTTTCCGAACATCAATCCCAGGCTATACTGCTCCAACTGCAGGATCGCGCCGAAACACCAGGTAATCCCCGGCACCACTTCCGCCTCGTCCAGATCGCGGGAGAGTGTGGTATTGCTGTCGTGCAGGCTGATGAACGTGAGCCCTGCGGCGAAGGGGATGGTCAAAAAATAATTCTTTTTGGCTGAAAGGCGTTTTGAAAGTCCGATGTAGGCGCCTACCGTCACATCGGTGGTCAGGCGAAACGATTGCGTTTCCGCCTTGGGGCGGATTTTGAACGGCAGGGTGAGTTGTCCACCGGTCACCTGGACATCTTCCCAGAAACCTGTCGGATGTTTCTTGATGGTTTCTGATTTTGGTGGTTGGCACACCCGTGGCACCGTGTCGGTGCCCGATTCGTTTTCTTGAGCAGACGCGGGAGTGGCGGCGAGAAAAACAGGCCATACAATCGTGAAAACAAAATTTCGGTTCGTCATAGAGCAGCACGGGTTAAGTGCGGTGATAACGCCATGTTAACATTTTATGATGGATGTTGGAAGGTTTTTGTGATAAGACTGTTTGAGTGCCCCCTTTTGGCGTGTGAATGCTCCGGAGTTTCCAAAGTATTCGTTGATGACAAATACCAAACTTATTTTTTTGTCCAAGCACGAACCGTTTTCATTTACGCCCCTATATTTACCCCGCTTCAACGTAATTCCATTGTTTTAACAAAACTGCGAACAGGGTGAAACCGACCAATATCAACGACCCGGAGTATTTTCACAAGGTGGTGGACTGCCAGTATGCCTGCCCGGCGCATACCCCTGTACCGGAATATATCCGCCTCATCGCCGCCGAACGCTATACGGAGGCCTACATGGTGAACTGGGAATCCAATGTGTTTCCCGGTGTACTGGGTCGTACTTGCGACCGTCCCTGCGAACCGGCATGCCGGCGGGGCAGGGTAGAGGATAAACCCGTGGCTATTTGCCGCCTCAAACGCGTGGCTGCCGACAACAAGGGCGAGGTGAAGTCGCTTATGCCGCAAACGCCCTTCCCCTCCAATGGAAAAAAAATCGCCGTCATCGGCGGCGGCCCGGCCTCGCTTACGGTGTGCCGCGACCTCGCGCCGCTGGGATATGAAATTCACCTGTACGACGATCAGAAAAAAGGCGGCGGCATGATGCGCAGCCAGATTCCGTCCTTCCGACTGCCCGAATCCGTGCTGGACGAGGAAGTGAACTACATTCTCGACCTCGGCATCCACACGCATTTTAACCGCTACGTGTCCAGCATGCGGGAAGTGGTGGATCAGGACTACGACGCTATTTTTGTCGGAACAGGCGCCCCGCGCGGCGGCGACCTGGCTAAACTGCCCGGGCGGCAGGAAGGCGCGGCCAACATCCACATCGGCATCGAATGGCTGGCAAGTGTTGCCTTCGAACACACCGACAAAATAGGAAAAAAAGTCATCGTGCTCGGTGGCGGCAACACGGCCATGGACTGCTGCCGCACGTCCATGCGCCTCGGCGGCGAATCGGTGACCGTGGTAGTACGCAGCCCGTTCAGCGACATGAAAGCCTCCCCCTGGGAAATCGAAGATGCCAAACGCGAAGGCGTGGTCATTCTCAACTGCATGCCACCCAAGGAGTTTGTGGTGGAAAACGGAAAACTCAAGGGCATTTTGTTCGAACACGTAAAAGCCGTGTACGACGAAAACGGCAAACGAAGCCTCGTGTCCACCGGCGAGCCGGATACGTTTATTGAAGCCGACGATGTGCTGGTTGCCATCGGGCAGGAAAACGCTTTTCCCTGGATCGAACGCGATCTCGGGATCGAGTTTGGCAAATGGGAAATACCGGTGGTGGACGCTCTAACATTCCAGTCCACCAACCCCCGCGTGTTTTTTGGTGGCGACGCGGCATTCGGCCCCAAAAATGTCATCACCGCCGTAGCGCACGGCCATCAGGCTGCCATTTCGATTGATATGTATTGCCATGGAAAAGACCTGCGCGAACGTCCCGACCCCATGGTGAACCTGTTTCACCAAAAAATGGGCATCCACGAGTGGATGTACGACAGCAGCGTAGTAGACGACCCACGCTACAACGTCCCGCACGCAGAAAACAGCATTGCCCTGAAAGACCGCCGCCTCGAAGTAGAACTCGGGTTTAGTCCGAATACTGGGTTCATGGAAGCCCAGCGCTGCCTGAACTGCGACGTGCAGACGGTTTTCACAGAAAGCCTATGCATCGAGTGCGACGCTTGCGTGGACATTTGTCCGACGACCTGCATTACTTTCACGCATAATGATGAGGAAAGTGAACTGCGCACCCACCTGAACGCGCCGGCCAACCTGCTAAGCCAGGACCTGTACGTGTCGCATCAACTGCCCACCACCCGCGTGATGATCAAGGACGAAAACGTGTGCCTGCACTGCGGCTTGTGCGCCGAGCGTTGCCCCACAGCAGCTTGGGATATGAAAAAATACCTGTACCAGGTGACAAAGACCTGCAAGGTGTGGGATGTGGCGGCGCCGGTATTAGAAACTGTTTAAATGGCAAATCTGAACACCTAATGTTATCATCCATCAACGACCTCGTTATCCGCTTAGCCAACGTAAACGGCACAGGATCCGCCAGCGCCAACCAACTGTTCGCCAAGAGCATTTTCCGCATGGGCATCCCCGTGACGCCTAAAAACATATTTCCCTCCAACATTCAGGGCCTGCCAACCTGGTACGAAGTGCGTGTGAACGAACACGGCTACCTCGGCCGGCGCGCTGGTGTTGACATCATGGTGAGCGTCAACCCGCAAAGCCTGGCCGGCGATGTAAAATCCGTGCGCCCCGGCGGTTATTTCATTTACGACAGCAGCCGCCCGTTGGACAAGTCTCTGTACCGCGACGACATCCACTACATGGGTATCCCTATGATCCGGATGTGCCAGCAGCACTTCGAAAGCCCTCGCACGCACCAATTGTTGAAAAACGTGATTTACGTGGGTGCACTCACGGCTTTGCTGGACATCGAGGTGGACGTCGTCAAGGAACTTATTGCCCAGCAGTTTAAGAAAAAGGAAAAACTGATTCCGCCGAACTACCAGGCGCTGGAACTCGGTATCCAGTATGCCCGCGACCACTTTGAGTGCCCGCTGCCCATCCGGCTGGAGCGCCGCGACAACATCGGTGACCGGATCATGATTGACGGCAATACGGCCTGCGCACTCGGCGCTATTTACGCCGGCGCTACCGTGGCGGCCTGGTACCCGATTACGCCCTCGACATCAGTGGTGGATGCGTTTTCCAAATACGCCCGCCGCCTACGGATGGACCCGACAACTGGTAAGAAAAAGTACGCTGTGGTGCAGGCCGAGGACGAGCTGGCCGCCATCGGCGTGGTGATCGGCGCCTCGTGGAACGGCGCCCGGTCTTTCACCGCCACAAGCGGCCCGGGAATTTCGCTGATGAACGAATTCCTCGGACTGGCCTACTTCGCCGAAATACCGGTCGTGCTAATTGACGTGCAGCGTGGCGGCCCGTCCACGGGTATGCCCACACGCACGCAGCAGTCCGACATCCTGCTGGCGGCATACGCCTCGCACGGCGACACCAAGCACCCGCTGCTATTCCCCTCCACGCCACGCGAATGTTTTGAGATGACCGCCGAAGCATTCGACATCGCCGAGCGTCTGCAAACTCCCGTGCTGGTAATGACCGACCTCGACCTAGGCATGAACGACCACCTGACGCCCCCGTTCCAATGGGACGAACAGCGGCGCTACGACCGCGGCAAGGTGCTCAGCGCAGAAGACCTCGACACCATTCAGAACTGGGGTCGCTACCTCGATATGGACGGCGACGGCATTCCGTACCGCACCATTCCGGGCACGCACCCGACCAAAGGCTCCTTTTTTACCCGAGGCTCTTCGAAAGACGAACAAGCCCGCTACACGGAAGACGGCGACGCTTACCGACGCAACATGGATCGCTTGCTGAAAAAATGGGCCACGGCGAGCCAATACGTTCCCGCCCCCGAATTTTATCAGGAACGCGACGACAGTCCGGAAGGCATCATCTTCTTTGGTACCTCGACGTACTCGGCACTGGAGGCCATGGAGCAACTCGCCGCCATCGGCCTGCAAACCGATGCCATGCGACTCAAGGCGTTTCCGTTCAGCGAGGCCGTACGCGACTTCATCGAACGGCACGAGCGGGTGTATGTGATCGAGCAAAACCGGGACGCACAAATGCGCTCGCTGCTCATGATCGAACTCGGCATTGATCCAAAAAAAATGATCTCTGTGCTGAACTACGACGGCTTCCCGATCACGGCGGAAATCATTACGCGCCAGATTCTGAAGCACCATCCGGCCCTGGAACCGGCAGGCGGAAATGGGCAGCGGGTGTAAGGCCTGAGGTGAAATTCAGCCGGTCCCGGAACACAAAGGCGTAGGAAAACACCTCATTGTGCTCCAGCCATTCGGCAAAAGTGAGGCCGGTGTCCTGCAAGTCTTGCACGGAAATGTTGGATCGTTTGCCCTGGAAATAGCCCTCGAAACGCTCAGGAAACGAAAGCACAGGCCAGTCAGTCATCCGGCTCAGACAAAGCAGCAATTCCCGTATCCGCAGATCATGCGGGTTGTCGAATTGCGCCTGAAAACCGTTCAGTCCGAGGTGTTTGGAGCGGTAGTTCGATCCTGTCGAAGGTTTGCAAAGGGTATTTTCCGCCAGGGGCGCCAGTACGGTGTTGCGCAGTTCCTGTTCAAATGCTTCGGTCTGTAGGTCCGGTAAAACCGATTCGAACGCCGGCAGGGGCAGCGTATTCCGCACCCAGTCCTCCACATTTTCCCGGTAATGCTGGGCATTCACGAAGGCCGAGTCGGCCAGCCAGACAAGGGGTGCTGCCCGCCGGGCAAGGTCGTTTTCTGAAAACAGCCAGAGCAGAAAGTGAATGGTCGCCAGCGGGTATTTCCGCTGGAACCCCTGCGTCACGGTGCGCCCTGCCCGTACATTCGGGTTGATCGTATGCGTATGTCCGGGCAGTTCCTCTGTTGTATCCAACTGGATGATGTGGTGCCCGAGGCTCGGCACGGTCCCGAGGCAAATGTCAAGATCCACGGCAAAGAGTTTGCCCGATTGCAGGTTGCGCCAGAACTCCGCTGCATCGCCCGTGTGCCACAGCCGGTTGTACTCGCAGTACACCCCTGCTATTGGCCAGCCAAATCGCCTGTGCAGGTACGCCGCCGACAACAGGCTGTCGAGGTCGTTGCCGATGATCATGCCCGAGATGTAGTCTGGACGGGCGAATGGGAGGAAATTATCTGAAAATGGCATGGGTGGGTGTTCCACTCATTTCCTTTTCGTCCTGGAATACAAGGTCACATCCTTGTTAAACAAAAACTTCAAAATCACTCCCGTCCAGGAATTATACGCATGCAATCCATCATAAAACTCCGGTGCAGATTTTTTCAATGCGGGTAGCCGGCTGCCCGGGATGGTGGGGAAATCGTGGTGCTCGTTGTGGTAACCTACATTGAACGTGATGGCATTGAGTGGGCCGTAGTAGGAGTAGGTTTCCTGGCCCTCGTGGAAGACATAGTGCTCCGAGATAAAATGCCCCGAAGTTGGGTGCAGTCCACCGGCAAACAACAAGGACAGGAAAAGGAACGACACGCCCGACCAACCCGCAAATGGAAGAAACACAGCCATGACTGCTACCTGAAAAAGGATATTATACAACTGCCATTTGTCCAGTTTGATCGGTTTCATAAAGGTAGGCCGCAAGGCGTAAAATACGATCTGGTGCAAAAACCAGATAAACTTGCCGATGAATCCCCGGAAAATTTTTGCTTCGTTGCGAGATGGTATATCCGTATCCACACCGTCCTTGCCCTGTTCCCAGTGGTGCATGGCGTGGTACACTTTGAACGACATGGCATAAGGGATGACAATAGGCAAGTTGGCAATTAGTGCCAGAATGTTGTTATATTTTTTTGACTTGAACGCCAGATCATGCGTGATTTCGTGGATAGCGAGGAACAATGCATGGGCAGCGGTGGCACCTACAAAGAATGCAACCAGGATAAATTGCCACCAATTCAGCAGGTAGGAATAATAAGCCACTACCAATTGGAGGGCGACCAAGGCTGTCGTTTTATACTTTAAAGAAGGATCAATGCCGAATAGTTTTGTGACTTCCGGGTGTTTGGCCAGAATGTCCTTCCGGCGTTGGAAGTGTGGTTCCCGGTCTTCGGACCAGTAGTAGTCATTTTTCTGTTTGGTAGTTTTTGCTATATTCGGTTGAGTACCCATTAGCTGCAGAACGATTGATTTAGAATTGAGCGGCAATATCTAAAGAAAACTTGTATATGGTAATAGGGTAGTTCTCATTCATGCAGAATTCCTCCAGATGCTAATAAGTCCAGGTAACAAATTTTGCCAGGTTCTTTTTCCCCTGCAACCAAATGTCGGTTGCTTCCATCTACCGGCTATTGTAATAAAACAACGTTAAACGCTTTCAAACAAAAACAACCAGCAGATGAACACACTGGAAATTTTGTTGCTTTTTGCGGGCATCGCCGTGGGCGTGGCCGCTGTACTGGTGCTCCGGCACGCGTTTTTGGTGCAGCGCAGGGTTCGGGGAGTCGCGTAGCCCAATTAACATGAGTCATCCCGAATTTTTAGGGAAACATGGACTTCGTAAAAACATGTACCGACATTGGATGCATCAGACATCCTGGTTACGACCGCTCGCGCGTAATGGGCGGGGACAAGCCCGCCCCTACCTGTAAAATAGGTCAATCGTAACAGAAATGTAGTTATTCCCTTCGTAGGGGCGGGGCTTGTCCCCGCCCAATACGCGCGAGCGGCAGTCGAA
>Ga0154020_10009513_pt1 | contig 11182 bp, 7 predicted proteins | sample Klosneuvirus_201_FD_109709 | JGI IMG/M metagenome (GOLD analysis project Ga0154020, IMG submission 109709) | Active sludge microbial communities from wastewater, Klosterneuburg, Austria - Klosneuvirus_20160825_MG | ecosystem: Engineered > WWTP > Aerobic digester > Activated sludge | place...
GCCAGCACCGGCAGTTCTTTCAGATCCTTTTTTTCCAGAATTTTTTCGTCAGAAATATATTCAAGGCGCACACGGTAAGTGGTTTCGGTTTCTTCGAGCAGAATTGCATTGCGCAAATGCTGTCCGTCTTTGAATCGGAAGTTGTATTTTTTCCCCGTTTGCAGGGCAAATATTTGTCCCGCGGCCGCAAGACAGAAAAGTATCACAAGCATATACCTGCCTGTGCTCATTCAAATGCCTTTTGGCTGTCGATCTCGCTGCGCTGCCGGATTGCCTCTTTCGGCAAGCGGACAAGGCCCATGACGGTTATCAGATCCAGATTCTGTGCATCTTCTGCATCGATGACACCGGTGAATTCGTTACCGTCTGCCGCCTGTATGCGTGCCAGTCTTTTGAAATGCCTGAGCAGAATGTCTTTTCTGCCCTGCCGGCTGGTTCTGGGGTTCAGTAAAATGCTGCGCAGGCGTTCGTCGCGCTGCGTTGCACTGGCGCGCTCGATCATCTGGTCGAGTTTTCCGTGCTTTCGGCTCAGGCTTTCTTCGGTCCATTCGATTTCCTGCTTTGTTTCCGGGTCGACCAGTTTGATTTTTCCTGCGTCGTCCAGTTTGCGCTCTTCGATAACCTGCAGGGTCTCTGTGAAAATTTTGTCATCCCGCAGGTGCGCCACTTTGCCCGAATCGACAGCCTGCTCATAAGTTTGATTTTCGCGGATAAATTTTTCATCCCCCACAGCTTTGGCGAGCGACTTCGACTCTTCAGTCAGTTTCGCATCGGCCTCGTAGTAAGTGCCGAGGATATATAACCTGCGGTTGGCCTTCGCTGACCACTCAGACTGGCGGCCCATCGCGATAATGCGCCGGTAATCGGCGATCGCGTTTACCGTGTTACCGGTTTCTTCGTACGAGCGACCGCGGAAAAAATACGCTTTTTGCTGCGGTGAGCGCCTGATCGCCACATTCAGCGTGTCAATCGCGCGGTGGTAAGACATCAGCAGATATAATAACTCGCCTTTTTCAACTGAATCGGCCATGCGCTCGACCAGCGCGAGCCGCTTGTTGATATCGAGCAGAAACAGCGCGAGCACCTCTGCCGTGACACCAATTTCACCCTGGCCTGGGTCGTATGCCTTCGCCTGCCGGTAATCGGCCAGCGCTTCGGTCCTTTTACCGATATTGGAGTAGCAAAAGCCGCGATGGAGAAAGATGTATGCGAGCATTTCCTTTTGTTGCGCATAATTTTTGAGCGAAGCATTGTAGGCTTCGATTGCCTTGCTAAAGTCCCTGCGGCGCTCATAAAAAAAAGCCACCTCGAGAATTTTCTGTCCCTGATCCTCCGCGCGGTCGGCGATGGGTTTCGAACCGGTGAGCTTTCCGGCGAAGTTCAGGGCGGCGACGACGAGGCGTTCGAGCAGGCCGGCTTTGCGTGCATCGATGCCATCTTTCGAGACATCGAATGATGCGGCGGCCATGAGTTCACCTTCCGCAAGATAGTCCGAAGCTTTTTCGCCGCCTTGATTAAAGCGGTTCTGCACAAATTGGTAGCGTGTAATCAGGCTGAGCGACGCGCCTGTGGATCTTTCGGCGCCGACATTCTGCAGCTGAATCTTGAGTTCTCTGAACCGGACCTCGGCAATCACCCGCATGACCTGAATGCACAGGCCCACAAGAACCACGATGACGAGAAGAATGGACGCCTGCGCGCCGCTCAGGTGAAGCCGCTGCAGTAATCGATTCATTTGCGCTTGGTCGCTACCGCCTTTTTGGCCGGTTGCGGACTCTTTTTTTCGCGGCGTTTGGCGGCAGAACGCACAGCTGCTTTGCCACTTTTGTCGGTCACTTCGATAATCATCAGAGTGCAGTCGTCAGTGCGCGGCGCGTTGCCGGTGAAATTATGGTAGTCGGCAATGATACTGGCGATCATGTCTTCTGGTGCCAAGGCAGCCGACGCCTTGATCTGTTCCGTAAACCGCGCTGCGCCATATTGCTCGTGCTGTGTATTTGTGCCTTCTGTTATGCCATCGGTATATAAAATGAGCTTGTCTCCGGGGTGAAATTGAGTTTTTTTTGTTGCATACTCGATACCCGAATCGATGTCCATACCAATAAAAAATCCGTCCACATCGAGAGTCTCAATTTTTCCGGTTTTTTTCCGCAAAATGTATGATAGTTGGTGCGAGGCGCAGGCATATTCTGCGCTCAGATCTGGATGGATGATAACATAGAATGCGGTCAGGAAATGCGAGGTTACAATGACCTGCCTGACCTGTTGGTTGACTTCGGCGAGGGTCTTTGCTGCCCCGAGGTTCTTGGCTGCCGCTTCGGAAAAATATACCTTGGCCATGATGGTAATGAGTGCTGCCGGCACGCCATGCCCCGAAGCATCGGTGATCAGAATTCCCGTAGAGCCGTCGGGCAGTGTGAAAAAATCGTAATAGTCTCCCGACACTGTCTCGAGCGGCGAAAAATATACGGAAGATGTGAAACGTCCGGAAAGATTTTTCTGCGGCATCACTCCCTGCTGAATATTCTGGGCGATCATCAGCTCGTTCTGCATTTCTTCGTTGCGCTCATCGAGCTGCGTTATCGTTGACTGCAATCGGGTTGTTTTCTCTTTCAGAGATTCTGCCATCTTGTTGAAAGTGTGAACAAGAAAGCCGACTTCATCGTTTCTTCGGCCAGCATCGATGCTGACACTGTAGTCACCCATTGCGACACTGTGCGCACCGTCGGCAAGTCTCACAATGGGTGAAACCAACCGGCGAAAAAGGATTAGACCGAAGATGACTTGCACAACCAGCATCGTGCCCACCATAAGCAAGGCGAGTGTAATGAGCGCGCGTAATTCTTTCTGTATGGACGCCATCGGTATACGACTTTTGAATACCAGGTCTCGCGAACCGGAATTCGTCATCGGTATGTATATCTCGACCGTGTAGCTGCCGAGATCCGGAACCCCGTAAAAAAGCTGCCCTTTTAGTTCATGCAATTGGAGTGATCGCAGCACTTTCTGGAACGCATCCCGATCCAGCGTCCGCGATTTTCCACTCGAAGCCGGGTATTCATAGACGATCCGGTTATCAGACCCGACAATCTGAAATTCGTTAACGAGCAGCAGTTTCTCCTGTCTTTCGGCGCGCAATCTTTCCAGCATGAGGGATGCCGCTTTTTCGTTTTTGTCGCTGCGCATTTCGTTCAGCCAATCTTCATTCTGTGCAGAGTCGGTCAGCGTCTGCAGTCTGCGCAGAATTTCGTAAGACACTGTTTGTGTACTCAGCAGCGCATTCTGGCTAATGAGATTAATCTGGTTTGAACCGATGGCCACCCAGAAAATGATCAGATTTAATATTGTCAGCGACAGATACGTCAGCGAAATCGATGCAACAAGCCGGTTCTTGCGTTGAAACCCTTCAACTGGTGGTGATTGCAGTTTCTGAGAATCAGCTACCGCAGAATCAGTTACCTTTCCGTCTGCCATGCTTCGTCTGCCTGTTTCTCAGCGCCCGGTCGTCTTCAATGGTGGTGAGCGCAAGGGCTAATTCCGGTCTCTGACGCTACCACCCCGCAAATTTGCTTTGCGATGAATATACTTTTCCGGAATGTGAGTGACAGGGGAATCATAATTTTTCCGCAAAATATCCGAAGGCTTTTCGTCCGCTTTTTTGTCCCGCTTGGGCCGGTTTTTTTGTGCGGCCTAGCCTATGGCCAAAACCGGAATCTGCCGGTTCATAAAGACGGCGGCTTTCCTTTTCAGGGGTTATCGCCGGTTATATCCAGCGACGGCAATTTGTTGTTCTTTTGCCGCGAAGGCGACCCTAAGAATGTGGGATTCAAGCAGAGAAAATATGATCAGGATATCTGGCTGTCGCGGCGCCAGGCCGATGGCAGCTTCGGATCTCCCGAGCACCTCGATGCCCCGTTCAATACGGTAGGCTATGACTTTCCTGTTGCGTTTTTTTCCGAAAATCAGACCCTTTACCTCGGTAACACCTATTCAGCCGACGGCAAGTCGGCGCCGGGAATTTCCAAAAGCCGCCTCGCCGATGGAAAGTTTAGTTTTCCCGAGGCGCTGGACATCGAAGATTTTTACAACGACGTCAACCTGGTGGGTTACAGCATGGCTGCCGACCAGAAGACGCTCATTTTGAGTCTCCAGCGCAGAGACACGCGCGGCAAATCAGACCTGTACGTGAGCTTTTTGCAGGAAAGCGGAAAATGGACGAAGCCGCTGAATCTTGGCGACGACATCAATACCATTGCAGCAGAACTCACACCCTATCTGGCGGGCGATATGCGCACGCTGTATTTTGCCTCCGACCGCGCCGGCGGTTTCGGAAAATTCGATCTCTACATGTCTCGGCGTGAAGGCGATTCTTACACGAAATGGAGCGCCCCGAAAAATCTGGGGAAGAGTTTTAATACCCGGGGCAGTGATATTTCGCTCATGCTGACTCCCGACGGTACCGAAGCGATTTTTGCGAGCGACACGGCAGCGGGCGGTAAAAACCTGCGGACACAGTCCGTACCGGAAAAATTCCGGCCCATTCCGTTTCCGACCATTCGGGGCAGGGTGGTCGATATCGACGGAAAACCTGTTGAGGCAGAGGTGTTTGCTGAAAAACTCGGCACCGAAAAAACTATTGCGCAAACAAAAAGCATTTTGCCACAGGGGAAATTCTCCGTCACGGTTCCCCCCGGAATGAGATACGGCCTGCATGCCCGCAAGGAAAATTACGCGCCGGTCAGCGTGTCGGTTGACCTGACCAAAAACTCCGGCGCGCGCACGCCTGAGATCCGACTCACTCTGGTGCCATTACAGGCAGGCAATAAAATACGCCTCAACAATGTATTTTTTTCCACGAACTCTGCGCAGTTAGACAAAAACTCGCATTCAGAACTGAACCGTCTCGTATTGCTACTCAAGGCCAATGCCGGCCTGAAGATTGAAATCGCCGGGCATACCGATAACGTCGGTTCAGCGGCTGCAAACATGAGACTTTCGGCGCGGCGTGCGGCGGCGGTGCGGCAGTACCTGCTGTCGCAGGGCATCGAAAAAAAACGCATCAGTGCACGCGGTTACGGCGAAACAAAACCCGTCGGCGATAATCAAAATGAAGCGGGTCGCCGGCTCAATCGGCGGGTGGAATTCGGCATTCTGGGCATATAGTTCGCAGGCAAATTTATTCGCGGTACGGCCGTGACTGCAGAATGTAGACGCGGCCGTTCAGCATTCCCCATTCGATATCCTGTTCGACCTTGTCATCAAAGATCGTCCGTATCCTGAGTGCGAGGCGGGCCAGCGTGCGGGCTGTTTTGTCGTCGAGAATGCGGCCGTGTGGATCGGCGCAATCAGCGGCTGTCGCCGTTAGCTCGCCTTTTACGTTGAAGCGCAGCGCATCCTGCTGTGCAGATTTTGTCCACACAATCACCGCATCTGATTCATAGTTGACCAGCACCTGTTCAGGCATGCCCCGATTATCCGCAACGCGTGAATTATGACCGCACACGCTCGAAATTAAGACCGCATCGTTTTCCGTTTTTTTCTGGTACGGGTTGCGCGTGATCATGACACCGCCGCGTTCCATGTCGATGCCGGTCTGAATAATTACCGCCATGTAGATGTGCTGCTGGTCGACACCAAAATGCCGCCGCGCTTCGTACGCCTCGAAGCTGTAGAGTGAGGCCCATACCTGCTTTACGGCCAAAAGAATGTCGCGCAAAGACCGCCGGTTTGCCGCCGAATAATAGAGTCCGGCACCGCTGAAATCCTGCACGTCTTCGAGATTCGACGAACTGCGCACAAACACGCCACGCGATTTGAGCTGTTTTTGCCACAGCAGCCGGATCTGCTCAGCGAGACTTTTATCGATCTCTGTCTGTGTCATCTTTTTCCGCAGTTCTGCGAGTTGTTTTTTGCGTACGGCCTTGCGTTCTTTGAACGCAGGTGCCGCAATGAGCGCCGCCAGCTCTTTATCGAAGCCGTGGCGTTTCATGTGGCTGGCAAAAAAATGAAACGGTATCGCAAAACCATCGGGAATATTCACCGCGGCTCCCAGCTTCTGCTGCACCTCGCCGAGGTTCGCGGCTTTTGCGCCATAGGCGACCGAGTGCATGCGGGTGAGTTCGGCGAGCGGTAGAATCTCGTTCCGCTGTACGTCTGCTGCCGGCGCGACCGGAGCTTTCTCCTGTGCCGAAGTGAAAGCGGGCTTTGCCGGCTGCCACGTGTACTTGCGATCCTCGGCTTTGAGGTCGATCCACTCTCCCGCGAGTGGGGCGAAGGTGAGTTCGGCATGCTTCACATAGATGTTGGGGATTTTCCAGCCATGCGCGAGAATGTTGATGTGCGAGAGCGGAGTCGAAGGCATTGCCACGATAATACCGCGCACGGGAGAAATTTTCAGCGGCAGAAAATTGAGTACGACGATGTCATAGGGTTCACAGTCTTCGAGTTCTGTTTCGGTGGTCACAATGTGCACGCGCCCGACCGCATGGCCGGTATTGAGCGCGAGGTAGGTCTGCTTGCCGGCTAAATCCGATTGGGTGATCGCAGGCAGACCGAGTTCGCGTGCGGCGATTTCCTGCCACGAAGAGTTGGGTTTGTAGCTGAGCTTTTCGAAAAAGCCCCGCGACAACGCCGTGTGAGCCTCGCCGATCATGTCTCTGGGCAAAAGATCGCCTTCCCACAATTCCCATGTCCACTGCGACGCCGACGGTTGCCAGGCGACGGTGCCGATCACGAAGCGGCGCTCGCTGTCAAAATACAGTTGTTTGTCAAGCTTGGCACCCGCGGGAGCCAGACCTTCGGCATAGAGAAAATCTTTATGGAAACGGAATTTCTGCGCGTTGACAAAATAAACTTTATGCTGTGCAGAACGGTCGATGACAAACAAGATGTGCGGAATCGCATAGCGCGTACCCGCATAATAGGTGCGCTGCAGCAGATCAAAGTCGGCTCGCGTCTTAATCTGCGGTAGCGAAAAAATTTCCGTGGCAGGTTTGTCGGGGCGCGATCCCTTGGGTTCGCGCAGCGGCGAAGGTTTCTGGTTGAGCTGCGCGTCGAGTGCTGTGCTGAATACTGAGGCAAAGACCAGCTTTTTCAGCAAAGATATTAATCTGGAATATTTAATCAATATCCCCCAGGTAGAGCTTACCTTCTATTTCAACAAAGGCAAATATTACTTTTCTAATCCGTTTCCGGAACGTATGCTGGCCCTCGATCGCATACCAATTCTGGTCGCGCTTGCGCTGTGTGAGTATTTCACCCCACGCGTCAATCGCAGCGACTCTGTTATTGATGCGCTCACAGACCGAATTGACTCCGCGCTGGTCTTCTGCCTGCGTGTAGTCGGCCCTGATTTTGTATTTGCGCGCGCGATCATGTCCCGTATAGGCAATAAATTTCGCCGCTTCCGCGTAAAGGAGCGGTGCCTTGCTGTAGTCCGGTGTGCCGCAGGCCGTTTTGAGTCGGGTCACTGCTTCGATCAGATCATTTTTTTCGAAAGCGCCGAGAGCATTGCAAAAGAGCAAAATGAGGATGCATAGTTTTGCGAGCATACAGAGTACTATTGCGGCTTCTTTTTTCTGTTCGCCATGCCTTTGGCCATCTCGACAAATTCTTTCGTCTGTAAAAAGCCGCTATTATAGAGCGCGACAAAATCATAGGCGCGGTCCATATCCATGCCGCGCTGCTTGTTCATGACGTGCTTTACCCCACGCATGACGAGCGCAGAACTCTCAGCCATCTCATTGGCGGTTTTAAGCACGGCTGCATGCAATGCCTCTTTTTCAGGCAAAACCTGGGTTACAAGGCCCATGCGCAATGCCTCTTCAGCGCCGAAGTCGCGGCCGGTGAGCGCTAGGTCACGTGTCAGCCCCTCGCCGATGATATAGGGCAGGCGCTGCAGTGAGCCCATGTCGGCGACGATAGCCACCTTCACCTCGCGCAATGAAAAGATAGCATCGGCTGCCGCATAGCGTATGTCGCAGGCAGAAATCAAATCGAGCGCCCCACCGATGCAGTGGCGGTGTATTGCGGCGATCGAGGGTTTCGGCGAATCGGCGACCGCGCGCATGCCTTTTTGTAGAGTGAGAATAAATTCGTGCAGGCGCTGGTTGCCCTCTGCGCCCGACGAATCGGCGAGCCACGCGAAGCGCTCTACAAAGTCGGGTAGATCGAGGCCGATCGAAAAGCTCGCGCCTTTCGCCGCGACGATAAAAACCTTGATCGAATCGTCGGCATTGATCTCATCCACGACAAGAGGCAATTCACGCCAGAAATCCCAATTCATGAAATTGCGTTTTTCGGGCCGGTTGAGCCACACCGTGGCTACGGGGCCGTTTTTTTCGATGAGAAAGAAATTGTAAGCCATGCAGTAGCAGTGCCGGCCGAATTCGCAGCGTAAAGCGGTTTGAAGCCGGTGCCCTAAAGCCAGCCGTTGGCTTTACCGATAGCGACGCTCTCTGCCGAAGTGTTTGACCCCAGCGTCTCTTTAATATTGCGTTTGTGGTAATCGACCGTGGCTTCGCTGATGCCCTGCGCCTTGGCGATTTCGCTGTTCTTGTAACCAGCCGCCATCAGTTTCAGTACATTGATTTGCATAGCCGTGAGCGTTGCGGGCACACCCGCGCTACCACCTTCGATGTCGGGGAAGATGGAATCACCCGCAAGTATCGCTTTTATTTTCCGCTTCAGTGCTTCTACATTTTCCGCTTTGAGCAGATATCCCCGAAAGCCCAGTTTTTTGCAGCGCGCAATCAGGGTTGTGTCGTAATCGGCTGTATATGCCACAAAAATATCCGAAGGATGTTTGCGGTGCAAATTCTGGAAATCCCTTTCGAGGCTCATCATCGGCATATGCAGGTCAAATAACACTATGTCCGGGGCGTATTTTTCAATTTTCTGCGAGACGAGTCGGTAGTCGTTGCATTCGATCACCTCGGAAAAATCAGCAGTCTCAAAGATTGCCTTCACGCCGAATGTCATGACCGGATGATCGTCGACAATCAGTATCCGGGGCTTCGGCACGCCATCCCAGACAAAAGCCTGAGCTGCTATGTATGCTCTTTTTTAGTATGATGTCTCTCAAAAGTCTCGGCCGGTGCCGGTAACAACAAAATGAACTGCGTAAATTCCCCCTTCTTCCAGTGGATGCGAATCTTGCCGTTGAGGTTCCGCAACTTTTCACGCACCAGATCCATGCCGACGCCGCGCCCTGCGTTCATATCGACAGATTCAGCAGTCGAAAATCCGGGTTGGAAAATATATTCAATCGCCTGCGAATCGCTTAGGCGCCCGAGTTCAGCCTGGGTCAACAGACTTCGTTCCAAAATTCTTTCCCTGATTCTTTCGACAGCAAAACCGCCGCCATCGTCGCGGCAAACCAGCGCAATATGCCGTCGGCGCGGTATCGCGCTGACTCGTATTGTCCCCGATTCATCTTTTCCTGCAGCAATACGCGTTTCGGGTGTTTCAATTCCATGCGCGATGGAATTGCGGATCAGCTGCGTAAGAATGTCGCGCAGCTCGGGGGTCCATTGTTCAGGTATTGATTGCGGTGTGAATTGTTCAAAGACAAGCCGGACTTTCTTTTCATTTTCTTCGGCGCTCTGTTTTGCGAGGCGTTGCAGAATCTCTGCCAGGAGCGAAATGCTGTCTGATTTCTTTGCTTCTGTACTTTGCTGAAAATCCCGGATTTTTTTCAGCAATCTTTCGAAGGTCTCGAGTTCTTTTAGTAACGAAGCATGCGAAATCATCAGAGGCAGAAAATCCATCTGGTCGATCTCTTCTTTGCGCTGGATTTCGCTGATTTTGTCTTCGTACCTGTGCGCTTCGTCGGCGATGCGGCTGAGGCCGAGCAGCGCGGCAGAACCTTTGATGCTGTGCATGCGGCGAAAAATACCTTCGAGAGCCTGTCGCAGGTCAATCTCACCCGGCGAACGTAACGTTAATGAAATCGCATTTAATTCGGTTTCAACCTGATTTCTGAAGAACATGAGCATTTCAGGGCCAATTTCGAATATCTCCCGAATCATTGCCATTTGCCCGGACGCGGCATTCTGTTGCTCAGACAGTTCTTCCCGGAGTAGTTGTTCGGTCGTTACATCTCTCGCTATGGCTAAAACGGCATCCACTTGTCCTTTGTTGTCCAGCAAGCGCTGAAAATGCATATTAATTATCCTGAGGTTTCCGGCATCGCTATCCGCCGTCCTCAGGTTCTGGAAAGGGTTCAAATCCCGGAGCATACTTTCTTTGTGCGATCCGTTGAAGAGCAAGTCCAGGTAACCATCCAGTTCTGTGAGCGTCTCCTGATCTACCCGACCGGTAAATATCTGTTTCAACGTGTTTCCTGAAATTTCCGTATTCTGAAGGATCGATTCTACCGTGGGGGAGTAATCCGCACCGATCTGCCGGTCTTTGCCGATCGTAAAAATACCTTCCTCGAGATTTTCAAAAATCCTGCGCAAATCCCTCTGCTGAACGGCCAGCTGTTCCGTTCTCTTCTCGACGAGAATCTGCAGGTTGGCCGATCGCTGCCTCTGCTCGCGCAGGAATCGGCCCATTAGATAACCGAGAATACCCAATATGGGAGGCGCACAATCAATCAACCAGTTGTTAGGGCTTAATTGGTGCGCGCTCGCGATCGACTGCACAGCCCAGGGCAATGCATGCAGGCCAAAGGTGATGGCAAGCGACGCAACAACGAAGCCCAGCCCCGCGGCGGTGCCGATCAGCATGCCATAAGTTGGCGCCCGGTGCCAAACCGTCGCGTTTTCATTCTCGGCCAATGCCGCGATTTCGGAGGCAGCCTGCGTCTGCCGGTTCCGCATCCAGCTTCTTACAGCATCGGTGAGCTGTGCGGAGACTTTTGCATAACGTGAGTCCGGCTTGAGTTGATCTTCAGCAGCCTGCATATCTGCACCGCGGCATAATCGGATAACTGCCGCGGCTTCCTGGTGAAATGTAGCATGCAGTTGCAGTACGTTCGCATAATCTTTCTCAGAGCGCAGTGGTATTGTTGAAGATGAGTATAGCCATTGGCCGAAAGCGCATTGGTTATCGAGCTGAACCTTTTCGGGGTCCAGCCCTTCTGCACGATTTTTCACGGCCTGCTTTAGCTTGAATTTCCAGTCACCGTGTGCCGAAATTGCGGCATTGCATTGTGAGTGGAATTCGAGATCGCTGCCGA
>Ga0154020_10009514_pt1 | contig 11181 bp, 15 predicted proteins | sample Klosneuvirus_201_FD_109709 | JGI IMG/M metagenome (GOLD analysis project Ga0154020, IMG submission 109709) | Active sludge microbial communities from wastewater, Klosterneuburg, Austria - Klosneuvirus_20160825_MG | ecosystem: Engineered > WWTP > Aerobic digester > Activated sludge | place...
AACAGAGCCGACTTTTTTTTTCAACGGCGTCCAAAGTTTCGCAGATCGCGACGTAGAATTTGGGGAATTCGGCATGCGGGATGTCGCCGAAGAGCTTGATTTGCTCCTTCAAACGGTCGTTGCCACTCAGAAAAAGCATGTCCTCGTTGCGCTGGTGGTGCAGGATGTACATGCACTCGACTGTCCAGAAAACGGGGTCGGTTTTGTCCAGCTTTTGAATCAATGCGCCGGCGACGATATTCGGGATGTTGATCGTGACGCTGCCGACGGTGTGTGTCTTGCGCAGAAGCAGATCGATGCGGTCGATGCTGCGCTTGGGGTTGCCGCCGGTGAGCAGCTCGCTGAACATGCTGCGTAGCAGACCACCAGTTGTTATTTGTTTTGTATTTTCAGGCATTTAGCATGCGGTGGGACCGCTGAGCATGGCCATGCTCAGCGGCTGATGAAGTGGGAAAGGTGTAGCTGGAAGGGGTCAAAAAAGTATGCCGTTTAGGCTGACGGTGGAAGATAGCAAGTCAAGGTGTTATTGTCAAGGTAAGTCAATCACTTAGAGTTCTTTTGATTGTTTTTGGTTAACGTGCATTGCTCTCTTAGCTTTCAACGTGGTTGAGTGGGTAAATGTCGGGGGTAGGGAGATTTGGGGGGGGTATTCGATTCCGGCCTATCTTTTAACGGTACCACAGAAGGGTCTTTTTGTGGTAAGAATCTCATGTAAGTTATTGTTATTTTGCTGGAGATAGCGTGGTTTTGTGGTACGGATTGGGTGGGGTTGCGATCTGCGGGGTGGGTATGGGGTGGCGGGGGGGCTTTGAGAATTCGGGGGGCGGGGGTGGCTGGGGGGATGGTGCCGGAGTTTGCCGTGTCATTTTTGGGGGAAGTTTGGATTTTCACCGAAAAATCAAATCTGTGGTTCGTTGGCCCTTCTCGTATACTTGGCAACAGTAACGATTCGTTTTCCGAGCCATCTTAGGACGGGGACGGCGATGCTGTTGCCGTAGGCTTTGTATTGGGGGCCGTCAGGACATAGCTCGGCGGGTTTTCCGCGCCACGGAATTTTGCACCAGTTGTCGGGGAAGCCTTGAAGCCTTGCACATTCGTTGGGGGTTAAGCGGCGGACTGTGCCAGACGCAGAATAAACAGCCGCGACTTGCTGTGTGACTTCTTGTGATTGTGGAGAACGTGATGGGTCATTCGATGCTGTCAAGGTTGGCGCGGCGCAAACTGCCAGATGGCTTGACCTATTTTGATGGGATTTGTCGTGCCGCATCGATCGAAGTGTTTGGGTTATGCCGCTCGCGGATGTTTGCACTTGTGAACCAACGCAGTCGAACGAAACAGGTTGCATGACTAAGGGCAGATTATTTCCGCGTTCGACTTGCGTGATGTGGGAATCTTGGGCGTGGTTCTCGAAGACGTAGGTTTGCAACGTGTGGTCGCATGAATCATTTTCTTTGCCGAGCAGGGTGTGTGCGACGAGTGGGATTCCCCTGCCTGTGCCATCTTCGCTCGCGCCATAGCCTTTGCCGAGCAACGTGTGCGCGGCGGCCATGCCGATTTGATTTCTGATGGGGCCGTCTTTGCAACGTGCATCGAGTGTCGGTGCTAATTCTGTTTCGCGGTTTCCTGAAGGGCCAATTTCAAAAGCATTGGCAGTTCTTTCCCTCGTTGTTCGGCGCGGCGGAGGATTCCTTGACAGGCTTTCTTGCTCAAGAAGTACCGCTGCGGCAGGTCGCCAGTCTCCAAGATATCCGACAAGGAAGATTCGACGACGGCGCTGGGGAACTCCGAAGTATTGAGCGTCCAGAGTTCGTGAGCAAAACCCATAGCCGAGTTTTTCCACCTGTCCAAAGAAGGCAAGGAGGTCTTGGCCTTCGTTTGTTGAACTGGCTCCGGGGACGTTCTCCCAAATGAGCCAACGGGCACGCGACTCAGCAGCCAGTCGGAGAAAGTTCCACGCCAAGTTAGAACGCTTGTCATCCAAGCCTCCGCGTTTTCCGGCGACGGAGAATCCTTGACAGGGAGTTCCTCCGATGAGAAGATCGAGGTTTGCTCCGTCGAGAGATATTTTCGTGGTGTCGCCATGTTGCGGGATATTCGGATAGTGAAATTGGGTGACTGCAATCGGAAACTTGTCAATCTCGGTCATGCCGATACACTCGAACGGCAGGTCTTGCCACGCGGGGCCGGGCGCGTGAATGCCGCCGCAATCGTGAAAATACCTCATTCGGAGGATTCGGGGATTAGGATTTTTACGATTTGGGCGAACTGGTCTTTGGGGATGTCGGCGGCTAAGGGTTTGGCTTTGACGTTTAGCAGAGGGGAGAATTTCAGGGCTTGTTCGCCGGTGGCTTTTTCGGCCAGGTGGATATAGCGCTCGGTGGTCATGATTTGGCTGTGACCGAGATCGCGCTGGAGGACGAAGATGTCACCGCCTGCAGCCTTGCGCCAAGTCGCATAGAAATGCCGGAAGCTGTGGGGGGTGATGTGTTTGATGAGGTCTGGCCGTCCGGAGCGTTTGAGGACGGCGGTGACTCGTTGTTCGATAGTGCCGGGGACGAGCCGTTTCATGGGGTCGGTGGCATCGGCGAAGAGCGGGAAGTTGCGGGCCTCGTAGTAGGTTCCAATTTGGCGGATTTTGTCCATGAACCAGAGTCCGAAGTGTCTGGTGACGACGTCGGCGGGGTCATCGGGATCGCCGAAGTTGACGGTGCGGATGTTTACTCGGCCCCGTTTGGCTGTTTCGACGCGGACGCTGAACATGGTCTGTTTGTCTTTGCCGCTGGTGACCCGGCGGCGGGCAATGGAGCCGAAGTTCAGGGCCACGCATTCGCTTAGGCGGATGCCGGTGCCTGCCAGCAGGGTGACGATGGCCACATCGCGGAGGTGAATGGGATTCTCGTGGCCGGTGCTGTCAGGTTTGCTGCCGTTGTGGAGGATGTGAGTCAAGTCATCAGGGTGCAGGACGAGCGGATCGGAAACACGTTGGCGGATGACGGGGAGATCGTCGGACAGATCCACGACGTTGTATTCTTTGGCCAGCCACTTGAGAAAATTGCGCATGGCGGAGCGGTAGTTCGACTTGGAGTTTTGGTCGAGCTTCCGGTTGCTGAGTTGACCGTCCCAGAGGTAGAGTGTTTCGCGGGTAATCTTGAGCGGATGGGTCTGGGTGATGGCCAGCATCTCGTTGACGGTGCGCAGGTATTTCTCGACAGTGGCGTCGGCGCGGTCTTGGAAGCGGAGATTGGCTTCGTATTCAGACACCAGCGTGGACGCTGGACCCAGTTTCGCTGGCGCGGGTGAAGTCACGGGGGAAGTGGCGGGGGAAGTCATAGTTGGTTGGCGAGGGCGCGGATTCTTTGTTCAGCGAATTGTTGATCGCGGCCGGATTTGTAGAGTCGGATGTAGTGTTTCAGGAGCCATCTGACTTGGCCGACGCGGGACTGGGACGAGGGGCCATCGGTGCGCGCTGCGGCGCGGGCGGCGCGCGCTTCAGCGGTCATACGGTTTTTGATCCAGCAGGGTTTGCATTGTTGGGCTTTCAGCGACATGCGCGCACCGCAGTGGCATTGGCGGACGTGCCGTTGGCAGTAGCCGGTGTTGTGGACGGTGTAGTTGGTGCAGTGGGGGACTGCGCACTGGAGATGCGGTGGGGCGGCTTTGGACACGGGGGGATTAAGCAGTTTCTGTGCATTCCTCGGCGAGGGCTTTGCGAATGATGCTGCCCTCTGTGATCATGCGATTTTTTTGGGGTCTTTTGCCTCTTGTCTCTTCGAGTACCCACACCGGCTGATACAATTCTTTGAGCGTGACTATCTCATCGGGGAACAGTTCAACTCGGTCGCCGGGCTTGTATTTGGTCTGCATGGCAGGCGGGTCAAGACCCGCCACTACCGAGGAGCGCTCAGATTGCAGTTGATCGCGCTCGGCGCGGAGGGTGGTTAGGGAGAGATTTTGGTCGGATTGGAGTTGGGTGACTTGTTGTTCGAGGTGGTGGATGTAGGCCCAAGCATTGAGAACGTTTTCGGCTGTTTGGGATGCACCTGCACAAACGCGAAGCATGTCAACCAATTTGCGCAGCCCATACATGTTGGGGCGGGTGATGCAGGCATCTGTCGGCGGGTCAAGACCCGCCACTACGTTGGGTTGGGGATTTACGGTGTTGTTCGGGACGGGCGGCACGCCTGCCGCCCCTACGGTGGAGGTGTTTGACATGGTTAGAGTCCGGCGTAGGCTGAGGGTTCGGTTTCGGCGGTTTCGGTTTGGGGGTGCCAGAGTTCGTCGTTGGTGGTGTATTGCTCGGGTTTGACGTTGTTGAGCCAGCTATTCAGAAAGCGGGCGCGCGGGTTGTGTGTTGCGCGGCTGGAGAGTTTGCCGTTTTCGATTTGGCCTTCAAACCAGTTGCAGAATTTTTCGGTTTCGCGGTAGAGACACTGGTGTCCGATTTTGAGGGCGATGGCGCGAAGCTTGGGTTCCCAACTGACGTGGGCGATGTCGGCATATTCCTGAACCTTGGTTCGGGTGCCGAGTTCTTTGAGCAGGTCAACTGTTAGAGTTATCGAAGATTTTTGAGCCGACACAGGATCTATATCTCTTTCTGGATTCTCTTCTGTATTCAAAACAGAGAGAGTATTATTATACTCAGAAGCAGAAGTCGCGCGCGCGTTGTGCAGGAAATTCCTGAGAACTTCCTGAGAACTTCCTGAGAAGTTTTTTGAAAAGGGCCAATTGGCGGCGGCGCGAACTTTGAGGGCTTCCTCAGCCTTAAGTTTTAAGTATTTGCTTTGTGTGCGTTTGCGGATGTGATAAGCCTGAATTCTGTCCCAAGATTCCGGTTTAATATTATAGAACTTCTCGCCGTTGTGTAAAATCAAGCCGAGAAAATTCTTCTCAGGAAGTTCCTGAGAAGTTCCTGAGAACTTCCTGAGAAGTTTGTCGGGCCACCATGTCAACTTGCGGAGCAGTTCGGGGTCAGCGGGAACGATTCCGAAGTCATCAGCGACCATTATGATTCTAAAAAACAACAGGAAAGCCTCGGGTGACAGGTCGCGCACGTCGTGATCGAGGAGGATTGAATCTTCAAAGGTTCGGTTGGGCATGAGTCACCGTGCAATGTTTGCAGAGCGGGCCGGACGTTCATCACACCACCGAATAACATGCTGAGATAGGGTGAGAGCCTGTGTATACTTAAAGTATCTTGAATGAAACATTGTCCGTTTGAAAAATCTTTTAGCAAACTGCCGTTTCGCGTAGAGTGCCTTCGTGCCGTAGCTTACGGCCAGAATCATCGTGCAGAGCATGAAGATTGCGAGGGTTTTATTGGCCACGGGGGCTTGGGTGAACTCGGTGAATATCTGTGCAATCATGGGAGCGTGTTGACCGTTCAGGTTAGGGGTTTTGGCCGAGGAAATAGCCACACAGAGCGATGCCGAAAAGGGCCAAAAAGAGCAATAATAGGATCAGTCCTGATGTCTTTTCGGTCTGTTTTTGGTACTCTGTTTTAGTCAATTTTGGCATGGAGGAAGATTCCGTTGCGGCTGATTCTGGCGATGGTTCCGCTGGCCGATTTGAAGAACTTGTGCATGTCTATGATGCGGAATCCGGCCAATCCGCAGAGGTCTTCGAGGTCACGGGTGCTGAACTGGTGGAAGTGCGGCCGGTACTTGCGACTGAGCAGATGCTCGGCCTTGTAGATCAAGCTGCAGTCATTCGGAGTGGTCAAAAACAGGTTGCCGGAGGGTGATAGAATGCGGCGGAGTTCCTGCATGTGGAAGAGCGGATTGAACAGGTGCTCGATGACTTCAAAGTGGGTGATTGTCTCGAAATAGTTATCCGGGTAGGGATAGGGTTCGAGGTCGAGATTCACGTCGGAGACATGGGCCACGAGGGGTGCAAATTCGTGTTCCAATTTGGCGCGCATGTGACTGGGGCCGGCACCGACATCGAGCCAATGGGCGCGCAGGGGATAGCGATCGTGCGCGCGGCGCAGTTGGTTCAGGGTGCGGACGGCACGGGCCTTGTGCATGCGGCTGTAGAGATTGGTGTCGGCTCCAATGCCGATCTGCGGGGGGCTTGTTAAGCCCGTTTTGCGCTGGCGCATGATTCTCAATGTTAGTGGAGGGCCAAGATTTGGGCGCGGCCGTGGTTGGTCAGAAAGTGTGTTTCGTGGTCGGTTTGGACGAGATTCAGGGCCTTGAGTTGGGCGACACGCTTGCCGATTTGACGGTTTGTGCGGCCCATAGCGGTGGCTAAATCGGGGGTTGAAATCGGCCCGGCGGCGATGTGACAGAAGGCCTGATAGGTGTCTTTGGTCAGGTTGGGTTCGTCACGCGGATCGCTGCGGGGGCGGGAGATTTGCTGGGCTGGCATGTGCGTGTTACGCACTCCTTGTGCTTTGCTCGGCGAGGGCTTTTAGGTGGTGTTGGGGTTGTGTTATTCTTCGGGTGTGACGAATTTGGGATGTTTACACTGCATGTGTTTAGAAAGGTCTTGGAACGTGCGATTGCAGCAGGGGCAGACACCATTGCCGACGCGGGCTTTGATGCGATCGCGGTCGTTCTTGTAGCGCGTTTTGACACGTTTCTCGGCCAGCGCTTTGCGTTCGGCTTCGTCGCGTTGCTTGCGGATTCTGTCCGTGAATTCGCGTTGCTCTTGAAGTTCACGTTCGCGCGCGGCGATCTTTTCGCGGGCTACTTCAAGATCGGACTTGCCGGCAAAGTATTGTTTGTGCCCTGCAGGACAATAGAATGATTCGTGCTGTTCGCGGAGTCGCTGATTGGTTGATTTTGTGACCCCAAACACTTGCCCACAGACACAGCAATCAATGGGGACCAAATAGACTGTAGTTTCAACTAAATTGCTCATGTTTTTATTCCGTTTAGCATCATGCTGTTGTCGTCGAAGAGGTGGCGTTCATTGCCGTTCAGGGCGATTAAGCAGAGGCGGCAGAGTTTTATTTTCAGACCCCCATCCCCAGCCCTTCCCCCGTGAACGGAGGAAGGGAGCATCAGATCATATTGCTGCATGTTTGGGGGGATGGCGCGGTCTTTGAGTTTGCAGAATTGGCCGTCACAGTGATCCACGTCGATTAGGGGAAGTGGATTGACCTGCGCGGTTATTTTGGCTTCACGCAGGGGGATGTGACGGGGGGAGATGGGGAGTTGGGGAATCACAGTGCTTAGAGTGGTGTCTCGGACAGTGCTTTGATCCAAAAGGCAAGCACGCCTGCAAAAAACATCAACAAGATTGCCGATGAGACGACTTCAAAAGTGGCTTTTTTCTCGAGTGCATGAACCATCGTGACTGCGAAGAAGAATAGACCAGTGAACGCGAGGCCAATCCAGCAACATATTTCGATTGATTTTATCATTGTTTTTATAGGCGGGTCAAGACCCGCCACTACGATGCGTTTGGGGTTGTCGATGTTGTTTGGACGCGGGCGGCACGCCTGCCGCCCCTACAGGGGATATTCGTTGTGTTCGACGCCGTCGAGTTGGCGGCCGGCATTTGCTTTTCCGCGCAAAGTCATTAAATTCCCTTCGCCGAATCCCGTGTAAACCTTAATGGTTGACCCGTTTGGCTTTCCAAGTAATAAGCCATTTTCAGTTGGCCCGTATTCGCCCCACTGCTTAAAAAAATATGGGACGTTGGCTTGTTTGCATTGGTCTCTTAGTCCGCGTGCCCAATCGGGGTGCATGGGTCGAGCTTTGGGGCCGGATTCGCCGCCGCAGACGAGCCAATCGATGCCAACGCCTGTTCCTTTACAAGATTTACAGAAGTCGGCAACTGGGTCGGTTTCGCGGTATCTTGTGCCTTCGCATTTCGGGCAAGCCCACAATTCGCGGGGGTCGCCAAAGGCTTGTTTTAAGACAAACTGGTTGTAGCGATTGTCGCCAACTGTACCGTCTTGTATTGTCAAATCCACCGGGCCGAGCAGGGGTTCACAGGAGAGCCATCTTACTGCGGCGGGGGTTTGGAGTAGATATGGGATGCGTTCGTCGGCAGTGGCTTGGTTTTCAACACTGGTGCCGAGCCAGACGTTGGGGAGGCTCCGTATTATGGGATAGGCTGTAACCGTGCTCGGGGTTTCATCAAGAAACACGCCCCTGCCATTATTCTTGTTGTCGAATCTTAATCTGCTCACCAAGTCAGCCATTCTGTCGGGGCGCTTAGTAAGTATTTGAAAGACGTGATACCCAACACCGCGAATTTGCTGCTCGTTATTGCTCCTCCGAATGATGTTAAACACATCGCAAATGAACTCATCCGGCACGTCTTTGTGAAAGAGGTCGGACATGCTGTTGACGAAGATTTTGCGGGGGCGTTTCCAGCGGAGGGGGATTTCTAAGCGGTCTTCCAAGCAGGTGACTTTGCCGGACCAGTCGCGGATGTTGTTGGGATGCAGGACAGTTAAGCCGCTGTAGGCTTGGCTGCCCATTTGCTCGTTGCGGAATGATTGTTGGACGGCATAGCAGTTTTGACAGCCGGGGGAGACCTTAGAACAGCCGAGAACGGGGTTCCAGCTTGCTTCAGTCCATTCTATTTTAGATTTATCGCCCACTGCTTGTTAAACACCGCTTGTTAAGCGGGCCTTTCGCTGCGCATGATTCTTGAGAGTGTTGGGTTGCAGTTTTTCAGATTCCGGCGGGGTTTAGTGTGTCTCAGAATTAATAATCACACGACTATCGTCAACTGTAAGGGGGAAAAGCTTTACTTTCCCGGGACCTTGTGCTGCCGGTTCGTAGATCAGCTTGACGACGATAGAGTCGCGGCTTTCGCAGCGTTGCAGTGCGCGGGTGAGGGAGTCTATTTTTCGCTCTGTTTTCTCTTCCGTGGCCCATCTTGTTTGGTTCCATTGCCTGTCGTAGGCCGCGCTCATATTCAAGCTGAAGACTTGTTCTTGGAGCAGTCTTACTTGCTGATTCTTGTCGTGAATGCAGGTTCCGACAAAGGCGTCGAATTGGGCTTGTTGGGCGCGTTCCCCTGCGATTGAACCAAGCACACTGCCAACGGCTAATCCAACAAGAACAAGAGCTATGGGTTTTAGGTTCATTATGGTTTCTGGTAGGCGGGTCAAGACCCGCCACTACGGGTTACAATAGGACTAAATCGGTGGTATGGATTAAGCGGACGGCGCGGCCGGGTTTATCTTGACCATCGGCATCGTCCATGTATTCTTCTAATTTGTAGCCGGACTGTTCGAGCTGCAGTTTGTGGATGCGGACATGTTCCAGATCGAGCACCTGATCGACGATGTCTAAGGGGATGTCGAGTTTGTAGGTGATGATGTGGCAGGGTTCACCTTTGTAGTCATAGTGGAAGCGGGATTTCTTGATGGGGATGCCCTTGAAATTCCGTTTCTGTTCTTCGGGGCTGCGGAGTTCCCACATGCGGATATTGCAAGCATCGCCACCGACTTCCGGACCTCTGAAAGCGGGCATGGGCAGCTCACCCGGGGGGAGCAGGATGCCGGGGAGGTATTCGTGCTGTTTTTGCTCGACCAAGTAGTCATAGAGCAGATAGAGCATCTTGGAATACGTTGTGGGGCGCGACTGGCGGGTGCCGGCGGGCCACGGAGTGGTGGAGGATATGGGGATCATCGCTTGCACAGACCTTTGGCGCGTGCCCATTGACCGACTGTTGGGAATCTTCCGATAAGCGGAATATAGCCGACGGTCATTGGGACTTTGACCTTCTCACGATGCCTGCGGCTTTGGGTTCGCTTCGCGGGATTGCTATTCAGCAAGGCCAACAGGTTGTGAAATATGCTTTGGGTGCTCGGTGAAACTTTTTTCATGGTGGTGGTGCTTTTACAAGATCCTTCCAGGATGACAAGGCAAAAATATCGATGGCGCTTGGACACGGGCGGCACGCCTGCCGCCCCTACGCGGAGGGAATTACCCTAATCTTCGGTCGGGGCCGATGAAGGGGGTGGGTTGGGTGAGTTGTTTTAGTCTGCTGACGGTGGCTTTGCCGAAGATGTCGAGCAGGCTGGGGAGGTCTTGGTCACGGGCAATTTTTCCGGTGACAGGATCTTTCAGTTGTTCGGCAAACCGGTTGTTGGTGCTCATGTAGAGCTTAATGTCTGTGCCTTGGGCCACGAGGTCATTGAAGAAGCCGCGAATTTGTCCGGTCAGCCAGTCATAGGGTTTTTGATCGAAGCTGAAGTCATCGATGATGACGACATTGGTTTCGCGGATGAGCCGTTTTCCGAAGGGTTCGACGGGTTCTTTTTCTTTGCTGAAGACGGAGCGGCCGAGTTCAAATTGGAGTTGCTGCAGGTCGAGCCAGACGACGGGCTGAACTTTGAGAATGAAGTTGGCTATGCAGGCCAGCAGGTGTGTTTTGCCGGTGCCGGGCGGGCCAACAAGCAAAATCCCTTGCCCTCCAGCGCGCACGGTGTGCCAAATTCCCCGGGCGGCATCCTGTTGGTGCTCTGCATACGGGTTTTTGATGTTTTTGAAGTCAGCAAATCTCGCATTCCAGAAGCCGCTGGGAAGTCCGGACAGTTTGCGGCGTTCGGTGTATTCTTCGGCTTCGGATTGGGACTTGCCTTGGGCCTCGATTTTTTCCCAGCAGGTGTCACAGATGGGTTTGTCAATCCACGGGAGGTCGAGACATTTGCCGGTCTGGCAACGGGTGCAGGCGACGCGGGGTTTATTTTCGGCCTCGGTGTAGTGGTTCATAACACCGTTGACAACGTGTGCAAGTTCGGAGGTCATGTGCTTGTTAAGCACTCCTTGTGCTTCGCTCGGCGAGGGATTGGATGATGCGGTAGAGGTTGTCCGCAGTCTTGCCGAGGGAAAATTTCTCGAAGTCTATTTTGTCCTGATAGATCACCGGCATGCCGTGTTTGTCTGCCAAGTCAACTTCACGATCTGAACCGGAGGATTCACCGGACAAACGGATGAGTGCATCAGATTTGCGGATCAAGTCGAAATCCATGCGCATCCAGTCTTCATAGTGCCGGGGAATGTGCAAGTGCATGAAGTGATACAAATGGGGGACGATGCAGGTGTGTCCGGACGCGCAAACGATGTTTCCGGCCTCCATAGCCCGGCGGACATTGTCGGCCACGTCACCTTTGGTGTAGGGTCCAGCGATATAGATGATCATGTGGTTTTCGTGTTTCTGAGTTTCAGGTCTAAGATGGCGAGGCTGTTCCAGGCGGCGTGGGCGGCGTGG
>Ga0154020_10009515_pt1 | contig 11180 bp, 6 predicted proteins | sample Klosneuvirus_201_FD_109709 | JGI IMG/M metagenome (GOLD analysis project Ga0154020, IMG submission 109709) | Active sludge microbial communities from wastewater, Klosterneuburg, Austria - Klosneuvirus_20160825_MG | ecosystem: Engineered > WWTP > Aerobic digester > Activated sludge | place...
GCCGGGAGACGCGGCGGTCGCGCTGGTCCTCAAGCGCGAGGACGACGCGCGTCGCGACGGCGACGTCGTGCTGGCGCTCGTCGATCCGAGCCGCGACGCGGCCGAGATCCCCCTGATCCTCGGCAACGCCGGCGGCGCGCGCTCGCTCGCCGATCGGCTCGGCGAGGCCCACGCGGCGAGCGGGCTCGTCGCCGTCGCGGCCGCGTTGTCGGCGCTCTCCACGGGCGTGGTCTCGCGCGCCGAGGTGCGCATGCAGGGGCTGCTCGGCCCCACGATGACGGTTCGCCTCGAGGGCGTCGGAGCGGTCACCGCCCCGGCGCCGCGCGCTCCCCTCCGCTACCTGTCGTTGCCGGCGCACCCGCCGGCGGTCTCGCTGCCCGAAGGCCTCTCCGTGGAACGAATGGAACCCGCCCCCAAGCTCGTCCCCGTGCTCTCGGCCGCGCCCCTGGCGACGGCACCGAGCATTGCTGCCATTCCTGCCACGCCGGTCGCGCGCCCGCAGTTCGCCCATCCCGGGCTCGCGCAAGTGCTCGTCCAGGCGGCCGAGCAGCACCGCGCAGTCGGTGACAGCCATCGCGCGTTCCTCGCGAAGCAGGCCGAGATCCACGCGCAGTTCCTCGCGATCCGGGCGCGCACGAACGAGGCGCTGCTCCGCGGGCTGGCCCACGGCAACGTCTTGCCGAGCGCTCTCCCGCGCCCCGCCGCGCCAGTCTCGGTGCCTGCATCGGTGCCCGTCGCGCCGGTCGCCGCGCCCCTGCCCGTGGCGATCCCGGAGCCCACGCCGCCCGTCGCCGAGGCGGTGGTGGCGCCCGCCCTCGCGCCCGGCCGCCGGGCCCCGCGCGGCCCCACGTTCGACCGCGCGGCCCTCGAGGTGCACGCCGGTGGCCGCATTTCCTCCATCTTCGGACCGCTGTTCGAGCAGCAGGACGTGCACGTGGTGCAGGTGCGGATGCCCATGGCGCCGCTCCTCCTCGCCGACCGCGTGACCGGCCTCGACTGCGAGCCGGGGGTGCTCGCCAAGGGCGTGATCTGGACCGAGACCGACGTGCGCGCCGACGCGTTCTACATGCACGCCGGCCGCATGACCCCGGGCGTGATGATCGAGTCGGGCCAGGCCGACCTCATGCTGGTCAGCTATCAGGGCATCGACTTCCGCAACAAGGGCACGCGCGCCTACCGCCTGCTCGGGTGCAACCTCACGTTCCACGGCTCGCCGCCGAAGTCCGGTGAGACGCTGGCCTACGAGATCCACGGCGACGGCCACGCCAACCAGGGCGACGTGCGCCTGTTCTTCTTCCACTACGACTGCTGGATCGGCGACCGCCGCGCGCTCAGCGTGCGCGAGGGGCAGGCCGGGTTCTTCACCACCGAGGAGCTCGCCAAGTCGGCGGGCATCCTGTGGTCGCCCGAGACGTCGAAGCCCGAGCCGGGGGGCCGCGTGGACCCGCCGCGCAAGCGCACCCACGCGAGCTTCGACAAGGAGCAGCTCCGCGCCTTCGCCGACCACGGGAACGCGCACGCCTGCTTCGGCCCCGGCTTCGAGCGCGCCGCGACGCACTCCCGCACGCCGGCGATCCCCGGCGGCCGCATGCTGTTCCTCGATCGGGTCACCCACTTCGACCCCGAGGGCGGACCGTGGAAGCGCGGCTACCTGCGCGCGACGCAGGCGATCCACCCCGACGACTGGTTCTTCGAGGGGCACTTCAAGAACGACCCGTGCATGCCAGGCACCCTCATGTTCGACGGGTGCCTCGCCACGATGGCGTTCTACCTCGCGGCGCTCGGCTACACCCTCGACAAGGACGGCTATCGCTTCGAGCCGATCCCCGAGGAGGAGTACAAGCTCAAGTGCCGCGGCCAGGTGATCCCCACCTCGAAGGAGCTCGTCTACGAGGTGTTCGTCGAGGAGGTGCACGACGGCGACGAGCCGCGCCTCTACGCCGATCTGCTCTGCACCGTCGACGGCCTAGGTGCGTTCCACGCGCGACGCGTGGGCCTGCGGCTCGTGCCCGACTGGCCCCTCACCAGCATGGCGAAGCCGCCCGTGGACGACCGCGCGGTGGCCTCGGTCGACGGGCTGCCGCTCGACTTCCGCTCGCTCCTCGCCTGCGCGTGGGGCCAGCCCTCGACCGCGTTCGGCCCGCGCTACGCGCGCTTCGACGGCACCCGCCGCGTGCCGCGCCTGCCGGGCCCGCCGTACCACTACGTCACCCGCGTCGTCTCCTACGAGGGCGAGCCGTTCGCCTGCAAGCCGGGCGCGGCGGTGGAGGTCGAGTACGACGTGCCGCCCGACGCCTGGTACTTCGGCGAGGGTGGCGCCGAGGCCATGCCGTTCTCGGTGCTCCTCGAGGCCGCGCTGCAGCCCTGCGGCTGGCTCGCGAGCTTCGTCGGCTCGACGCTCACGGTCGACGGCGACCTCCTCTTCCGCAACCTCGACGGCAAGGGCGTGATCTTCGACGAGGTGCGCCGCGACGCCGGCGTGCTGCGCACGCGCGCCAGGATCGTCAACGTGTCGCCGGCCTCGGGCATGCTGATCGAGTCGTTCGAGGTGGAGTGCTTCGTCGGCGACCGCCTGGTGTTCAAGACGGGCTCTGCCTTCGGCTTCTTCCCGAAGGAGGCGCTCGAGAACCAGATCGGCCTGCCCACCTCCGCCGAGCAGCGCGCGGCGTTCGACGCGACCAGCGACTACTTCGTCGACCTGCGCCCCGAGCCGGCCCGCTACTTGCGGGGGCCAGCGCGCCTCGCCGCGCCCATGCTGCGCATGATCGATCGGGTCACGCGGTTCGAGGCCGAAGGCGGCAAGAAGGGCCTCGGCCTCGTGCGCGCCGACATGGACGTCGACCCCCACGCGTGGTTCTTCAAGGCGCACTTCTTCCAGGATCCCGTGCAGCCGGGGTCGCTCGGCGTGGAGGCCATGCGCCAGACGCTCGCCTTCGCCATGCTCGAGCTCGGGCTCGACGCCGACATCCCGCGCGCGCGCTTCCTCCCGCTCGAGAGCCGCAAGGTCGGCGAGGGCGTGACCGAGACCCCGGAGCTCGTCTGGAAGTACCGCGGTCAGGTGGTGCCCGAGAGCCAGCGCGTGACGATCACGATGGAGATCGTCGACCGCGGGCGCGATGCGCGCGGCAGCTACGCGCGCGCCGAGGCCTCGCTGTGGGTCGACGGCAAGCGCATCTACGAGGCGCGCGGCCTCGGTCTGCGGATCGTCGCGGCCGACGACAGCGAGGAGGTCCTCGACCTCGCGCGCGACGCCTGGCTCCGCGACCACTGCCCCACGTTCGTGCTCCCGGCCCTCCCCATGATGTCGGTGGTCGATCGCCTGGCTGGCGCGGCGATGGCGCACGGCCTCGGCCTGCCGCTCACCCTCGAGAACGTGCAGATCAAGCGCTGGATCACCCTCGATCCCACGGCGCGGCTGCGCACCGAGGTCACGCCGCGCGACGACGGCTCGCTCGCGGTCTCGCTGCTCGTGTTCCGCAGCGCGCGCGACCCGAAGCTCTCGCGCTTCGAGGTGGCCGCCACCGGCATCGCGTGGCAGCGGGCCGCCGCACCGACGCCGATCCCCGCCCTGGTCGAGGGGCGCCCGACCGAGAACCCGTACGAGACAGGGGAGCTGTTCCACGGGCCTGCGTTCCAGCTGCTCCGTTCGCGCACCCTCGGGGAGAACGGTGGCTCGGCGGTGCTCGACGCCGGGGCGGGCGCGGTGCCGTACGGCACCCTGCACCAGGCGCTGCTCGACGCGGCGACCCACGCCATCCCGCACGACCGCCTGCACCTGCTCTCCGACCTGATCGGCGAGGACAAGGTCGCGTATCCCTACCGGATCGCCTCGTTCGTGGTGCACGCGCCGCTGCCGCGCACGGGGGAGGTGCGCTGCGAGGCGCGCTTCGTCGGCTTCGACGGCGACGACCGCTTCCCGACCTTCGACCTCGCGCTCGAGGCCCAAGGCGTGCGCCTCTGCGACGTGCGCCTCGTCGAGATCCTCATGCCCAAGGGCTCGCTCGGCGCCGCGTCGGGGCGCGCGCGGAGGAGCTTCCTGCAGGACCGCGCGTATGTGCCAGGCCTCTCCCTCTCGGACCACGAGGGCCCGGAGACGACGCTCTCGGACGCCACGGTGGCCGCCAGCGACTGGCTGCCCGGCACCATCGCGCGCATCTACGGCCTCGGCACGACCGACGACCGCACCCGCGACATCGCGCAGAAGGAGCACGTGGCCCGCCACGCCGAGGTGCACCCCTCGACGGTCGCGCTCGTGCCCGAGCCCCACGCCCCCTCGGCGCCGCTCCTTCGCTTCGTCCTCGACACCACGCGCGACCAGGACGGCGTGCGCGTGCGCGATCGCGTGGCCCCGCGGCTCGATCTCGGCCCCGTGCGTCGGTTCTGGACCGAGCGCTTCGGCCTCTCGGGCTGGCCCGTCGAGGACCTGTGCTTCGGCCTCGCGCAGCGCTTCGTCGCCGACGTGCGGCTCGCCGATCCCGCGGCGTTCCGCGCGGTCGCCGGCCAGAGCGTGCTGTACGTGGCCAACCACCAGACCGGCATCGAGTCGATCCTGTTCTCGGTGCTGATCTCGGCGCTCGCGGGCACGACGACGATGACGCTCGCCAAGGCGGAGCACCGCGACACGTGGCTCGGTCGCATGCTGCGCCTGTGGTTCTCGTACCCGGGCGCGCACGATCCGGGGGTGATCGCGCACTTCGATCGCAAGGACTCGGCCTCGCTCCTCACCATCCTCGAGGACCTCGCGCGGTCCATGCGCACCGAGCACAAGAGCCTGCTCGTGCACGTCGAGGGCACCCGCGCGCTCGGCTGCCGGGCGCCCGTCGCGACGATGAGCGGCACCTTCGTGGATCTCGCGCTCGCGCTCGGCGCGCCGGTGGTCCCGGTGCGCTTCTCGGGTGGGCTGCCGATCACACCCGGCACCGAGCGCCTCGAGTTCCCGGTCGGGATGGGCCAGCAGACCTACCACGTGGGCGTGCCGATCCTGCCGGCGGAGCTCGCGGCGCTCACCTACAAGGCGCGCATCGACCGCCTGGTCTCCACAATCAACGGGCTCGGGGGGGACCCGGCCGAAGAGGTGCCGCACACCCCCGACGAGGCCTTCGCCGCGAAGGCGCACGCCTTCGAGCGCGAGGACGTGTCGGCGCCGCACGCGGTGCTCCGCGCCGTGCTCGAGGAGTGCCCCGATCCCTCGGCGGTCACGCGGAAGATCCTCGCGCGCGACACCGCCGATCTGGGGCCCGAGCGCGCGTTCGCGCAGGCGTTCGAGGCGCTGCTCTTCGGAGCGCGGTGATCGAGGCGTTCGTCTTCGACCCGCGCGCGATCTCGGAGGACGCCCTCCTCGAGCGCGGGGGCGACTGGCTCGATCCGAGCGAGCGGGCGCGCTACCAGCGCTTCTCGCACGCGCTCTCGGCGCACGTGTACCTCGCGACCCGGGTCGTCGTGCGCACCGTGCTCTCGCGCGCGCTCGGGGTCGCGCCGGCTGCGCTCGCCTTCGACCGCGACGCCCTCGGCCGACCCACGCTGCGCGACCACGCTCTCTCTTTCAGCCTCGCCAACGGGCCGAGCTTCGTCCTGTGCACCCTCGCGCCGACGCCCCACGGGGCGGACGCCGAGCCGCTCGACCGCGCCGAGGCGCTGCTCGGGATGCAGAGCACCATCTACTCCGACGACGAGCGCGCCCACCTCGCGCGGTGCGCCGAGCCGCGCGCCGACGCGGTGCTCCTGTGGACGCTGAAGGAGGCCTACCTGAAGGCGCGTGGCATCGGGCTCCGCGTCGATCCGCGGCTCGTGGCGTTCGCCCTGGGCGAGGGCGGCGCGACGCTCGCGCTCGCTCCGCCGCTGGTCGCCGACGCCGCGGTCGACCGCTTCCAGCCGCTCGCCTTCGAAGGCCACCTCGGGGCGGTGGCCGGTCCGACCGGCGAGGCGCTCGCGACCCCACGCTGGATCGAGCTGTGACGAGATCCAGCGACCTCCGTGCCTGCTTGGCGTACCATGCACGGCGATGCGTCTGCCGTCGCTTGCCCTCCTCGTGATCGCCGCGAGCGTGGCCCCCGATGCCGCGTCCGAGCCGGTCGTCGTCCCGCCGACGTACATCCCCGGCATGCCCGGCTCCACCCTGGTGAACGCGACCGACGCCACGCTGATCAACACGTGGATCGGCACCCCGGGGCAGCGCTGGCGGCGGTGCTACTCGAAGGCGGCCGACGGTCCCACCTCGGTGGCGTTCCACAAGAACTGCGACGGGCAGGGGCCCTCGGTCACCGTCGCGCGGCTCTCCAGCGGCCGGGTGATCGGCGCCTACGCGTCGAAGTCATGGGCGTCGGTCGGCAACTGGATGGGCGACGAGGCCACGTTCCTGTTCTCGCTCACCTACCGGTTCAAGCACGGCTACATCGGAAAGCTCCCGAGCTACACGCAGTACAGCGCCACCAACTACGGGCCCACGTTCGGCGGAGGCCACGACTGGCACGTGAACGGCGCGATCGACGGCGGCTACTGCTACATCGGCTACACGTTCGAGTGCCGCATCGGCACCAACGGCGGCGTCGACACCGTGTGCCGCAACGACTTCTGCGGCAGCTACTCGGAGTGGAAGATCGACGACCTCGAGGTCTGGGTGCACTGACCCGAGGGCTCACTTCACGGGCGTCGTCACCTTCGGCCAGAGCGGCTTGTCCTGCTCGTCGAGATCGAAGCGGAACGTGGTGGGCTCGGGGCGCGCCGCGAGCAGGTAGACCCGTGAGTCGGCGCCACCGGTCGCGATCGGATCGCGCCCCGCGCGCTCGAGGCGAGCCCCGCCGCCGCGCGGCGCGATCGCGACGACGCAGCCGGCTTGCAGCAGCGCCTGCACCAGCGCGCTCGCGTCCGGCGCGCTCGTCTTCTCGGCGACCAACAGGTTTCCCTTCGCGTCGAGCCCGAGGGCGAGGTCGAGCGTCGGAGGGAGCGTCAGCGCCTTGCCGGCGACGATGAGCGGAGGCGCCTCGAGGCTGTACCGCGAAGGCGGGACCGGCGTCCCCGGCGCGGCGATCCCGAGCCGTCCCCGCGCGTCGACGAACAGCGTCGCGGCCCCCGACGCCGGCTTGCTGCGCTGCGCGCCGTCGAGCACGAGGCCGAGCGGCGCCTCCTTGGTCGCGACCCCGAGCCGCAGCGCGGCGAGCACCCGCGCCGCGTCGTCGCTCGAGACCGGTGCGGGCGCGCTGGTCTCGAACAGCCGCTTGCCGCTGGGATCGAGCTCGGCGTGTCCGCCGACGAGCGCGGCCCGCAGGCGGCGCGCGTCGAACCGCGTGACGCGGACCGCGCCCGTGGTCTGCACGGTGATCGAAGGCGCCCAGGCGGGCGCCGGTTGCGGCTGGCCGTCGGCCGCGAACCCCAGGGCCAGCGGCTCGCGCAGGGTCGCGTAGAAGAACTCCTTGGGGCTCGGGGCGTGGACGTACCGCGTGTGGGCGACGCCCATCGCCATCGAGAGCGCCTCGCTCTTGCCCTTCTCGTATTTGGCGTCGTCCCACGACATGAACACGAACCCCACGTGGTAGAGGTTCATGTCGAGGTGCAGGCCGTAGTCGCACCCGGCCTTCTTCATGCCGCTGCCGAGGTCGTGCGGGTCGAGCTCGTTGCCCCACAGGTAGAGCACGTGCCCGCCCTTGGTGCGGCACAGCCCCGCGCGCTTGGCGCGCTGGCCCACCTGCTTGCCGGTCGCGAGGATGCCTCCCCACTTGGGGCGCTTGCGCGGATCGATCTCGTCGCCGTCGACCAGCGGGTCCAGGTTCTGGCGCAGCGAGCGCACGTCGGGCGGGGTCTGCATCTTCGGGCCCCAGGTGCCGAAGCCGAGTCGGCCGTCGTCGAACATCAGGAGCGACGCCACGTCGGGGACCGGCGGCTGGAACTCGCGGCGCCGGATGCTCATGCCCCACTTGCCCTGATCGAAGCGGAACCCGCCGTTCCACGCGGCCACAACCCGCTTGGCGACGGCGGCCTCGCGCGGGAGCTTGCCCCCGGCGCGCGGCCACTTGCCCGCGGTCTTCTCGTCGGGCGGGAACGGCCCCTCTACGCCGATCGCCATGTCGAGCTCCAGCTGGCGCGCGTCCATCGCGACCACCTCGACCTTCGCGGCACGGGCCGGATCGGGCCGCACGAAGCCCGTGTAGAACGTGGGCGGCGCGCCCTCGATGGTGTGCAGCCAGTCGCGCTGCCACGGGGCCCACTCGCCCTCCTTGGGCGCGGGCTTGTCGCCCTCGACCGACATCTTCGGGGGTGGCCAGGCGTGGTCGTCGAGCGCGCCGATCTGGGTCGTGCTGGTGGCGCCGTACGCGGGCTCGGTCGGCGATGGGGTGGCCGCGTCCGTGCCCTTGCCGACGGTCGCGGCCTTTGCCGTGAGGGGCCCTTGTTCGCGCGGGGGCGCGGGCGCACACGTGGCGAGCAGGAGCGGCGAGGCGAGGAGCGCGCGGCGCATGTCCGACCAGCCTAGTCGAAGCAGGCGCCCGCTTCGTTCACTTCTGCTGCGCGGCCACCAGGGCGGCGATCCCGTCCCCCGCCGGCAGCAGGGTGATCTCGGCCTGGCTCTCGAGCAGGCGCTGGGTCTCGAGCACCTCGAAGGTGGCGGCGGCGACGCGGGGGTGCTGCTGCAGCTGGCGCAGGGCCTCGCCGACGATCTTCGGGCGCAACGCGGCGGCCTTGGCGAACTCGATCGCCGCCTCGCGCTCCGCGGTGCCGCGGATCAGGTTCACCTGGTTGGCGCCGTCCTGCTGGATCGCGCTGGTCACCTGGCGGAGCCGGTTGACCACCTTCTCCTGGATCTGGCGCACCATCGCGCCGTCGCGGAAGTGCACCTTGCGGATGTACACGCTCCCGAGCTTGAAGCCCCACTCGTGCGATTTCGGCGACACCTCGTTGCGCACCAGCATGCTCATGGCGTGACGGGTCTCGAGCATGTCGGACAGGCGCATGTTGGAGAGCGCCCGCACCGCCGAGGAGCCGACGTTCGCGCGCAGCGAGCCGCGCGGGTCGGTGTTCTTGAACAGGTAGGCCTCGGCGTCGTCGACGTACATCTCGTACCAGATGCCGATGCCCATCGGCGCCCCCTCCTCGGAGTTCACCGGCTGGCTCCGCAGGTACTCCTGGGTGAGCGAGAGATCGAGCACCACCCGGCGCCCGAACGCGCGCACGAGCAGCGCGCCGAGGCCGAGCTTGCCCGGCAAGAAGTGCAGGCCGGGCTCCGCGATCACGCCGAGCACCTGCCCGAACAGGATGAACACATGGGTCTCGCGCTCCTCGACCGTGGTGTAGAGCCCGAAGAAGCGCGCGATGGCGAGCAGCAGCGGCACGCCGACCATGAGCGCGAGGAAGGTGACGAGGGCGACGACGAGGATGGTCATCGGTCACCTCCTCCGAACTTGGCAGCAAGTGGCAGCAAGACGCGACGAGCCCTGGCGAGCAGCCCGAGCCGCAGGTTCTTGATGTAGGCCTCGAGGGTGCCAGGGCCCGCGGCGTCCAGCTGGGCGAGCTCCTCGGCCAGCGCGCGCAGCGGCTCGACCTCCGTCTGCACGCGGAGGGTCTCGATCTCGACCGCGCGCCGCGACTGCACGATGCGCTGGTCGGCGGAGGCCTGGGCGAGGCTGATCTCGGAGGAGACGTGGTTGTGGGCGGTGTTGATCGCCGCGAGCGCCGACTCCACCTCGTCGGGCGGGTCGATGCGGGTGATCAGGCAGGCGTCGAGGGTGATGCCGTACCGCGCCGCCGAGCTCGCGCAGTCGGCCTCCATGCGGTCGTTGAGGTCGCGGAGGTTCTTGCGCAGGTCGTTGATCGAGATGCCCTGCGCGGCGGCGAAGTCTCCGTCGGCCTTGTGCGGCGCCTCGAAGCCCGCGATGCGCTGGCGCAGCACCGACACGAAGTACCCCATGACGTGAGAGATCGCGTGGCGGACCCCGAAGAGGTAGGCGTAGAGGTTCTGCTCCGAGACGCGGAAGCGGATCTGCCCGCTGATGCGCGTGTCGAGGTGGTCCTTGGTGACGGCCTCGATGCGCTGCCCGCCCTCGTTGGCCTCGGGGTGCTCCGGATCCCAGGCGAGGCTCGTCGTGGTGGTCGCCACGCTGACCTTGTGGATCTCCTCCCAGGGCCACTTGAAGTAGGGCCCGCCGGGGGGGATCACCACGACCTGCGGGTAGACGTATCGCTCGCGTTCGTCGGGCCGCAGGCCGCTCGCGAGCGGGAGCTCCAGGGTGGTCGCGTCCTCGCGCACGCGCTGGGCGCGACCGAACACGGTCTTCACGGCGCGTTCGCTCTGGTCGACGGTGTAGAGCCCGCGCAGCACGACGCGCACGAGGAGCCACACCACGATGCCGAGCAGGATCCCCGGCACGAGCGCGCTCTCGAGGTGATCGAAGAGCGCATCGGCGCCTTGCGGCGCGGGCTTGGAGAGGAGCGAGGCGAACATGGGGGGATGCTACGCCCGAAGGGGCCGCGGTAGACTATGGTCTTGGATGCGCACGAGACCCACCGCCTCGCAGAGCTGCAACGGCTGGCCGAGGCTTGCCTCGCCACCGAGACGCCGAGTGCTGCGCTGGCGCACGAGGTGGCCGCGCTCGCGCTGTCGCTCGTCGGGCGTCGCCGAGGTGCAAAGGCGGGACCACCCTACCGCACGAAGCACGAGAGCCCCGATCCCACCGCGGCCATGCTGGTCGCGCTCGAGCGGTGCGAGGCCGAACGCGATGCCCTGCGCGCCGAGCTCGCGACCCTGCGCAGGAAGCCGGGGGCATGACGATGCAGCGCGCTAGCGGACCTCGACGCAGAGCACGTTGGAGTCCACGACGCCCGCTCTCCACTGCACGTGGTGCAGGCCGGGCGTCGCGAACGTGTAGACGCTGATCTCGAAGTTCACGTCGAGCCCCGGGCTCTGCATCACGGCGCCGTCGTAGACGCCCATGGTGAAGGCGCCCCACGTGGGCACCTCGGGCGTGACGCGCGTGCCGTCGACCCACTCACCGGTGATCGGCTTCGGCCCCATCACGAACAGGTCCTCGCCCTTGGCGAACACCTCGAGCACGTGGATCACCCGCACGGGCTCGTTCACCGCGTAGACGCGCCGCTCGGCGAGCAGGGTGATCTGCCGGTCCGCGTTGCGCCGCCCGCGCAGGGGACTCTTCGGATAGCCGCGCAGCACCACGTTGTCGGCCTCGGGGGCGCGC
>Ga0154020_10009516_pt1 | contig 11179 bp, 7 predicted proteins | sample Klosneuvirus_201_FD_109709 | JGI IMG/M metagenome (GOLD analysis project Ga0154020, IMG submission 109709) | Active sludge microbial communities from wastewater, Klosterneuburg, Austria - Klosneuvirus_20160825_MG | ecosystem: Engineered > WWTP > Aerobic digester > Activated sludge | place...
ATTCGGCTGAAAGCCGAGTGGGTTGTGATATGTCAGCTGCTGATTCGTCTCGGTGTTACGGATGGACACATCAATCTCGACGTTCGAGAGCGCATCGAAAGCAACCCAGTCACGGTTGTTGTACCCGCACGCATCAATCATCTTGACAATAACTTCATTACTGTTCGCGTTGAAGAACCAGAAGTCACCCGACTCGTTCGAAAGCTGCGTCGCTTGGCCTTGACCGACATTGCCTTGGAAATCGCGCCACGCGACACTGACTTCATACTTGCCGTTCTGTAAACAGAGTGTCGTTGCATTCGGTGAACAAGCACCCGGCGACACATCATTGCGCGACTGCGGCGCGTACTGGCCGTTCGCGTCAATACCAATCGTCGTCGCCTCGTCAAGCACGTCAGGGTTCGCCGAGCGCAGGCCGAACTTCAGACCGTTCAACCCCGCATCTTTCGCAAGGAAGCGGTAATCGAAGTCCGAGCGGTCGGGTGCCACCGTCATCTCGAGCGTTGCGTTCTTGCCGTTTTTCGTAATGCCGACTTGGTACACGCGATTCACGCCCGAGAGTGCAGGATCAAAAACGATGGAAGAGAACGTCGCCGCACCGCCAGCACGCACACCGAACTTTTGCTCGATAAATCGACGATCAGTGAGCACCTCTGCACTTGGCGCGTTTGGGTATTGCGCGTACGTCGCGAGTGTGCCGTTATTCGAGAACGGATCGACTTGCATCGAGACCGGCGCATTCGAACCCGTATTCAAAAGCAAATTCCCACCAGCAGGGTTCTTGATACCGACAGAGGGCGATGCACCAGTACCATCCGTGCGCACACCAGGAGAGACTGACATCGCGACACGTTGGTCACCGAGATTCTCCGGCATTGTGCTTGCGCCAATACCGACGCGGAAGTCTGCTTTCTTGCCACCTTCACAGTCGATACGACCCTCAAGATCGCCCTGACCCATAACAACGTGCGGAACTGCGCAATCCGCCGTCACGATTTCGTGTTGCAAGACCGCGTCGATTTTCGCGCGCTCAGATGCGACACTGTACTGCCCCTGCGCCGCGGTCGCACTCGCAAGGAGCGCACCGCCCAAGACGAGGGATTTGAGGAGAGATCGCATCAGGTAACCTTTACCACTCTATAGTGATACTCATTTATAAACTTATCGAAACCTTCTCGTCGAGAACTGTGAGGAGCCAAAAAACGCCCGTTTCAGCCTCCCAAAGGTGAATATGTAGGAAAACGGCCCTCCCCGGGCAGTTCAATTGTCAGAGTCTACAGTATGAAGAATCGCATCCGCGACGTCACCCACAGACCCTTCTGCGTCAATCACAATTGCACCGAGCGCAATGAGACCGTCTTCATAGGCGGATTTCTTGTCCAACACCCAATCCTGCACATCTTTCGTGTTCGCAAACTCCTTGGTTCCACGAAGCGATAATCGCTGTCGAGTAATATGCTCACTCGCGCGCAGGAGAAAGACCTTGTCGAAAAAGGGAAAAATTTTCCTCAAATTCGATGCGGTCCCGCAATAGAACTGTGGTGAAGTATGATCTCTCTCGAGAATCTTCTGCAACACAGTTTCATCACAAATCCAGTTTCCATGTTGCACATCGTCTAAAAAATCATTACTATACTCTACAAACGGTTCGCCCGTCCGTACATCTATCATGGTGAAAAGATCTTCATTGTCCTCCATGTCACAACTCACATATCCCCTTTGTTGCAGTTCTTTGCACACAAAAGACTTACCAGAACCAGCGAACCCAGTAATGAGGTATGTTCCCATAGCAAGTTTTCGATAGTACAAACTATCACTGTCGAATAAGCCCCCAGAGAGATTTGAACTCCCGGCCTGCGGTTTACAAAACCGCCGCTCTACCACTGAGCTATGGAGGCGCTTAAGACGAGAGAACCATATCCTCCTTAAAAACCTCACGCTAGAAGGAGATACGCGACAGTCGTCACGACCACACCCAGTAGCGCACCGACGATGACTTCCGCCCGCGTGTGCCCTGTGCGGACATGTTCTTTCGACCGCATCAGTTTGTTTAACGCAACACTATGTTTCGTCACTTCCCACCGTACGCCGTACGCATCACGCAAGAACAGCACACCAAACACACCAACAACAATCAACAACAGACTCAACCCCGTCTCAAGGTACACAATGGCAACAAGCGACCCAACCGCGTTCGCGTGCGAACTGGGCATTCCACCAAGACCAAATGGTACGAACCCCTCACCGCGTCGCCACGACACCACGCCTTTCACCAAAAACGCGATGAGGACGGAAACAAGTACCGCCATCGCCGCTTGGTTGAACGTCATAACATCAATCTCCAGGCATCCCGCTTATGAATCTTACGGCAGCGATCGGTAGCGCGTGTTCCCAAGCACCCACTCAACCAAAAGCAACAGCACCGCACATGCCATCAGGATTCCCGTCGCGTCGTACGTAAGCGTGCTTGAGGTTGCGCCCGTCCGTATCTCGGCGTACGCAGCCGCGAGTTGCGCTTCATCAAGTGCTTGCCAGTGCTCGCCCCCGGTCGCGTTCGCGAGGTACGCGAGGTTATCAGCATTATACGCGGCACTCACATTATAGAACGTCGGCAAATAGCCGATAGGACCCGACCCCGGTGTTCCAACGCCAATGGTGGTGATGCGCACGCGTTGGGTCTGTGCGTACCCGGACGCGCGACGGAGTCCGTCGCTTTCAAACGTCGAGATAGTGTTACTCCCATCCGTCACCAAAATAATCATGCGACCCCGCTCGGTCGTCGCCAGAAGGTTCGCACTCGTGATGATGGCACCCGGGATATCCGTTCCACTCGCTTCAATTTCCAAACGCGAGATGGCGTCACGTACTTTTGAGCGGTCATCGGTGAGTGGTTCCTCAATAAACGACACGCCGCTAAATGACACCACCCCCACACGCGTATCCGCATCAAGCGAATCCACGAACGCCAACGCCTGACGTTTCGCAACGCTCAAACGGTCAGGCGCAAGGTCGCGCGCAGCCATGGACGCGCTCGTGTCGATGGTGATGATGTACTCATTCGCGTCGGAGGCCCCTTCATACCACACGATGGTGCGCGCCACACCGAGCGTTGCCAACACCACAATCGCGATGCGTAAAATCAGTAACACTTGATTGCGCGCAACGTACTTCGTTCCTGTCGCGCGCTTGAGTGCGGCGAAGTTCGCAAATTGCATCGCACGCCGTTTCGCGTTACGTAAAAAGTACAAGTGCGCGACGAAGATGAGTGGCACTGCAAGGAGCAACCACAAGTACACCGGTTCGAGGAAGGTAACGGACACCATGACAACAATCACCTGATAATCGCCGTTCGGCGATGGAAGTACGCGAGGACAGGTTGGAGCATGTCGCCGTCAGTGGGGACGTTCACGAGTCCCGCTTTCGACGCGCGAAAGACACCTAAGAGATACGCTTCATCTGTTTGCGTTTGCGCTTCGTACGCAGCGCGCACGAGGGGGACATCGACAAGCATCGTCTCCCCAGTCTCCGGATCTGAAACCAAAAACTGTGATCCACCACTCGGCAACGTGCGATCGCGCGGGTCCAAGATACGAATACCAATCAAATCGTGCTTCTGGCCTAACGCGCGCACACCGCGCTCCCAATTCTCACCCATCGAAAGGAAATCACTCACCAAAATAATCAACGTCGGGGTTTTAAGCATCGCATCAAGCAACGCCACGACCGACAGCAAGTCTTTCTTCCCGCCGTAATTGCGCGGGTTTGATAGCCCCGCCGCCATCTTCGTGAGGATCTCACGACCGATACCAGGATTTTGTCGCGTGATGATGCGCGTCGACATCATCGCGTACCCCACGTTATCACCATTATCCAAGATAGCAGCGGCGAGCAGGAACGCGAGTTCTGCTGCGTGCTCGCATTTGAGTTTGCGTGTGCTCGTCGTGCACATCGTGTCCCCGACGTCAATTAAGAACAAGACGTTCACGCTCTTGTATTCCTCAAACTCGCGAATCAACGTGTCTTTGGAGCGTAACGACGCCCCCCAATCAATACGACTCGCATCGTCACCATAATTGTACTGACGAAAACCCGCGAATTCCATACCGCGGCCTTTGAGCATCGTTGCCCAAGACCCCTCCAAAGTACGTGAGAGCACGCGACGGCGTGCGATGACTTCCTGCGAGTGCATTTGCGCGAGGAGGTTTAAGTCGAGTTTACGGATGTGGGTCACGAGAGGATGGGGACCTTGTCGAGGACTTCCTTGATGATAGTCTCAGGCGATATCTCGGCCGCCTCTCCTTCAAAATTGAGCGAGACGCGGTGGCGCAAGACAAAGGGCGCGACCTCTTTCACATCGTCGGGCGTGACAAATGTGCGGCCAGCGAGCATCGCGTGCGCCTTACTTGAGATGTAGAGCGCAATACTTGAACGCGGCGACGCACCGTAGGCAATGTACTTCCCGGAGTCGATGTTGTACTTCGTCGGATGACGCAACGCATCCACCACACGGACAATGTAGCGTTCAATTTTCGGATTCGCGTAGATGCCCTTCACGAACCGTTGCGCATCAAGGATGTCCGCTTGTGACAAGACCGACTGCAATTGGAAATCAGCGAATTCATGCACGGTCGCGTTCTGCTTCAAAATACGCACTTCATCCTCAAACGCAGGATACGTGATGAGGACTTTGTACAAGAAACGGTCCACCTGTGCTTCGGGCAACTTGTACGTCCCGAGCTGCTCGACAGGATTCTGCGTCGCCATGACGAAGAAAGGACTGGGCAATTGGAACGTCTCCTTGCCGATCGTTGCCTGGTGCTCCTGCATGGATTCCAAGAGTGCGGACTGCACTTTGGGGGGTGATCGGTTGATTTCATCCGCGAGGACGAAGTTGGAGAACACCGGACCCTTCACCGTGAAGAATCCCTTTCCTTCTTCATACGTCGTGATACCGACGATATCGGTTGGCAGGAGATCTGGCGTGAACTGGATGCGCGAGAATTGGCATCCCGTCACTTTTGCAAGCGTGCGAATTAAGATAGTCTTACCCACGCCCGGCACTCCCTCAACTAAGACGTGACCGTTTGCAATCAACGCCTCAAGGAGCGCGTCCACGACCGCGTCTTGACCGACAATCATCTTACGCATTTCTTGTTTCGCGCGACCGAACTGCTCACGAAAGAACTGGACCTTCCGTTGCATCTCGGCATCATCGACAAGGCTCGCGCCGCTTGGCGGCATCGCGCTTGCGACATGCGACTGCGTCACGACTGATGCACCCACTCCCATCTCGACGATGACCTCGAGGAGACGCTTTAAATAGCTTGCCGGACCACGGGTGAGTGAAGACACTGCTCACGACGAGAACGCTTAAATAGTCTCCAGACGCCGTCGGAAGAGAAGATGGTGAGCCGTGAGGAAGTGCGTAAGCGTATGCAAGCGCTGCGCGATGAACAAGCGCGTCGCAAGCGTCTCGTCGCGCTGCGCAAAGACTCCTTACGACGAGCAACGTATCTGCGCGCGAAACTCGTCATTGACCCGCATGAAGTGTACGCGCTCGTCAAGGAGTTCTTCAAAGGGTTCATTGGCAAATCGTATGAATTCACTGTCCCGCAACTTCGCGAGGAATTGCGTCACATCTATCTGAGCCACCAAGTCCGAGCCGACGTGCAGACCCTCCTTGAGGTACTCCACCAGCTCGAGTACGCAAACATCTCCATGAGCCGTGAGCAATTGATGGCGATGCTCGACTTGTTTGCGCGCGTCGTGCAAGAAGCGGTACGCGCTCAGGTGCGTTCGAAATCCGTTTTTGTGCGCATCAAGGAGTTCTTGTGGCGTGGTGAGGAAGACCCAGCACTGATCATTGCGGAACTCCCCGTCATAGAGAAACTGGATGCGGAGCATATCGCGTTTCGCACGCTTGCGGAACGATGCTATGATGCGCTTGATCGTCATGATGGGAAGCGAGCGCGAGCGGCATACCGCGCGCTCCTCACCGTGTACCAACGGCTGCCTACCGAGCATCAACAAACGCACTATCATCTCGTTGAGCAAACGTTCCGTGATGTCGAGACGCGCTTACGAGAACGCTAGAAAAAGAGCGATAAAAAATTATTTCCCCTTGGGCACTCGTTGCTCGCGGTAGACCTCATCGAACACGCCGTCCACGAGGGATTTCTCCCATCCTTTCGCGAGGAGCGCGCCACGAATAGCGAGATCTTCAGCGCCGCCCTGACGTTCTTTCGCAATAAACGCGCGCAGCGTCGTGCGCTCTGCAGCGGTTGGTGGTCGTGCGACAACCGCCATCCGTGGTTGCGTTACAACCGGTCGCGTGGCGGTGACGCCCGACGTGCGAGAGCGGCCGTGCACGAGATCGTCGACGCTGCGTGTGAACCCTGACCAACTCGTGACATCCAGCATTCCTTCGCGCGCGAGGTACCCGGCGGTGCCCCCCACAAGCAAGAGGATGAGCAAGAGTGGTAAGAGCCACACCCACAAGTTGATGCCGGCAGGAGATTCTGTTACGGGTAACGTCGGGTCGGGATAGACATACGGCGTATCATCTGGTTCCGACGGCCACGGGTCAGGATCATCCTCAGGTTCCAACGGCCACGGGTCAGAATCTGGCGGATCGTACGGCGGATAGGCAGGCGTCGTCATCGTACCATTACGCACCGTCAAGAGCAAAAACGCAACATAGCTCGTGTCGGTCGCGCTTCGTGCGGTGATGCTGTGCGTACCGGCAGGGAGGCCGTCATGATCGATGGTAAACGCACCCGTTGCATCCGTCTCTATCTCTCCCGTATCAGAAACGCCGCCGCTGCGGATCACGAGCTCGACAATATCATAAGCGGGGAATTTCGTTCCTAGGAGCGTGAACGCCGTCATTGCAGGGACGGCACTCCCGCCACCTTGCAAGCGAAGCAACGCGTCATCCGTCGTCGTGTTCGTGCCGGCGCGCGCACGGAATGTTTTGACGCTGCGCGCCGACCATCCAATGCCTTCGCACATCACCACGAGCTCGTGAGATCCTAAAGACACCGTCTCCATCGTGGTGCTCGTGCGATTCACCGCCACCATAACGGTAAGTATCTCCTCATCATCCACCTCAACGGTGCACGCACCAGAGGAGGTAGCGTTATGCTTAAACGTGATATTCACTTTTGTGCCTGTTGACGATTTTGGCGAGAGAATGTTGATGGTAGCATTCCCACTCATATTTGTCGTGCCGCCGGTCACCGTCACTTCACGAAACGCTTCTTGCCATCCATTCCCGTCCGCCATCATACAAAAGAACCCAAGAGTATGTGAACCCGCTAACACATTGGTGAACGTCTCGTTACGAATCGTGTTAGGTGACACCGTCGCTTGTTTCGTGAAAAGAGGATTATCCCAACGGGGGTCATCGACATCCCAATCAAAATTATCAAGCGTGACAATGCACGTGCGCACACTTGAAGCGTTATGACGATACGCGACACGGACAATCGGAGCCGGGACGGTCGTTGGTGGAGCGAGAACGGTAATCTGATAGTTTGAGGCATTCCCCGACCCACCACCACCGCCACTCGCGTTGGGAATCCCATTCGGGTCTGGTGTAGAGGGTGCGGTGGGAAGCAGCGCAGTGGCGATTGAGACCGCGAGCAGCGCGACAACAATAACGGACCAATACCGCATACGGCGGCTCCCGGTTGTCCCGTATTTGAAGCTTTGCGTCCGCAACATCAGATATCATCCTCGGGACGGCGGGTGTAGTGGTAGTACGCGATGAGTGCAATGCTCAGGAGCATCACGAACGCGAGCGCGCTCCAGAGGATGGTGCGCACAGAAAGATCGTCAAAGCTGATGATGGGATCAATGCGCCCCGGTTTCTCCTCAATACGTTCCTTTGTACTCACGAGATATCGACAGCCACTAATGACTGCATCCACGAGCTGGCCGGCCTCCGTGACGCGGTTTTGCGCGAGACGTTCTTTCGCCTGGTCGAGCACTTCATTGAGTTCTTGGCATTCCGGATGCTCGCTCAAGAGGTCATTTGCGAACGTGACTTTCACATCTACTTCATCACCGTCGGACGAGCTTTGGAGGCTGTTGAGCAAGATGAGCGCGCTGTCGCCGTACTCGGGTTTGCTTACATTGGCGGTCACGAGCACTTCATAGTTCTCGCCGAGGCGATAGCCCGTAACGGTGAGTGTAATATCTTGCGAGCTGTTTATATCAAGAGATTCGATGAGGTCACTTGAGAGCGTGGTCGTGACACCGGTCGCGTTCGTCGTTGCAGTGATGCTAATGAAGTCGAGCTTCGAGCGCCAGGTGTTGTTAATCGTGATAGGGATCTCGATAGTATCGTTCTCGTAGAGCGTAATCAAGTTCGGTGCGATGAGGTCGAACGCTTTGGGCGTCTCACGGTCACGGCTGATGGGGATGTACGTGGGGCTAGAACTGCCCCCACCACCGCCGCTCGAGGTGGTCGTGCTTGTCTCAGGCGCTCCTTCAGGGACATCGACGACCGTGATGTTGACCGCGGCGCTCGTGCGCGTAAGACCACCCGTGTCGGTCGCAGTGAACCCGACGATGCACGTGCCCTCAGTCGTGCCTTGCACGGTAAGCGAACCATCAGTAACGCTAATCGTTGCGACTGCGCAGGTCTGGTTTGCGGCGAACGTGAGGGTGTTCGCTTCGGCGCCGTTGATGGTGTTACTTGAGTCCAAGTCATCGTCCGGATCGATGAATCGCGTGCCGTTGCCTAAGATGAAGTAATCGCTGTACGATGCGGTGCCGTTGATACTCAATGGGGTCTGGAGTGCGGCGAATTGGAGTGGCGCGCGGTTCGTGTCACTTACCGTCACAGCCCAGGTGAATCCACTACTCTCGAGGCGGTCGTTCGTGACGTTGAGGTACACGGTGTAGCTCCCCGCGCTAAAGAAGCCGTAGGAGGTCGTGTAATTTTGTGACGTCGAGACGACTGTGCCGTTCACCGTCCAATTGTACGTAACCGGTCGGGTGTCGTTTACGGTCGCATTAAAGAGAACGGTCTGGTTCTCTGGAATCGTTACGGTCGCGATGCGATCAAGGAATTGGCTGTCCGTTGTGTTTGCGTACGACGTCTGGATATTGTGCGTCGCATTATCCGCTCCCCACGGCGTAATCTGCGTGATGTTCGGTGGCGGCACGACAGGGAGAATCTCAAACGTCACCGTGCGAGTACTGTTGAAACCAAACACATCGGTTGCGGTGATGGTAATCGTATAGTTCCCCGCATCACCACTCTGCGGCGTGAAGGTGAGGAGCGCACGTGCGGTGGTCGTGTTGAGCGCACTCAGTGGCGTAACCGTGTAATTAATGCTCAGGTTTGTCGTAAACGTAATGGTCTCATTCCCACTCGGGACGCGAAAATCTTCATCCGTCGCACGCAGTTCGTACGATACCCCATGTGTCTCAACAATCGTCAGCGTGCTGAGGTTATAGCGCGTCAGGTTGGGGGCAACCGGCGTGTTGTTGATGCGCAGCGTGAACGTGGTGCTGTTCGTCGCGCCAAACGCATCGGTAATGGTGATGTTGGCGAGGTACGTGGCGATTTCTTCTTTTTGCGGTGTGAAATTTATCAGGCCGCTCGTGGCGTTGATGGTAAAGGAGGCAAGCGTGGCGTTGAGCGTAACGACATACGACGTGATGTTATCACCCACATCCGGATCAGTCGCATATCCGCCGAGTCCAAACGCGCACGTCGCGTCAGCGGTGCAATTGATGGCGGGAATCGTGGCGTTGAAGTACGGCGGGCTATTGGGATTGATGGTGAATGTGATGGTGCGGTTCGCAATCAGGGAAGCATTATCCATCACCGAGATGTTGATGTGATACGTACCAATCTGCCCAGCGGTCGGCGTGAAATTGATGAGGCCAGTCGTCGTGTTAATATCAAAGAGTGTCGTGTTGTCCGCGTAGGTGAGCGTATCGCCATGGATGCTATCTGCATCGGTCGCATTGACGGTGTAGACAAAGCGTGCACTCACGTACGCGGTGAGATTGCTCGCGTTGACGTTTGCGCCGGTGTTGGTCGCGTTCGCGCTGAGTTCATTGACTGTTGGCGCATCATTCACGTTCGCTATCGTGAAAGAGAGTGTGGTGGTGTTGGTGAGCGATTCGGCATCCGTGAGGGTGATGGTGACATTGTACGTGCCAACATCCGCGTTCGTGGGGGTGAAATTAATCTGACCGGTCGCAACAGCGCTGCCGAGGTTACTGCTATTGACGGTGCTAATGGCGAAACGCGCCGTATCATCGGTGAAGACAATGGTGGTGTTGACGTCACTATCATTTGCGGTGATGTTGATTTGAAGAAGTTGGCCTTGGAACCCGGCGTACGGGCTTGCCGGGCTCACGGCGATAAAGTATGGGTTGCGCCCGACCGAGGTGATATTAAACGTGAAGTTCTGTATCGCGCTCTTGCTGTCATTGCCGCCGCTGATGTTCGTGCTCTGGTCTGTGACGTTAATTGTGACATTCCATGCACCCACGTCGTTAAAATCGGGAACGCTGGCGTCATAATATACACTGAAACTCGTTCCCAGCGCATTAAGGCGCGTGAGAGACAAGCGGTCCGAGATCTCCGCAGGGGCAGTCATCACGTACGTCAGCGGGTAGTCCTCTTCTTCATCAAGAGTAGTGAACGTGATATTTTTTGATGCGTTTACCGGTGTGCTTTGGGTTGAGAGTGAGAGTGTGGGAGCGTCATTGACGGGGGTGAGATTAAATGTGATCGTACGGCCCCCGACGTTCTGCCCGTCCGACACAGTGAACGTGATATTCACGAACGTGGTCGCGTTGTTGCTCTCCAAGTCATCTTGCACAGGTGAACACGTATAGTTGCCCGTCGCGCTGTTGTTGCGCACGCAGAACGCATCGGCTGCAAGGTACGTGAGCGTGTCCATATCGGCATCGGTCGCGTTCATGTCGAGCAACAGCACCGTATCCTCGGCGATATTGACGAGGAAGCCAACGTCGACTCCTGCAGGGTTGAAGATACCAGCGGATGCACCTTCGGTCGTCGGCGGACTGTTGAGAATCGTGATATTCGTCTCCGACGTGACGCTCGCGGTGCCGTTATCAAGCGTGATGCGGCACGTCCACGTGTCGCTCTTGGTGGTGTTCGCGGCGTCAACGAGCATGGTCGAGCTGA
>Ga0154020_10009518_pt1 | contig 11179 bp, 11 predicted proteins | sample Klosneuvirus_201_FD_109709 | JGI IMG/M metagenome (GOLD analysis project Ga0154020, IMG submission 109709) | Active sludge microbial communities from wastewater, Klosterneuburg, Austria - Klosneuvirus_20160825_MG | ecosystem: Engineered > WWTP > Aerobic digester > Activated sludge | place...
GTGGTGGCGGCGACGCCCACGGCGGTTGCAAGAACGAGATGGGGAAGAGTCATCGGAAGGTTGGAAAATCCTGAAGCATCGTGGATACGTTTCGATTCTTGATGTCGGTGCCAGATACGTAAAGCAGAATGTGCATTAAATTGCATGACATTCCGCAGGGCGATCTTCATTCTTTGCCGCCATGCCGAAGCCTCTCACCCCTCCGACCGCAGTGCCGGAAATTGCAGTTTACGTTCCCGGGGTTCAGGGCGTTTATGGAAAGGCCGACTCTTCGATGCACACGGTTAATCAACAACTTATCGCCGACCGTCTGAAGATTTCCCGGGCGACGGTGTCCCGCTGTTTTACCAACCACCCTGGAATCAATCCCAAGACTCGTGCCCGGGTCTTTTCCCTCGCGTCCCGATTGGGTTACACTCCGTTGGAGAAGCGGGCCGAATCCGCATCCCGGGGCGAAAAACGGGGATTGAACTTCGGGGTGCTGATCTGTGTCGAGTTGCCCAATTTCGAACACACCGCCTACGGCAATCCGGGACAGGAATTGCTCAATGGTCTTTCGGATTTCGCGCGCGGCCAGGACGTGCGGTTGGACCTGCATTTCGTCCGACCGGAGGATCTGCACCTTGATAGTCCTTCCTATGCCGCAAGTATGGGTCCGCGACGTTCGAAGTGGAATGGTGTCGTTTTGATTTACCCATTTCCCCGGACCGTGGTCGATGAGCTCGTTGACCGTTATCCGGTGGTTTCTCTGGTGGAGCAGTACGGTGGCACGGCGATCAATTGCGTCGACGTCGACCATCATCGCGGGGTCGCGCGATTGTTCGATCGCTTGCGCTCGGTCGGGCACGAGCGCATCGGCTTTTTCACCTGGCGCTATCCGGTGGAGGCGACGTGGTCCTTGCGGCGATTTGGTGCCTACGTCGAGCAGTTGACCGCCCTGGGCATGCCCTTGCGCGAGTCGGATATGATCAATGTGGGCCCGCATGGCGCCATGCCGATCGAGGAATCCTACGAGCGGCTGCTGGCGCAAACGCGTGCGGGCGTAACCGCGTGGATTTGCGCTGCGGATCATCAGGCTTATGAGGTGATCAAATGGCTTGAGGGACGCGGGATCCACGTGCCGCGCGATGTCTCCGTGACGGGTTTCGACGGTCTCACCCAGCCTGCAGGAGCTCCGTTGCTGAGTACGGTGCAGGTGCCTTTTCACGAAATCGGCGTCAATGGCGGCAAGCGGCTGCTCGATCTGGTCCACAAGCGATTCGGTGCCCCGCAACACATCTTGCTCGATTGCGGCCTGCGCGAGGGATCGACCATCGGTTTTCCGGTCCGTTGAACGGTCGTTCCACCCGGATCCCAAGGGATGCGCGGGGTGAGGCAAAGAACGGATGAGGTTGGGAGTTGAACATCCGGGCCAAAGGAGCTGAGACTCTCGACCTCCTCACTGTGAACGCCCACCCCCACGCGTTTATCGCCCTCTTCCTCCTCGTGGCGATTCTGTTTCCCGTTGCCTTGCTGATCGTCGCGCAGGTGTGGTTCCGCTGTTTTCAGCCTCCCAAGCCTGGCACGGTCAAACTCGATCCTTATGAATGCGGCGTGGCTCCCCGGGGGGATGCCTGGATTCAGTTCAAGGCCCACTATTACCTGTACGCCATTCTCTTCCTGATTTTCGACGTCGAGTTGCTCTTCCTGCTGCCGTTGGCCGTGGCGTTCACCGGTCTGCCGGCCGGAGCGTGGGTGGCAATTCTGGTGTTCGTCCTCCTGTTGGCCGAGGGTCTCGTCTGGGCCTGGCATCGCGGACACCTCGAGTGGACCTGATATGAACGAGACGACTCCCGCCACGCCTCCACCGACTTTGACCTCAGATGAACGCGACGAACTCCGTCGGCAGGGAATACTTCTGACCAGTCTCGAAGAACTCTACAATTGGGGGCGTAGCCATTCAGTCTGGCCGCTCAACTTTGGACTCGCCTGCTGCGCGATCGAAATGATTGCGGCGTCGATGGCGAAATTTGACATCGCCCGCTTTGGCTCCGAGGTGTTTCGGCCATCTCCGCGCCAGGCGGACCTGCTGATCGTCTCCGGCACGGTCACCAAGAAAATGGCGCCACACGTCGTCCGCCTGTGGAATCAGATGCCGGAACCGAAATATTGCATTGCCATGGGGGCCTGCGCCATTTCCGGCGGACCCTTCAAACAGGGGTACAATGTCCTCAAGGGCATCGACCGTTTTATCCCGGTCGACATCTACATTCCAGGGTGTCCGCCCCGTCCGGAAGCGCTGCTGAACGGGCTCGTCCAGCTGCAGCAGAAAATTCGCGGGCAATCCCTCACTGGTCCCGATGCCCCGCGACACCTGCGTAACGACGATAAGTGCGATTGTCCGGTGCCGGAACTGGGTGCGAACGATATCGAGCCTTCGCACACGCCGGCATTGTGGAGTGCTCCCGTGTTGCCCCGTCCCGACAAGGGCTGAAAACGATGGAAACCCTCGAAGTCCTTCGCGAACGCCTTTGCGCCCGTTTTCCCGGCATCGGGGTCACGCTGGTTCCCAACGCCTCCCCGTCCGGACAGTCTTCGCTCCTTCTCTCCGGGCCCAGACTGCGAGACGTGGCGTATTTTCTTCGGGATGATCCGTCACTGCGCTTCGACCAATGCTCCAATGTCACGGGCGTCGACTGTCCCGATCGCGAGGTCGTCGATACCGTGAAGGATACGCAGCCGGGTGCACCGGGGGCGCCGCCGACGATTGTTGAGCGAAAGGTAAAGCGGATGGAGCCCGGCTGTCTTGAGGTCGTTTACCATCTCTATTCGATTTCCCTGCGACAGGGTCCGGTGGTGCTGCGTCTCCGGACCGGCAACCGGACCGACGCGGTCACGGTGCCGTCGTTCACCCCCGTCTGGCGGAGCTGCGAGTTTCAGGAGCGGGAGGTGTTCGACCTCTTCGGAGTCGTCTTCGAGGGACACCCGGACCTGCGCCGGATTCTCATGTGGGACGCGTTCAAGGACCACCCCATGCGCAAGGATTACGTCGAACCCGACGACTACGAGTGGGAGCCGACCCCGCATGGCGATGTCCTGGCGAAGGCAAAGAAGCACTACCCGGTGCCGATGGCCCCGGGCTCGACGAATGATCCCGGGGCGGCCGGAAAGGTCAGCGAATGACCAACGACTTTCCAGTCAACGGGAGCCAGGCGCGGGTGCGAAAGGTGGTGCCTTCGGTCTTCGATCTCCGGGGGTCGTCCTTTCCGACGTCCGACGGCGGTGGGGATTTGCTGGAGATTTCGCTCGGGCCGCATCATCCGTCGACCCACGGGGTGTTCCGGATGGATGTGGTGCTTGATGGCGAGACGATCGTTCGGTTGAAACCGGTGTTTGGATACCTCCATCGGAACCACGAGAAACTGGGTGAGGGCACAAGTTACCTCGGATCGATGCCGTACACCGATCGGCTCGATTACCTCAACGCGATGACCAACAACTGGGCCTACGCCATCGCGGTCGAGAAGCTGGCCGGCGTGACCGTGCCGGAGCGCGCGGAATATGTTCGGGTGATTCTCGCGGAACTGACCCGTCTCCTCAATCACTCCTGCCTGGCCGGTTTCCTGATGCAGGATTGCGGGTGCAGCGGCACGCCCCTGATGTACGCCTTCAGGGAGCGCGAAAAGATCCTTGATCTGTTCGAGTCGCTCAGCGGCTCCCGGATGATGTGCAATTACCAGCGATTCGGCGGCTGCCGGGTCGATCCCACAGCCGACTGGCTCGAAGGGGCGCGACGTTTGACGGACGGTTACGGCGCATTCCTCGACGAGTACGAGGCGCTGCTGACCGGCAACGAGATCATCATGGCACGCACCCAAGGCGTGGGGCGTCTGCCCGCGGCACTGGCGGTGAGCGCCGGGGTTACGGGGCCGATGCTGCGCGCCAGCGGGGTCGCCCATGACCTGCGCAAGGTGGACGGATATGGCGTCTATCCTCGCTTCAATTTCCGGGTGCCGCTGGGCGACCACGGGGATGTCTATGACCGCTACATGGTCCGCATGCTCGAAATGCGCGAATCGATCGGCATCCTCCAACAGGCACTGCGCGACCTTCCCGGCGGCCCGATTCTCGATCCCAAGGCGAAGCAGCGGGGGCTGCGACCCAAGGCCGGTGAGGCCTATGGTCGGATTGAGGGTCCCAAGGGCGAGATTGGTTTCTATCTGATCAGCGACGGCACCGGCAATCCTTCCCGTTACCGCGTGCGCGCCCCGTCGTTCGTCAACCTCACCGTCCTCGAGGACATGTGCCTCGGCCATACCATCGCCGATGCCGTGATCATCCTCGGCAGCATCGACATCGTCCTGGGAGAGGTCGATCGCTGAGTCCCCGCCGAAACCCACCCGCACCCATGCTCGGAAAAGGACTACTCCAAGGACTCGCGGTCACGGCCAAAAATCTCGTGGGCAGCTTCCACGACCCGGCCCGCTACACCACCCAGGAGTATCCGGAGGTGAAGCCGAAGCTCCCGGAGGCGTATCGAAATTTTCCTTTCCTCGTGACCGAGTCCGCCGAGGATCCAATGGGCACGCTGCGTTGCGTGGCCTGCCAGATCTGCGAAAAGGAGTGTCCGCCGCAGTGCATCTTCATCGTCATGGACCGCGACGAGAAGGGGAAGGCAATGAAGCGCCCCAAGGTCTTCGACATCGACACGTCCGTCTGCATGAGCTGCCAGATCTGCGTGGAGGTGTGTCCCTTTGACGCGATCAAGATGGACCAGGTCTTCGAGATCGCGACGACGGATCGGTTCAACGAGCTGTTGTTGAACCGCGAACAGCTCGCCAAACCGAACACGTACTTTCAGCAGATTCGTCCGACCGAGGCCGCGGAAGTGGATGCCCGCCTCGCGGCCGAGCTAGCGGCCGCCGAGGAAAAGGCCAAGGCTGCGGCCGCGGTCAAGGCGGCTGCCACCAAGGCGCCGCCGGCGTCGCCCCCTGCCAAACCGTCTCCATGACGCCCGACCCTTCAACGCTCTCCGGCCCGTGGCTGGACCGGGCTCCGCTGATCGCACGCGATTGGCTGATCGGCTGGCTGCCTGAGTCGCTGCAGTGGTGGGTGTCCAGTCTGCTGTCGATTGCGGTGTTGATCGGCGCGTTCGGACTGCTCTTTGCCTACTTGACGCTCGCCGAGCGGAAAATCCTCGGACGGATCCAGAACCGGCCAGGTCCCAACCGCACCGGCTGGGCCGGCCTGTTGCAGCCGTTCGCGGACGGCGTCAAGGCGCTGACCAAGGAGGATGTTGTTCCCCGCGCGGCGGACAAAGTTCTGCACACGCTCGCCCCGGTTTCGCTAGTCGCGCTTTCCTTGATCGGCCTGGCGGTGATCCCCTTTGGCCGCCACCTCGTGGCGATCGAACTCGACGCGGCCCTGCTTTACTTCTTTGCCGCCGGCGCCGCGACCGAGCTTTCGATCTTCATGGCGGGCTGGGCCAGCCGCAACAAGTACTCCCTGCTGGCGGCCATGCGTGCGCTCGCGCAGCTCATCAGCTACGAGGTGCCGCTGCTCCTCTCGGTCGTGCCCGTCGTATTGCTGGCCGGCACGCTCTCGACCACGGAAATCGTCGTCGCGCAGGGCGGCTGGGGCTTCGGCTTCTGGCCACACTGGTTCGCGCTCACGCCCTGGGGGTTCTCGGCCTTTGCGATCTTCATGATCGCGGCGCTTGCCGAGTCGAATCGTTCGCCGTTCGACTTGCCCGAGGCGGAAAGTGAACTGATCGCCGGACATCTCACGGAGTACTCGGGATTCAAATACGCCCTGTTCTTCATGGCGGAATATTTCGGCATGGCGGCTCTCAGCGCCATGGCGGTCACCTTGTTCCTCGGCGGGTGGCAGGCACCGGCCGCCTTTCTTGAGGTGATCCCTTCCTATGTCTGGTTCGCCTTCAAGCTGCTCGGTCTGCTGCTGGGCTTCATCTGGATCCGGGCCACGTTCCCCCGGCTGCGCATCGACCAGCTGACGCGACTTGCTTGGAAGTTTCTCGTACCGATAGCCATGGTCAATCTGGGCAACGCGGCGTTCTGGTCGCTGAGCGGGTCGTGGACCGGATTCTGGCTGCCGTTGCGTTGGGGAATCTCCGCGGCGCTGGTGGTCATTCCGTTTCTCGTGCTGAGTCGCGCCCTTTATGCCGGAATCGGCCCGAGGGTCTATCGCTACGCGCCATGATGAATTACGTCTTCGCCGCTCTCGCGCTCTTTTGCCTGATCACCGCGGTCGCGGCGGTCGTCTCGCGCAACCTGATCCACAGCGCGTTGCTCTTCGTGCTGACGTGGTTGGGCGTCGCGGCGTGTTACCTGTCGACCGGCGCGGAGTTTGTCGCGTTCTCCCACGCCCTGGTCTATGTCGGCGGTATCTCGATGGTCGTGCTGTTCGCGGTGTTGCTGACCCGGCCGGCGCGCGCGGACGACGTCTCGGCGATTCCGTCCGTTCCCATCGAGAGGATACTCGGTGGGCTGCTGGCGGTGTTCATGGTCGCCTCCGTTCTCGGCTCCGCGATTGTCACCTCGCGGTTTGCGGCGCCGACTTCCGCGGCGCCGGTCCTGACCGTGCGGCGTCTGGGCGAGTTGCTTGCCGGGCCCCACGTCATTGCCTTGCTGCTCGTCGGGGTCATTCTGACGGTGGCGTTGCTCGGGGCTCTCCTGATCGCGGCCCCAGGCCCCGGTGGGCGGCGTCCGGCTCCGGCCGCGGGCGCGGACTTGGAGGAATTGCCGGATTCCGCTGACCGTGGCGCCGCCTCTGAATCGGTGCGGGAAGGGGGGAGGCGATGAACCCGCTGCACGCCTGGCTGTTGTTCTCCTCAGCCCTCTTCTGTGTGGGGCTGGCGGCCGTCCTCATTCGGGGACACGCGATCCTCGTTCTTCTTGGGGTCGAACTGATGCTGAACGCGGCGAATCTCAACTTCATCGCCTTCTGGCGTTACGGATCCGGGAATGCCGAGGTCGGGGTGATTTTTGTCCTCTTTTCCATCGCGGTCGCGGCGGCTGAGGCCGCGGTGGGCCTCGCCCTGGTGATCGCGCTCCATCGCCATCTGCGCACGGTCCGGCTGTCGGCGGCGAACCGGCTCAAAGGTTGACCATGACGCTTACCGCCTCCCACCTCTGGTTGATCCCGGCTTTGCCCCTGATGGCGGCGGCAATCGGGGCTGCGATGCCCCGGCGCGCGCGGGCCGTGCCCATTGGAGCCGCCTTGGTCGCAATGACGCTTTCCTGGCTGCTCTCGTGCGCCGCGCTCGTCGGCGCGCTGACGGATCCGGCCGGGCGCTCGGTGGCCAACTTTGAGTGGTTTACCGCCGGTACGACCGTGATCCGGCTGGGCTGGCTGCTCGATCCCCTGACCGCGTTCATGGGGACGCTGGTCTGCACGGTCAGTCTGCTCGTTTTCATCTTCAGCACGGCCTACCTCAAGGACGATCCCCGCATCGGCCGTTTCTTTTGTTTTCTCAGCCTCTTCGTTTCGGCGATGCTTGGGTTGCTGGTGGCGAACAGCCTGCTGCTGCTCTTCATCTGCTGGGAACTGGTCGGTCTGTCGTCGTATCTGCTCATCGGATTTTGGTATGAGAAACCGGCCGCCGCCGCCGCCGCGAAGAAGGCGTTCATCACCACGCGGGTGGGCGACCTCGGCCTGCTCATCGGGCTGCTCTGGCTCTATCACGCCACCGGGACATCCTTGTTTTACGACGGCGGCGCCGGGGTGCTTGAGACGCCCGCGCTCGGTTTGCTCGGTTCCACGCTCCTGCCAGGCGGGTGGGCGGCCTCGACCGCGATCGGCCTGCTGCTCTTCTGCGGCGCTGCGGGAAAGTCGGGACAGTTTCCCCTGCACGTCTGGCTTCCCGACGCGATGGAAGGCCCCACCCCGGTGAGTGCGCTGATTCACGCGGCCACGATGGTCGCGGCCGGAGTCTTTCTGATGGCGCGGGTATTTCCGCTGATGGCGGCGGATCAGGGGCTGGCTTCGGTGCCTGTGCATGCGCTCACAGGGGTCGCGGTCATCGGGGCTGTCACCGCATTGCTGGGCGCGTTTCTGGCGGTGGCGCAGACGGACATCAAGCGGGTCCTGGCCTATTCGACGGTGTCACAACTCGGATACATGATGCTCGCCGTCGGGGTGGGGTCCTGGGTGGCGGCGATTTTCCATCTGATCACCCACGCCTTTTTCAAGGCCCTGCTTTTCCTCGGCGCCGGGTCCGTGATCCACGCAGCGCACCATGAACAGGACCTGCGGCGACTCGGAGGGCTGGCGGGACGGATGCGGATCACCTTTGTGACGTTCGCGCTCGGTTCCGGCGCCTTGGTCGGTCTGCCCCTGGTCTTCTCGGGTTTTTGGAGCAAGGAAGCGGTCCTGCACGCGGCGGAGATCTGGCCGGTCTCGCATCTGCCCTTCGCGGCGGGCATGATCGGCGTGGCCCTGACCGCCTTTTACATGACTCGACTGGTCATCGAGGTGTTTTTTGGCCGGGCCCGGAGCGAGAGCGCGGCCCATGCCCACGAAGGGCCCGGATCGATGACCGTGCCGCTCACGTTGCTCGCGGTCGGCGCCGTTGGTCTCGGGTGGATCGGCACGCCGCTTTGGCCGTGGTTGCAGTCCCGGTTGAGCGGCACCGAGGTGCCGGCTGATGGTCTTGGCGAAACTCTGCCGTTGATGCTGGTCTCGACAACGATCGTGCTGCTCGGCATCGGCGCTGGCTGGTGGTGTTACGGCCGCACCCCGCGCCAGGACGCCCGGGCCGTCGATCCGTTGGCGCGGCGCTGGCCGGCGGTCTATGGGGCGTTGGCGGCAAGGCTCGGATTCGACGAACTTTACGCCGCCACCGTGGGGCGCTTGCTGACGGCCTCCGCAGGGCTGGCCTGTTTCCTTGACCGGTGGGTCTGGGGCGGATTGATGGGCGCGGCGGGACGCACCGCCGAGACGGCCGGCGAGATCAATCGGGGCATGGATGAGGATGGCTTAAACGCCGGTTTCGCCCACGGAAGCGAACACCTCCGAGGTGGTGCCCGCCGTTATTCACAGGCCCAAACCGGTGATGTCCAAGGTTACCTGCGTGCGGTGGCCATGGGGTTGGCGGTCGTGGTGCTGCTGCTCATCTGGGGAGGTGTACGATGAACGCAGTGCCGTGGTTGTCCTTGGTGGTGTTCCTACCCTGGATCGGCGCGTTGTTGCTCTGGCTCTGGCCAAAGGCACCGTCCGGCGTTGTCTGGACGCTCAGTCTGGCATTCAGTGGTTCGACTTTGATTCTGGGCGGTCTCGCCCTTTCCTGCTTCGACCCATCGCACGGTGGATACCAATTTGTCGAACGCGTGCCTTGGATCCGCACGCTTGGGATCGATTACCACCTCGGGCTCGACGGAATGAGCCTGCTGCTGGTGCTCCTGACCGGAATCGTCTCTCCGCTGGCGTTGATCGCGTCGCTGCGACGTGTGACTCAGACGAGGATGCTGGCGCTGCTCTTTCTTCTCCTGCAAGGGTGCGCGCTCGGGGTCTTTCTCGCGCTGGACTTCTTCCCCTGGTTCATCTTTTGGGAGCTTAGCTTGGTTCCCGCGTTTTTCCTCATCAAGGTTTGGGGAGGTCCGGGTGCGGGACGGGCCGCGTACACCTTTGTGGTCGTCACCCTCGCGGGCAGTGCGGGGCTCTTGCTCGCGTTCGCCGCGATCCACGGAGCGACGGGCACGATGAACTTCGTCGATCTCGCCCGCCTGCGGGCGGAGGGGGAACTGACACTGCGATTGGCAGAGTATGGCGGCACGGTGCCGACCCTGATCTTTCTCGGTGTTCTCGCCGGATTGGCGGTCAAGGCACCGCTGTTTCCCTTCCACGCCTGGATGCCGCCGACGTACGCGGAGGCGCCGACTGGCGTGGCGATGTTTCTCACCGGAGTCATGTCGAAGATGGGCGTGTACGGATTCTTCCGGATCCTCTGGCCACTGTTTCCCGGCGATCTCCGGGATCACTCCGGACCGCTTCTGCTTCTGGCGATGGGAGGTGCGATCTTCGGGGCGCTCGCCGCTCTGCGGCAGACGGACCTGAAGCGGATGCTGGCCTATTCCTCGCTGAACCATGTGAGTTACTGTCTCGTCGCGCTCTTTGCGGCGGCGGGTGCGGTGCGTGCACAGGGTGCGGCGGTTGAACCGGCGCTGGCGGGAGCGTTGGTCCAGGCCTTCAATCATGGCCTGTCGGCCTCCGCCCTTTTCTTCTGCGTGGGCGTGCTCGAGGCGCGAGGATGGGGCGCGCGCGGACTCAATGACTTCGGAGGGGTGCGGGTGGCGGCACCGCTGCTCTCGCTGCTCTGCGGAGTGGCGCTCTTTTCGTCGCTGGGACTTCCCGGGTTGAATGGTTTTGTCGGTGAGTTCCTCGTTTTCCGGGGGCTGTTTGGGCTGTCCCCCTGGGCGGCGGTCGCCGGCACGATCGCACTGCTGGCGACGGCGCTCTTTCTGCTGACCTTCTGGCAGCGTGTTTTCCACGGTTCCCGTTCCGGCGTCACCGCTGGGGCGTTCGCGGACCTCGATGCCGGTGAACGGACCGTGCTGGTGCCGTTGGTGGTGCTGATGGTGCTGCTCGGCGTCGTGCCGGGCCTCATCACCGGGCTGATCAATCCTTTGGTGACACACTGGGCCGCATCCCTGCCACTTTCATGAGTTTGCTTCCCTGGATCCCACATCTGACGTTCGCCGGTGCGCTCCTTTCGCTGGCCGCGGGTGCGCGGTCGGCCATGGCGGCCCGGGTGACGGCGTTGACCACGGCGCTGGTCGGGATGGCCATGGTGGCGATCGGTGCCGTCAACTTCGCCCCCTCGGATGGTCTGCAGACGCTCGTTGATATCGTTTGGATACAGGAGCTGGGGATCCGTTATCATCTCGCCGTCGATGGCATCAGCCTGACCCTGGTCGTGCTCACGAGCCTGGCGACCGTGGCGGGGATTTTGTTTTCCTGGTCGGTGGAGGAACGGGTGGGGGAGTTTTTCGCGCTTTATCTGCTGTTGATCGGCGGAGTTTACGGCGTGTTTCTCAGTGCGGATGTGTTCCTGCTCTTCGTCTTCTACGAGATCGCGATCGTGCCGAAGTATTTCCTGATCGCCGGTTGGGGTTCGACCCGGCGTGAGTACGGCGCGATGAAGCTGGTCCTCTACTCATTCGCCGGCAGCAGCTTGGTTCTA
>Ga0154020_10009519_pt1 | contig 11178 bp, 4 predicted proteins | sample Klosneuvirus_201_FD_109709 | JGI IMG/M metagenome (GOLD analysis project Ga0154020, IMG submission 109709) | Active sludge microbial communities from wastewater, Klosterneuburg, Austria - Klosneuvirus_20160825_MG | ecosystem: Engineered > WWTP > Aerobic digester > Activated sludge | place...
AAGGAGACCTCGATCTGGCGCTCGCCGGTGCCGGTGCGTCTGCCGGCGAGCTCTGGCGCTCGGCGGCCCCCGATGCTCTCGTCGCAGTGGGATCGCAGGTGCTGCCGCGCATGGCCCTCGGCGGAGTGCGGCGCCTGTTGACGAGCGACCTCGACCGCGATGGCGACCCCGATCTCGTGGCGGTGAGCGACACGGGCCTCCTCTGGCTCGACAATCTCCGCCAGGGACGCTTCGCCGATCGCACTCGGGTCGCGAAGCTCGCCGCGCTCGGGCCGCTCCTCGACGCGGCGAGCGCCGATTTCGATGCCGACGGGCGGCCCGACCTGGTGCTCGCCGGACCGGAGGGTCTGCGTCTTCTCCGCAACGAGGGCGGCACCTTCGCTCCCTGGCCGGTCGCCGGACTGCCGGCAGGGCGCTGCGATGCCGTGCTCGCCTTCGACGCCGACAACGACGGCCGTCTCGATCTGGCGCTCGCCGGACCCGGCGGGGTCGTCGTCCTGGGCCTGCGCGGACCGCTCGCGGCACCGCGCTTCGAGCTCCTCCCGGTGACCGGCAGTTCCGGGGCCCGCACGGCGCTCGCCAGCGCCGATCTCGACGGCGACGGCGATCTCGATCTCGTGGCGGTCGGCCCCACCGGGCTCGCGCGCTTCGAGAACCGCGGCGGAAACGGCAATCACTGGCTGGCGGTCCGCCTGCGCGGCCTCGAACAGGGCAACGGCAAGAACGACCGGCTCGGCTACGGTGCCACGGTCGAGCTGCGGCGCGGCGCGGCCTATCAGTTCCGCGAAGTCGACGACGAGGTCACCCACTTGGGGCTAGGCTCGCGCCCCTCGGCCGACACCTTGCGCATCGTCTGGTCGAACGGCGTGCCGCAGAATCGGCTGGCACCCCGCGGCGACCAGCGGATCGTCGAGGAGCAGGTTCTCAAGGGGAGCTGTCCGTTCCTCTACGCCTGGACCGGCGAGCGCTTCGAGTTCGTCACCGACCTGCTCTGGAACTCACCCCTGGGGCTGCCGGTCGCTCCCGGCATCTGGGCAGCTCCCGATCCCGGCGAGCTCGTGCGGGTCGACGGGCTCGTGGAGGACGGCGGGCTCTACCGGCTGCGCCTGACCGAGGAGCTCTGGGAGGCGGCACTCTTCGACGCCGTCCGCCTCTGGGTCGTCGACGCTCCGGAGGATCTCGAGCTGGCGAGCAATCTCCGCGTCGTGCCCGGCGCCCCGCCGCAGCCGGAGGTCGTCCTGGCCAGCCGCGCCCTGCGCGCACCGGCCGCCGCCTGGGATGGTACCGGCGCCCCAGTGACCGCGCGCATCGCGCTGCGCGACGATATCTACGCCTCCGGCTATCCGACAGGCCCACTGCAGGGTATGGCCTCCTCCTGGACCTTCACCTTCGAGCTCGACGAAGCGCCGGCGGCACCGATCCGTCTGCACCTCGACGGCTGGGTCTTTCCGTCGGACGCGAGCCTCAACCTGGCGGTGGCCCAGCGCAGCGATCTGCCCTACCTTGCGCCACGCCTCGAGGTCGAGACGGCAGACGGCTGGGATCTCCTCGTCGCCGATTTCGGTCTGCCACCCGGAAAAACCAAGACCATGGTCGTGGACACGCCGCCGCTCCCCGCCGGAGCGCGCCGGCTGCGCATCGTCTCTTCACTCTGGCTCGCCTGGGACAGGATCGCCTGGACGACACAGAGGGCCGATGCCGAGGCCACCACGGTTGCGAGGCTGCAGCCGGCGAACGCCGCGTTGCGCTATCGCGGCTTCTCCGCGCTCTACCGGCACGCACCAAACGCGCCGCACGCCTACGACTATGACTCTGTCGCTGCCACTTCTCCCTGGCTGCCCTTTCCGGGCCGCTACACCCGGTACGGTGAGGTCGGCGAGCTTCTGACGGCGGCCGACGACCGCAGCGCGATCCTCGCGCCGGGCGACGAGTTGGCGCTCGACTTCGACGGCATACACCTGCCGCCGCTTGCCTCGGGCCTCCGGCGCACTTTCTTTCTCGAGAGCCAGGGCTGGGACAAGGATGCCGATCGCAACACCTTCGCGGGAGAGCGGCTCGAACCGCTCCCGTTCCGCGCCATGAGCGGCTACCCATGGCGGGACGACGAGCACTATCCGGAGACTCCCGAGCTCGCGCGCTATCGCGAGGAGTGGTTGACCCGCGAGATCGTGGACGGTTCCGTCGGCCGCGACGACCCGGAGGAGTGAAACTCGAAATCTAGCGGATGCGTTCGACGACGATGGTCGTGTCGACGGCGGAGAGGCGCGACGCTTCGACCTCCTGCAGCGCTCCGTCGGGCCAACGGACGGTAATCCCCTCGACACCGGTCGCATCGCCCAGCCCGAAGGACGCAACGATCTCGCTCTGCGAGAGGTAGCCGCGAGTCGCCGTGACCGTGCGGCGTTGGGTCCTGCCATCGGCCTTGAGCTCCACCACGGCGCCGATGCCGAGGCGGTTGCCATGCGGGTCGGCGAGCCGGACCTTGAGCCAGTGATGTCCCGTCGTCTGATCGTTGCGCAGCAGCAGCGGCGGGCCGCCGACCTGCGTCAGAACGAGGTCGGAATCGCCGTCGCCGTCGAAGTCGGCCGTCGCGATCCCCCGCCCCGCGATCGGCCGGGCGAGCTCCCCAATCGCTGTCGCGGGGAGAAGCGCGAAAGTCTGGCGCGCCTCCGGGCCGGCGTTCCAGAAGAGCTGCGCCGACTGCAGGTAGGTCTGGCTCGGATCGACGAGCGCGATAGCCCCTTCGAGGTGCCCGTTCGCAGCGACGAGATCGAGTCGCCCGTCGAGGTCGAGGTCGGAGAACAGAATTCCGAAAGTGAGCGCCCGGCGCGACGCAGCGCCGATGCCGGCGGCTATCGCCTCGTCGGCCCAGAGCAGGCCGTCGCCCTGGCTGACGTAGAACGAGGTCATCTCGTTGGCGAAGTTGCCGATCGCGATCGCCAGCTCGCCGGGATCGCGAAAGGCGCCGAGGTCGAGCCCCATGGCACCGGTCGCCGCTCCCATGCGGTCGAAGGCGAGACCGGCGGCCGTCCCGACCTCTTCGAACCTGCGATCGCCGAGGTTGCGGAAGTAGAAGTTCGCGGTGGTGTCGTTGGCGACGACGAGGTCGATCCAACCGTCGCCATCGACATCCTGCGCCAGGACTCCGAGAGCCTTCCCGACCGGCCGCCCGGTCGCCGGGTTGGCGACCTCGAGGCCCGCCGCTCCCGAGATGTCGATGAAATGACCTGTCCCGTCGTTCTCGAAGAGCGCCGAGTGGGCCCCCTCGTAGCTCGTCGGCGGACCGTAGGCCCGGCCGACTCCGGTGAGACGGAAGTCGACGTCGAGGTCGATCCCGCGCGACCAGCGCACGTAGCGGCAGACGAAGAGATCGAGGTCGCCGTCGCGCTCGAGATCGAAGAACGTCGCACAGCTGTGCCAGTCGGAGCTCGCGCCCGCGACGCCGGAGCGTGGCATCTCGACGAAGCGCAGCGCCCCTCCTTCCGAGATGTTGCGCAACAGGCGGTTCTCGCCCACCGCTGTCACCAGGAGGTCCGGCCGGGCATCGCCGTCGACGTCGCCCACCGCCACCCCCATGCCGTAGAGCTTCACCCGCCCCAGGCCGGACCCGGCCGTGACATCGACGAACCGCCAGGTGCCGGCCCGGCAGTCGTTGCGGAAGAGGCGCAGCGCAGCTCCGGGCCCACCGCTCCACGGCCATCTCCCGGAGTCGACGAACAGCAGGTCGCTGTCGCCATCGCCGTCGGCGTCGAACGCCGCGACACCGCCGCCCATCGATTCGGGCAGGAGCTTCTCGCCGGTCGCACCGGTCGAGTGCACGAAATCGATCCCCGCCCCGACGGTCTGATCGGAGAAGGCGAGTGTCTGCGGCGCGCCCGCCGAAGGCATCGCAGCGGTGGCGCGCGGCGCCTCGGCGGCGACCTCCCGCACCGCGGTCTTGCGCGGCCGGCATTCGCCGACGAGGAAAACCGCAGCCGCGCCGGCGGCGATGAGGAAGAGAGCGAGCAGCGACCGGCGAACTGCGCGCCCGATGACCGCGTCGTCGGTCGGCGCGAGCTCGTCGTCGGGTGGCGGTGCGAGCGGATCGCGTCCGTCCGGCGCGCTCATGGCTGCCCGCCGACGGACGGCAGCTCGTAGGCCCCGACCCGATCGAGATCGTAGAGCACGATGGCCTCGGCGGCATGATCCGCTGCCGGATCCGCAGCGCGCGCGATCGCCACCGCGCGGTCGCGCGCGTTGTCGTCGACGCGATAGCGCGCGAACGCCTCCGAATGCCGGCGGGCGCTTTCGGCATCGCCCAGCTCCTGAAGGACGCGCGCCAGGTTGTAGTGCGCTGCAGCGTTCTCAGGATCGGTCTCAAGCGCCGTCTCGAGCTCGCCCACAGCGCGCCGCAGAAACTCCTCCCGCACCGCGGCCTTCGCCGGGCCGCGCTCCTGCCGGGCCCGCTCGGCGAGCGTCTCGCCGAGCTCGATGCGCACCCGGTAGTCGCGCGAGAAATCGAAGCCCTTCTCGGCCAGCACGCCTCCGGTTCCGGACAGGATCCCCTCGAAAGCGGCGATCGCCTCGTCGAGGTAGCCGTTCTGCTTGTCGACCTGCGCCGACAGCCAGGCGAGCGTCCAGGGGCGTGCCGGAGGATCGAACTTCGCCGCGCGTTCGAGCGCCGCGACCGCTCGATCCGCGACCGCTCCCTGCGCCAGGTAGACCCGCGCCAGATTGAGCGGGCCGTCGGGCTTACCGAGGCGCTCGACCTCGGCGAACGCCGCCTCGGCGTTGGCGAGCTCGCCGCGCGTCTTGCCGCCCTTCAGCAACAGGCCGATGCCGTAGTCGTTCCAGCGCTGCCACTCGGGAATCGCCGACTCCGGGTTCGCTGCCTCCACCCCGTCGCCCACCGGAAAGGTGATGCGGTCGGTCGCCAGGGTCAGGATCGGCAGGTCGTTGACGAACCCGGCGCCATAGACCAGGCGCATGTACCTGGTGTCGAACTTGCGGTAGCGCAGGGCCACCTCCACAGTGAGCGCGCCGCGCAGGTCGGGAGGGATGTTCAGCCGATAGTGGATGACATCGGCCGCGCCGGGTCCGATCTGATGGTCGTAGAGCGGCACGAAGATGTCCTGCGCGTTGCGACGGTCGATTCGCCGGCCTTCGCGGTCGAGCACCCATGCGTTCAGGAAGTGCGACCAGGGATCCACTTCTCCACTCGGAGCCCGGCCGCCGCTCTTGCCGATTCGCCGGTCGCCGGCGGTCGCGGTCACCTCGAGCCAGACCTCGTTCGAGTCCGCGGTGCCCTGCGTGAAGTGGTGCCCGAGCTTCACGGTCCGCACCACGGTCTCGAGCAGGTAGCTCCTCCCGGCGACGAGTGTCGGCAATGCCGGCCGCAGGGGAGCCGTCAGCGCTCCGTCGATGGTGCCGCCCTCTTTCACGCCGAAGAGATCGACGCGCACCACGCCCTCGTTGAACTTCTCGTGCTCCTTCACCACCTCCGCCCAGTCCGGCTCTCCGGCGAGCTTCGCGATCGCCGTATTGGCGGAAGGAAAGAGGTGATCGCGAATCGCGAGCATCTTGCCATCGTGATACTTGGCGCCGAAGTCGTTCGAGGGCACCGGCTTCATGTGACAGCCGTTGCAGTTGGGCTCGGCCTTCTCGGGGTAGTAGAAGGCGGCGGCGCCATGGCCCGAGACACCCGACAGGAGGAAAGAGTCGTAGTGGTTCTGGCCGCGCAGCCACTTGTACTTGTTGAGCTGCTGCGGCAGGTGCACCTTGTGACAGGCGCCGCAGAACTCGGTGGTGCGGTGCAGCGGCTTGAGGAAGGTCTTCTTGTGGAACTCCGGCTTCGCCTTGATCAGCTGCCGGTTGACCCAGGCGAGCGTCCTGTTCTCGGCGAACGCGAACGGGTAGTGCTGTGGCTCTTCGATGGTGTAGTCGGAGTTGCCGCGCGGCGAGTTGACGTGCGTGATCGCGTGGCAGGTCGAGCAGGTGAGCCCGGCCTTGGCGGTCGGGTCGTTCACGTCGTCGAACTGCGGGTCGTCGAAGCGCCCGGAGAAGAAGACCACCGGATCGTGGCAGCCGGCGCAGAAGCGCGCCGCCTGCACGTCGCCGTCGCGCTCGAGGGCGACCTTTCTGGTCTCGCGCACCGAGAACAGGTAGGGCGGATTGTTGAACGAGCTGAACCGGTGGGCGCTTTTCTTCCAACGCGCGTGCGTGTCCTTGTGACACTCGGCGCAATAGTCATTGTTGTCGAGGACTCGCGCCGGAATGAACCCTCCCGTCGACGTACGGGCCAGCGATGGCTGGAAGTAGCGCTCCCCGCTCGCCGGGCCGCTCATGTTCCAGCGCCGCGGATCCTGCGCCTGCACGACGAGGAGAGCTCCGGCGAAGAGCGCCGCCACCACCGCCCAGCGACGGCCGACCGCCCAGCGGATTCTCTTTCCCGCCAGCCGGTGCAGGACGAAGAGCCAGACGACGCCGATGGGCACGAGAACGTGCACCCACCAGGCGACGGATCGCACCGTCGGATCGTTCACCACGATCACTCCGTCGATCCTCGTGAGCACGACTCCACTCGCGAGGAGCAGAAGGACGGCAGTGAAGAGGGCGTAGCCCACCGCCACGGCGCGTCGATTCGGACGCGTACGCGCCCGCCACCAGTGGATCAGGCCGAAACCGACCGCCGGCAGGAGCAGCAGGGCTCCGAGGACGAGGTGCAGCAGGAAGAGGATGAGGTAGAACCAGTTCTGGTAGGTCTGCCCGGTCGCCGCCTCGAGGCCGCGCACCCCGAGGAGGTAGACCGAATCGACGACCAGAAGGGCAAAGAGGCCGAAAACGACGAACAGCAGCTTCGCGAGCCGCGGCCCTACGGCTGGAACGTAGCGCCGCTTCGCGGGCGCGAGGCGCGAAGCCGCCGCCTCGCCCGAAGGGGGTGTCGGGACCTCGATCATTGGCAGCAGACTCTACCAGCCGACCTGGAGCCCGGGATGCTAGTCTCGAGTCGTTGCTCCTACTCGCGTTTCTCGCGCTCCTCGCGATCACGGGTGAAACCGCGCCGTCGCCCTCCGGCTCGCCCTCGGAGACCTCCGCGGCTCCGACGGCCGGTCCGATGACCGAGGTGCTCGCCGACGTCCAGGCCAGGCGCTGGGGCGCGGCCGAACCGGCGCTGCGCGCGGCGCTGGTTCGGGCGCCGCAGGCTCCCGTTCTGCACTTCCTGCTCGGCGAGACCCTGGCAGGGCTCGGGCGGCGCGCCGAGGCGGTGACCGAGCTCGAGCAGGCGGTCGCGTTGCGCCCGGACCGGCCGCGCTTCTGGCACTCCCTGGCGCGCGTCGAAGCCGATTCAGGCCACTGCGAGCGCGCCCTCGTCGCACTCGACCGAGCGCTCGCGCTCGCCGCCGAGCCGGTCTACCAGTACGACTCCGCCACCTGTCTCGTCACTCTGGGCAGACTCCAACCGGCGGCGGCTCGCCTCGATCGCGCTCTCGCGGGGGCGCCGCGCCACTTTGCGGCGCTTCTCCTGCGCGCCACGGTCGCGCGCGATCTCGGCGATCCGCAGGGGGCAAGGAGCTTCGCCGACCGGGCCCTCGCGCTGGCGCCCTTCTCCCCTGCCGCGCACACCGCCCGGGGCATGGCCCTCCTCGATCTCGAGCGGCCGGCCTCGGCAATCGACGACTTCCGCGCCGCGCTCACCGAGGCGCCGGCACGATTCGAGGCCGGCTATGGACTGACGCAAGCGCTCCGCGCCCTCGACCGCAGGGACGAGGCCGCGGCGGAGCTCGCGCGGATCCAGGAGTTCTCGCGCCAGCGCGAGCGCGCCGAAGAGCTGACCGCAGCGCTCCAGCTCGCACCCGAAGCGACCGCGCAGCGCGTCGAGCTCGCGCGGCTCCTCCTCGCGTCGGGAGAGGCCTCCGCGGCGCTGCGCCAGCTCGAGGTCGCGGTGGCACGCGCGAGCACGGATGCGGCGCTACAGGAACTTCTGGCTCGAGCGAAGGAGAGGAAAGCGCGATGGGAACCTTGAACCAGCGCTTCGCTCCGGCCCTTGGATTGATCGCGCTCCTGCAAGGGAGCGCGGCGCTCGATTCGAGCGCCCTGGAATACCCGCCGAGCGTTGCAGCGCCGAGCGCGGCGGCCTGGCTCCACGACGCCACCGTCGAGCTCGGTCTCGACTTTCGTCATCGCACCGGCGCCGCGGGCCGCAAGCTCCTCCCCGAGACGATGGGCGCCGGCGGCTGCCTGCTCGACGCCGACGGCGACGGGTGGCTCGATATCTATCTCGTTCAGTCGGGTCCCCTGCCGCCCACCTCGGCACCCGAGGCGGCCAATCGCCTTTTCGTGAGGCGCAACGGGCGCTTCGTCGAGCGCGACCCCGGCGACGCCGCCGATCGCGGCTACGGCCAGGGTGCCGTCTGCGCCGACGTCGACGGCGACCGCGACGTCGACATCTATGTCACCAACTTCGGACCCAACGTGCTCCTGCTGAACGACGGGAACGGGCGCTTTGCCCGCGCGCCCGCCGGTTCTGGCGCGGAAGATCCGCGCTGGAGCTCGAGCGCCGCCTTCGCCGACCTCGACCGTGACGGCGACCTCGACCTCTATGTCGTGAACTACGTCGACCTCGACCTGGAGCTGCAGCCGCGCTGCCGGCGAACGAGCACGCCCGATCTCTTCTACTGCCATCCCGACCTCTTTCGCGCTGCCCCCGATTCGGTCTGGGAGAACCTCGGCGACGGACGATTCCGCGACGCCACCTCTCGCTTCGGGGTTGCGGACGCCGAGGGCAAGGGCTTGGGCGTCGTCGCCTCGGATCTCGATGAAGATGGATGGAGCGACCTGTACGTGTCGAACGACTCCACACCCAACTTTCTCTGGCGCAACCGGGCCGGGCGCCTCGTCGAGGACGGACTCGCTTCGGGCGTCGCTTTGAACGGCGCGGGACGCACCGAAGCCGGCATGGGGGTCGACGCCGGCGATACCGACGGCGACGGCCGGCTCGACCTCATCGTGACCAACCTCTCGCTGGAGACCAACACGCTTTACCTCGCGACCGACAGCGGTTTTCGCGACGCCACGCGCGGCGCCGGTCTCTTCGCACCCTCCCTCGCCGTGCTCGGATTCGGCGTCGACCTGCTCGACCTGGACCTCGACGGCGACCTCGATCTGGCCGTGGCCAACGGCGACGTGCTCGACAACATCGAGCTGCTGAACGACGGCCTGTCGTATCGCCAGCCCGGGCATCTCCTGCAGAACGACGGACGCGGCCGTTTCACCCTTCTCGATCCGAAGTCCACCGGCGGCTTTGCCGAGCCCCGGGTGGCACGGGCACTGCTCACCGGCGACATGGACAACGATGGGCGCCCCGACCTCGTCGTCACCGAAAGCGGCGGTCCGGCGCGCGTCTACTTGAACCGCGCTCCCGCCGGGCACTGGCTCGGACTGAAACTCGAAGGCAGGGGTTCGAACAGTCAGGCGATCGGAGCCCTGGTCGACTTCGACCGCGGCGGGCGGCGGCTCGTCGAAGAGGTGCGGGCCGGAGGAAGCTATCAGGGGAGCAGCGATCCTCGTCTGCACTTCGGTCTGGGAGCGGACACGAGCCCGGTCGCCGAGTTGCGGGTGCGCTGGCCCGACGGCTCGCGCGAGCTCTTCGGTCCGCTCGCCGCCGACCGCTACCACCCGCTCCGTCAGGGCGAGGGGCGAGCGATCAGCGCGCCTTCGCCGCGCTAGTCTGGACCACGACATGCAGGCGATCGAGGGTCGTCAGGCTCTGCGTCTGGGTTGCGCCGTCGGGCCAGCGGATCGCGACCGTCACCGGCCCGCTCCAGCCGCCGAGTCCGACATGCAGGTCGAGCGCCGACTGCGAGAGGAAGCTCCCGCCGCTGCGGGTGTGGCGCAGCAACGTCCGTCCGCCGGCCTGGACCTCGACGCGGGCACCCAGCACGACCGCGGAGCCGCGCCGGTCGACGAGCCTCAGTCCGAGCCAGTGACCCGGCTGCGCGGTTTCGTTGCGCAGCAACTGGGTGGGCCCGTTGGTACGGGTGATGAGCAGATCGACGCGCCCGTCACCATCGACGTCGGCGCTCGCCAGCCCGCGGCTCACCGCGCGCTCCGCGAAGCCCGGCCCCGCGGAGGCACCCAGGTCGGTGAACCGGCCGCTGCCGTCGTTGGCAAAGAGCTGATTGGGCTGGGCATACGCGAGCCCGGCTTCGAAGATCTCGATGTTGTCGACGGCGTGCCCGTTGGCCACGGCAAGGTCGAGGTCGCCGTCGTTGTCGGCGTCGAAGAGCTCGACACCCCATCCGACATGGGGCCACGAGGCCTCGGCGACGCCGCGCCGCCTGCCCTCGTCCTCCCAGAGCCCGGGAGCAATCTTTCGATAGAGGTTGTTCGGTTCGGTCGAGTAGTTCGTCTTGACGAGCTCCACCGTGCCGTCGCCGTCGACGTCCCCCGCCGCGAGACCCATTCCGGCCTGCGCCGCACCCATGTTCGACACGGCGGTACCGAGGAGCAGCGCTTCGTCGGCGAAAAAACCGTCGCCCCGGTTGACGTAGTGCCGGCTCGGCGTGCCGTCGTTGGCGACGAAGATATCGAGATCGAAATCACCGTCCAGATCCTGCATCAGGACACCGAAGCCCTTCTCGTCCGCTCCGGCAGCGATGCCCCGGCGGCGGCTCTCATCCACGAAACGGCCCTTGCCGTCGTTGATGTAGAGCGAATCGGCGACGCCGGAGAAAGCGTCCGGCCGGCAGTAAGCACGCACCCCGCGCGCGCGGTCGCCGCACCAGGGGTTGCGGTCGAAACTGAAATCGACGTAGCGCGCCACATAGAGGTCGTGATCGCCGTCGCCATCGACGTCGCCGAAGGCGCAGCCGCTGTTCCAGCGCCGGTCCTCGAGACCGGCGCGCGCGGCAATCTCCTCGAACCGTCCCCCGCCCAGGTTGCGGAAGAGCAGCAGCGCTGCGTACTCGGTGACCAGGATGTCGACCCGGCCGTCGGCATCGACGTCTCCGACGCAGACTCCCATCCCGAAGCCGCTCCCCGCGACGCCGGAGCGCTCCGTGACGTCGACGAAGCGGCCGTCGCGGTTCTCGAACAACTTGCGGGAGCGCGGCGCTTGCGCGGCCGGCATCCTGGCACCCGGGGCGACGGGCGCGGCGGCCCCTTGAAGCAGCAGCACGTCCGCGTCGCCGTCGCCGTCGA
>Ga0154020_10009520_pt1 | contig 11178 bp, 12 predicted proteins | sample Klosneuvirus_201_FD_109709 | JGI IMG/M metagenome (GOLD analysis project Ga0154020, IMG submission 109709) | Active sludge microbial communities from wastewater, Klosterneuburg, Austria - Klosneuvirus_20160825_MG | ecosystem: Engineered > WWTP > Aerobic digester > Activated sludge | place...
TCAGATTAAATTTCTTGCAGGGTATTCAGCATGGGATTCGAAACAGCTTGAAGAAGAAATCAAATCGGAAAACTGGTGGGTAACGGAAGCAGATCAATACAGTACTTTATTAGAAGAGCCAACGGTTGTATGGGGAAGTGTCCTGCGAAAAATGGGACATGTCTACGGAATCCTCAATAACTTTCCGGAAGATCCAGGGATAAATTAGTGAATGGTGAAGAGTGAATGGTGAATAGTGGTTTGTCACTACTATTCACCATTCACCATTCACCATTCACTCTTCACTCGCTAAGGTCTAAGATGAAAAGTCACCACATTCCCGTTCTTCGTCACTGTAGCCAAATCATCACAGTTACCATTTCCGAAATCAATCGTACGGAGGACACCATTTGGAGGTGTAATCGCAATGGTACCGCTGGTAATCCAATAACAGGAATTGTCGCGTATCAAATCTGTGATCACAGCATTGAATACATCACCACTGCTATGTGTTGAAGTGGCTGTGCCATTCACTTTGTAAATATCATTGATGTGCAGACTATCACCGTAGCCGGCAATCATTTCACGAGTACGTTCGCTGTTCCATGTTCTCCATGTACCATCTGTGCGAGTTACTTTCATGTTCACCGCGCTGATGTGCCAGTTCATGTTGTTGGAACTGTTGAATCCATTATTGGTAACTGTGCGCGTTCCTTCAATGTGACGACTGTTTACAAAATAGTTGTCGAATGTAATTGTCCAGGAAGCACCCGGTGTAAAATAACCACCGCCGGTATAGGTAACAATCACTTTTCCACTCCGAAGTCTGCCGTCTTGTCCGGTACAACCTGTTCCGAAATCAATAGTCAGAGTATGGTTCACAGTATCGCGGGTCACAAGAGCGCATCCCGAAAAATTAAACTGTAGATCTTCAGCAGGAGCAGCAAGGCGCTGATCGATCGCTCCTGTTTCAGAAGCTTGTGCTACCATGTTGTCGACATCTGAATAGATATTTTCAACCTGGCCCATATCCGAAGCGGAATTGGAAAAGTCATCTTTGTTGTCTGAATTTTGATTGTCTTTTTTACACGCACTTGTCATCAGGAGTGCTGTGACTGCAAAGCCTATCGTGAGCAGTGTGAAAGGATTTTTTTTCTTCTTCATTATTTAGCTTTTTAGGAGTTTAAATTTTAAATATGAGGGAATATTCTTAAGACGGGACCAAATGTGAATGGTTTAACCAGTTCTGATTATTAACACGAAAATCTCGTGAACCACTGATTTTGTTGGATACTATCAAGTTAATAGTATAGTGAGCTATTGAGTTATTAAGTTATTAGGCTATTGGGCTGAGGGTGTCTTGTTGTACTTTTGCATTCGTTTATGAAAAGATGCGAAGAAGAAATACCATCTTGAATTCTGATTCAGATCGTTTCAATGTTTCGTTGACCATTTATATAGAAGAAAAAAAGCAGTCTAGACACACTCACAAATGCATGATCCACGAAAGGATCTACCCAGCCAGATGCGAATGACTCATTAACTCAATAACCCAATAACCCAATAACTCAATAACTCAATAACCCAATAACCCAATAACCCAATAACTCAATAACCCAATAACACAATAACTTAATAACACTCAAAATCGGGAAACTCCCTTTACTCCTGAGAATCAAGTCCATGATTAAATTCCGAATGAATCGAAAATCCTTCAAAATTGAAATATTTTTACACAAACTATTGCAGATTCCCGAATAATCCTATTTTTGCACCCGCTTTAAACAAGTAGGATTCCGTAGCTCAGCTGGTAGAGCAATACACTTTTAATGTATGGGTCCTGGGTTCGAGTCCCAGCGGGATCACTAAACAAGAAAAGGAACTCTCGGGTTCCTTTTTTTGCTATTGAAATTGTCTTCGTAGCTCAGTTGGTAGAGCAGCTGACTCTTAATCAGCGGGCCGCAGGTTCGAATCCTGCCGGGGACACAAATTTATCGACAAACAACAGAGTGTTTTTCCTCTTGGTAATTGTCATTCAGCAACATTTGAATTTCTGGTTCGGAACGCGCAGACAAAATTCCGATGAACATTTTTAAATCACAATCCACAATCATATTCAGCGAATTTTTGAGCTAATATAGCATGTCAACCTTCCGGGTCGTATTCTTGTTTCTGTGCTCCCTGCTGATTCAGGATACTTTTGCCGGTGACAATGCTGCATCAAAAAATCCATTGTATTCACGTTATCCGGCACCGCCACAAAACGATCGTTCACTTTTTTTTGTTCAGCGAAGCAAGAATACGAATGCAATCGTCTATGAAACAAATGTGCTGCCGTCCGGAAAAATTAACACGGATGATCCTTTGAAAATTTATTGGATGCAATATGCCAGCGACAGTTCAAAGGAAGATTTAAATTACGTCCAACGCCGCTATGCATATGGTATTCAGACCACAGCGGTAAAAGGACATCCCGGTCAATACATGTTGAATTTTGTTTCTTATGAAAAGAAGAAATTTTTCCTGATTGGCGATTCAGAAGGAAAAAGATACAAAGCCTTCATGACCATCAATGGAAAAATGGCGGAGTTGAAAAGAATTTTTATTCACCTCGATGGCGGAACTTTCTGGTTTCCGAATATTGTGGACATCGAAATTGTCGGTAAAGATCCTGCCAGTCAGCAAGAGGTGATAGAACACTTTAAACCCTGATTTTTTTTCGATCAGATCATCGGATGCCTTTTGAATTCGGCATTCCGGTCGAACAAATACCTGTATGTAACCAGTACCCGACTTTTGTATGTGCCCAGGTTTTCTGCAATCGTGATCATTTTAGGATTAAAATCTCCGATCCATTGCATTTCAAAATCATCGTAGAGTTTTTCTTTTTGAATCAGTTTAGCTCCCTCAACAATGATGTAACTGTCAATGCCTTTTCCCTGGTGTTCAGGAACAATTCCGAAGACGAGTCCGATGAATTTCCTGGTGCTTCGTCGCTTTAGCATCAGAATGAAACGTAATTTTTCAATCCATCCGAATTTCCCTTTAAAGTGGCCGAACAATTGGTTGATGTCAGGTAAGTTGACCCACATCGCAACGGGTTCATCCTTGTAATACACGTACCAGATTACTTTTTCGTCAATGACAGGTTTCATGGAGCGAAAAAATTTCTGCACCTGTTTTTTCTCCAGGTCTTTTCCTGCACCGATTTTTCCCCAGGCCTTGTTGTACACTGTCCTGAAATCCTCAGCATATTTATCCAAGTCCTTTTTGCGAATATACCGAGCCTGATAATCCGGATTCTTCCGGATGTTCTCGTGTCGTTCGTAGAATTTTGGCTGGAGCTCACTCATCACTTTCATGGAGAAGCACCATTGTTCAAAATAGGTTTTGAAGCCGTACGACTCGAAAAAGTTTTTGTAATACGGTTTATTGAAATTCATTTTATACAAAGGCGGAGTAAAGCCTTCAACGATCAATCCCCACCAGCTGTCCCGTTCGCCAAAGTTGATCGGTCCATCCATGGCTTCCATTCCACGTTCTTCCAGCCATTTTTTTCCTGTATCAAACAATAGATGAGCAGCAGTCTGATCATTGATGCAATCAAAAAAGCCAATTCCCCCAGTATGTGGATGATCTCGTTTAGCAAGTTTGTCGTTGATAAACGCGGCGATTCTTCCGATACATTCTCCGGAGTCGTTTCGGAGAATAAAACGGGTACATTGTCCGTGGCGGAAGAATTTGTTTTGCTTAGGGTCAAATACAGCAAGTATATCCTTGTCCAAGGGCATAATCCAATTCGGATCATCCGAAAAAATTTTTCGTGGGAGTTTCAGGAATTCGGCAACATCCTTCGGGGAGGATACTTCAGTGATTTTCATGGGAAAATTATCGCCACAAAAGTAAAATTTTTTGTCATCTGCCGGCTGCTCAGATTAGTACTTGAAATTCATTCGAAAACGTCCATCTTTTAGAGCAAAAATAGGGGAGGTTGTATTCAAAAAAAAACCGCCCTTTTTTGGAGGACGGCTTTTCTTATTTTTGGTTAAACGCATTATTTACCATTGATGCTTATTTTCTTTTGGAGCTCGAGTACGCTTGCTTTGAACTTCTTATCGGTTTCGATGAGATTGTTCACTGTACGGCAAGCGTGCAATACTGTAGCGTGATCTTTTCCACCACAATGTGCTCCGATGCTACTCAGGGACGATTTGGTCATGTTCTTGGCAAAGTACATGGCAATCTGGCGCGCCTGAACAACCTGACGTTTACGGGTCTTTGACTTGAGCATTTCGATTGGCAGGTCAAAGTAATCGCAAACAACCTTCTGGATATAATCGATAGAAACTTCGTGGGTTGTATTCTTCACGAATTTATCGATCATCTGCTTGGCAAGTTCCAGTGTGACAGATTTTTTGTTCAGGGAAGCCTGAGCGAGTATTGAAATCAGTGCACCTTCCAGTTCACGGACATTTGAAGTAATGGAGTAGGCGATGTATTCAACAATTTCCTTTGGAAGTTCAATACCATCGAGATACATCTTCTTATTAAGGATCGCGATTCGTGTTTCCAGATCCGGCATTTGAAGATCCGCAGCGAGTCCCCACTTAAAGCGACTCAAGAGGCGTTGCTCCATACCTTGCAGATCTACAGGGGCTTTATCCGATGTGAGGATAAGTTGTTTCCCGGTTTGATGCAGGTGATTGAAGACGTGAAAAAATACATCCTGAGTCTTTTCTTTACCGGCGAAGAATTGAATATCATCCAAAATGAGCACATCGATCATTTGATAAAAATGAACGAAATCGTTTTGCTCATTATTTTTTACTGCATCGATGAATTGATGTGTAAATTTTTCGGAAGAAACGTACAATACTGTTTTTCCGGGATGTTGATTTTTGATTTCTATACCGATAGCGTGAGCCAGGTGTGTTTTTCCCATACCTACACCGCCATAAATCAGCAATGGGTTGAAGGAAGTGCCACCGGGTTTGTTTGAAACCGCATAACCGGCAGAGCGAGCCAGACGGTTGCAATCACCTTCGATGAAATTTTCAAAGGTGTAGTTAGGATTTAGTTGAGATTCAACATTTACCTTTTTCAGTCCCGGAATAATGAATGGATTCCGGATCGTACTGTTGCTGTTAGCATTTAACGGAACAGTTACTGGGCTGTTTTTCAGATCACCATGAGTCCGTGTAGGGATCTTCACAGTGTAAGGTTTTGACTCTGCATTCGCATGTTCCATCACGATACTGTACTCGAGACGGCCTTCTGTACCGAGTTGCTGACGGATTGTTTTGCGGAGCAAAGTGATGTAGTGTTCTTCGAGCCATTCGTAAAAAAACTGACTGGGTACTTCAATTGTCAGGATCTTGCCTTCCAGCTTTACGGATTTAATGGGTTCGAACCAGGTTTTGAAACTTTGAGCACTTACGTTGTCCTTAATGATCTGCAGACATTTTTTCCATACACTCTCGCAAGTTTTCTCCATAGTTGTCTCCAAGAAAATTTTTTTTAGTTTGGGTGTTTCGTTTTCCAATTTCTTTTTCCCTTTCCCTCGAAAGAGTAATTTCTAAGCGTTATTGAGTGTTGAAATTCGCTAACAAATATTCTTCAAAAAAAAATAAAAAAAAAATTAAACGGCTATTGTTTTTTCAGAAATTTTTACACTTGAGCCGAATGATTCTTTTTTCCCTGAATGTACATTGAAGTAGTAGTCAATGCGACCCAAACGGATACCCGCCCAGCCGACTTGTGCAACCATTACATCTTTTCCTTCTGTGTTTTTGTAGTGTACAGGTTCATCCAGGAAAGTGTGGGTGTGTCCACCCAGAATTAAATCAATGTTTGAAGTTTGTTGAGCGAGAATCTCATCTGATATTTTTTTCTCGTTGTATTTGTATCCCAGGTGTGATAAGCATATTACAAGTTGGCATTTCATTTCTTGTTTTAACAACCGTGCTGTTGTGTTTGCTTTGATCACGGGATCTGTGTACCGTGTGTTTCCGTAAAGTTTAGCATCTACCAGTCCTTGCAATTCAATACCAAGTCCGATGACGCCGATCGTGAGGCCTCCTTTCTGAAATATCTTGTAAGGTATGATTTTTTCGTTCAATGGTGTATCAGAAAAATCATAATTTAAATTTATAAATGGAAATTTTGCATGTGGCATTTGTTTCAGCAATCCATCCATTCCATTGTCAAAATCATGATTGCCGAGAGTAGCAGCATCGTAGCCCATATCACTCATGAGGCTCAGTTCCAGTTCACCACCATACAAATTAAAATACGGCGTGCCCTGGAAAATGTCTCCGGAGTCGAGGAGGAGTACATTTTTTTCTTCGGATCTGATTTTTCTGATCAATGCAGATCTTCGCGCTACACCCGCCATTCCGGGATACTTGGGATCATTCTCCGGAAAAGGATCAATTCGGCTATGCACATCGTTGGTGTGCAGTATCGTGAGCTTCACCAGTTCATGCTTTGCCAGAACTTCCATCGGAATTCCTGTCAACCCGATCAAAGCTGCACTTCCCGCAATCGAACGTATAAAATCTCTTCTACTTGACATAGCTGATTCTTCCGTCAGTGTCTACTGTAATTTTTTCTTCTGATTTTCCCTGAATGTACAAGTACTGAATGATGGCATCCCTTACTTTTAAACCGGTTGTTTCCCGTTTCCCGGCTTCTCCAAACATTGAAAACTGATCTCCGCCATTGGCGAGATAATCGGATGTTACTACTTTATAAGTTTTTGTTGAATCAAAAGGTATTCCCTGTATTGTAATGTTGATTGCATTTTTATTTTCTATCTGAAACCGAACTCCGGAAACCGGCGCTCCGTCTTTGGAAGCGATGAAGTTAAAAATTTTTTTGACACTAACACCATTCAATGTTAAAACTACCAATTCATTTTCAAAAGGCATAAGTTCGTAAACATCGCCTTTCGTAATTTTTCCCTGAGGCAGACCTTTTCTCAATCCTCCATTATTCAGCACAAGAAAATCTGCAGCACGTCCGTCTTCAGAGGTAAATCGTTGGTTACACTGTAACAAACATGCATCGGCAACAAAATTTCCCAATCTGCTTTCCGGTGTTTTTTTTTCGAGTGCCTGAACACTTTCTGCCAGAACAATACTCATTTCGCCGGACATCTTTTCCCTGTATGGCCGGATTTTTATTTCAACTAAGGAGTCCTGTTCTGCATTTCCTTCCCTGGAAAACGCATATTCCCTTGTTTCTGTTTTTTGTAATCGATCCTTTGTAGAACATCCGCTTAGAACGGAATATGTCAGAACGAAAAGTAATAAATTCCGGCAGACAAGAAGCATTTTTTTTAATTAACAACAATGATAAAGAATTTTAATTCCGTTTTTATCTTCACCGTAAAATTTAAAAGCAATGTATACTAGTGAAATACAGGTTCGCGTACGATATGCGGAAACTGATCAAATGGGATATGTCTACTACGGGAACTATGCTGCTTACTTCGAAGTTGCCAGGGTGGAAGCATTGAGAAGTTTGGGTTTTAGCTATAAGAAACTGGAAGAAGATGGCCTTATGTTACCGGTCTTGGATTTTTCCGTGAAGTATTTTAAACCTGCATATTATGATGATGTTCTCACTATAAAAACTACAATTCGTGAATTGCCTCAGGCAAGAATTCGTTTTGAATACGAAACGTATAATGAAAAAGATGTATTGTTAAACACGGCTAATACTTCTTTGGTTTTCATTAACAAAACTACCAATCGCCCGTGTCCCGCTCCACTGGAATTTAGAAATGCAATTGGCAAATTCTTTGGCGGAAAAGAGTTATGAGTTATGAGTTATGAGTTATGAGTCACCCCGCACTCATAACTCATAACTCATAACTCTAAACTCATAACTCATAACTCTAAACTCATAACTCATAACTCTTCCATCAAATACCTATACAAATCCACCATTGCAGCAATATCTTTTTTATTTACCTTTTCATCAGGTGTGTGTACGTTTTCTTCTGCTGCTCCAATAAAACACCAGTCGATCGGATAAGGCTGTTTCTGCAACTCATTTCCATCACTGCCTCCGGATGATTCTACTTCCAATTGGAAGGGAACCTTGCTTTCGCGGGCATGCCGGATGATTTCATTGATGAATTTTCTCCTCGGTAATCCGGAATCACGCATCGAAACGACTACTCCTTGTCCGGGCCGAACTCCTTCTGTAATCCATGTGATGTCACTGATGAGCGCCTTACGGATCGCGTATTTCTCAAAAAGGAATTTTGCCAGAAAAGGTACACTGCCACCACCTTGCTCTTCCCAACAGGAAAAAACAATTGCCCCGTGTTCAAGTGTTTCACATACCTGCAATGCACTCCACACTCCAAGGCGATTATCCATATAACAGCATTGTACACTGTTCTCGTCTTCTCTCCAATCGGGAAAGTACGATAGATTGGTTCCACGTTCAATTGCCCTTTTCGATTTATAGAGAAGATGATTTTCATCATCCAAAACAACTTCACATGTCACCGAACCATCACGATCAGTTCCTACCAGCTGCGTTCCACTCTTTAAATGTGTACCGCCGATTTTTACAAGTTGATTCTCATAACGTACGGTGAATCCAATATTATCAATATGCGCAAAAATTGCCGTCCGTGGTTTGCCAAATACCAACACAATGCATTCCTGAAAATCTTCTCCTGCAAAAATTTCCGGTTGCACTTTCCAGTTTTTACTGTACTCATATATATAGGACATCAAAAAATCATGCATTGGTCCTTCTTCACCGGATGGTGCAGCAATCGAACAGAGTTTTTTCAGTAGTTCCAAGGAATTCTAAATAAGATGTTGCTTCAATCTTTTCCCAAAATCAAAAGGGATGCAAAAATATCATTTTCTTAATACGAGCAAACGATCTTTAACAATTGTTGTCTGAAAAAATATTTCTCCTTCAATTTTAGGTGCTTGTATTCCGGAACCCAGCCATTTATCTCCTGTTAAAATTCTTGCTTCTTCCCAGATTCCTGCATCGATAAATTTTTGAAGTAATTGCAATCCGCCTTCAACAATCACAGACTGAATATTTCTATCGTGCATGAAAGTCATCAGTTGCGGGAGTACAGCTTCATTGAAATTCAGTTGATGCCATTCCCTCAGTCCGTCGATGTGATTTTTCTTTTCATTGATGATCAAGGTCTTCACTTTCCCGTTTAACAAATGAAGATGTTCCGGCAATTTTAATGTCCGGTCAATCACAATCCGTAGCGGGTCCTTTCCCGGCCATTCCCGAACCGTAAGTTCAGGATTATCAAGAATGGCAGTCTTCGTGCCTACCATGATGGCAGGTTCTTCACTTCTCCACTTGTGTACCAGTTTTTTTGAAAATGAATTGGTAATCCAGCGGTTTTCAGGTGTTGGATTTTTTGGTGAAATAAATCCATCCAAACTTTGAGCATATTTCAGAATGACATAGGGCCTTTTCTGAATATGGAAATGTATAAAACGACGATTCAATTCCTGTGCTTCCTTTTCACAAATCCCTGTTACAACATCTAATCCTGCACTCGTCAACTTTCGGATTCCTTCTCCATTTACCTGCGCAAATGGATCTTTCATAGCAATAAATATTTTTTTGATTTTTTTTAAAAGAATCAAATCGCAACAGGGAGGGGTTTTACCATGATGACTGCAGGGTTCAAGATTCACGAAAAGAGAGGAATCAGCAAGAATTTCCTCCGAATGATTTTTCAGAACATCTTCAATTGCATTTACTTCCGCATGTGGTCCACCATATTCGCGATGATATCCTTCTCCAATAATTTTCCCATCATGCACAATTACAGCTCCTACCATTGGATTGGGAGCTACATTTCCCAATCCGTTTTCTGCCAGCTGAAGGCAACGCATCATGTATTTTTCTTCCGCTGTCATCCCTGCGAAAGTAATTATTTTGAAATGATTCTTTCCCACAATCACCATGAATTGAATCAGATGAGTATTTTTGAGGCTCTATGAAGGTAAAAGATATTATCTCCAAATTCCGGGAAGAGCTTGTCGGCATCTATTCTTTTGATGAACTGGATCAAATTTTATTTCTGGTTCTTGAATCTGAATTAAAATTTAAAAGAACAGATCTCGTACTTCAAGCGGATCGAAAACTCCATATTCACGAATCTCTTCGACTCAACGAAATACTCGGAAATTTACAAAGGGGAATGCCATTGCAATATGTGCTTGGACATGCCTGGTTTGATGGAATGAAATTTTATGTGAATCAGGATGTTCTCATTCCACGTCAGGAAACTGAAGAACTTGTCAATTGGATTCATTCTTCTATTCTTCCGGAATCTTCAACGGCTTATGGTAAATGTTTGGATATCGGTACAGGCAGCGGATGCATTGCTATCAGTTTAAAAAAGCGAATGCATTTTCTATCTGTCACCGGACTGGATATTTCAGAAAAGGCTATTGCTGTTGCAAGTAAAAATTCCAAAGATCTTGGAGTTCCCGTATCCTGGTGTGTTGGCGATATTCTTCATTGGGAGAAAATGAGAGAAGAAACGCCGATGATCCGCGATCAGGAATTTGATGTGATTGTGAGCAATCCTCCCTATGTGCTGCAAGCTGAAAAATCGCGTATGGAATCCAGGGTTACCGATTTCGAACCCCATTCTGCACTTTTCGTTTCGGATGCTGATCCATTGATTTTCTATCGTAAAATATCGGAATTTGCATTTCACACTTTGAAAGCCGGAGCTTATCTTTACTTTGAAATCAACGAAGCAAAAGGAGAGGATGTAACGGAACTTATGGAAAAGGCAGGATTTCAGGATATTGAAGTTCGCAAAGATTTGCAGGAAAAAAACAGAATGGTAAGGGCCAGGAAAGTTTAAAACTTTGCAATTTTTAATTATCAAGGCCTTTAAATAATTTCCCATTGATATCCGGAATTTCGATTCAATGAATTTCGAATTATTATGACTGAACAGGAAGCCAAGACCAGGATCGAACAATTGATGCATCAAATCGATGAGCATAACCATGCGTATTATGTTTTGTCGAACCCAACAATTTCAGATAAAGAATTTGATACTCTTTTGGAAGAGCTGATCGGTCTTGAAAAAAAATACCCTCAGTTTGCCTCGAAGGAATCACCCAGTCAGCGTGTTGGTGGTGAAATCACGAAGCAATTCAAAGCCGTGAA
>Ga0154020_10009521_pt1 | contig 11177 bp, 7 predicted proteins | sample Klosneuvirus_201_FD_109709 | JGI IMG/M metagenome (GOLD analysis project Ga0154020, IMG submission 109709) | Active sludge microbial communities from wastewater, Klosterneuburg, Austria - Klosneuvirus_20160825_MG | ecosystem: Engineered > WWTP > Aerobic digester > Activated sludge | place...
AGCAGTAAATACAAATAACCCATCTGTTACTCCTGCTAATAATGAAACTAAAAAACCGGATGAGAATCTGAATTTAAATGCTGCGAACACAACAACACCAGCTACAAAAACTAATTATACCAATGATCAACTCGTTGCTATTGTTAAAGAAGATGCAGCAGAAGCGAAATCAGAAGCCATTAAACTTAAACAGGATGCGGCTGATGCCAATGAATTAGGAGAACAGAAAAAAATTGAAGCGGATAAATTAAAAAAGCAGTCTGAAGAAGCTTACACCTACGTAAACTCTCTTACCGACCCTGTAAAAAAAGAAAATGCCAATCTAGAAGCAATTAAAATATCAAGTGATGCGGATGAAGCTGCTAAGGTAGCTTCAGCAATGAATGAACTGTCAAAAGCATTAACAAATGATGCCATAGCTAAACAAACAGAGGCTGATCTAAACGAACAATACGCCAAGGAGCTTGAGAATACTGCTAAAAACAAAAACAACAAAACTGCTCCTGCGAAACTAGAAGAGCTTCAAAAACAAATTGAAAGCGCGTCTTCACAGAAAAAACAATCGGAAGTTGTTTATAATAATATCAAGTCTGATTACGACAGCAAGCAATCTGCAATAAATAAAGCAGAAGATAAGTTAAGTAGTCTGAAAAATGAAATTTCTGAAATAAACAAAGAGATAAGTATTAATGAAACAGAAATCAATAACAGTAAAGACAAATCATTAAAGAAGAGCTTAACTGCTCAGGTTGAGGAATTAAAGTTAGACAAGGATAAAAAGACAAAAGAACTGGCTACTCAGCAAACAAATATTGATAAACTAAAATCTGAAGCTAAAGCTTCTGATACTTCTATGTATTTAGTTAATCAGATAAAAACTACCGATTCAAAAACTGCGGTGGCTATAAATACAGTTACAACCGCTCCTGCAACAAATACAACTGCTGTTAGTACCGGATCAACTCCGGCGGTTGCTGCAGGTACAAATACTACCGCTATAAATACAAGCTCAACCCCTGTTGTGGCTACCACTAATCCTATAGTCCGACCATCTGCAGAGTTAGCTAAGAAGTATGAAGATAAGCTTGCCCCTGTTAAAAATTCAAAGGTTAAAGAAGACTTACAAGTTGCCAACACCATTTTATCTGAATACAACAAAGAGCTTTCTGCTTTGATTAAACAAAATCTGAATGATGTTCTGGAAACTTCTTTATCGGAAAACGAAAAGAACATACTTATTACTGAAATCAGCAGATTGCAACTTCAGAAAAGTAGTAACATTCAAACGATTTCAACAAATATTAATAAAATCAGGGAGCAAGGCGGTATAACAGCAGTTGCTTCAAATACACCAGCTGCAACAAGCGCTTCTTCTACTCCAATTACTTCTAATGTACCTACCACTCCAAAAAGCAATCTCGTTGCATTCGATGGGAAGGATGATTTGAATAAGCTGAATACATTAAAAATTAATGTTAACACTTCAAACAATCCCGCATTTTCATACAATGATTATAAAGAACCTACTTCTGTAACGCTTAAAAAGGATGCAGAGAATAAATTAGCCGCAACTAATTTAACTAAAGCCGAATTGGATAAAGCTATTGCTGCAGCTGAACAAAGTATCAAATCCAATACCGCAGTTGCAGTTGATAATAATACAGCAAAAGACGGGTTGAACGCTGAAGGAGATGCCCTGGCAGCTCAGGCAAAAGAAAAAAGAAATGCAGCTAACGCTAAAACAGGCGCAGAAAAAGAAAAATTGTTAGCTGAAGCCAAACAATTAGATGCAGATGCCAATAAGAAATATTTATCGGCAAGCGATTTAGCAAAAAAACAAAACAAGTCTGATTACGACTTGAATAATCAGAACCTAACTGAATTAGTTAATCAGGCTATGTATTTAAATAAAAACAGTGCTGAAAATACTGCTAATTTAAATGAAGGTCAGAAACTACAGCAAGAAGCTAACAACAACTTTAAACAAGCAGCAGCAATACGTGATGAGGCTGTTGCGGTTGGCAGTGATGCTGCTAAATTAGGTACAATAAGCAATGCCGAAGAAAAGGAATTGGAAGCGATAGCCAAACAGAAGAAAGCTATTGAAGTATTATTAAAATCTAACCCTGGTTACGTAGTCAAAACTTCTTCCGGACCAGCTGTGACTAATCCAAATGCTGCCGCGTTGACTAATGTTAAACAATCATTTGATAAGCTTAATAAGGAAAAGCTGGATGCTTACATGACATTAAGTAAAGCCAATCAGAACGAATATAAACTCCAGAATACAAAAATTAATGCGAATCCTGCACTTAAATCCAATCCTGAAGCACTCACAGTAAAAAAACAAGCTGAGAATTTAAATAACCAGGCGGTTACATTCATTAGCAAAGCATTAACTGAAAAAGACCAGAATGCCAAACAAACTTTATTTTCAGAGGCCAATAAAAAAGAAGTTGAAGCATTGGCTTTATTAAATCAATCAAACGAATTAATAAAGTCGCCTATAGCAATGAACAATGCTAAAACTGAAACTGCTGAACCAATTAAAATTAATAAAGCTAAAACAGAACCTGCTTCGACCGGTAGCGTTGTAGTTGCCAAAAATACAGAGCCCGTTAATAATGTTTCTCCAATTACAACTACCAAAGAACCTGTTGTGAAAAACACAGAGCCTGTTAAAACTAACACAACTGCTATTACCGAAACCAAAGAACCTGTTGTAAAAAATACAGAGCCTGTTAAAACTAACACAACTGCAATTACTGAAACCAAAGAACCTGTTGTGAAAAACACAGAGCCTGTTAAAACTAACACAACTGCTATTACCGAAACCAAAGAACCTGTTGTGAAAAACACAGAGCCTGTTAAAACTAACACAACTGCAATTACCGAAACTAAAGAACCTGTTGTGAAAAACACAGAGCCTGTTAAAACTAACACAACTGCAATTATAGAAACTAAAGAACCTGTTGTGAAAAACACAGAGCCTGTTAAAACTAACACAACTGCAATTACCGAAACCAAAGAACCTGTTGTGAAAAACACAGAGCCTGTTAAAACTAACACAACTACTGTTGCTCCTAATAAAACAAAACCAGACAACAAGCCTTACGTTACTGCCAACAGTACAACCATTAATCCTGAGTATAAATTAATGAAGGATCCTGCAGTAAAAGCTATTATTGGTTATATCGATGAAAATCCTGTAGCTTATAAGAATACTGAAGCTACGTCTTTAAAATCTAATTCAATCAACAACCTGATTACCTTATCGGATGAACAAAGCCGTTTAGATGATGAAGTAAATAAATTACCGGGATCACAAACAGGTGTTGCTGAAACTAAATCTAATATCGACAAATTAAAAACTGAAGCTGACGAAACAAACACATTGGCGAGTACAAAACGTAAGGAAGCAGCCACTAAATCCGGCCCTGAAAAAGATCAACTTGTAAAAGAAATCAATGAACTTGAAAACAAATCATTCTTAACCGAATCGAAAGCTAATGAGTTACAAAAACAATTGAATGATGCATTATTCAAATACAATAATACAGCAATTACTAATTATATCGAGAAAGCTAAAACAGCTAACGCCGAAGAATTAAGCAAAGCACAGGAATTAATCTCTCAGGTTACAACAGGTAAAACTCAGGCCGTAAATTTACGTGACGAAGCAAATAATATTACTAACCCTTCAGCGAAGTTAGGCGCGTTTAGTAATGCCGAAGAAAAAGAAGCTGAGGTGCTAAATAAACAAAATGAAGTAATAGCGATGCTTCGTAAATATGATATAGCATACAACCAGGCTCCTGTGGTTGTATCTTCTAAACCGGAAGATAATATGAGTCCGGAATTAAAATCTAAGTACGATGCCGTTCTGCAAAAACAAAACACAGAGCTTGAAAATATAGCCAAGGCGAATGTGATGGAATACGAAACTACTTATGAGCAATTACCGGTTATCTTAAGTGATTCACAAAAAGAAAGTAAATCACTTGCTCAGAATTTAATTACAGAATCAAAAACAATAAATGACAAGGCCAACCAAACTACCGACCAAAAACAAAAGAAAGAATTATTGAGTCAGGCTTCTAAAAAAGGACAACAAGCTATTGTAGCATTGAATAAAACATTTGAAAAAGGATTGGTTGTTAAAAACACCACTAAGCCTGTGAAAGAAGTGAAGGAAAAACCGGTGAAGGAAGTGAAAGAGAAGCCGGTTATTGAAACCACTGAGCCGGTTGCTACTGTTAAACCAAAGAAAACAAAGCCGGTTAAGGAACCTAAAACAACAGAACCTGTTGCTACCACCAAAACAACAGAACCTACTACTGCTCCTAGCGGCGACAACCAAGTAACATTAAAAGTACAAGGTCTTGAAATTAAAACAGGAATCGTTTATACACCTGCTAACCCTATTCCTCTCGATGCTAAAATACCGAATGGCTTAGTATTCCGCGTCCAGGTTGGTGCGTTTAAATCGCCAATACCTAACAACACATTTAAAGGATTAACGCCTGTGAACGCGCAAACTACACCAAACGGATTCTTACGCTACACAGTTGGTAATTTCGATAAGTTTGAAGATGCTACAGGCGTGAAAAACGATTTACGCAAAATGGGTTATTCTGATGCCTTTGTAGTGGTGTATTATAACGGACAGCGTGTTACGGTTAACGAAGCCATTAACATTGCTCAGAAAGAAGGTAAAGAAGTTATTGCTACCAATAACCAAAGTGCAGGTATTCCGGCCAATGCTAATATTGCTAAGAATATTGCACCGGCTGTTCCAAGAAACGAATTTGTAGTGGTGACCAAAGAACTTGAAAAATCGAATGGTTTATTATTTACTGTGCAGATTGGCGTTTACTCACGCGAAATCACCCGCTCCCAATTATGGAAACTGGAACCAATTTATACCGAGCGATTACCTAGCGGATTGTACCGTTATACAGCAGGTATTTATAGCGACGATATTAAAGTAGTATCGGATAAACGTAAAGTGGTTGATTTAGGTATTAAAGATGCATTTGTATCGGCGTATTATAACGGTAAACGCGTACCATTTACAGAAGGCGTAAAAATTAAAACGGAAAACAAGGATATGAAAATGGAGCCGGAGAATCCTATTATTTTCCCTTCTGATCAAACACCTGCTAACAGTGGTGCATCGGCCGTTAGCACGGTGGCCTCTGAACCTACACCGGTTGTAGCACCATTTAAAAACAATGTGACTGCTGCTCCTGCTCCAACCCCTGAAAATGGTGTTAAGTTAAACGATGAAGGCGTAACATTTAAAGTACAAATTGGTGCTTACCGTAATCAGGTACCACAGGAAATTGCTTCTAAATTCTTAAACATTAAAACTTGGCCGGTTGACAATAAATTTGTGAATGGTTTATACATTTACACGGTTGGTAGCTTTAGCGAAGCAAAATTTGCGAAGCAATTACGTGATGAAGTAATTACTTTGGGCGTAACAGATGCCTTTATCTCGGTATACCAAAACGGTAAAAAATTGTACGGACAAGAAGCAACGAATTACTTGAACCGATAAAAATTAGTTAATGTCTCGTCCTATAATAGATTGATACTTAAATGTTAACCAAAATCAGGAAGAGACAAGACAGACATTTCGGACAGTCACAGATACCAAAAAACAAATTTGCAGACATCAATTTAATTACTTACCTTTAACGTTAGTAACGGCCTTCGAGACTATGATTCTATCTTTCGGTGACAAGATAACCCAAAAAATCTGGGACGGTGAACGGGTAAAAGGTTTTGCGACCGAAATACAAGATGCGACTCGAAGGAAATTAAGAATGCTCAATAACTCGGTTGACATAAAAGATTTAACAATTCCTCCCTCAAATAAACTTGAGAAATTAAAAGGAAATCTCAAACACTTTTATTCGATTCGTGTAAATGACCAATGGCGGGTAATTTTCCAATGGGAAAATGGAAATGCACAGAATGTTAAATTAATTGATTATCACTAATAAAATGAAAAAACTAAAAAACATCCACCCAGGAGAAATTCTCTTAGAAGAATTTTTAATTCCGCTAGATATCAGTGCCTATAGACTTTCCAAAGAAATCTCAATTCCACAGACTCGTATTTCGGAAATCGTCAAAGGTAACAGACGCATTACAGCGGACACCGCACTGAGACTTTCCAAATTTTTTGGTAATTCGGCAAAATTTTGGCTCGGACTTCAAGACGACTTCGATATTGAAGACGAAAAGAGACACAAACAAAAAGACCTCAATTTAATTAAGCAATATGTTCGCAACGCCGCATAACCCATCTACAACTTATGCCGGGACTTTCGGTCTTATAACATTCTATGGACTTACGTATATTTAACATTTCGGACGCCAGCACAAGTTGTAGCTAAAAACCGTTAAAACAAAAAACAATTGAGTTTCTTCGATAAAATATTTGATATTATCGCTTGGATCAAAATATTTTTATCCCCTTTTATTATTGGCTTAGTTCTAGCATCTGTAATATGGTTCAGTAATGATTCTAACCTGATTAAAATGGCTTCGCTGGGAGTTGCAGGACTCGGAATTATACTCGGAATTATTTTTGCTGAAAAAATAAGAAAGAAAACCGGCACACAAGAATTCGTTTCGCGAATTTACCGCACACCTGAATTAGAAAAAAATCAGGAGTCTAAATAATCCTTTTAATCACCCTCAACATGTGAGAGTATTTTTTATTCTCCGAATGGAAAATACCGTAATGGTCGAATTTATCAATGCGCACATTACCCGATGCATGAATGATGTGTTGGTTGTCCAAAATGATTCCTACATGAACAATTTTACCCTCTTCATTGTCAAAAAAAGCCAAGTCACCTGCCTCGGCTTCTTCAACAAAACTTAAAGGGTGACCTATTTCTGCTTGCTGATAAGCATCGCGGGGTAATTTGTAACCATTTAATTTGTAAACAATTTGAGTAAAGCCAGAACAATCAATTCCTAATATGTTTTTACCACCCCATAAATACGGAGCGTTTAAAAACAATTGAGCTGTGGCAATAATGTCTTTTGCCTCCTTTTTATATGAAGAATTTGCGGACTGGCCTTCAAATGAAAAAACATTGTTTTCGACTTTACATTCGTTATTAAGCAACCCCGGCAAAGTAGAACCTATTGGAATAGGAAAGTTTAAACCGCTTGTTTTATTAGTAATCAATTGCATTAATTCGGTAGAAACAAACGGACTTTGCAACTCGAGTAATTTAAAAGTAGCTTCTGAAATCTTTGTATGCTGTTTTTTATTAATCCAACACTCGTATTTATCGTAAGCAATTGTTATTTTAACCCACTCTTCAGTTTGCTCTGCTACACTATAATGCTCACCAAACAAAAGCTGCGTTACCATTTCACTGGTATTTGAAGCTTCCTTGCGGCAAGGCACCACACTTAATAAACAAATGCCGTAATACATGGTACTAAGATAAGTCTTTAGCTACAGATTTCAAATTTGCACAGTTTTCCCGCAGATAGCGCAGATTTACGCTGAGGTCTATCCAATATAAAGTCTGCGATCATCCGCACAATGGGCGGCAATTACCATCCAACGCAAAACAAAAAAGCCCGTGAAATAGTTTTTCACAGGCTTTTAATGATTTATTTGGTGTTTAACGAAAACTGGATAAGCACATCTGCATCAATCAGCGAAATCAGTGGCTACATATTCTCAATTACCACAGAGCTGGCACCACCACCACCGTTACAAATGCCGGCAGCACCGTATTTTGCTTTATTTTGTTTTAACACATTAATTAGAGTCACAATGATGCGGCAACCCGATGACCCTAAAGGATGCCCTAAAGAAACAGCTCCACCGTTCACGTTCACTTTAGAAGGGTCTAATTTCATTATTTCCATGTTAGCTAAACCAACAACGGCAAAGGCTTCGTTTAATTCAAAATAATTAATATCACTTAATTTCAATCCTGCTTTTTCAACTGCTTTTGGAACTGCTAAACTTGGTGAAGTGGTGAACCATTCAGGTGCTTGTTCTGCATCTGCAAATCCCTTAATTTTTGCAAGCGGTTTTATACCTAAAGCATCTGCTTTTTCTTTACTCATTAAAACAACCGCAGAAGCGCCATCATTCATTGTTGAAGCATTTGCTGCAGTTACTGTTCCGTCTTTAATAAACACCGGTTTTAAAGCAGCAATTTTTTCGAAATTCACATTCTTATATTCTTCGTCTTCTTTAAATTCAACATCACCTTTTTTAGTTTTTACAACTAACGGTACTATCTCATTGTCGAATTTACCTGCTCCCCAGGCAGCAGCCGAACGTTTATATGACTCAATTGCAAAGGCATCCTGTTGTTCGCGCGTAATGTTCTTTTCTTTAGCACAAATTTCAGCGCAATTGCCCATTGGGTAATTTCCATAAACATCCATTAAACCGTCCTTTGCTAATCCATCAATCACTTGTCCGTTACCGTATTTCGCTCCCCAACGGTTATTCTCCAAATAATAAGGCACCTGACTCATATTCTCCATTCCTCCGGCCACAACAATATCATTATCACCTAACATAATGCTTTGTGCCCCTAACATTAACGCCTTCATTCCTGAAGCACAAACTTTGTTGACAGTAGTACAATTCACATTGTCAGGCAGACCTGCAAACTTCGCTGCCTGGCGCGCCGGTGCCTGACCTAAATTCGCTTGAATTACAGAGCCCATAAATACTTCAGTAACTAATTTAGGATCTAAATTAATTCTATCTAACGCACCCTTTATTGCTGCTGCGCCTAATTTTGTTGCAGGAACACCTGCTAATGTTCCACCAAACGAACCCATTGGGGTACGTACCGCTGATACTATGTAAACTTCTTTCATAATTATATTTTAAACACCTTTTTTAAAGGGCGCATAAATGTAAGCTTTTACTTTAGAAATGGTAAAATCATTAGTCATATTTTAACTAATAATATCTTGAATTATTAACAGGGAATTAACTTTTACAGCATTAAGAACTACAGCCTGTTTCCTATTAATACAACATCGTCGGTTTGTTCGAAATTACCTTGCCAGTTTTTAAGTTTGATTTCAAAATGTTGTTTTTGTGCAATAGCACTTTGTGTATAGATGGTGGTCAGGTCGGCAAAGATGTCTTTTTTAATCTTTTTATTATTTGGTCCACCAAACTGATCAGTAATACCATCAGAAAACAAATAAATCATATCACCGTTTTTCATTGGAAATTGATGTGTGACAGGCGCCTTGGTAACATGAGGCTGATAGCTGCCAACCGTACATTTATCGCCGCTAAATGATTTAACTTCTTTATTTGAAACATGCAACATGGTGCGCGTGGCGCCTGCAAATTCAATGGTATTCGTTTTTCTGTTCACATGTACAATACCCACTTCCATTCCATCCCGCAAAGCTTCTTCGTTATTTTGTTTTAATGTATGCTTTACAAATGAATTCATCTTATCCATGATTTCACTTGGATTAGTCAGCTTTTCATCCACAACAGCGCGGTTTAAGGCTGTTTGCCCAACTAACGACAAAAATGCGCCGGGTACACCATGGCCGGTACAATCTACCACTGCAATAATTAAATGGTCTTTATGATCATTCACAAAATAAAAATCTCCACTCACAATATCTTTTGGTTTGTAAAATATAAAATGTTCACCTATCGTCTTAAGTGAATTTTCGTCAGGTAAAATAGTATTTTGGATATGCTTGGCGTAATTAATACTGTCTGTTATATCTTTATTTTTCTGAGTAAGAAGCAGTGCGTTCAGCTTATGTAATCTTGCATTTTTAGAACGGTTATATAAGAATAACGACAAAAAAGTAACAGTTAACACCGAAAGTATAATGATGTTATAAAAAAAGACTTTATGGTTTTTAGGGTAACAAACCTGAAAGGCGTCTTCATTCCCAAAAAACACGTCCTTGAAACTAAGATGCTCTTTGAATTTACTGGTATCACTTGGCAAACCTGCGATTAAATTTGCCGTTAACAATACACATAAGAAAAATGAAAGGTGTTTCAATTTCATAGAATAAACATAACAATAAAAATAGACTTTTAAAACAACACCACTTTATACTTCTGAGCCATTTTTTGTAATTGCTCATCGTCAACCACATGCACATTCTTACCGCTATGACGATTTTCTACAGTAAGAACGTGAACCCTATAATTAAATTGTGAGGCCAGCTTAAAATAGGGCTCCATTTCCCATTCGATGGTAAAGGTATTGTCGAGAAAGATCTTGCTTTGCCCCTGCTCCATGGCTTTACGCGTATTCTCTTCGCATTGCTTATACGCTAAATGATTTTTATCGAACTCGAAATGATATTCACCTTTTTCATTGGTAAAAAAATCATCCACAGAAAAAACAGGGTATTTTCCATTCTCACTTAACTCTTTCGCCAAAGTGGTTTTACCTGAGCCCGGGAGTCCGCGTAGAAGAAAAAGTGAATGCATAAAAAAATTAATGTGTTACAATTACCCTCTCGGTTCTGCTTTCAAATCCGGTGCTGACGTTTATTAAATAAACACCATCTGCTTTGTCCGATAAATCAATGCGGTATTGTTTAGCTTTTGTAAAATCTTTTGGCAGTGAATAGACTTTCTCCCCGGTTAAACTATACACCTCAATGCTTACATCAGTTAATCCGCTCACAGATTGAACGTCCAGATTAAACACTCCATTATTGGGATTTGGATAAATACTAATGGTACTTTTTGATTGATTGTTAGCGGCTATTCCTGTTGTAATCATTGGTAATTGTGTTTCCCATAATCCTCTACCATAAGTTGCAGCAATTAGTTTATTGGACGCAAGATTTATCTCAAGTTCAAATACCATTACATTAGGCAATCCTGCACTGAAATTCTGCCACACACCTGCTAAAGTAGAATCAAGATAGTATACACCCAAATCGGTTCCTACATAAATTCCTTTGAGCGGAGAACTTTCATCGTAAACAATACAATTAGCCGGAATATTCGGTAAGGCACCAGAAATATTTGTCCAATTTGCACCTGCATTTGTTGTTTTATAAACTTTTTGTCCGTTGTTGTAACCCGATAATGTCACCCAAGCTGTCTTCGGATCGTGTGCTGATACTGCAATATAAGTTATGGCGTTAGATGAAAGTGGCAA
>Ga0154020_10009522_pt1 | contig 11175 bp, 6 predicted proteins | sample Klosneuvirus_201_FD_109709 | JGI IMG/M metagenome (GOLD analysis project Ga0154020, IMG submission 109709) | Active sludge microbial communities from wastewater, Klosterneuburg, Austria - Klosneuvirus_20160825_MG | ecosystem: Engineered > WWTP > Aerobic digester > Activated sludge | place...
GTCCGCGCGCAAGGCTCCGAAAACCGCGCGGCCCCCAAATCAAGATTCTTTCCGGCACTGTTCACCACCAGAGGAATGGTTTTGGAATGTGAGAATCCATTAGCATCGGTCACGCCAATAACGAGCGAATATGTTCCCGGTGCGGCAGTAATATGATTGGGGCCAGTGGTGTAGAGGCGCCCACTCGTTGCGTTGATCGAAAGCCCAGCCGGATGTCCCGACATGGTCCAGGCTAGCCGCGGGGTGATATCTCCTGCTCCGATAAACTCGTTGTTACCCCCAACCCTCTCAATATCGGCCCCATAGGGAACATTCGGCACCGCTGGTGACAGTGACGTCGTGGTAATGCGCGGTGCGACACCAACCGCGATACTGAAAGCGCGCGAAGCGGTCTGGCCACGGGCATCGGTCGCCGTGACGGTGAAATTGTAGGTGCCCTCAACGGCCGCATAATACGCGGGATTTCCGGAGATCACCCCGGTCGAGGCCATGCTCAGGCCACCGGGTAAACTCCCGGCCGTAACGACATGAGTGATAGGCGTAAAACCACCGGTCGCGGCGACCAGGCTCGTCGTATAGGCGATGCCCGGGCTTGGAGCCGCAGCCGCCATCGGCAACGATGCGGAAGGCAATGCCAAAGGATCACGAACGGAGAACGTCAGTGATCTCGTGGTCGTCAGCGGCGTCGGTGAAGAATTGTCTGAAACATGAATGTAAGACTGGTAGTCACCGAGCGCAGCATTAGTAAAACCAGAAAGTAATCCTGTCGTCGGATGAAGCGAAATGCCCGAAGGCAAGTCGGTAGCGGTAAAGGTATACGGCGTGTTCCCGCCGCTTGCCGTCACCGTAGTATTGTAGTTGGATCCGACGGTCACCGTCGGGAAAGAGGTGTTGGTGATCGAAACACCCTGTGCCACCGGAATGCAAATCGTCGTCGCCGGAGTGCTGACCTGACTGAGCGAATCGGTTACGGTCGCTGTAAAATTCCCTGCCGGGCAGGTCCCAGCCGCTCCCGGTAGCCCCGAGAACACACCGGCGCTCGACAGCGATAGACCAGAAGGAAGGCTACCGCCTGCAACCGCAAAAGTATAGGGACCTCGTCCTCCGCTGGCACTCATCGAATGCGAGTACTGAGACCCTAAAGTAGCTCCGGGGACCGTTCCCGTTGTCAGGACCGGCAAGGTTACACCTACAGTCAGAGTCAGAGCTTTCCAGGCGCTGACGTTACCGTTGACGTCGGTGGCGCGCACGCTGATGTTATAGACGGTTCCGGCGAGGCTACCGGTGTTGACCGCCGGAATGCCGAAGATCGACCCGCTGTTGGTCATACCGAGTCCGCTTGGCAGCGATCCCGTATATTGAATCGTGTAGGGTGCCGTGCCGCCCGTCGCCACAATAGCTCCAGCATAAGTCGCAGCCTCTGACGCATCTGCAAGAGAGGTCGTACTGACCGATGTCGTAAAGGCTGACGTGGACAGCGTATAGGACCGGATGGCTGTGGTCGGCGTGCCGCCTTTGCTGTCGGTCGCTTTGATATCGAAGTTGCGGGTAATTCCAGCCTCAGCTTCTGCCACTGTCCCTGAAAGCACCCCCGTACCGGAATTCAGGCTCAAGCCGGACGGCAGTGTTCCTGAGTCAACCGTAAATGTATAGGGAGCCTGCCCCCCATAGGCGGTAAAGGTATTGGAATAAAATGAGCTGGGCACTGCGGCCGTTAGGGTCGTCGGAGCAATACTCACTGTGTAAGAAGACACCGATCCCTCAAAATACTTGGTCGCTGTAGCCGACGTGGAATCCGTAACCAGGACCGTAAAGCTCCAGGCGTTTGAGGCAGGATTCACTGCAGAAAACGGCACTGTTCCGGATATTACCCCGGACGTAGGATTAGAAATGGTTACGCCAGACGGTAGCGCACCAGATTGAATGGAGAAGGTGTAAGGACTTGTGCCGCCAGAAGCAGAGAAGTTGCTGGCATAGGGACTACCACCTGTGGGGGTCGGCAGTGAGACCGTTGTGATTTGCAGCGCCGGAGTGATAATCGCCGGGCCGACAGTCAACGGGTTGCCATTGGCGATTGAAAACGTTTTCGAAACCATCACTCCGTTGGCGTCTGTTGCCGTGACGGTAAAATCCCAGGAGGTATTTTGGTCGCCGGTACCCACGCCCGTGCTGACTTTTTCTATGCGGCCAAGTGATGTATTCAAAGTCAAGCCAGCCGGCAGAGAGCCGCCAGTGATGGCCCAGCCAACAGGAGCTGTCGCACCAACTGTTGTAAAGGTGAATGAGTAGTTCGACTGGGGAGTGACCTGGCTCAAAGCATCCGAAGCAATAACATAGGTATAGGCAGCAGCCTGTATCGAATAGCTCTTAGTGGCGGACTTCTCGACGGCATCTGTTACTTTGACGGAAAACGTCTTGCGGACGTTGAGTTGATTGCGCGGCACCGTTCCACTGATCGCGCCCGTCGCTGTATCGAGGGTAAGCCCCGCCAACAGTTCGCCATCTGCGAGTGAAAAGACGTATGGCGAAACGCCCCCCGTTGCGAACACAACCCCTGAATACGCACTTCCGGCCACGGCATCCGAAAGGGAAGATGTGGTAATACTGAGTGGCGGCGTGGGAGTCGTCTTCGAGACTTTGACATCGTATGTTTTCGTCAGCTGAACTTTGTTTGCGTCAGTCACCACGATGGTCACCGGGAAGATCTGATCCTGCTGATCTGAGGCTAGTGCGGATCCGTTCGAGTGAAAGCGTCCTTCGACGCTGTCCAGCTCTATCCCGGTCGGCAATTTACCCTGCAGTGTAAAAGTCAGCGGCGGGGTCGCGCCGATCGGAGTTAGCTTATAATCCACTGGGAATCCCGGAGCGAACTCCGGCAGCGTATCCGGAAACATAGTGATCGAGTAGCCACTGACTTCCAGCGCCAGGGGACTTTCCGCAACCAGACCGAGGCTGTCAGTCACCTTTACGACAATCTGCGACTTAACGCCTGCCGAGGATTTTTCAACCGTCCCTTCAATGACGCCGGTCTCGGCGGTGAGCGTCAGACCCGTTGGCAGAGCTCCCAATGAAACAGCGAACGTGTATGGTGCCTGGCCTCCGCCAACGATGATCGGTTCCTTATATGGTACGCCAACGGTAACCGGAGGCACTGTGGTGGTTTTCACTGACAGCGCTTGCAGCGTCGCCCCACCCGGAGGTGAGGACTCGGTCACTTCGGCTACCTTGCCGCACGACTGGAAGGTTATCGACGAAATCAACATTCCGCCGAGAAGCCATCCGCTTAACATTTTTTTTGCTAGTAACATCAATAGACTCCACCGCCCAAAACTGGGCGTACAGTCTATTTAGCGGTTACATGGGGAAAAGACTTTAGCCTCACAAAACAAAGTCTATGTTTTCAGCGGCTTGGCCTACTCGGTGCATCACGTCTATATAAGAATCATTACGAAAAAACGCAGTTTCTTTACGGATTATTCGATGCGCACGGTCACCGCATCGTAAATAAAATAATCGCGATTTTCCTTCCACTTTTGAAAAAGACGCAGCTGATATTCACCGGGAGGCAGATCGTTTGTAGCGATCTGAAACGTTCCACGTTTGGTTTTTGGCAGATACACACTCTTACCAAACCGCCAGGCCACATCCGAGGGCAATGCCAGGGCAACCCAATTTGAGTCTGAAAGCTGTACGTCTTCAAAGGAGAACTCTAAAGCCTCTCCTTGAGACACAACCGGCGTCACCCGCGAAAAGAAGGCCGGCTCGCACCGTGGCGCTGGCAGAACACTAAAAAACACTGATGCGGCGATGTCATAAGAGTGCGTCCCATCCCAATCCAAATAGGCTCTGAGCTCGTAAGGCTTAAAGGGAATCAAGCCGAGCGTGGACAGATCAACGATGCCACTGGTGGCGATGGGCAGGTATTTTTGGCGAAAAGTCACCACCGACTTCGGTGCCCCCTCCTCCGCCACGGCAATCCAATTTCCCTTTGCTGTCGAAGTCAACGGCATGCCGGAGAATTTTATCTGCATCTTGCTGCAGCCAAAAAGCTGCTGGTCCAGGAGTTCGATTTCAGCCGCCAGCGCTGGCGTGGCCAAAGCAAGGGATGCCAAAGCGGCCGTAGTCGTGAGAATCATTTTAAAGAAGGGGTTTGGCTTCATTGATCAAATCTCCGGTGTGGGTAAGGCTCGGGGGATGTCGTCCGATGTGGGCGACGAGCAAAATGAATGCCAACACCAAATTCCGGCGATTTCGGATCCTTAAGTTCGTATATGGATACTGACCGGTATAGATTTGATCTTCGAAAACAGAGTTAAAGAGAGAGCCGCGGCGCCAGCCTTACAGGCCGAGACGCAACCCCGCCACATAGGAATGACCGTCGTATTGGACGTTCAGAGCTGAACCGTCGCCGCCAAGCATCGGCGTCGAATACGCAAACGCCAAAGACGTCACCATGCCAAGGCCAAATCGCCGCAGCGCGTCTACCGGACGCTTGTCATAAATGCCACTATTCTCGCGTCGAATTTCTGCTCCCGAGTGGATTCACCTGATGATGCTGCAAGCCCGTTGCGAATGATCGACCCCGCAAAGATCGCCGTCCAACCCGTCTGCCACAAAAAGGAATGGCGAACGTATGATCTGGTGGAATCCAAACCAGCAGCGTGGGTTGAAGGCTCAGAGATATCTTGAGGTCGCGCCAAACCTGAATCCGCCGGAAGCGTATCAGCAAAGGATGTTTGCGAGCATGCCATGATCAAGGCGTATAAAAAAATGCCCGTTACCTTAGGAATACTAATGATCGTACCTCCGAAACTCAGCCTGGATTATCGGGCATCAGCGCTTGATCGAACTTCCGATTTTGTAGCAGGTTCCTCTGGCGGCCTGCCAATCGTAAAATTCGGACAAACCAATTTACAGGATCCTGCGAGGCCGCATTTTTTGCAGATTTCCCGCCGTAACCAAAGCGCGACGCCCACACATATTGATGCTGCGGCAATCATATAAAATCCCGGTCCAGGCATGCCGATGGTACGAAAATTGCCAATCTTCCCCGTACCCACGATTTTGGGAGTAAATGGCGCCATTTTAACGGGTGCGCCCGGGTCAAGCTCATGACCAAAACGGAACATCCAAAAATACATAAATCCCAAAAAAACGATCGGGTAAATGAGCGCCGGTAAGGCAAGGAATTTCGCCCACCGCCGTCCCGGAAGAAAGACCAAAAAGACTGAAGCGAGGGCAATCAAGCCAATGCCGTAGACGGCAAGCGAGCGTTCAAGCTGCGCTGCTGACTCGAGTTTGGCCATCCCAATATAGTGATTCAAAATGTTAATTTCCGTCGTGTCCCCGGTGACGCGGTTAACGTAAATCCCGAGTGTCAGCCCAAATGGATATTGCGGCGCAAAGAGGTAGAATCCCCACATCGGGACAAAATAGGACGCTGCATAAAGTCCCACGGCGCTCATTGCCAGGGTGAGTACGATCATTTTTCGCCAGTCAGGTTTTGGCAGGTGCAGATTCATACAACGTCCCTCCTGAAGAAAAAGCGACAGGTCAGCAAAGTGACAAAAACGGCGCTGGCAGCCGGCCAAACCAGCGCCCAAACGCGCAGGCGCATGATCCCCATGTCTTCGGCAACGGTCAGCGCCAGCGGCCCAAGCGCCGTGAGCTCCGGATCAAACAAGGAGAACGCCGCGACACGAAATGTTTGTATAGGATTGAGCAGCGACAGGCTCATAACCATTTCGGGTGGCATCGCGCCACGGACCAAGGCCCCCAGCAGCAAAGAATCGATCAGTGCTTCTGCCAGCAACCATACGACAAATGAGAGACCAACTGCCATTTCCTGAGACCGCGCAAAAAAAGAAATCGCCATGGCCACGGCCAGAAAGAAAACAACGAGGCTGACTATGAGCGCGACAAAATACAAGACTGCACCCACGGGGACCGTGCCGCCTCTTCCCATATTCCAAAGTGCTGCTGCCCACAGAAAAAAAACAAGGGGGCCAGCAAAGGCGAGCGCTCGCGCCGCAAATTTTCCCCAAAAATACCCGTTCAGACTCACCGGCATCGCCAGCAGGTATTCAAGAACCCCTGATTCGCGGTCAGCCACCAGACTGCGTGAGGTCGCGATCAACACGAACCCTGGCAGGATCACCAGGCTGATTTGAATGAACGTCAAAAGCGTGCGACCCAACCCCGTGAAACCTAGTATCTGGGACTCGGCGATGCCGAGCGCAAAAAATATCGCAAGCAGTGAAGCAAAACCACCAATGAAAATCTGGAACCAACGGGCCCGCAGGGTTTCGCGAAGATCAAGCCAGAAAATGCTTCCCATCAGTTTTGACCTTTATCAAAGATCTTTTTCTGGACATCACCAAACCCCAAACTTCCCGAAACGCTGGGAACAAAACCATGCCCCATCGGTGTGTGATGGCCCTCCTCGTATCGAAGGGAATCCGCCGGAACCCATTTTTCTGCGTCCAGTCCCGGGACAGGGTCAATCATGTAAAGCTTCCACCCGGCGAGGGAGGGATCTGCTTTAAGGTGCTCGATGGCACATCCCAAATCATCATAGTAATGGGTTCGATACCCTGGACCGATCAACTGCGCCGCGGCCTGCTTATCTCCAACCGCCATGCGGCAATGGGCACAGGAGACTTTGCCCCAATGAGGCGATTTGGGTTTTTGGTCGGCTGCACAGGTACACGCAGCAGACAATGTTAGAACACCAGCGGCAAACGCCAGTATCAAACAGTTCCTAGCTGCCAACATCAAAAACCTTCGACGACTATATTTGGTGGAATTCACGGTCTGTCCTCCATGATCTCCAATCGTGAAATCTTCGCCGACCAGCGCGTCACCATCGACAAAAAACGAAAACGGTCGTGACTCGTGATACGCCCCGTCCACGTCGTGTGGTCGGTGTTAGGTTTCAAACCCCAGAGCATGAGGTGCTCGATCATCGACGGGCTGATCTGAAGAAAAGCTGCCGTACAGGAAAAGAATTCATTGGTTATGGTCATAGCCTTGCTGTGTGCCGCTACAACATCATCAAGAACAACCTTTCCATGGTCAAGTTCAACCAGGCGGGTGACGAGGCCGGCAATTTCATCGATACGATGGGACGAAAGCAGCATCGTCGTGGATTCGGGCAATGTCTGCAATGCTTCATAAAATCTCCCCCGAGCCTGCGGATCAAGATTGGCGGCTGGCTCATCCATGATCAAAAGGCGAGGCTTCCGTGCCAATGCCGTCGCGATCATCAATTTTTGTTTCATGCCTCCGGAAAGTGACACAAAAAGCTTGCCGGCATTGGCATCGATATCGAATTCCAGCTGAGAACACATAGCCTGAACTTCCGCAGGCTGGACGCCGGTCAAACGACAGACCACCCGCACGTATTCGGCAACAGACAGGCGCAGTCCCGGCGGCAATTGTGGTACAAACGAGATATGGCGAAGGCCCAGTTCGCGGTTTTGCCTGGGATGCTGTTTATCAACACAGATCTCTCCGTCAAAGGTGTAAAGACCCAATAGGCAGCGAATAAGCGTCGTTTTCCCCGAGCCGTTCTGGCCGATCAATGCGACGCGCTCTCCCGCGCCAAACCTAATCGACACATCGTCGAGGACCAATTGCGAACCAAAAGTCTTGCGAAGCTTAGCGATTTGGATCAAAGCTTACCTCGCCCAAAGACACGGGGATTTTGATCCTCAAGCAGTACTAAAGGCTGCGTCGGGGGAATAAGCTTTTCGAGTAGTTGTATGGTCATCATGACCGGAGCACCGAAAAAATACTGAGCCATGGGATGGCTCGCAGCAAGCGTGTCCGTGTACTTCACGACCCGGAAAGGCAGGTCTCCGATGCCATCGCGATTGCGGTCGAATCCATCGTATTTATCCCACCGGTTACCACGCCAGGTTGTGCGTGACGCCTGCCGGGAGTCGCTGTCCGCATCCAGACGATTCCCGAGAAAGGTATTTTCTTCAAATCGCGCCCCCGGCTTATCTCCGGCAAGTGACACAGCGGTGCCATTGAAACTCAAGTCGTTGCCACGAATCACCGCCGGGCGCGCAGAGTCCCAGGGGCTGTTATCGAGCAATATCGCTGTCGTACAATAGATGATGCGGTTGCCGGTGATATTGATCCCGGAGGCTTCCTTGGCTCCCACCCCTACACCTGTGATGCCGGTAGATCGAACAATGGTATTGCCGTCGATCTCAAACCCTTCTCCGTACATCAAAAAAATACCGACGCTGTTGTTTTCAAAGTGGTTGCCGCGAGCAGTGAGATTTCTGGAATACATTGTGTGCATGCTGTAGCGGCTGAATTCGCCCCGGTTATTCTCCCAACGCACGCGATCTGAGTACCAGGACACACTGTCGCGGCTGTGGCTCCAATGGTTGCCCGTGACGATGATGTCGGAGGAATTCCAAACCCGGATCGCGTCCCCACGGTACATCATCGGCATATTGCGAGCGTCTATAAAATTATTTTCTACCGTGACATCGTGGCTGCCGCCCACGTCAATGCCGAACAGAGCATCGGTGATATGATTGCCGCGAAGCAAAACATTCGACTGCTGTCTTACTGAAATACCCGCATGCACATGATCGTGGGAAGGCCCGGTGCCGGTTATGGCCAGGTTTTTGATGGTGACGCCACTCGCCTCAACGACGATCACCGACCCTTTGCCACCACCATCTATTTTCGCTCCCCCCGTGCCATCAGGCTTTTTGGCGACACCGGAGATCGTGACCCCCGGAGTCCGCACGATGATCGGCCCCTGATAGGTACCTGACTCAAGTTCAAGCGTCCCGCCGGGTTGCAGTTGGATGATGCGCAGCTGCAACTCACCGACAGGGTTCTCCTCCGTCCACGGTGCCATGGGTAGCTGCATATCACCGGCTGCTCCAGCGTCCACACTCCAAAGGGCAAGCAATGTGGTAACCGAAGTGAAAAAGATGTCGTGTGCAATGCCCAATACCCATGCTCCGGAGCCGGTCCACTACAGGAAAACCCTATTTCCAGGCCTCAAGATACTCTACAATCAGGCGAGCGTCATCAGGCGTAACACCCTGGTTTGGCATCTTAATACCAAATCTTTGGATGAGAGCTTTGACTTCGGCCTCCTCATAATACTTTTCCGGGGCCTGAATAAAATTGGTCACCCAATCCTTTCCGCGGCGGGTGACAACGCCCTCAAGATTTGGTCCGCTCAGATCCTTTCCTTTCATGTGACAGCCACTGCAGCCATAGCTGACAAATTTTTCTTCACCCGGGCTGCGTTCTTTTGCCTGAGCGAGGGTCTTCGGAACAGCGTGGAGCTTATCTTGTTGGACCTTACCAGCCTTGAAGGCGGCGAGGCGGGTGCTCTCTGCGGACGGCACAGGCTTAACGCCGAGCCAGGCGAAGCGTCGCGACCCAAACGACTGATGGACACCGTCATGACGGATAGGAAATACGCCAGCTTGTGATGCCGTAAACCGAATGGTCGCGGTCTTACCGGGCGGGTAAACGCCGAGTCCGTTATAGCCACCCACCATGACCTTAAAGGTCGTATCAGGTGTAGCAGCGAGGCTTGTGATGTGGAGCGAAACATCATCGCCTTGGTTGACGTCAATACTTCTCGGCACCAATCCATTTTCAGAGACCGTCGCAAAGACGTCGACTTTTTTGCCAGCACGCTTCACGGTTTCCTTTCCGGCCGAAGTGGCCGCTTTGCCAACCGACATGGTCGCTGGATCTGTTCCAGGAGCGTAGACATCCAGCGGCTTAATGGCGTTGGCGTCTATACACACTGTATAATGCGGCTCGCCCATCGGCAGTGGCATGTCGTAAAGCAGCCGCATTTTGTCACCGGAAATATCGATTAACTGATGGTTTTGCGGATGCAGCGGACCTACAGCGGGAAACCGGTCAATCGCCAGCTTGTTGAGAGATACTAAATATTTTCCGCTCGGAGCCAGCGAGTCGCCCTGCATCGATACCAGGTGACCAATGTTGTAGTGTACGGAGACTTTGTCCAACACTTTAAGGTTGAGGTAATCCCACTTAACGACAACCGAGTCGATATAGACCGAAGTGTATGCAATACCTTCCTTCGGGTCGTATTGCGTGTGCAGTGGTCCAAGTCCCAGTTCAACGGTGCCGTGCAAGGCTTTCTTATGATCCAGGATCGGGACTCCATAAGGGTCTTTGTCCATATAGTCTTTGCGCTCCACCAGATCCTTGATCTTGCGGATATCGAAAACCTGGGCGTGGGTATCGAGCTTGCCGGCAACGACGATAAAGCGGCCATCCGGCGCAACATCGACGCCGTGTGGAGATTTGGCTTCGGGAATCAAAAATAGAATCCCTTCACTGGCTGCCTGCGCGAGGGTAATGACGCTATGCCCCCGGACTTTTTTAGCTTTACCTGCCGCTACCAGTTCTTCCGCCTTTTTCCAGTTAAACACATGCATGTAGTCCATGTCGCGCGCTGAGCATCCGGCTTCATAGGGTGGGCGACCTTTTTCGATACCGCCGATATAGCGTTCGCTACAAAGCGAGTTGATGAACACCCATCCGTAGGACTCACCCTTACCGGCATCGGTCAGATCCTGAGTGTAGGGCGGAGCAATGATGGTAAACGACGCTCCGGTATCGATCTTCCCTTTCGCGTTATCAAACTTATGGAAGGTTACGCCACCCCGCCAATGTTTGTTGAGGCCTGCCTGAGTCATCGGTCGGTAGGTGCGATCTTCCGTCGATGCATATTGTGCCGCCTCGATGACATATTCAGTGTTTGGCGTCACGAACGCGCCACCGTGTTCGGAGCGAAAGATAGGATTAGCAACAATTTGCTTTGTTTCAAAGTCCCGCAGGTCCATGACAAAAATACGCGGATTGGCTTTGTCGTTGATGAACGCATAGCGTCCGTCGTATTTACCGTCCGTTTCGGAAAACGATGGGTGATGCGTATCTCCCCAATTGATTTTGCGACCGTCGATATAACCTTGCCGCATGATCTCTTTATTCTGCTCTTCATAATGGAATCCGGTCGCTGAATCCGGAGAGGTCGTTGGGATATATTTCAGTATCCGCATCGACGGCACACCATAGGCAATGACCGACCCTGCCTGACCACCGGAGTTAAGGCAGACAAATTCATCTTTCTTATTTGCAGGAGTAAAC
>Ga0154020_10009523_pt1 | contig 11173 bp, 9 predicted proteins | sample Klosneuvirus_201_FD_109709 | JGI IMG/M metagenome (GOLD analysis project Ga0154020, IMG submission 109709) | Active sludge microbial communities from wastewater, Klosterneuburg, Austria - Klosneuvirus_20160825_MG | ecosystem: Engineered > WWTP > Aerobic digester > Activated sludge | place...
AGGCGTCGCGCGGGCCTCGGCGCTTCGCCGACGCCTGTCGCCCGGAGGGGTGAAAGCCGTGGCGTGGGTCCAATCAATCAACTGCACCCGACGGCGTAGGCATTCAGAAAGCACTGGAAGTCGTTGGGCGTGAGGACCGGGGTTCCCATGCTGCCATCGCACTCGGCCCACAGGCTCTTTCGGGCGTACGCGTTCAGGTAGCAGATGAAGTCGTTGGCGGTCAAGATCGGCGGGTTCGTCGAGCCGTCGCAGTTGCCGTAACAGGTACTGGACGTTGCGGTGATACGGAGCTGCTCGCGCCGGCACACGGGCTCGGCGAAGGTCCCGATTGAGATTTGCGGGAACGGGTGGGAGGGATCCATCGGGACCAAGCCGCTGTCGAAATCCGTGATGACCGTGAGCGAGCCGATGGTGAGTGACAGTTCGAGCCGCTGCGCGATGGCCACCTCACCGCCGATGGTGTAAGTGCCCGAGCCGGTCATCGTTGCGTAGCCGGGGCTGAAGTCGGCATTCCAGTGGATGTTGTTCAGCCGGTAGCGCGTGTAAAGGGGGTTGGTATCCAGCAGGGCTAGTGAGAACGTGCCCCACACCGTCCCGAACGTGTGGGTGTAAGGGCACGCACACGGTGGGAGGCAGGCCTCCCGCTCCATCGACGAACTGGGGAGCAGCGAATAGGGCTGGGCGGAGGCCGCGGCCGTGAGCGCCAGAACGATCAGTGTGCTCTTCATGGAAGAATCCTCGGGGGCATTGTCTCACATATGGATGGCCAGTCCAAGTCAAATCGCGGGGTCGGCCACGGATTGGCCAAGGGTGTTCCTGGGAAATGCGTGGAATTTTGGCGCTCCAGCCGTCTGGACCGGCGGGCGGGGTCTATCTGGAGAGGGGGAGGGCCGAACTTTCACTGCGGCTAGGGGACCATTGCCATGAAACGCAACGTCATCGCCCTGTTTGTTCTTGCGGCCGCGGGTGTGCTTGTGGCAGGTCCCTTGGACCCGCCGGCCGGGCCCGTGGTGGGCACGTACAAGACGCTCAATGAGGTTGAGCCCCGGATCGCCATTAACGCCACTACCACGCCGGGTGATGCCGATTCGGTGTATCGGATCGCGGTGCGCGGGTCGTACTACCTGACGGGCAATGTCACTGGCGTGGCCGCGAAGCACGGTATCGAGATCGTCGCCTCGGGTGTCACGGTGGACCTGTGCGGCTTTGACGTCACGGGAGTGGCAGGTTCACTGCACGGCGTCAGCGTCACGGCGGCCAGCGTGAACAACGTTGCCGTGCTCAACGGCTCCATCCATTCGTGGGGAGGAAGCGGGGTCAACACGGCCTCGCCCGCAGCAACCAACTGCCGGCTGGTGGATCTCCGCGTCTACGGGTGTGATGGCCAAGGCATCACGACCGGCCCGGCAACGGAAGTGAGCCGGTGCCTGGTCACCCAGAACACACTGATCGGTATCACCACGAGCACCGGCTGCACGGTGACGGGCTGCACGGCGTACACCAACGGCGGCTCGGGGATCTTCGCCAATAGCGGCAGCACAATCAGCGACTGCACCGCCAGTGACAACACCAACAACGGGATCTCGGCCGCGCAGGGCTGCACGGTGTCACACTGCACCGCCTACAGCAATGGCGGCGACGGACTGACAGGGATCAACGGGTGCATCATTGTGGACTGTTCCTCCCGATCCAATGTCGGGGATGGGATCAGCGTGGGCACCTCGTGCCTGGTGCGTTCGAATGCCTGCACGGCCAATGGGTCCGGGGCGGGTGACGCCGCGGGCATCCACGCCACCGGCGCTGACAACCGCATCGAGGGCAACGCCTGCACCCTCGCAGACCGCGGTATCGATGTTGATGTGGGCGGCAACTTCGTTACTCGCAACACGTGCTCGGGCAACACCTCCAACTGGGAGCTGGTCGCCGGCAACGCCTGCCTGGTTGTGAACGCGACCCTGTCACCCGTCATTTCCGGCAACTCCGGCGGCCTGGCCCCGGGTTCGACAGATCCCAATGCCAACTTCTCGTATTGAGCCAATCCACGATCCCGGGGGATTCGTTATGAACCGTGCCTCGCTCCTCACCGCTGTGTTCGCTCCTCTTGCCTTGCTTTTGGCCGCGGGCTTTCTGTGGGCGGGTCCTCTTGATCCGCCCGTCGGCCCCGTGACCGGAACCTACAAAACGCTGAACGAAGTTGAGCCCCGCACGGCCATCAACGCGACCAACACTCCGGGCGATGCCGACTCGCTGTTCCGCATCACCGCTCCGGGCTCGTACTACCTCACCGGCAATGTCGTCGGCGTGTCCGGCAAGGCGGGGATCGAAGTCATCGCCAGCGATGTGACCATCGATCTCATGGGCTTTGAACTCCGCGGTATTGCGGGTTCATTGGAGGGCATCCGCGCGGACTCGAACGTGTTCGGCGTGGCCATCCGCAACGGCGCCATCCGCAACTGGGGCCTGAGCGGGATCGACCTGGTCCGCTCCTTCATCGGAATCGGCTGCCTCATTGAGGGCATCCAGGCCGCATCCAATGGCGGCGACGGCATCCATGCTTCGACCGACGGCATTGTTCGTCACTGCTCGACCTCGAGCAATGCGGGCAACGGCATCGTCACGGACATCCGCTGCATCGTCAGCCAATGCGTGGCCAACAGCAACACATCCAGCGGCATTTCAGTGGATGCAGGTTGCGCCGTGTCCGAGTGCGTCACCGCCGGCAACACCGGTCATGGCATCCTCGCTTCAGACGCGTGCCGCGTTGAGGCCTGCACCTCCAGCAACAACACGCTGGATGGGATTCGTGCTCAATCCGACAGCCGGATTGTCGGCAACACGTGCGACGGCAACGGCTTTGGTGCAGGATCCGGCGCCGGTATCTTTGTCCTGGGCGGCAGCGACACCCGCGTCGAGGGCAACAACTGCACCGATGCCGATTTCGGCATCCGCGTCACCTCCGGCGGCAACGTCATCGTTCGCAACACCTGCTCCGGCAACACCTCCAACTGGAATGTCAGCAGCGGCAACGTCGCGCTGGTCATCCTGGCCGCGACCAGCGGAAACACCATCAACGGGGATGCCGGCGGAACCGCCCCCGGCTCAACCGACCCGAATGCCAACTTCACGTATTGACCTCGTAGTCATCACAAGGAGCTTCGCGATGAATGCTCGGCACGTTTCGGCTCGCACGCTTTCGCTCTCAGCCTTGGCCCTGGCCATCACCGGAGCCGTGCTCTATGCCGGCCCGCTGGACCCGCCCGCGGGGCCGGTGAGTTCGACGTACAAAACGCTCAATGAAGTGGAGCCGCGGATCGCCATCAACGCGGCCAACACGCCCGGGGACCCACTCGCCGACCCGACACCCAGCGTGTTCAAGATCAGCCAGCCCGGCTCGTACTACCTGACGGGGAACATCTCGGGAGTGGCCGGGATGAACGCGATCGAGATCGACGCGAGCAATGTGACGCTGGACCTCATGGGATTCCGCGTGCTGGGAGTCATCGGTTCACTCAACGGCATTCTCGTCAACGGGACGGAGACCAACCTGACGATCCGCAACGGCTCGGTCCGGTCCTTCGGCGGTGATGGGCTCAGCGGCCTGAACGGTGACAGCATGCGAGTTATCGACTTTACCGCGCGCAACTGCACCGGGCGGGGCGTGGGCGTGGGAGAAGGGTGCACCGTCACCAACGTGATCGCGGACTCTAACAGCGGCGACGGCATCAAGTCCCTGCTGGGCTCCACCCTCACAGGCTGCGTCAGCCGGAACAACGGCGGGGACGGCATCAATGTGGATTTCTACGCCTCGATCACCAACTGCACCTCGACCGCGAACACCGGCGACGGGTTCAACGTCGGCGCGGCGTGCCTGGTGACTTCATCGCTGGCTTACGGAAACGGCGATGACGGCTTTGCCACGCTCAACAGCGGCACGTTTACTTCCTGCCAGGCATTCTCGAACACAGGTGATGGCTTTGACAGCCAGGGCGGCGGGTGCGTCATTACGTCTTGCACCACCAAGTCGAACAACGGCTATGGCGTCCGCGCGGGCGCCGACTCCACGATCACCCATTGCGCGGCCTCTCTCAACCTCCTGAGCGGGATCTCCGTGGGCGCGGGCTCTGTCGTCGGATCCAGCTCCTCAAGTGCCAACACCGCCGACGGTATCCGGGTTGCGTCTGATTGCGTGGTGCTCAGCAACACCTGTTCCGGCAACGGCTTCAACGGCTCCGGAGCCGGCATCCACGCGACCAGCAGCGACAATCGCATTGAGGGAAACAACTGCACCGGCGCCGACCGGGGAATCGATGTTGATGTTGCCGGCAACATCGTCATCCGGAACACGTGCAGCGGCAACGGCACCAACTGGGTGATCGCCGCCAACAACGTCTGCGGGCCGATCTTTGATCGCACCGCCCCAGTGTCCGCGGCCATCAACGGCGACTCCGCGCCCGATTCGACCAGCAACATCAACCCCAACGCCAACTTCACGTATTGAGCTGGAGCACCACCATGAACATGAAGCACACGGCCGCGATTGGAGCCCTGGGTCTCACAGCCATCTCCACCATGGCCCAGTCCAACGTTTCGCCAACCAACAAGTATTCGTGGAGCGAGAACTGCGGGTGGATGAACTGGCGCGATGCCAACTCCGACCTGCAGGGGGCGCGGCACAATGGCCGGTTCCTCACGGGCTATGTGTGGGCGGAGAATGTCGGGTGGATCAACCTTGGCAACAGCGTGGCGCTCCCAGCGATAGGTCATGCGCCCAAGGCCAGCCAGACGGGGGCGGACTTCGGCGTCAATATCGACCCCGTGAGCGGCTCGCTCACGGGCTACGCCTGGGGAGAGAACATCGGTTGGATCAACTTCGGCTCGGGCCCGGATCCGGCGAGGATCGCGGTCAGCGGGCGGCTGAACGGGTTTGCGTGGAGCGAGAACACGGGCTGGATCAACCTCTCGACCATCGCACCCGGGCAGTTCGTTTCGATCTGCTACGTCAACTGTGATGGCAGCGAGTCGCCGCCGATTCTGAATGCCAACGACTTTCAGTGTTTCCTGAACGCGTTCGCCGCGGGGAGCCTATACGCCAACTGCGATGGCTCGACAGCGGTGCCGGTGCTGAACGCCAACGACTTTCAGTGCTTTCTGAACAAGTACGCGGTGGGGTGTACGTGAGGGTCTGAATAGGGAATAGAGGCTCAAGGTTTGGGGGAGGGGCTGCGCCTCTATTGGATCAACCACGGCGTACCTCAACCTTGCCGCCCGCCACATCCTTGATCGCGTAGCCCATAGCGAGCAGCTCGTCGCGGATGATGTCGGACTTCTTGAAGTCTTTGGCGGCGCGGGCGGCACGTCGGTCTTCGAGCTTGGCGATCACGGCGGGGTCGGGGGTGAGGCCATCCATGAAGAGGCCCAGGGAGGTCTGGGCTTCGGCGGGTTTTTCGAGGGAGAGGATGCCCAGGACCTGGTCGAAGGTTTTGAGGAGCGCGGCATCTTCGGCGGAGGGCGATGGTGTTTCGCTCATCCAGGTGTTGATGGCGGCGACGGCCGCGGCGATGTTGAGGTCTTCTTGGAGGGCGGAGGCGAACGATTCGGAGGCGCGGGTGCGTGCGGCGTTCACGCCACCGCCCGGCTTTGAAGCGTCGGTCGCGAAGCGGCGCCAGCGTTCGACGGTGCGCTGGGAATCGGTGAGTCCCTGCATCGTGAAGTTCGCGTTGCTGCGGTAGTGGGTCTTGATGAGTTCCAGGCGCAGGGCGGCCGCTTCGATGCCCTTGGCGAAGAGATCGCGGGCGGTGAAGAAGTTCCCCTTGCTCTTGCTCATCTTGGTGCCTTCGACCAGCAGGAACCGCGGGTGGAACCACATGCGGGCGTAGGTGGCTTTGGCCGGGTCAGCCATGGTGGCATCCGACATGAAGCAGCCGCAGGTCTGGGCGATCTCGCACTCGTGGTGGGGGAAGATGTTGTCTTCACCGCCGGAGTGCAGGTCGATGATGGGTTGGGTGATGCCGCCTTTGGTCAGCATGGCTTCGAAGGCGGGCGCGCCGAGGAGATTCACCGCGGACATAACCGAGCACTCGATGTGCCAGCCGGGATAGCCCTTGCCCCAACCGGCGATCGGCGAGTCCCACTTCATGATGTGGCTGGGGTCTTCCTTCCAGAGCAGGAAGTCGGCGGGGTGTTCTTTCTGGGATTGGTTCTCAGTGTTGACGCGGCCGCCTTCTCCCTCGCGGAGGCGGTCCAGCGTGTTGCCGCTGAGGCGGCCGTAGGGGGCGAAGCTGAGGACTCGGAAGTAGATGACGCGCGAGCCGGGGTTGCCGGAGGGGTAGGCGTGGCCGCGCTCGATGAGGCGCTGGATCATCCGGACCATGCCCTGGATGTTCTCGGTGGCACGGGGCATGTTGGTGGCGCCGGCATCGTGATCCAGCACGAGCTTGAGACCAAGCCTGCGGCCATCCTCCTTGAAGCGGTCCTCGTAGAACCGGGCGATCTGGTACGGGTCGTTGGGGTTGATCTCGACGTTGGCGGGGAGCTTGCCGGCTTTCTTGGCTTCGACCAATCGCTTGCCTGCGATCGCCATGCGGTCTTCACCGTTCTCGCCACCCTCGGCATCGTCGGTCATGTGGCCGACATCCGTGATGTTCATCACGTGGGTGACTTTGCGGGGGCCCTTGGTCGTCCCACCCTTGCCGTCGGAGAGTTCGCACAGGGGCGACTCGATCCAGCGGCGGAGCAGGTCGGCGGCGAGGAAGGAGCGGAAGTTCCCGATGTGGGCATCGTCGTAGACGGTGGGACCGCAGGAGTAGAAGGTGACCCGCGTCGGGTCTTGGGGGATGAAGTCTTCGAGTTTGCGGGTGAGTGTGTTGAAGATTCGTAAGGTCGTGGGGGGCATGGGCGGATGGTAAGGAGGCCAGAGGCGAAGGGCGAAAGGCGAAAGTGAGTCGAGAAGTCCTGGCACCGGTCAGACAGGTGAATAGAGGCTCAAGGTTTGAGAGGGGGTTGATCTTCTATTCCAGTGGTGTTTTGCCCGGAGGGCAGACGGACGTTCCCAGGGGCGCTGATCGCGCAGCGATCGAGCCCCTGGACAGCACCCTTTGATTCGCCGCCCGGAGGGCGGACGAAGTGAGCTTGGAAAATCGGTTGCCTCGTCCGCCCTCCGGGCGGGAATGCAAGAAGGGCCTTACCAGGGGCTTGCGAAGCGCTGCGCCCCTGGCAACGTCCGTGCGCCCTCCGGGCGAAAGGCGGGGAGCGCTTCGAGCGAAAGCGATCGACTGCGCTTACTTCCGCTTGTCCCGATACTCCGCGTGGCAGTCTTTGCACGAACTCACCACCAGCTTCCAATGGCCTTCGAGTTCGGCCGCGGGCGCGTTCTTGAGGATGCCTTCTTCGAGGGCTGAGGCGCTGGCGACCGCCTTGGCCAGTCGCTGGGAGAAGTCTTCGCCGTGAGCCTTGGCGCGCGGGTCTTCGCCCGAGTGGCGCAGGCTGTCGGCAAGTCGCCCCGCCTCGGCCGCGGGGACCAGGTCGGGATGGTCCGGCGGGGTCTTCCAGCCGGCGTTCTTGATGAAGCCCAGGTGTTCGTAAGACTCATCAACCTCGATCATGGCCGCGACGATGCCCTTGGGTTTGTGAACGGACGGGAAGTCGGCGGGCGCGGCCGCCATCGCGGCGGCGGATGCGACCGTGGCTTCGGCGACGCATTGATACAGCCCGGCGTAGCTCGGCGCGGTGCCGGCGGTCTTCATGAAGGCGACACCCTGCTCGGGTGTGATGATTCCGAGCGTCACGCCCGCGGCGGCGACCGCGGCGGGTGAGCGGTGCTTGCCGTGGTGGCAGTGGACGTAGATCGGCCCCGGCAGGTCCTTGAGGGCCCGGGCGATGGCCAGGCGCTGCGGCTCGGTGACCTCGGCGTAGGTGATGGGGATGTGGACGTAGCGGATGCCGCGGGTTTGGGCACTCTTGACGTCCGGCGTGGCGCCATCGACGGAGATGATGGTCTTGACGCCCATGGCTTTGAGCTCGTCAAAGGCCGCGGCGTTTTCGGGGACGGCCCCGCTGATGATCTTGTCATTCATGCGGTGGACGTTGTGGAGGGCGTGATTTTCCACGACCGGCTGGGGGGCCGGGGTGTTGAGGTCGCACTGGGCCGTGGGGCCCGCGGTCTTTGTGGATGAGCAAGAGGCGATGCCGATCAGGCCGCCCGCGAGAAGAATGAGTGCTGTCCCGGTGCGCATGGAGGACTCCTTGGATGCCTGAAGTGTACAGACGTCGGAAACGGGGGTTGCGTTCAGAAAATCCGTGGCTCGGGGAATAGAAGCTCAACCGGAAGAGACAGGGTTGCGCCTCTATTCCCAGGCCCCACTCTCGCCCGGCGGGGCCATGCTGCGTTCAATCCCCCATGAAGCTTGCCGTCATCATCCCCGCCGCGGGGTTCTCTTCCCGGTATGCCGAGGCCCTGAAGGCCGAAACGGCGACTGACCTGGCCCGGTCCAAGCTGGATGAGGACCTGGGCGGGCGGCCGGTCTTGCAGCGGACGGTGGAGTTCTTTACCAACCAGGATGTCGTTTCGACGATCATCGTCGCGGGGCCTTACGAGGCTTCGGCGTTCACCGAGTTCAAGACGCGGTACGGGGACAAGCTGGGGTTGCTGGGGGTGAAGATCTGCCGGGGTGGGGAGAAGCACCGGTATGAGACGGTGAAGGCGGCCTTGGCCGAAGTCCCGCCGGATGCGACGCACATCGCCGTCCACGATGCGGCGCGGCCGTGCATCTCAATCGAGTTGTTCGAACGGCTGTTGGATGCCAGCGCGAAGTACGCGGCCGTCATCCCCGGCATCGACATCCCCGACACGCTCAAGAAAATCGGCGAACGCGAGATCGACGATCGGGATGTGGACCCGCTGGATGCCATCCTCGGAACCGCCGGAAAGACCAACACGCGGGTGCGCGAGGTGGAGAGCACGGTGGACCGCACGCGGATGATCGCGGTGCAGACGCCGCAGGTCTTTCGGGCCGACCTCCTGAAGAAGGCGTACGCACAGGCCGACCTGACGAGCACCGACGATGCCCAGCTGATCGAGCGGATGGGGGAGAAGGTGACCGTGATTCAGGGTGACCCCCGGAACATCAAGATCACTAGACCCGCGGACCTGCACTTGGCCAAGGCCATCCTGGGCGTCCGGGGATCTGAGGGCCGGGCGGCTCACAAGCGGTTTTGAGGGACGCTTTCACGCCCTAGAAGTGAAATTGGGGTGTTGGCCGTGCGATTGTCAGCGGCCGAAGCCGGGAATTGCGGTATGCTCTGAGATCATGAAGACGCATTCCTTCATTGGACGCGCGGGGGTTGTTCGACGCGCGTTCACGCTGATTGAGTTGCTGGTGGTCATCGCGATCATCGCGCTGCTCATCGGTCTCTTGTTGCCCGCGCTGGCCAAGGCACGCGAGGCGGGGCGGCAGGCCGTCTGCATGTCGAACATGAAACAGCTGGCCCTGGGCGCGATCCAATACGCGCAAGGGAACAAAGAGAGAGTCTGGCCAACGTTCAACACGACCAACAACCTGCCGCCGCCGGCGCCCTTCAACGGCATCGGCGCGGCGTGGGCGCGGCTGCCGGATGTGGCCAACAACACGATCCAGCCGGGGTACCTCTATCAGTTTCTGAGCGCGCCCGACAAGGTCGGCGAGTGCCCATCCAACAAGCGGGCCAAGTCCTCGGGACAGGATGGCAACAATGTGTTCTTCACCGGCACAGCCCTGGACTTTGACTACACCTATCCACCCCGCATGCAGGGGGGGCGGCTGGGGATGGAGACGCGCTTTGCGTACCTCTCCAACCCGGCCCAGTACGGCGTGCACGGGTTCCCGCCGGTGACGATGCCCAACCCGACGCCGGGCACGCTGGTCCCGCTCAGCGGCAGCCCGATCTTCATCGAAGAGCACACCCGCTGGTACAACGAGGACACCCCCGACGGCCAGTGGTCTAACTGGGACCAGGTTGAGGAGCGGCATTCCAAGGGCGGGCACATCGCGTATCTCGAAGGGCACGTGAGCCTGGTCAAGACGCCTCACGGGCATATCTACGGCACCGAAGAGCCCCAGGACCTGATCGCCAACGACTTCTACGTGAAGGGCTCGACCAACGCGTGGATCCGGATGGAGCTGGGTGTCAACGTGCACCGGCCGTATGGGTGGATCAACAATCCGAGGTGAATAGAGGCTCAAGGATCGGGGGTGAGGGTTTGATCCTCTATTCGCATGGCCGCGCGCCTTGAATCTCCCGATGCGTTTAGTACACGTCGCGATTGTGTTGTTCCTGGCCTCGCAGGCGGTGGCGCAGAAGCCGCTGCTGGACTTGACCGCTGCTCCGCAGGCGCCCGCAGCGGGGTCCGGAGCCGGGGCGTTGGCGCTAGCCGAACAGCTCGCGGCCGAGGCCAAGGCCATCGCCGCCAAGAGCGATCTGCCGGAGGCGTCGCTCCGAGCCGGGTTGCGGCGGTTGGCGCAGACCTTGATCGCCAGCGGTGAGAAGGCCGGGCAGGCGGGGTCGGCGCGGGTCGTGCTGGGTCGAACGCTGGTGGGTGCGCTGCCCGCGCTGGATTCGGCGATCGCGGGGGCGAGCCAGCCGCAGTTGCTCCTGGCCGTGGAAGATGTCAACGCGGCGTGCGCCGAGTTGGCGGGGAACCCCGACCCGGACCTGGTGGTGCGGGATGCCCTGGCGTGGCTGGCGCCGCTGGTGACCGACATTCCCGCATCCGGCGGGTGGATTGACGATCAAGGCGGTGTAGCGCCGGCGCCGCTGACCGGCAAGCTCGACGCGTGGGCGAAGCTGCCGGGCGTGTCGGTTGAGGCGATCGCGGTGGTGCGCGACCTGGAAGCGGCCGCGGCCAGCGCTGACGCGGTGTACCGGCCATCGGCGCTGCGGACCCGCGCGATGTTGACGGATGCGGCGGCGGCCATCGAGTCGCCCGCGGCGTGGTTGGCCGAGCCGACCCGAAAGGCTCTGGGCGAACAGTTCTCAGAAAGCGTGAAGCTGCTCTCTTCTCGTGCGACTCGCGGGCAGGCGCTGGAGGCCCTGTCGCGCCTTGCACGACTGGCCGACGTGATCAAGCGCGTTGAGTTGCTCGATGATTCCGGGCCCACCAAGAAGATCAAGGCGGCCGCGGCCCTGGCGATCGCTCTGC